>Ga0155706_113_pt2 | contig 117928 bp, 121 predicted proteins | sample RifCSPlowO2_01_FD_107363 | JGI IMG/M metagenome (GOLD analysis project Ga0155706, IMG submission 107363) | Candidatus Liptonbacteria bacterium RIFCSPLOWO2_01_FULL_52_25
GAGGGGTAGGCACGGTGCCGGGCGTGACGACGATACAGCTCGAATCGAAAAGGTTGCTATCGGTCGCCCATCCCGTAACGCCGTCGGCAAACCTCACTTGCCACCAATTATAACTCTCGGCGATAACCGGACCGCTCGCGACTGTACCCACCGCCCCACCCAGCTCTCCTCCCACAATGGAACTTTTGAGCGAGGGGGTGGAACGCACGTACAATATGAACGCCTGTTGTCCGCCGGCATTTACCGTTACCCTGTTGCCAACCGCAACCGGGCATGGCGAAACACTTGCTCTCGCCACATAATTTTGTACCGACCAGCCGAACAGTCCCCCCTCCCAATTCACCTCCACCCAATCGTAACCGTCCGCAGTCACGGGGCCCTCGCTCACGAAGCCGATCGTCCCGGCTTTCACCACGCCAAGGACATCCGCCGAAAGCGAAGCGGCGCTCCGCACATTCACACTCTCCGTTGCCCTTACTTGAGCGCCGATCAAGTCCTCTTTGGGCAACAATGGAGTTGAAACGGGAAGTGGAACCGAGGTGACCGAGAACTGCGTCGCATTGGATGTTTTTGTGGCATCAAGCGACACGCTCACGTTATATATGCCGGGCGTCACGGGGGGAAGTGATGATAGTGAGACCTGGCATGGCGGATTCCCGAATATCGTGCACCGCGGAGCAAGCGTGGTGGGAATATCGAACACGAGATTGTTGTTCACGAGTTGCGGCACGATCACGGCGGAACCAAAGTTGATCACGTTGAAATTCGGGGAAAAACCGTTCCCCGTGATCGTCACCCGTGTTCCCATGGTACCGGACGGGGGGTCAATGCCCGTGATAATGGGACCCGCAATGGTTGACGACCCGCTCAAAAGATTAAACGTTACCTTGTTCGAGGCCCGATTAAAGTCGAAGTTCGGCGCAACACTCACCGCGTACGTGCCGGGAAACGGCTGATAGGGCTGTTCCGTGCATGGCGTGAGCGACACTGCGCACCGTGGAATGACCTTGGCCGGTATGGTAAATTTGACAACCGACGTGCTGTTGCCTATCTGCACGATAACCCCTTGTTTCGCCACTTGGCACAATATAATACCCACAAGTCCCGTTCCGCCCGTGCAATCAAAGTTGACCGCGTTCCCCGCCGAAGAAAATCCGCGCCCCGTGAGCGTTACTTGCGTTCCTATCCGTCCGGACGACGGAAAAATACCCGTGATGACCGGCCCCGAAGAAAACACGAAAGGAAGCGTGTTCGCCGCGGGAAGCGTGGGATCGCTTGTCACGCCCACCGGATAGGTGCCCGAAAGGGGAGTGTAAGGAGCGTCAGAACACGGCGGATTTTCGAAGTTGCACTTCGGAATAAGTACGATTGGCGCCGTAAATATAATCCGTGTTGGCGTGCTACTTGCCTCCGGCTGCACAATGCCGGAACCAAACGTCACAACGTCGGTCGCTGAAAAACCGGAACCATAGACCGTAACCCTCGTCCCCGGTTGCCCCGAGGCGGGGCTCACGCTCGTCACGCGCGGCGCAGGAGGAGGAGTGGGTGAAACGGTCGTCGTACCACCAGAGGAAGAAGTTCCGTACCTCACGAGATAGTTTCCGACGGCCCAGCCGTCTACCCCCGCATCGTAGTTCACGTTCCACCACGCGTAGCCGTTCGCGGAAACGGGACCGGCCGTTACCGTGCCAAGAGAACCCCTCGGTTGCGTGCCGAGAAGCGTTCCCAACGTAGAGGCGGACGAACGGATGTTGAGGGCCGCGGTGGTCTGCACCCGATCCCCGACCGCAAACTGGGAAAGCGCGGTCTGCGCGGAAACCGAGACGGTCAACGCAAGCGCCAAAAACACCGATACGCCCAGCACTCCGAGGACGGAGGCATTTTTGAGGTGGACCACCTTAACCATTGCTTTCTATTGTACCACCCGTGCCGCAATAAAAAGTGTGCATAACGGTTCCGGAGGGGCACCACCGGGCTCGCCGCGCGGCGACTTTTTATAGATGGGTTCCTACAAAAGCACCGCCCACACCGCGTATGCGGCATAGAAAGAGGCAAGTAGGAAGATCGGCCGCTCGGAATACCGCCTCCGGTTCACAAGGAAATACACGCCCGCTCCCGCAAGAATCGACGGAATGAGCATGACTTCGATCCTTAGCACGAGAGGAACCAGCAAAAACGCGGCCGCCGCCATGCCGCCCACGATTCGTTTTCCGTTTTTTTCTCCGAAGATCACGGGGAGCGTGAATACTCCTGCCTTTCTGTCGCCATCAATGTCTTTTATGTCCTTCACGTTCTCGCCGAGCGTGAGACCCGCAAGGATCAGTGCGATATAGGAAACCGGCATGACGATCGTCGTCTTATCGGAAATCGCAAAGTAAAACCCGGCGGCAAATGCCGCGAATGAAGACCCGGCGATAAGAAATGTGGCGATCAATGGATAATTCTTGAGCCGAAGGGGCGGCACCGAGTAGATGTGGGACATAAAGAGCGCGGCGACGATCGTAAAAAGAGCGTACTGCCCCGCGAGAAACCCCCCGAGCAACGCCCAAAGCAGGAAAAAGATATTCGCATTCTTGAGGTCGCGGGCGTCGAGAAGCCCCGAAGGGAGCGAGCGGGCGGGGTTTGAAATCCTGTCCGCTTCAAGGTCTTCGATGTCGTTGACCCCTCCGGCGTAGCTCCTGGCGCACGCGTAGGCGATAAACAGAACCGCAAGCGAAGCGACGTCAAGCCAATTCCATGCGATGAGCGAGGGGACAATCTTGAGGCCGGCGAAAAGCCCCAAGCCAATCATAAGATAGTAGTGGGCGGCGCGGAACTGGCGGCTATTCTTCAAGACCGCGAGGAACATTGCGCGGTGGCGCACGAAAAAGTAAATGGCGGTGAGCGCGAAAATAAGAATGTAATAGAGGTGGGAAACAGCGACATTGAAAAATATCTCCGTGCCGCGAAAATACGGCACCTGCGTGGTGGGGTGAAGAAAATTCCGCGCGACAACCGATGTCGCCTCGCTCTCGACGAAAAACTGGCTTATCGAGAGCGCACCGCCATCTGGCGAAAAAAAACCGTGGACCGATTTCCATATGCTCGGGAGCGAACCCCAGAAGAATGAGATCGCGTATGACCCAAGCACGGCGCATACCGCCTTTCCAACGCTTCTCGTGGCGTACGTTATGTACCAGAGGAGCACGCACGCGCCAAGAACAAACTCTATCTTCATGCCGGTCGTGATGCCCGCGGCCGAAAACGGCATCACAAAGTTTCGCGCAAGTTCCATTCCTTCCGCGAAAATATAGTGCATGGGCGATCCCACGCGTTCCGAGAGCGCGAGGTCAAGGAGAGGAGCAACGACATTCCCGATAAGCGCGATGAGTGCGAGCCGTTCCAATTTCGCGCGGTTCACGAAAAGACCGAGGAAGAGAAGCAGGGAAACGGTGACGGCAAGGTAGTAGAAAGAGTAGTGGACGATCGTCGAAGCGTCTGATGTCCAATTCCCCGTCGGCGGAATGTTCGAAAAGTTCTCGAGAAATATCCTCGTGACCACGATGCCCAAAAACGCGAGGGTCCAACCCGGGAACGTGAGCGGCGCGTGTTCAATTCGTTCGAGAAAAGTTTTTATCATTGTAGATAACATTCCATCCCGGGGGTATTCATCTCATCTCAACCGAGACGTTACGCGGTGTACGGCATCGAAGCGCGTATCGGTATTCGTCTCCGGTGTCCGGCAAGCCGGCGACGAGTACCGTACACCGATACAAGCATCGCAACCGTACAACGTGTTCGGTCATACGACTAAATTCCGGGGAACCCGAACGGAAGCTGGGTAACGCAACCGCCCGTCATCTGTCCAAACGCGGACATGGTGCCGGCATCACCCCACTCCGCCGTGAAAGCGCGTCCGTCATCGATGATCTTATTGCACATTTCGGTCGTCGACGCGGCAGAGAGGGTCTGGGGCGCGTTTTGAAACTCGGTTATCTCCGCGATCAGCGCGTCGTACTGCGCCTGCATCTTCCGTTCGGCCTCTTGAAGCTCCGCTTCGGTCGGACCACCTGGTTTTTGGTATAACGCCCGAATCCCGAGCGGCAAATCTTCTATCTCTTGATCCAACTGCTTGTCAAATTCAGGACTGATGGTGGGAGGGGTAATTGCGGGCCGAGTATTGATGAGGGGGTTTTGAACGAGAAAAAACGTGCCGCTTTCTTTTGATGAAACAGGGGTAAAAACCGAAGCGCCTGTTTGGGCGGCTTGGTCGACGGGGCCCGAAGGGGTTGTGGGAAAAGCCGCGGGCGGTGGCGGCCGCACACCAAACGGAGGAAGGTCGCCCGTTCCCGGCAAACTACCCGGCAGAGGGCTCACGGAGTCGCCGGTTCGGCCGCGCAGAAAAAGAATGATGCCCGCCATAATAAGCGCGAGAATCACGACTCCCGCCACTACGAAAATTCCTTTGCCCGCGAACATGAATTAGGTTATAGGTTATAGGTGCCCTTCGGGTTTTTCGGAAAACCAACCCAACCATCATACGAACGGCGCCCCAAAACAAATTAGATTACACTATTATAGTAGCACAACCAACCTGCTGGAAATACGGAATTCGAAGCACAAATTTCTAAAAATGAGCTTGGCGAACAATGATTGCCTCGTCATTGCGAAGGAGCGAAGCGACTGTGGCAATCTCGTGGGGAACGGGATTGCTTCACCCTTGCGGGTTCGTAATGACAGACGCGGTGAGCAGTTACGCTAAAAATAAAATTCGAAAATGTTTCGGATATTAGAATTTAGAAATTAGGATTTAGAATTTTCCAATGAAGCATCTCGGCCAACATTTTTTAAAGAACCGGTCGGTCGCGAAAAAAATCGTCGCGGCGCTTGAGCTCGCCCCCGGCGATACGGTCATCGAGATCGGCCCAGGACACGGGGAACTCACGGAAGTCGTGGAGCGTGAATCGTGGAGCGTGAATCGTGGTATAAAAATTATCGGCGTAGAAAAAGATCACGAACTTGCGGCTCAGCTTCGCAAAAAGTTCGCCGAAGATAAAAATATTGAAATTATCGAGGGGGACGCGATTCGTATTCTTCCGGAACTATGTTCTGCGTTCCACGCTTCACGTTCCACGATTCAAGACTCACGCTTCACGCTTCACGCTTCACGCTTCAAGATTGTGGGCAACATCCCCTACTATATTACGGGTCATCTTTTGCGGACGATCGGCGAACTCGAGGTACGGCCCGTGCTCTGTGTGCTCATGGTCCAAGAGGAGGTCGCGGAGCGGATAGCGGCCACGCCTCCCCGTATGAACCGCCTCGCGGCGAGCGTGCAATTCTGGGCGGAACCCACAATTATTCTGCGCGTCCCGAGAAGCGACTTTGCTCCACCGCCAGATGTAGATTCGGCAGTCGTGAAACTTGAAACGTGGAGCGTACAGCGTGAAACGCCAGAAAAAGAGTATTACAAAGCCGTCAAAGTACTTTTTCAACAGCCGCGAAAAACCGTCCTCAACAACCTTGTCGCGGGAAGCGAGGCGAACAAAAATTCGCTTTCGGAAAAATTGCTCGAAATCGGTATTCCTCCCGAAAATCGCCCGCAGGATTTGAGCGTGGAGGATATCGAAAAGATCGCGAAGTTGTTAGTTGTTAGCTTATAGCTTATAGCTTTTAGCTTTTAGCTTTTAGTATCCCTTCGGGTTCGTTGCCCACGACAACCTGACGGCTGACACCCGCAAGCTACCCTTGGGTAACTACTCACCACTCCGAGCAACTCCTAAAAATCCCCCGCCTTTCAGACACCCCCTATTCCTCCTTTCATAAAGGAGGTGTCCCGCTCCAGCGGGATGGAGGATTTTTGGAAAGGGAGAAGAAATCCCTCCCTCCTTCGGAGTACTCCCTTTAGAAAAGGGAGAAGCCGCCATTGCCTACCTGCGATAAGTAGGCGAGGGTCCGCCCGCTTCGCTCGCAATGACGCGGTGAGTAGTTACAACCCTTGGGGCGGATTAACGTCCTCCCTTTCGAGCGTTCACCCTAAAACCTAACGCCTAAAACCTAACAGCTCACAGCTAAAAGCTTGCCCACGGCTGTGCACACCTCGTTCACGGGGAGAATACGCTATAATTGAAGGAAATGGTGGATGTCAAGAAGTTCATTACCGGATTTTTAATTTTGGCTACTCTTACGAGTTCTTTGGCTTTCTTGTTCTCGAATTACGCGCCCACGGTTGCTCTCACGGAGAGCGAAGCAAGTCCCGGCCTCGTGTTCCACGACCCGCCCCCGCTCCCCGATAATGTGTTCGTGGAACCCGTCCCGAACATCGCCCCCCATGTCGCGGGAGCGACGTCCGAAAACAGCAACCTTATTCCTGCGGCTCCCACATCAAACGTTACCGAAAGCTTGGCGCGCAATGTCCTCCAAGCCATTATCGAAACGAATCCGCAGGGGCCGTACGACGCGAACGGCGAAATGAATATCACGCCGCCGGACGTGCAGATGCTCCTTGCGAACGTCCCGAACGACCCCGCCGTGAAGAAGCTCAAGGTCCCCGATTGGGAGACAGAGGTAAAAGCGTTGCCGCTCGTGGCGCTCGAGAACCCCACCGATAATGATGTGGACCACTATAATACCGCGCTTCGGGGGATTTTTGACGCATACTTTGTCCAGAGCGACATCGTGAACTTTACGGGGCAGTCCGGAACCGATTTCGACCGCCTCTCGGGCAACCTCGCAAGCGCCCTCACGGCTATGCAGGGAACCCCCGTCCCCGCGCAGTTCACGGCATTCCACCGGAGCGGCATGCGGGTGCTCTTCTATATGCGGAACGCGCTTGAGCTCGCGCGGGGCGCGGAAGCGGACCCGATGCAAGCGGCGCTCGTTTTTTCGGTGCAAGAGCGGGCATACAACCGCATGGTGAGCGATTGGAGTAATGAATACTTAAAAGTAAAAATTTTCGGGCTCATCTCGAAGAACGAACCGCCGTCGGGATTCCTCGCCACGCTCCACGCTCTCCTCGGCGTAAAGACCGCGTATGCCCAATACCCCACGTGGGACTTCCCGAGTTCGGCAACCTTCTTCAAAGATATCGCGGATGACATCAAAGAATTTATCCAGAGCACGCTAATGATGTTCTTGAAACAGCGGGTCGTCGGAAGAATTTTGAACGATACCGTAAGTTGGGTCCAGGGAAATGGCACGCCGCTCTTCATCACGAACTGGAAAGGGTTTTTAAAAGACATAGCGGACCAAGCCACGGGAGTCGCGATAGGGGCAATTCTCCCGCAGGCGTGCCAATCGTTTAGGCCACTCCTCCAAATCGCCCTCGAAGGGCCGGCGTGGTACGGCGAGGGCTATTTCCCTTCGTGCTCACTCGACCGGGTGCTTGGAAACGTTGGGGGGTTTTACAATGATTTTACCGCAGGCGGATTTTTGGCGTACAATACGTCGCTCGTAGGCGACAATAATCTCTTTGCCGCAGTGCTCGATGGAAGATTTCTCGTTGCTCAAGAGGCAGAAAGGGCGGCAGAAACAGCAGAAAGCGAGGCTATCGCCAACGAGGCGTTTAAGCCGGAGACCGAATGCCCTACGGGGTCCGAGGAGGGTGGCGGCGGGCAATGTATAAATCCCGACGGTAGCGTTGCTGGTGACGCCGAAACCCTAACGCCAGGGAGCGCCGTAAAAGACCAGGTGCAAAACGCCTTCAGGGGTCCCGGCGAGGCCGTCACAAACTCAAATGTCACCTGGGCCTCTCTCTTCCAGGGGTTTGTGACGAACGTCGTCAACTCCCTGGTGCGGAGGGGTATCAGCAACCTCCGCGGCGCAACCGGATTCTAAATTTTACTTTAACTTCTCGCGCAAGATACCTAGCACATAGCAACACCATGACATCCCCCACTACTATTATGCACGAAAACATTCTCCGGTTTCTCGGAAGAACGCCCCAAGGAGCGCTTCGTATGAAAATCACTCTCGTTGCCGCCGTCGTTTTTGTGATATTGTTCGGTACGCTCTCCAATGCGACTCCTGTTTCGGCGGCCCTAGGAGATTCTTGCCCCAACGGTGCTAGTGATTGCGACACCGGTGAGGCGTGCTCTGTGGGCACCCTCACGTGCGTTGCCGCCCCGGCAGTCACGTCAGGGTCTTCCGCTGTTCCAAAGTGCGGAACGTTTGCGTTCGGATGTAAGTTGGTCGAGGCCTCCAGTAGATTTGTTGCAAACATAGCGTATGCCATCAATGTCATAATTTCACTTGTCGTGGGCCTCATCGTCTCGGTTGAAACATGGGTTGTGGGGATTGTGCTCGCCATAAACAACAATGTTGTGAACGCCCTCATCGTGCAAACGGGGTTTGGAATAACGCTCGCGCTCGCGAACCTCGGGTTTGTGCTCGGCATTATCGTGGTCGCGCTTGCGACGATACTCCGAAGCCAGACCTATGGCATAAAGCAAATTCTCTGGAAGCTCGTGGTCGCCGCAATCCTTGTAAATTTCGGCCTCACGATCGCGGGCGTATTCATCAACTTCTCGACTTCGCTTACCACCTACTTTACTGACGGCTTTGGTGGACCGGTGCAGTTCGCAGTAGACATCACGGCCGTCTTCCAGCCGCAACGCTACGTGAAACCAGAAGTAGCTCTCGAGGCGGAATCATTAAGGCTCCTTATCCCCATCTCGACCGGAATCGGCAGCATTATCGCTCCTATCTCGTCGGTACTGCTTGGAATCATCGGTATGCTGGGCGTCGTGATCACGCTTGGCACGCTCATCGTCATGCTCCTTATTCGCTACGTGTATCTCGCATTTCTCCTCATACTCATGCCGCTCGCGTGGGTGTGCTGGGTTTTCCCCTCGCTCCGATCACACTGGAGTAAATGGTGGAGTACGTTTCTCCGGTGGACCTTCTTCCCGCCACTCGTCGTGTTTTTTATCTGGCTCGTTCTCCAGATGGGGCGCGCCATTAACATAGGGGGCTCGCCCGGCAATCCTTTTTCCGGCATCACGATCTACTCAGATCCAAACAACAACATCTTGCAGGGCATGTTTTTTCCGATCATCCAAAACACACTCAATAACATCCTTATCATCGCGCTCCTTATGGGCGGCCTCTTCGCGGCAAATTCGCTCAGCATCAAGGGCGCGGGCGCCGGCATGAAGGCGTTCGGCGCGGCGAAAGGAGCGATACTCGGGTACTACGGGAAGCAAACCAAGAAGGCGGGGCGGGCAGTACTGCAGACAAAACCGGCCCAAAATCTACAAGAACGGTGGCAGGGCGGACAAGGCAGATTCTTACCGAAGCGCTTGCAAACGATAATGGGCAAGGCCCTGGCAACGGGAGAAAGAGCGGGCGGCGGGGAACTTGTGGAAAAAGAAGCTAAGGGAGCGGGGGAAATCGCAGCAAAGAATCCGAAGGAGGTCGCACGCCTTTTGGAAAACAAAGCCGGCTTCTTCGCGACAGGCGGCGGCATCACCACCGAAAAACAAATGGCATACCTTCAGCAGTCGCTGAAGAACGAGAAGGTGTGGAAAGAGCTTCAGAAAAACAAGAGCTTCAATGGCGAGCCACAAAGCTTTACCCACTTCTTGAGGGAACAGGAAGTGGCAGGCGTGTTTAAGGCAAACCACCAGGAAGAGCTCCTGAAGGGGTTGAAGATCAAATCGGGCCTCATGGAAACCGAACTTACTAAGACGATCGAGGACGAACGGAAGAAGCCGGATGTCGCGAGAGCAGAAGGGGAACAAAGAGTGCTTATTGGGAAAGCGAAAAGTGGGTCGCTTACCGACGACGACAGAGAGAAAATGGCCGGGAACGAAGTAGCGCTCAAGGCGCTGAACGAAGCAAAAGAGAAACTCGACACACTTTACAAAAAGAGTCCCGAGCGCGCAGGCGCCGCTTTCCAAGACGATGAGCTCGCACGAGCAAGATTCCGAGCAGAGGGCAGGCAAGCTCCAATTCCAATCGAGAAAGAATCAATTGAGAGAATTCGAAAAGCAATTGCGGAGTCATTCGCCTCGTGGTCTCCGAATAACGTCCGCGAAATGCTGACTGGTGTCGCCAAAGACAACAACCTGGGACGATTCGAGCAATATTTTGAAAAATTGAGTGCGTCAACCGACGAGAAAGATCAACGCTTGTTCGCGTCAATCCAGAAAGTATTCGGCGAGAACGGTCCTTTGAAGAATTGGTCGCAGAAAGGCCCCGCCCAGGCGCTAGTGAACCTCCCGAAAATCCTTAGAGTACGTTTCGAGGGCGAGGTAAAACATGGGGACGGAGAGGAGGAAGGGGAGGAAGGGGAAACCACGCCGACATAAAACGAACTAACATGCCCACCATCACTCAAGAACAAGCTCGCACGCGTTTTACCTCACTCCCGCCTTCGCTCCAGAATGCGATATTTTCGGTGCAAACTGCGGACGTGATTGACTCGATAACACAACAAAACAATGTGTCCGACGAAAAAGCGTCGGGGATTGCCGAAGCGGTGGGGCTCGTGCTCCTCGGATTCATCCACCCCGAGGAATTGGCTCAAGAGATCGCGAGTCGCACCGGCATCGCCCCTCAAGCCGCCCAAGCCATCGCGACTTCTTTGAATAACAGGATATGCGGCCCCCTCAAGACCGACATTGACAAGGCGTACGCGCCGAAACTCCAGGCGCATGAGATGCCGGAGCCCGCTCCGGTTGCGTTCGGCGACATCAAGCGACCGAGCGCCCCGCCAACACCGCCGCCTCCGCCAGTCGGCGGATCAAGCGGACCGCCTCCCGTGCCTTCACCCTCCAAACTTTCTGAAGGAAGTCCAGGAGGGCAAGCCAAAATACCCGCAATGCCCGTGCCGCCACTTCCTTCATCGGGTGCCACGATGCCAAAACCGATCGCTTCGAGCACTCCGTCCGCGTCTCTGCCCGTGGTGAGCCGTGTCGAACCACGGCCAAATCCGTTCCCGCCGACGAGCGCCGTTCCCCCGCCAATCATCCCACCGCCATCACCCTTCTCCTCGCGTTCTATTCCGACCACGCCCGCCTCAATACCAACGCCCACACCTAAACCCCTGACCCCTCCTCTATCTTCGCTGGCACCCACGCCCAAACCCACTCCGACAAACGGTGAACCCGCGCTTGTCCCGAGCGTAGTCGAGGGGCCGATGATGCTCCACGAAGAAGTAGTGATGAAACCGATCCGACCGCCATCAAGCTTCAACCTAAACATCGCGTCCCTGCCGAAATCGCTTGATGCGAAACCAAAAGAAACGATCCCCGTAAAGCCCGCGGTGCTTGAGCTCGGTAACGCCGCACCCTTCTCTTCCTCGCAGAAAACCTCTGCACCCGAAGTGAAAATGCCGCGCGTCGTTCACTACACCGAGCTCCGCACGCCGCTTTCGAAGAACGAACCGGCTCCGGCGAAAAACCCCTTGTCGGGAATGATGGTCTCGCAAACCGAGGATCGCGAGGTGCACGAAATAACGGCTTCGACAAGCTCACCGCAAGCCGCGACGCCTTCGCCATCGCTTACACGTCCACCGAGCAATATGCCGCCGACCCCGTTAAACATAAATCTGTCGGCCCCGCCTGCGGTAAGCCGCGTCACGCCGCCGCCAGCAAGGATTGAACCACCTACCGCAAATCGCATCGAGCCACCGAAAATGAATGACGTTCGTCCGCTCATGCCGCCGCCGCCTCCAGGCTTCAAATCCTAAGCACTAAACTCTAAATACTAAATAACTTGAACTCTTTACGAACGAACAGAACGAGCCCCGAAGCTGAATTTCGGGGTTTTCTGTTCATTGTTTATAATTTAGATATTAGGTTTTGTTTAGAATTTAGAAATTAGGATTTAGAATTTTCAACACTATGCAGTTCCAAGTTCCCCAATTCATCGAAACGGAAGATAGGGTCGTTGGCCCGTTTTCGATCCGACAGTTCATCTATGTCGCGATCGCCGGCGGGTTTTGTTTCATACTTTACTTCGCGGTAGAGTTCTGGCTTCTTGTCGTCCTCGCGGTGCCAACAATGGGCGCCGCGTTTTCCCTCGCATTCATCAAAATAAACGGCGTGCCGCTCACAAGGGTCGCGATGTCGGCATTCAATTTTTACTGGAAGCCGCAAACCTACGTTTGGCAGCCGGAACCGTCGGGAACCGAAAAGAAGGCGGGGAGTGCGGCGGAGCCCGGCGTCGCCGCTTCAACTGCCGGCCCGAGGGAAGGCCGCGCCGCGGCGGTGCCCCGGGGCATATCGCTTGAGGACATCGTTTCGGGTATCGCGCTCCGCAACGCGTGGCAGAACCTCCAAACGGGAACCAAAAGCCCTCCCCGGATCTCCGGCCAACAATTTTATGGAAAAATACAGGAGAAGTATGAGGTGTTCCGGCGCGCGGCAGGCGACCAAAGCGCGGCCCGGAGAGTGGATTATAGGTAAAATTATCAATTTACAATTTTCAATTTACAAAAAACTCCGCATTGCAATGTGCGGCCGAAAAACGGGGGCTAGGATTGAGAAGGGGCATTGAAAATTGAAAACTGAAAATTGAAAATTAATAACGTATAATAAGCTTATGAGTAAGAGTTTCGGCAACACCCAGGACCTCGTGGACATCAAAGAGATCCGCGAGGGGACGGTCCTCATGAAAAACGGGGGGCTCCGCCAGATCATCATGGTGGGCGGGGTGAACTTCGCGCTCAAATCCGACACCGAACAAAACCTCATCACGTCGGCGTACCAGAACTTTCTGAACGGCATCGACTTTCCCCTCCAGATCGTCGTGCATTCGAGAAAGGTAAATATCGAAAAGTACCTTGATGGGCTTGCGCGTTATTCCGCGGAAGAAGTATCGCCCCTCCTCCAGAACCAGGCCGAAGAATACCGCGAGTTCATTCGCGGATTCGTGCAAAAGAATGCGATCATGGAGAAAACATTCTTGGTCATCGTTCCGTTCTACCCCATCGTCGCCCCCACGAAAGAAATGGTAAGTGGCGCCATGCCGACCCTCCCTTTCATGACCGCAAAAAAACCCGACAAACAAGCGGGGGCCAAGGCCCGCGAAACGGCAGAGGCGAACTTCTCGGAAAACCTCCAACAGCTCAAACAGCGCGTGAGCCAAGTGGTTGAGGGCCTTTTCTCGATGGGACTTGAGGCCGTGATCTTGAACGACGAACAGCTCGTCGAACTCTTTTATAACTTCTACAACCCCGAAACGGTCGAAAAGGAGAACATTAACTTGCCGCAACGGTAAATTTTCAATTTACAATTTTCAATGAAGTACTTTTCGCGGTTTGAAAACTGAAAATTGAAAATTGCTTACGATTATGCCTCCCCAACCATTCAACGCTCCAACGCCCACGAACAACTTTAAAGACATCACGAAGATCATCGCGCCCGCGGGCGTCGAGGTGGAACCCTCGTCCCTCAAGATCGGCAACAAGATTGCGAAAACGTTCTTTGTGTTCTCGTATCCCCGGTACCTTTCGACGGGGTGGTTCGAACCCTTGATCAACCTCCCGCACCTCTTCGACGCGTCCATCTTTATCAACCCAATCGACACCGGCACGGCGCTCAAGAACCTCCGCAAAAAAGCTGGCCAGCTTGAGTCCCAGATCAACGACGAACAGGAAAAGGGCCTCGTCCGCGATCCACTTCTTGAAACGGCGCTCAACGATGTCGAATCGCTCCGCGACACGCTTCAACAGTCCACGGAAAAGCTTTTCCAGACGGGACTCTATATTACGATCTATGCCGAAAAAGAAGACGAACTCGCGCGAATCGAATCAAGGCTCGTGTCGCTCATGGAAGCAAAGCTCATTTACCTGAAGCCCGCGCTCTTCGAACAACTCGAGGGTCTTTTCTCCGTCTTGCCGCTCGGGTCGGACAAGATCCAGGTGTACACCCCCATGAATTCGGGACCGTTGTCTTCGTTTTTCCCGTTCGTCTCAGACAGTTTGTCTTCGAACCAAGGCATTCTCTATGGCATCAACCTCCACAACAATAGTTTGGTGATCTTCGACCGATTCTCGCTCGAGAATGCAAACCAGGTGGTTTTCGCAAAATCCGGTTCGGGAAAATCGTACGCCACGAAACTCGAGATCGTCCGCGCGCTTATGGCCGGAGTGCAAACGGTGATCGTGATCGATCCCGAGAACGAATACCGCCGGCTCGCGGACACCTTTGGCGGAAGCGTCTTCAATATTTCGCTCTCCTCCCACGAACACATCAACCCCTTCGACATTCCGCAGATACCCCAAGACGAATCGCCCTCGGACGTCTTGAAGTCGCACATCGTGACCCTTACGGGGCTCTTGAAGCTCATGCTTGGGAAGATCTCCCCCGAAGAAGACGCGCTCCTTGACCGCGCGATCACCGAAACCTATGCCTCGCGCGAGATCGTTCCCGAGCAGGACTTTTCCGGGAAAGAAGCGCCCCTCCTTGAAGACCTCGAAACCATCCTCCGTAACCTTGAGGGTGGGCGCGACATCGCCGAGCGCCTCTACCGGTTCACGAAGGGGAGCTTTGCGGGGTTCATCAACCAGCCCTCGAACATCGATATCTCGAACCGCCTCATCGTTTTCTCGATCCGCGACCTCGAAGACGAACTCCGGCCCATCGCCGTTTTCATTATTTTGAACTTCATTTGGAACCTCATCCGCGTGGAGCTCAAAAAGCGCCTCCTTATTATCGACGAGGCATGGTGGATGATGAAAAACGAAGACAGCGCCACATTCATGTTTGGCCTCGTGAAGCGCGCCCGGAAGTATTATCTCGGGGTCTCGACCATCACCCAAGACGTGGAGGACTTCCTTCGTTCTCCCTACGGTCGTCCCATTATTACGAACTCATCACTCCAGCTTCTTTTGAAACAATCGCCCGCGACAATCGACATCGTGGCAAAAGCGTTCGATCTCACGGAGTCCGAAAAGAATTTCCTCCTCGGCGCGGACGTCGGCACGGGCCTTTTCTTCGCCGGGAAACGACATGCCGCGCTCCAGATCGTATCGTCCTACTTCGAAGACAAGGTGATCACCACGAATCCGGAACAGCTCCTTGAGGAAAAGAAGTTGCTCTAGCCGAAAATTCTAAGCACTAAATCCTAAATACTAAACAAATCCTAAATCTAAAATTATAAACGTTTAGATATTAGAATTTTGAATTTGTTTAGGGTTTAGATATTAGAAATTAGAATTTTTTTATAGTATGGACGACGAACAACAGGACGACGAACAAGAAGGGGGGGAGGGGGAAGATGAAGGGGGAGGGACCGGACCAAAGATCCACGCACCGCTTATTATTGCGGGATTTATTACCTTCGGTATTTTTGATGTTTTAGGACTCATTCCGTTCGTCTCAAATATTTTGAGCGTGGGTTGGGGCGTCTTTACCGTTGTATCTGCTATCACCGGCATCGGGGGAGCGTTTGTCACTGCCGTCAACGCACTTGCATTTCTCCTTGAAAACGTCCCTGTAGTGCAGGCACTTCCTTTCTACACAATAGCGTGGCTTATTAACGTTGTCGCCGACCGCAGTCAGAAAGCGAAAACGCTGGTTGAAGCGGCGAGTGCGGCAAAAGGTGCGGCTGGTGCCAAGGGCGCTGACGGCGGCGCAGGCGCGGCGGGTAAAACAACCGCGGAAGGAGGAGTTGCAGCTTCTGGTGCGACAACGGGACGAGGGGTGGAAATGGAAACAACGGCGACGCGTGCTGAAGCGGGCACTAGCGCAGGCACTGCCGGAACAAGCGCGGAAGCAGGAAGAAAAACGGGTGCGGGAGAAACCATCCCGGAAGGCGGGCGTCCCTCCGAAGAAAACACCGAACGGAAACCGAGCGCCGGACGGCCGTCGGAAAAGACGCCGCCCGAAGAGGCACCGGAGGGCGAGGAGAAAAAACCGGGGGTTTCCGAACGCGAACTGGGTGCACGGGAAACATTGAGTGAGGTGCGCGAAGCGGAAGAAGTCAAAGAAATTATGGAGAAATTACCCTCCCCCGAAGCAGGGCGAGCCGGAGAAGAGGAGGAACCGACCTCTCCAAAGAAAAGCGGAACTGTTACTCCCATCCGCAAACCCGGCGAACAGAACACGGCTCCGAGAAAAAACGACGAAGACCTTAAAAAGGCGGCGTAGCAGTGAAAACTCTAAATCCTAATATCTAAGCTCTCAGCTGACTTACTCGCGGCGCGTCATCCCGAGGGCGAAGCCAGAGGGAACTCAATAAGTTCCTTCGCTTTACTCAGGACGACCTACGGTCAGTTTAGAGTTTAGTATTGAGAAATTAGGATTTGGCTCTGTACGGTGTGGTATAATAAGCTTATCAACAGTATGCTCACCAGAAAGTTGCCATACGCCGTCTATTTCGCCGCCGTGCTCCTTGCGGCAAGTTTTTGGCAGAGTTCCGCGCAACAGTCCCAGCCAAAGTTCCTCTGGAGTTGGCAGACAAACACCTACGTGCCTGCGGGGTTCGAGGGAAAAGTGTTGCCCTCGCCGGGCGCCACGGTGACGGTCTCGTTCGAACTCGTACAGGGGGGAAAGCTCGCAAACCTCCAGGGCAACAAGCTCTTAAACATCCCACCGCAAACGATCTACTGGTATGCCAACAACACGCTCATAAGTAATATCCCCGGGAAGCAAACGGTGTCGTTCACGGCGCCGAGTGTCCCGGGCACTGTTACGGTAAAAGTCCAACTTCCTGGTTATCCCGGGGGATCCGTTTTCCAGTCGATAAGCGTCCCCGTAGTGCCGCCTGAAGCCGTTATCGAGTCCCGCTACCCGGGAGGAAGCTTCGTTGGGACTCCCGTGAACGTACGCGGCATTCCATACTTTTTCAACGTAAAAGACCCGTTCGCCCTGAACTTCGAGTGGAGCGTGAACGGAGAGATTCCCCAGAACGCGGAAGACCCGACGAACCTTTCGATAGGGTTGAACCCCGACGCGCCGAGCGGAGCGACGCTCAATATCAAACTTACGATTCAAGACCCCTCTAAAGCCGTTCTTGCCGCTTCAGCGAACACGACGCTTACCTACGTGCGATGATCACCGCGTCTAAAGTGATTGCGGTTCTTGCTCTGTTCTTTTTTCTCGCAACACCAGTCGGTCTTGCGGTTACGGTGAACGCCGACATCCCGGGCGTCACGGGCGGCGCGACGGGCGGTACGGGTATTTGCAACACGGTCTTCGGGTTTTATAACTTCGCGCTCGCCTTCGGCGGGGTCTTGGCCTTGGGGGCCATCACTTATGGAGGCGTGAAGTATACGATGGCGGCAGGGAACCCCTCGGGACAGAGCGAGGGGAAGGCCTGGGTGCGGGATGCCTTGTTGGGACTTTTACTTCTTGCTGGTGCTTATACGATCCTCAATATTATCAACCCCGACATTACGAAGTGCGGGTTGCCGCCGACACTTGACCAACTTCCGGCGGTGCCGGGGGCGGCGCCGGGCGCACCCAGCCAAGAAGAAGTGCTCAACCAACTAGATGTTTGTCAAAAAACCTGCACTTGGAGTACTCACTCGTGTGTTCTGGTTCCTCCGGGCGACCGCTATGAATGCAAAGTACGCCCCGGCTTCGACTGACTTACAACACCCAGCGACATATAAATTCAGAAACCCCCGTGGCTATCAAACGTGCAAAAACAATTAGAAAAAATAGGTTATAATAAAAAGTAACACCATGAAGCGTTATCTCTATATTTTCATCGCCATTGCGGGATTGGCCCTCGTGGGACTCGCCGCGTACTATTTTCTTACCAACACATTCGGTGTGGCGGTGACGCCCACGCCCACACCGCCCGGTGGACTGCCTGGCCAGAATGGTAACGGTCCCGGTGGACCAGGAACGCCACCGCCCTCTCTCACGCCTCCGGCACCGGCATATACTCCCGAGCAGAAGTTCGGCGTCGTCGCGCAAAATCAAGTAGCGGCGTTCCACGTAAACACCCAAAACGATGCCCTCCTTGTGCAGCCGGACGGTATCGTGGTGAAGGTTATGGGCGGCAACACGACGATTTTAAGTTCCTCCGTAATTGCGGATCTCTTGGGTGCCAGTTTCTCCGCGGATGGCACAAAGCTTTCGGCTACATTCGGAGAGCGAACGAGCCCGCAGGCAAGCGTTTTCGACGCGATCAATAAATCGTGGCGGTCGCTTCCCGCAGGCGTAGCATTCCCCGTATGGGCGTCAACCGGAACCCAGGTCATGTACTTTCAAAAGAGCGGAGACACAAGTATGCTTTCTACGTTTGATCCCTTCAAAACGGGCGCCAAAGCAGTCGAGCTTTTAAAGTCGTTCCGTCTCGAAGACCACACTGTCCAATGGCTCACCGCAAATCAGGCGCTCTTTCTCCCAAGGGGCACCGCGCTCGCCCAAGGCGCCGTATGGAGCTTTGATGTAAAGAACAAGACGCTTGCCCCCCTCACGAACGAGCGACGCGGCATAAGCTCGCTCTGGAGCGGCGCGGCAAATATGGGGCTCGTATTCGCGACCGACCAGACGCTCCGCGGCGGCACGCTCACGCTCTTCGACACAACGGGGAACGCCCTAAGCGGGTTAAAGGTTAAAACGCTCCCCTCGAAATGCGCGTTCGCAACCGAAGAAGTAGTGGTTTCGACCCCCCCCACGCAAACGACAACGACAGCCGGTCAAACGGGGGGTAGGGCGACTTCAACAAGGTCCACGACAACCTCCGTGTTGAAAAAATGGCTCTATTGCGCAGTTCCTCGCGACACGCAAAAATTCGATCTTGCCCGCCTACCGGATGACTATGACAAGAAAAAACTCTTCACGGTTGACGACTTTTATAAGATTGATCTCGGCGACGGCAGCATCACCGAAGTGTTCGCGGATCCCGCCCAGGCGCTCGACGCCGCCCAACTCCAGGTCGCGAACCAAACGCTCTTCTTCGTGAATCGCTACGACCAGCGGTTGTACGCGATATCCTTGAAGTAATTTCTAAATTCTAATCTCTAAGCACTAAACAAGCTCAAAGCTCTAATATCTAAACGTTTAGAGTTTTGGATTTAGAATTTGTTTAGAAATTAGGGTTTAGGATTTAGGATTTTTTACTCTATCGGTTTGATGATCACGTACCGCTCCCTGCCTTCGCCGGCGCTCTCGGTCGTAACCGATGGGTGCACCGCGAGTTCCACATGCACGAGTCGCCGTTCATAAGAGTTCATGGCGGGGAGCGTTACTTTTTCCTTGGTTTGTAAAACTTTTTTCGCCGCCGCGCGGGCAAGTTCCGCGATAAGGTTCTCGCGTTCCTGCCGATAATTGTTCACGTCAAAAAAAACAACTGGCGCGCCGTTTTTTACCGCGATCATCTGGAGAAGGTGGTTCATGGACTCCACGATCGTCGGTAAGTTCCGCTTCACGAGTTCCGGATTGTCGTAAATAAAAATTGCGCCTCGCTTTTCGTCGGGCTTTGCCTCAACCCTGAAATCCGCGAATCCCATATATTCAACTATTTTTTGAGCTATTTGCTCGAACGGTTCCATGTTCAAGTTGTTTGTTCACGCGCAGTTGTTGGAACACCGAAAACAAAGACGAAACGAACCAATATAAGCTTACTGCGGCGGGAAGATTGTAAAAGATGATAAGGGTGATGAAGGGCCCCACAAAAACCATTTGCCGGGACACCTTTTCCGCCTGAGACGGAACATGGCCCTCGTGCGGCGCGGGAAGGGCAAGTTTCCCCTGAAAATACTGGGCTAGTGCCGCCAAACCCACTATAAGAATACTGCCCTTGCTTAAATTTATCAAGCCCAAAAAAGTAGGGTTGATCTCGGACGGCGCTTGGACGAACGAGTAAAGCCCCGAGAGGAATTCCGGCTTCATGCTCGCTGAAAGAATTTGGTAGAGCGCGATGAGTACGGGGAGCTGCACGAGAAGCAATAAAAATCCCGAGAACGGATTAATGCCATGTTCTTTGTGAAGCTCCATAATGGCTTCCGTTTGTTTTTTCTTATCGTGTTTGTGAAGCTCCTGCAACTTTTTCACTTCCGGCTGAAGACGCTGCGAGATCGCTTGATGTCGCGCGCTTTTGTGAAAAAGCGGGTACAGGATGATTCGAATGAGGATGGTGAGAAGAATGATTGCGATCCCGAAGTCGTGAAAGGGAACTATGTTGTATAAAAAAACAAGCGCGTTGAGGAGCGGGTAGTAAAGAATCTGATCGTAGAGATATATCATATAGTGAGTAACCGAAGAAAGATTCTAAGCACTAAATCCTAAACATTAAACACTAAACAATCTAGAAATTTTTGGGCGTGAGACTTTTCTTTATCTTATCAAATGCCGCTTTCAGTTCTTCGCGCACGCTTTCGGGAGGGGCATTCGCTATGCGCGGCGACACGATGATGAGAATATCGCACGCACTGTTCGGCCACACACGGACATATTCTCTGAGGCGACGCTTCCAGTAGTGACGATCGACTGCTTTTTTGAGCACACTGTTCGAAATGATAAATCCAAACCGATTATGTCCCTCTCGGTTGCGGGAAAACTTCACGGTAAACAGGGGGGTCGAAAGTGTTGCGCGGTTTTTTGCCTTAAATTCCTGCGCGGGCAACCTGTTTTTCTTGGAAAGCATAAACGGGTAAAAATCCTAAGCACTAAATCCTAATTTCTAAACAAATTCTAATGCCTAAAATTCAAAACAGCTCGAAAACGTGTTTAAAAATTAGATATTAGGGTTTGTTTAGGGCTTAGATATTAGAACTTAGAAATTATACCGTTAAACGGCGTCTTCCTTTTGCCCGCCGGCGAGCAAGCACCCGGCGCCCGGTAGGGGTCCGCGAGCGTACCCTGAACCCGTGCGACCGGCTTCGCTTCCTTTTCTTGGGATTATACGTAAAAGACATATCAAAAACCTTATCATGGGGCCCGGAGAAAAGCAAAACGCGCGCTTGCTACGCGCGTCGGGGGGCTCATCTCGTCCTGTTGGAAAAGTTATTCACACGTAGTCCCCATTTTTGAAAAAGAGGTGGTTTGACGAACGCATGGCGAAGCATAGAATGAATTTACGTATTGCTCGTTTATGTATCTTTTTTAAAAAGAGCGTGCGTAAACCCTTATGGAACTCGAAGATCTCTGGCAGTCCACGTTGGGAGAGATGGAAATCCGGCTTTCGAAGGCAAATTTTGCCACGTGGCTCAAAAACAGCCGCTTGGTCGACAAACGGGATGGAACGTTTTATGTCGCTTTGCCAAACACGTTTGCCAAAGAGTGGGTTGAGAACAAATACAACAAGAACATCCTCGGAATTTTGAGGAATTTCGACAATACGGCAAAAAAACTGGAGTTTTCGGTCTCTGGGGCGGGAATCGAGGGTGCGGCAAAGCGGCAATTTGCCCCGGCGGTCGGGAAACTTGAGAGTTCCATTGAATTTGAGCTTAGGGTTGATCCGGACACCAACCTCAACCCGCGCTACACGCTCCGTTCGTTCGTCGTCGGTCCCTCGAACGAAATGGCGTTTGCCGCCGCTTCGGCGATCGTTGAAGACCTCGGTACAAAATATAATCCTTTGTTTATTTATGGTGGGGTTGGCCTCGGAAAAACGCATCTCATCCAGGCAATCGGCAACGAAGTGAAACTTCGCCATCGGGACAGGGTGCGCCCCCGATACGTCTCGTCCGAAAAATTCACGGCTGATGTGATCTGGGGGATCAAAAATAAGCGCATGGAGGATGTTAAAAAGAAATATCGCGACGTCGATCTTCTTATCATCGACGACATCCAATTCATTGGTGGAAAAGAAAAGACCGAGGAAGAGTTTTTTCACACGTTCAACGCCCTGTACGAAACCAACAAGCAAATTATTATCTCTTCCGACCGGCCGCCGCAGTCGGTGCCGACGCTTCACGAACGACTTCGCTCGCGCTTTGAGGGCGGCATGACGGCCGACATCGGCCTTCCGGAGTACGAGATGCGGGTGGCGATCGTTAAAAACAAACTTCAGGAGCTCAATCGGCAGCTCAGCGACCGCGTGATCGACCTCATCGCGAAACGGGTTAAAAAGAACATCCGCGAACTGGAGGGGGTGCTTAAGAAAATACTGTTTTATCAAGATAAAAAACAGGTTGAGATCACCGAAAAGGCGGCCGAGGAGATAATAGAGAAATCGATCCAAACCCTGGTGCGCCGGGTAAGCGACAGCCAGATCCTTAAGTCGGTGGCGGAGTTCTTTGACATCACGATCGAAGATCTCGTGAGCCATAACCGAAGGAAGGAGGTGGTGGAACCGCGCCAGATCGCCATGTACTTACTTCGGGATATTTCGGAGCTTTCGTACCCATATATTGGGGAAAAGATGGGGAGAGACCACACAACAGCTATTCATTCATACGAGAAGATCAACCAAGAAATCAACAGGAATGTGAATTTAAACCAGAAAGTTTTACAGATAAAAGAAAAGATTTACAAAAGTTAATACCACAATAATCACAGTAAGAAAAAATTTTATGTATATAAAAAATAGCTTTCTTGCTCTTTCCCACATATCCACACCACTAATAACAACCACTACAACAATAATTTCTTTATATTACATATTATGAAAGTAATAGTTATACGATCTAATCTTAAAGAGGGGATAACTATTGCCGAACGGGCGATAGGAGAGAATTTAAATCTTCCGATCTTAAAAAATATCCTTTTTGAAGCGGAGGGGAGCAAGATAAAAATTACCGCCACTAATCTCGAGATAGCAATTACCACGGTCATTTCCGGAAAAGTGATCGAAACCGGAAAATTCACCGTTCCCGCCGGGATATTCTCGAATCTTATCAACAACATTCAAAGCGACCGCCTCAATGTCGAAGACAAAAAAGGGAGGATGGAAATAAAAACCGACAATTATGAGGCCTCGGTCCAAGGAATGACGGCGAACGATTTCCCGATCACCCCAAAAATAAAAGAAACCAAAGAATTTATCGAAATAAAAAGCGCGCTTCTCAAAGAAGCGCTGAACCAGATATTGGTTGCCGCTCAATTTTCAGACGTGCGGCAGGAGCTCAATAATATCTTTTTCGATTTCTCGACGAACGCCATAAAACTGGTGGCCACCGACAGCTTCCGTCTTGCCGAGAAAACCATTGCGTCGCAAGAGTTTTCCACCAATCACACGGAAAAGTTCAGCGTTCTCATTCCGCTTAAAACCGCCCAGGAGCTCGCGCGGATCCTTAAAGAGAACGAAATTGTGAAAATATATCACGACGAAAACCAAATTCTCTTCAAAACCGAACAAACCGAGCTTCTCTCCCGCCTTTCCGAAGGAAGTTTTCCGGACTATGCCGCGGTTATACCTAAAGAGTTCGCCGCCGAAATCGTATTTAGTCGAGAGGAGTTTTTGAGCGCGCTGCGCCTCGCGGGCATTTTCGGTTCGCGGACGAGCGAGGTAAAACTGAAACCCCACGAGAGTAAAAAAGTGGTGGAAGTGACCTCCGCCGACCAAGCGCTCGGCGAGAACAACTATATGCTCCCCGCGAAGATCCAAGGAAAGTTTGGAGAGATCGTTTTCAATTGGAGGTATATTGCGGACGTGCTAAAAACCCTCAAAACCGAGGACGTGTGGTTTGGCGTGAACAGCGAGAACGAACCAGCGGAGATCAAGTCCCCGGGCGACGCTTCGTATCTGTATATTTTGAAACCGATTGCGGAGTAGATAGAAGCGGATAGACGCGGAAGTTACTAAAGCCGTAGAGGCGGATCGACGCGGATGGCGCGCCGCCCTAAGCCGGCTTACCGGGCGGTGAGCGGCTGTAAATTTTCGAATCCACTTTCGCGTACCGGTTTTGGCAAACGACGATTTGACTAAAATTTAATAATCTAGTATCGTTTAATCGGTTCTTCAGGGCTTATCGCCAAAACGAAAGGAAGGGGAGAATGATTGTTACTCTGGAGCGTAAGAACATCTTCGAAACTGCACACAAACATATCGCGTTCGCGGTAAATATTGAGGGTGCGAATGACGCAGGATTTGCTGGGGCAGTTGTGCGGGATTATTGGCCATCACTTGAAAGTATTGGCCCAAGAAAAATGGGCGAGGCATTGAGTAAACGGGCAGCCGGCAAGACGTTTCACGCGATCGTCTGTCATTCTCTCGGCCACGATGGCTGGAAGGAAACACCGCAAGTGGTCACCGAAGCATTGAATAAGTTGCTCGTTGAACCAAGCGAGGTTGTTGGTATTGTCCTCATGGGCGCAGGCAGAATTTGTCAGATGCAGGGCGCCGATGTATTCGCCATCCTCGGCGGTATGGCTCGTTCTAAAATCAAACTCGCCGTCTATACCCTGTAATCACTGGGGTTTAATAAGCGCGCCGCCTAGCAACAGGCGGCCTTTTCTTTTAATATCATTCGAACGTCTTCCCCCCTCCGCCTTATCCGCGTTTATCCGCTTCTACTCCGAAAACTTCCGCGTTTATCCGCTTCTATGCTCACTGGGCGTACACAATAACCCCGCTTTTTGCGGAAGTGTTGCTGGTGGTGAATACCTCGACTTCGAGAAGGTTTTGCGGGGCGCGGGACGGCAGGGCGACCGTGAAGCGCAGTTCGTAGGTCTCCGAGGGGCCAAGTCCGACCTCCTGGACGCTCTGGCCATTCCACCGCACCACGGCCTTCGCAAGGTCCGCGCCTGACACTTTGACGGCCACGTCAACCCGTTCGCCGACAAACGTGCCGGCCGCGGGCGCGAGGATTTCGACACGGGGAGGAGGAGAAGAAGCCGTGGAAAAAGGCGCCGCGCCGGGCACGACGGGCTGGTTGTACGACGCATAGTCGGGAATGTTCTTCTCGGCCCACAAGAGCACGCCCGTTTCCCAGTTCGTGAATTGCGGCTCGAGTGCGGGGTCTTGGGGGGCATCCCCAAGCGGGTTCGTGCGGTCGATCGAGTAAAGGATCGAGTGGACTTGCCGGTTGTAGAGATAGTCCCCGCCAAAGATCGGTTTTGCGGCGGGCACGGCGTCGGGGCGGGTGAATGTTTCCGGGAGCACGGTCGGGAGGGCTTCTTTCATGAACGCGCTCCAAATAGGGACCGCGGCGAGAATACTGCTTCCGTGCTTTTGCATCGGCGAGTTGTCGTTGTTCCCTGCCCACACGCCCACGACGATCGAGGGCGTGTACCCCACGGTCCATGCGTCGCGGTAATCGTTCGAGGTACCGGTCTTCAAAGCCACATCGTGGTCCGGGAATACAGTGAGCCCAAAACTGTTTTGAAAAAGTCCGCGGCGCGCGTCGACGTCCGAGAGAATGTTATTCACCAGGCGCGCGGACTGGGCGTTCACCACTTGGCGCGTCTGGTCTTTGAACGACTCAAGCACGTTTCCGTCCGCGTCTTTCACTTCAAGTACGAGCGATTGCGCGTGCTTCACGCCATCCTGCGAGAGAACGCCGTATGCTCCCACGAGGTCCACCAGGCGGATGGCGCCTCCTCCGAGCACGAGCGAGAGCCCGTAGAGGTCGGGACTCGTGAGCGTCGTGAGTCCCATGGCGTACGCGTTCGTTACGGTTTTTTTAAGTCCCGCGAGATAGAGCGTTTTTACGGCGGGGACGTTGATCGATTGCGCGAGCGCGGTGCGCAGCGGCACCGGGCCGCGGAAGTCGCCGTCGAAGTTCTCGGGGTGGAAGCACGCGGGGTCCTCATTCTTGAAATCCGGGGGAGAGGGGCAGAGCTCGTTCCGCGCCGCGAATTCGGTCGGTACGTCGAAAAGCACGGTTTCCGGCGTATACCCCTGTTCGAATGCCGTAAGATACACGAAGGGTTTGAGGGCCGAACCGGGCTGGCGGAGGCCTTGCGTCGCTACGCTGAAGTTCGGCTCGAATCTGCAGTTCGCGCCCGGCGCGCATCCCTCGGGGAGGGAGTCGCCAAAGTAGTCGCGCGAGCCGACAAGCGCTACAATCTGCCCCGTTTTCGGGTCTTCCGCGACGAGCGCTGCGTTGTATCCCTTATATAATTCTTCATTCTGGGCGGCTCCTTCTGTAGTCACTTTTTCGGCGATCTGTTGGAGGTCCCAATTGAGCGTGGTTATAACGCGCAAGCCCCCTTTCTGCACCAGGTCCTCGCCGTATTTATCGGCGAGAAATTCGATTACCTCCATCACGAAATGCGGGGCCTGGATGCCGCGCGTGCGGGGTTCGAACGATATCTTTTCCACGAGCGCCGCCTCCATTTCTTTTTTCGTGATGGCGCCCCGCGCGAGCATTTTCTCGAGGATTGCTTTTTGCCGCGCGAAAAGCTCCTTCACGTGGTTTCCCCATGGCGAGTAGTAGGTGGGTGCTTTGGGGATAGCGGCGAGGAGCGCGCTTTGCGCGAGCGAGAGCTCGCGCGCGGGTTTCCCGAAAAATCCGCGACTTGTTGCCTCGACGCCGTAGAGCGTGGGGCCGTAGGGAATTTGGTTCAAGTACAGTTCGAGGATCTGGTCTTTGGAGTAGATGCGGTCGATACGAGTCGCGAGGATCAACTCTTTTATTTTTCGCGCGACGGTCTGCTCGGGCGTAAGAAACGCGTTCTTTGCGAGCTGTTGGGTGATGGTCGAGCCGCCCTGCAAAATTCCTCCGCGGGTGAGGTTCACGTAGATCGCGCGAAGGATGCCTTTCCAGTCGAACGCCGGCTCCTCATAAAACCCCTCATCTTCCGTGATGACCGTCGCGTCTTTAAGGTATCGGGGGATGTCGGCGAGGGGGATCACCGTGCGCTGTTCGCCGTCGCTCACTTCGTAGAGCAGCGTTGTTCCCGTGCGGTCGTAGATTTTGGTCGATTGGCTTACCTTACGCGTCGATATTTCTTCGACCGAGGGGAGCGTGGAAGAAAAATAAAAGAAGGCAGACACAGTCCCCGTGGCGCCAAGCAGGATTCCAAGCACGGCGAGTAAAAATGTTTTTTTTATAATCCCCCTTCTTTTCCTCATGGATAATATGCGGCAAAACCGCTTTCTCCTATTTTACCCCAGAATCCATCTCAAAAGCATGCTTCACGCGGCCGAAGACGTTTTCAATACGGGTTCTGGAACGATGAATTAAAAACGGCCCGAGGAACCAATCCGTGGCCGTTTTTGCTGCGGCGCGATAATTTTTGTAAGGACCCTTGCCTACATTTCGTCACCTTCTCCGTCGGTCTCGTCGTCGAGCTCTTCTTCGCTGAGTTTTTCCGTGCTGGCTCCATCGCTATCCTCGTCTTCTTCGTCGCTCAGCCGAAAAGCCGACGTTGGTGATTTTAGTTCTTCAACCATAGTATCCAGACCCCGTCCTCAAAAGTCCGACCTTTTGTTTAATTTAATAAGTACGCACCCGATTTTTAACAAGTTTATTGTATCATCTGGGCTTGTCAACCCCCCCACCTTTGCTGTGGATAAGCCCATTCCGCTTCTCGTCTCGCAAGAACCGCGGTTCAATTCGCTCCTGCGGCGAATTGCCCGCTGCCGCTCGGCAATGCCACGCTTGCTTCGCAAGCGACCAAACTGACATTGCCTCCGCGAGCTTCTTGCGAGACGAGAAGCTCCATTCGAAGAAGAGCTGGAAAATAGCCACGATTTGGTCTTGCGCCGAAGACCAAGCCCATCGGAGTTCCGATAGCTCCCCGCAAAACAAAAACCTTCGCTCAAAGAAGAAGTGGTTGCTATGCGCCGAAGACCAAGCCGGCAACGCCTCCGAAAGCTTCCGGAATGGTGAAATCCCTCCGCCCAAAGAAAGTACGACATCCACCCATTATTCTTAATTCATTATTCGTTATTCAGTGCTCCGCCGATACGCCGCCGCGATGCTACGATCGCGATCGCGAGGGCATCGCTTGCGTCGTCAATAACGTCCAGGTCGGGTCGTTTCAGGATAAGCCTCACCATCTTCAACACCGCTTTCTTGTCCGCGAGGCCATACCCGGTGATGCCGGACTTTATTTCATTCGGGCCGTATTCTTCGGCGGTGAGCCCGTGTTCTGTGGCGACGAGGAGGATAACGCCTCGCGCCTGCGCGACTTGAAGCGCGGTTTTTTGGTTCTTCGCGAAATAGAGCTTCTCGACCGCGAGCCGGTCCGGTTTGAATTTTTTAATGAGCGCGCCGAGTCCCCGCTTCATTTCAGCGAGCGCCTCCGGGTCCGTGCTGCTCTGTATGGAAAGGATGCCGGCGTCGACAAGTTCCACGCGCCCGCCTTCCGTCCGGACCACGCCATATCCTATTCTCCTTGTGCCGGGGTCGATGCCTAAAATGATCATAATTTCTAAATTCTAATATCTAAATTCTAAACAAACTCAAATTTCTAATATTCAAAACATTTAGTGTTTATGATTTTGATATTAGGATTTGTTTAGTATTTAGGACTTAGTGCTTAGCATTTGACGTTTATGCCAATGCGCTACAACGCATTGGTATAAACGTTCTGGACGTCGCTTTGGTCTTCGAGCGCCGCGATGAGCGTTCCGAGTTTTTCTTTGTCCGCGCCTTCGACTTTCTGCGGGAACTTTGCTCGCCACTGTCCGTGAGAGTCAGCGTTCAGTCCGCGCTTGTCCGCGCGCGGAGCGAAGGCCCACCGTACACTGCCGGTTTCCGCCCACTTGCCACCAAGTTCGTTCAGGATTAACTTTATTTCTTGGACGGTCCGGTTCTTGCTGTCGCTGATCGCTTCGATGAGGATCGCGATCCCGCCCGGGCCATATGCTTCAAACACGAGTTCTTCAAGATTTTGTTCCGCATCAGAAGCTTTTTTTATCGCGCGTGCGATATTGTCCGCGGGAACGTTCGCCTCGCGCGCTTTTTCGACCGCCGTGCGGAGCCGCGGATTGAAGTTCGGGTCTTGCTCGGTCTTCGCGGCGGCCGATATAGCGGCAAGCAACTTCGAAAAAACAACGCCCCGTTTTTGGTCGGTAGCCCCCTTTTTATGTTTAATGCCCGCCCAGTGAGAATGTCCTGACATATTAATAGAATAATGAATTTTGAATAATGAATAAAGGACGGGCTGGCGAAAATAAAAAGCGGGGAGAGTTTGAGCTCTCCCCGCTCGTGAATGTTGCCGCGCGGCCTACTTATTGAACGCCTCGCGGACGAGGATCTGGGCACTGGCTCGCCAGCGGTCTTTTTCTTCGAGAAGGTCCTTAAGGGCATCCTTGGCTGCTTTCGCAGCCGCAGACATCATAACCTTCTCGAGGTCGTAATCCACCGACGATCCGCCGTTGTTTGAGTAGCTGCGTCCGAAACCCGCATAATGTTCCGAAACATTCCTCGGAACGTTGAACTTCTCTTCTGTCGAAGCGAGTAAGCTCGGCTTCGGTCTGCCGCGGAGCAGCTGGGCGGTGACAGGAACGTAGTACATCACCGAGTTGCTCGACGAAGAGCCGTAATTTGAGTGTTGGTCCCCGTGCGAACTGGACGACCCACCGTCGCTTCTTGTGGCGTACTGTTGAGGGGAATGCACGACGAGGCAGAAGAGTGGCCTAATGGTGGTCGGACACGGGCTTCCCGGGGCGGTCTCCATGAACACCGCTTTCTTGTCGTGGATTTTCTCCCGAACTTCCCGCTCTAGATCACGTGAGTACCCATACAAAAACTGGATTGCGATGGGTATACCACGGAGGTTGGGTATCCTATGTTTTAGGTCCGGAGGTATACGGATAACTTCGTTGTCGAACCCTCCGAACCCTTCCCGTGCCTCCGTGCTGATGCCTTGTTGTAATTCCGCAAGGTCCCGGGCGATCTCGCGCTCCTGCGAGATGCCTTGTTGCGCGACGTGCTCCTCACGCGTTCCGCCGAGGTCTACGGTGGTGCTTGTGTCCACGCGCGGCGGGCGGGCGGGGAGAGGGATCGGGGACTGTACCTTGATCCCAATTCTTGTCCAAATCCCCGGAATTTTCAAACTTCCGGACTTCTCCTGCGCCGCGGCGGGTGCCACGAACACAAAGAGAGAAATCAACAACATCATCAACAAAGATGCCCTTTTCATGACGCCCTCCCTAGGCCCCATGGGCCAGCGATTTTTATTTCAACGGTCGGTTTCACCAACCATTCTGGTTAGAATTATATACCATTTTACGGAAAAAGTCAAATCCGCTTTTTGTGTCCGGTCAGACGGGAAAATTTATTGGAAAACAAGGGTTAGAAGGGCTACAATGGGAATATATGCCCGACCCCCAAAACACAATGAATATTGCCACCCAGCTTACCCGTCTCAAGCGGGAAGGAGAGGAGCGCCAGGCCCAGCGCACAAGCCAGAAATTCGGCTATCCGTATGTCGACCTTACAAAAGTTCCCGCGACCGTCGAGGCCCTCGGACTTATTCCCGAGACAATGGCAAAAGACGCGAAGATCGCCGCGATCGAAGTTCGCGCGCGGCGGGTGGCGGTGGCGGCGGCGAACCCCGATCTTCCGGCGGTGAAAAAAGCGGTCAAAGACCTTGAGGCGCGGAAGTACGAAGTGAAGATGTTCGTGACGTCGCTCTCGGGTCTTGAGGCGGCGTGGAAGATGTATCGCTTTGTGAAGCAGGAGGCAGGAGATATCACGGGCAAGGTGAGCATCGAAAAAAAGCGCATCGAAGAGCTTACGGCTCGACTCACAAGCTTCGCGGCGATCAAGGAGGAAATAAAAAGATTTGATTTCTTGAAAGCGGGGCCCGTTCAGCTTATTGAGGTGATTCTCGCCGGGGCGCTCGCACTGCGGGCATCGGATATTCACTTTGAGGCGGGAGAAAAAGAGTCAAAAGTCCGCTTTCGCGTGGACGGCTTACTCCACGACGTTTTTACGGAGCTCCCGCCGATGAACTATCACTCGCTGGTTTCGCGGTTCAAGTTGCTTTCGGGTCTCAAGATCAACATACGCGACATTTCACAGGACGGGCGGTTCACGATTGGCGTGGGCGACAAAGAGATCGAAATGCGCGTGTCGATCATTCCCGCCGAGTTCGGCGAGACGATTGTGATGAGAATTTTGGACCCCGCGAGCACGATGGTCGGGCTTGAAGCGCTCGGCCTTCGCCCCGACGACCTTGTGATCGTGGAACGGGAGATCGCGAAACCGAACGGGCTTATTTTGAACACCGGTCCGACGGGTTCGGGGAAGACGACGACGCTCTACGCGTTTCTCCGGAAGATGAACGATCCCGAGATGAAGATCATCACCCTCGAGGATCCCATTGAGTATCGCATTGAAGGCATCGAGCAGACGCAGGTGAACAACGAATCAGGGTATACTTTTGCGAACGGCCTTCGGGCGGTCGTGCGGCAGGACCCGGACGTCGTGCTCGTGGGCGAAATTCGGGACCTGGAAACCGCCGACATCGCGCTCCAGGCCGCGCTTACGGGCCACCTTGTACTTTCGACGCTTCACGCGAACAACGCGATCGGGGCGGTGCCGCGGCTCGTGAACCTCGGCGTAAAGACCGTGAGTGTCGGCCCGGCGTTAAACTTGGTGATTGCCCAGCGGCTCGTGCGGCGGCTGTGTCCGGATTGTAAAAAGAGCGGTACGGTGTCCGAAAACCTCAAAGTAGGCATTAAAAAGTTTTTCGAGAAACTTCCCGCGCGCGTGGATCGGGAAAAGTACAAAGATTTCAAGACGCATGAGCCGGTCGGCTGCGAAAAATGTAACCATATCGGCTATAAGGGTCGCATCGGCATTTTCGAGTTCCTCGAAGGAGGGCTGAAGCTCGAAGAAGTGATCTTAAAGGAAGCGTCCGAGATCTCGATGCAGCGCTTGGCGGATTCCCAGGGAATGGTTACGATGCAAGAGGATGGAATACTCAAAACGCTCGTGGGCGAGACGAGTTTTACGGAAGTAGAATCCGTGACCGGGAAGATCGAGTGGCTTGCGTAATTGAACGCAATGTAGTTTCCTCAAATCTGGGGGCTAACCCCCACACTTCATGCGGAACACGTTCCACGTGAAGTGTGGGGGTGTAAGGTGTCCCTTCTCATAAATGAAAAGAGGTTAGAATTATTTCGAGGAGAGGAATCGCCGAAACCATTCCATCCTAAAGGGCTAAAAATAATTCCCGCCCCCAGATTTGAGGAAATTAAGGAACCTAGAATCTGTTGATATGCTAGCACAAAACTAAATGCTTGTCAACACCCTTATAATCAGCATATTTTCGCCCATTCTCCGATGAAGACAGCCAGGGTCACAACCAAAGAAGATCAGAGCATCGACCAGGCGCTCCGGCCTGTCGTGTGGCACGAATACGTCGGGCAGGAGAAGATAAAAAGCAATTTGCGCGTCCTGATCGACGCCGCGAAGAAGCGAGGAGAATCCGCCGATCATATGCTTTTTTCCGGTCCCGCGGGACTTGGGAAAACAACGCTCGCGTATCTCGTGGCGCACGAGTTGAATTCCTCGGTGCGGACGACTTCCGGTCCCGCGCTTGAGAAGGCGGGCGATCTTGCGGCGATCCTCACAAACCTTGAGCCCGGCGAGATTCTATTTATCGACGAAGCACATCGCGTGAACCCGATCATCGAAGAGGTGCTCTACCCGGCGATGGAGTCGCGGAAGCTTCATTTGGTCGTAGGGAAAGGACCGTCCGCGCGGACACTTTCTCTCGACCTTCCGCCGTTCACGCTTATCGCGGCGACCACGCGCGAGAATCTCCTTTCTCAGCCGCTTCGCTCCCGTTTCGGCGCAACGCTTCGCCTTAACTTTTACAACCGAGAAGATATCAAGAAAATTCTTGCCCGCTCATCAAAACTTCTGGGTATCAAGATAGTGCCCGAGGCGGTAGAAATCCTTGCGAAGGCGTCACGCGGGACGCCGCGCATCGCAAACCGTCTCTTGAAACGCGCTCGCGATTACGCCGAAGTTGGTGAGAAAGATACGATTGACGAAATAGTGGTCCGGAAAGCCCTCGAAATGCTTGAGATCGACGAAGTGGGGCTTGAACCGCAAGATAGGCGCCTCATCGACGTTATCATTAAAAAGTTCAACGGGGGACCGGTGGGAATTAACACGCTCTCCGCCGCGCTTTCTGAAGAAAAAGGAGTGATCGAAGATATTTATGAGCCCTATTTGATGACGCTCGGGTTCCTCCAACGGTCATCCGCGGGGCGCATCGTACTCCCGCCGGCGTACGAACATTTAGGGCACAAACGGCCAAGCGAACTCCTGTAGGGTAGTTGCCGACTAGACAGCCGATTTGGTTTTCGTTAACGTGGGAACATGATTTTTATCAACGAATGGCTCCCGAGGCGCTTCAGCTTTGTGTTTAAAAACACCAGCGGTTCTCCAACTCCAGCGGTTGGAGCCCGCCTGCCCTCTCGGCATTTTGACTCCGACTGCGGCCGGAGACCAAGCTCAAAATGCCTCCGAGAGCTGTTTTTAAACACAAAACCTACGCATTCAGAAATCAAAAAAACAACATTATGATTTTCATCAACGAGTGGTTCCCGAATCCCGCGGGGTCGGATACACAGAATGAATGGGTGGAGCTTTGGAATGGCGGCGACGTGGCAGTCAATTTGAACGGGTGGATGCTTCAAGCGGGGAGCAAGAAGATAAATCTAAGCGGCACGATTTATGGTGAGCAGGGTCGAACCATCGGTGCGGGGAAGTATATCGTGTTCAAACGAACGACTACGAAACTCACACTGCGGAATACCGACGAGAAACTTTTTCTTTATGATGCGAACGGGAAACTGGTTCACGAATCGGGTTTTTTCGGGTCCGCCCCCGAAGGCAAGAGTTTTAGTCGCGCAGGTCAATTGTCAAATGTTAGTGGTCAATTGTTCTCTTGGGCCGAGCCCACGCCGGGCGCGGAAAACAAAATTTCGCTTGATATGGGCGTTACACAAAACACCTATGCCGCGGGCGTTGCGCTGAATCCCGGGCTGACCCACGCGGGATTTCTCGGGCTTCTTTTCGGGACATCGGTTGTGCTCGCGGGCCTCATCCTCTACGCGCTTAAAAAACATGAAAACCTATCGAAGCTCTTCTTCGGAAGAGACGAAGCGCCTTGGCTATAAGATAGCCAAGGAAACTCGAAACTCGAAACTCGAAACTCGAAATTGGCGCAAGGGAGCGCTCGTGTTTGCGCTCCAAGGAGAGCTGGGCGCGGGGAAAACGACGTTTGTGCAGGGTTTTTTGCGCGGGCTTGGCATTAAACGTCGCTCCGCAAGCCCGACATTTATCATCTTCAGACGTTTCCGTATCGGTCGTAAGTCATTAGTCGTGAGTCGTCAGTCCTTTCGGAACGTCTATCATGTGGACGCTTACCGCATAAAAAAACCGCGCGAGCTTTTGGCGCTTGGGTTCAAGGAAATTCTCTCCGACCCCCAAAACATCGTGCTTATCGAATGGGCGGAGAACATAAAAAGAATATTGCCAAAAGAAACGACATGGTTGCGATTCGCGCATGGTAAGAAACAAAACGAGAGGACGATAGGCGGTTGACAAGCCATAACCGTTGTATATACTTTGGGTATATGGCAAAAGCGGTGATTAACATTAAGGCCAATCGGGAGATTAAGGAGAGCGCCCAAAAACTTGCGGACGAGCTTGGACTTTCCTTGAGCGACGTTTTGAACGCTTCCTTGCGCAACTTCATCCGCACGCGGGAGGTGAAATTTTCGGCGATTCCCGAAATGACGATGGAGCTTGAGCGCCTCTTGGGCGGCGTTGAGCGCGACATCGGGGCGAAGAAAAATCTTTCTCAAGCACTGCGCGGCAAGGCGGACGTGGTTCGCCACCTTGATTCACTCTAACGTCCCATGCGGCTGATTTTCCATCGCAACTTCGAAAAGCAGTTCACGAAGTTGCGTGAAGGCGAGAAAAAGCGGATCAAAGAACGGCTTGCTCTGTTTTTGGACGATGAATTCAATCCGACACTCAACAACCACCCTTTGCGAGGAAAATATCAGGGCTACCGAAGTATTAATATTGCTGGCGATTTCCGCGCAATCTATAAGTTTAAAAAACCTGATACGTGCATATTTGTTGCGGTCGACACGCACAGCAAGTTGTACCGATCGTGAACCATGCGCACCCTCCTTCTTATCGACGCCAACTCACTTATCCACCGTTCGTTCCACGCGCTTCCACCGCTCACGAACCGGAAGGGCGAGCCCGTGCAGGCGCTCTACGGCATTTCGAGTATCCTTTTGAGGTTGTGGCGCGAGGCGCGGCCCGACTACGCCGCCGCCCTTTTCGACCGTCCCGAGCCCACGTTCCGCAAAAAAGAATACGCGGAGTACAAAGCCCAGCGGCCCGCGGCGCCGAGCGAACTTATTTCGCAAATCATCGCGGCGCATCAATTGTTCGAGGGGTTTGGAATAAAAACATTCGAGAAGGCGGGATTTGAGGCGGACGATCTTATCGCCACGCTTGCCGAAAAGTTTTCCGCCAAAGGCGGATCCGCCTCGGGCGGAAAGCTAGAACCAGACCTTCAAGTCGTAATTCTCACGGGCGACCGCGACACGCTTCAGCTTGTGGAGGGCAATAAGGTGGTGGTGCGGACGTTCAAAACCGGCATTAGCGACACCTTTACTTATAATCACGACGCCGTAGTTGAAAAATATGGGCTCGAGCCGAAACAGCTTATTGATTACAAAGCGTTCGTGGGCGATGCTTCGGATAACATCAAGGGCGTGCCGGGCATTGGCCCGAAAACCGCGGCGGAGCTTCTTAAAAAATTCAGCACTCTGGAAGGGGTGTTCGTGGGCGTGAAGGGCGATCCGAAGCTCGAGAAGCGTGTTCTGCCGTTCGAAAAAGAAGCCGAACTTTCGAAGATGCTCGTAACACTGAAGCATGACGTGCCCATAGAGTTGAACAAACTTGAAGAACTCGAGATTCACGATGGCATGGATGCGGTGAAAGCATATTTTAACGTGATGGGATTCGATACGCTTTTAAAGCGTCTTGAAGGGGTCGGGGGGTCAGTCAAAAAAGAAGCGAAGCCGAAAAAACGCCCACAGAAACCGATGTTTTAGCATGCGAATAGCGCGCCTTCGCCTTACGGCTTCGGCAATGCGAACGCGCCCATGCGAATGGAGGTTTTAGCTTTAAGCTTTTAGTGGAACAGTTGAAAAACTAAAAACCAACACCTAACAGCTAAAACTTTGTTCGTGATATGATGTAGACAACAGGATCGGTGAGTAATACGGCCTCCGCGTAATTCCGCGTGGGGCGGCGGACACGAGAAACGATGCAAGAGTACGTGCAGTAAAAGCCGCCCCTGTTCCGCGTCATTCCGCTTCTATCGGGGCATAAGTACTTATTCATCGACCAACGACCATGGACGAGCAGAAAAATATACTCGCGAAACTCAAAGAAGCCATCACATGGCCCGAGATGCGCATGGTGTGGGCAATTTTGGGGCTTCTCCTCATTGCGTTTGCGGTAGGGTACCGTTCGTTTTCGCCCATCATTCTTTTCATCGAAGGGATTCTTTTCCTCGCGCTTTTCTTCCTCACGTTTTTTTCCGTGTTCCAGGCGGCGTATTCTGGCAGGCAGGGCGGGGTGGAACAGAACGAACTCAAGGGCATCTTCCAGAGTTTAGATGACGGGCTTATCGCCTACGACAAGAACTTCCGCGTACTTTTTTTCAACCCGGCGGCCGAGAAATTATTCATGATGGATGCGAAGATCGTCGCGGGGCATCAGTTCCAGCCGCAGGACGTGGAAAAACAGGCGTGGCGGCTCCTCGCGCAGGTGATGTTCACCTCGCTCGCGCCGGTGGTCATCAATCGTTCCGAGTCCGGAAAGTATCCACAAGTTACCGATCTTTCATTCACCGAGCCGACGCTTGAGCTCCGAGTTTCAACGGCTCCGATAGCCGACGGAAAAGGCGGAGTGGTTGGATTCATGAAGATCGTCCGCAATCGCACGAGAGAAACCGCCCTCATCAAATCGAAGAGCGAATTTTTGACCGTTGCTTCGCATCAGTTGCGGAGTCCGGTAACAGATATCAACTGGGCGCTTGAGTCCCTGGGGACTGATTTGGGATTGAGCGAAACGAGCAAAACGATCCTTGAGCAGGCAACCGCCGCAAGCCGGGAACTTTTGAAGATCATCGAAGACCTTTTGAGCGTTTCGAAGATCGAAGAGGGACGCTTCGGGTATGTGTTCGAAACCGAGGACATTATTTCGTTCCTGAACGGGATACTCGTTCAAGTGGCGCCGCTCGCGCGTCGGGACGGCGTGAAAGTATATTTCGATAAGCCGAAAGACGCCCTACCAAGCGTTCTGATCGACCCCCAGAAACTTTCGCTTGCCGTCAACAACCTCATCGTGAACGCCGTGCGGTATAACATCGAGAACGGCGAGGTGGTGGTGAAAGTTGAGAAGCGCCAAGACCAGCCGTTCCTTGTTATAAGCGTGAAAGATACCGGCATCGGTATCACCCAGGATTCCATTCGTAACCTTTTTAAAAAGTTTTATCGCGCGGATAACGCGCTCAAGACCAATCCCGAAGGGTCGGGCTTGGGTCTCTACATCGCGAAAAATATTATTCAGGCGCATGGCGGGAAGATCTGGGTGGAGTCCGAGCCGGGCCGCGGCACCGTGTTTTCGTTCACGCTTCCCACCGATCCGAATTTGGTGCCGAAGCACGAGGCGAGCGTCGAAGAATAGTGGGAGAACCCGCTTCGCCCGCGAAAATGACATTCTCGCGGCTTGATTTTTCGAGCAAACGAATCGGTTCCCGTCGTATTCACTCCGACCACTTCGTTTGCGAATCAAAAAATCTTCGCCGCACTCATTCATTTTTACGCGGTCTTCGCTTCTGGTTCTCTCACTATCTTCGACGCTCGTGGGGATAAGTAGGATAAATACCGAGCTCCCCAAAACGGCTCACTCGGCATTTAAAACTATGATTGGCTCACGGGGCGTTGAGGGGCTATGATAGCGTGTATCCACCTTAAAATTTTAACCGGTAAATCCAGTCGTTCTTCAAACTCCGCGGTCGTGAAAATCTCAAGCATTTATTACTTCACATCGCGCAGAGAATGAATCTTGCGGTACCGGCCCGCTTCGTAGTCCTTTTCCGCACGGTTCAAACTCCCAATAAAATCCGGGTTCAGAAACCCAAAACTCGCGGCGAGCCGCTCTAACCTATCCGCATCCATTTCGACGGTAACCCTTCTGCCCTTTAGTTTTTGTTTTACGGTTAAGTTAATACTCATTGTGTCATTAAGCATAGCAATCACAGAGAAAATGTCAACCATTTGTTCTGGTTCTCTCAATCTATCTTCGACGCTCGTGGGGTAAGTAAGTTAAACGCCCCGCTGGCTCGCGGGGCGTTGAGGTCAATAAATTTTGTTCGCCGGGCGTTGAGCGGCTGTGATGGTTCGAAGTTCTTTTCTGCACGCAAAGATGTGGCAAAGACGTGGCATTGACAACATTATCCGGGTTTGTAAAAATACGAGCAGCTTACCGGTAGCGACCAATAAGGAGGATTACGTGACAACCGATGAATTGGGGTCAATCAACAATCGCATCTCCGACCTTACGCAACAGAAAAACGACCTATTGCGAGAGTTGCGCAGAAAGTGCAACCACCTTCGGCTTGTAGAACTTGATGCCTATCCGCCCATGCGCATATGCGCCGATTGTGGGGCAGAGGAAAGGGGCTGGTATTGCGGTTACCACGTCCTCGTCATGGTTGGAGACACGTGGAACGTACCGCACAAAAAGGAGCGAGTGCTCGTCAAGCGAACCGTCGACAGCGCCGAATTTTACCGTTATCGCAAAGACGGCCCCCTGTATCCCGTCGGACAAAGCCATCCGAACTTCCCCGGCGGAGGCGTGAGATCCTACGAGCAGTTAATCGAAATAGTATAGGGGTGACGCAGAGAACCACCAACGAATCAAGGCGCCATATTAAGCACGTGGCGCCTTTTTCTTTTGCGGGCGAGCCCCCCCTCGCCAACTTTCGGACGCGCGAGGTACAATAAAGAAAACCAAAACGAGAAATGCCAAACCTAAAGAATCCTAAATATATATTCGTGGTGGGCGGCGTGATGTCGGGCGTGGGGAAGGGCGTGGCGTCTGCCTCGATCGGGAAGATCTTGCAGGCGCGGGGGTTTGAGGTTACGGCCCTTAAAATTGACCCCTATGTGAACGTGGACGCGGGCACGATGAATCCAACGGAGCATGGCGAGGTGTTTGTCTTGGACGACGGAACCGAGTGCGACCAGGACATGGGGAACTACGAGCGGTTCTTGAACCGCGACTTTTCGGGCGCGAACTATATGACGACGGGGAGTGTGTACCAGTCGGTCATCACGCGTGAGCGGAACCTCGAATACGGCGGGAAGTGTGTGGAGGTCGTGCCCCATATTCCGCTTGAGGTCATTGACCGCATCGAAAAAGCGCGGCGGAAAGAAAAAGCGGAAATCGTGATGGTGGAAATTGGCGGTACCGTGGGCGAGTACCAGAACATTCTTTTCCTCGAGGCCGTCCGCATGCTCAAAATCAAACATCCGCACGATGTGCTTTTGATACTTGTAAGCTACTTACCCGTGCCGAGCGAAGATGCCTCGGAACCAAAGACGAAGCCCACGCAGTACGCGGTGCGCACTCTGAACTCGGCGGGACTCCAGCCCGACGTGATTCTTGCACGCGCCCGAGTTCCAATCGATAAAAAACGGAAAGAGAAGATTGCCGTGAACTGCAACCTTCGGGAAGAGGATATTATTTCCGCGCCCGATGTCTCGAATCTCTATGAGATACCACTTAACTTTGAAAAAGATAAGTTGGGGCATGTAATTTTAGACAAGCTTGGACTCGGGGCGCGAAAAAACAATTTGGGCGAGTGGCGGCGTTTTGTTTCGAAAGTCAAAAACGCGAAGGGACGTGTGCGCATCGGGATTGTTGGAAAGTATTTTGGTTCGGGGAAATTTATACTTGCCGACTCCTATATTTCCGTGATCGAAGCGGTGAAACACGCGGCGGCCGCGCTGGGACGGAGTCCCGAGATCGTGTGGCTTGAGGCAGAGCGGCTTGAGAAGGGCAAGCGTGAACTCAAAAAACTCGAAGAATTCGACGGGATAATCGTACCGGGCGGGTTTGGAAGCCGGGGTGTTAAAGGTAAGCTTGCCGTGATTCGCTACTGCCGCGAGCGGAAAATCCCGTATTTTGGTCTTTGTTACGGCATGCAGCTTGCGGTCGTGGAGTTCGCGCGAAACGTGGTGGGCTTGCGGGACGCGGATACGACCGAGATTAACAGAAAAACCAAACACCCCGTGATTGATATTATGCCGGAGCAGAAAAAATTGATGGCGGAGAAAAACTATGGCGGGACGATGCGGCTCGGGGCGTACCCCGCAGTTTTGAAAAAAGGCACTATCGCTTTCTCTGCTTACGGCGGTTCTCGTGGCCAGTTGTCAAAAGTCAAAGGTCAGATGTCGGTCAGGGAGCGCCATCGCCACCGCTACGAAGTAAATCCAGTGTTTATTACGCGACTTGAGAAAAAAGGAATCGTTTTTTCGGGCCAGTCGCCCGACCGGCGGCTTATGGAGGTGATGGAATTACCGCAGTCCAAACACCCATTTTTCCTTGGAACGCAATTTCACCCGGAGCTGAAATCCCGGCCGCTTGCGCCGCATCCGTTGTTCGTGGAATTTATAAAAGCGGCGAGTAAGAAGAAAAAATAAAATACCGACTCATGGGAGTCGGCGGTTTTTATTTTTGGTTAAAATAACCCTAATTCCTTTTTCTTCCCCTGGCTTTGCGTGGTTGATCCTTTAGAGCCATAACTTCTTCGGTGGTTTGTAGCGCGCCGAAATATCCACCTTTGTTCGACACTTTTCCTCGCCGTTCAGCTCCAAGACCCTTCGCAATCTTGTTTATATTGAGTTTTTTCTTTTTGCGCCCCTTTTTCATTTTCAGTCCCTCCTCAACGGAATCTGACATAAGCTTATCATGGGTGTATAATCCTGTAAAGACATGATCATATTTCTTCACGGGTCCGATGACTATCCCGCACCACAACAAACGCTGCGCACTTCATGCGGAACGGAATTTTTTGGCGTTTGTTTGGTGACGGGACAAGCCGCCGCTAAGACCTCGACAACATTCCAATGATTATATTTCTCCACGGGCTCGATGATTATCGCAGAGAACAGCGAAAACGGTGGTACGTCGAAGAATTCAAAAAAAAGTATTCGGGACTAAGCGTCGGCGGGTTTGACTTGCTCGGAGACGGGGCGCTTGAGAACCTCAAGGCATTTTTGCGAAGCGAGTCGCTGTTTGGGGCGAAAAAACTTGCCATCATCGAAAACATTTATGAAGCGGACGAAAAAGCCATCATTGAGACACTCCAGCCGTTTGTTGCCAAAAAAGCAACAATAGTTCTGTGTTCAGAGAAGAAGAAGCCCGTGAAAGCATTTGATGCGCTTCTCGAAAAGCCATCGGCAGTAGAAAAGTTCGAGTACTTCGCGGGCGCCGAGTGGAACGCTTTTGTTCGCGCGCAGGCGAAAAAAAGTGGGGTTGTGCTTGACGCAGCCGCCGCCCAATTCCTCGCCGATGTCCATCAAGGGAATACGTGGGGGCTTGTAACGGAAATCGAGAAACTTGTCGGTCTGGGCAGGGCAGTCGTGGCACGGAAGGACCTGGACGCGCTTGGCCTTGAAGTCGCGCCGAACTACTGGGCGCTCATGAACAGCTTGAAAAGCGTAGATAGCAAGAACCGGCTTTGGGCGCTTGAAAAAATGCTCGCTTCGGGCAACCCGCCGCCCAAGATTTTCAACATCCTTGCGTCCCAGTGGCGAGAAAAAACCGCTCACATGGCGGAATATGATCTGAAAATAAAATCGGGGAAACTCGATTACGAAGAGGCGTTGGTTGATCTCGTGCTCTAGCGCACAAGTTGCGAGAGGCGCGACTTCAGGCGCGACGCCTTGTTCTTTTCGATAACTTTCGTTTTCGCCGCCTTGTCGAGCGCTTTGAATACGAGTGGCAAAACCTTTTTAGCTTCCTCGGCTTTCTTTTCCGCGATAAATCCGCGGAATTCTTTGACCGCCTTTTTATAGGCGTTTTTCTTCACGAGGTTCCGGGTGCGCCGCGCGATGTTCTGGCGCAGGGCCTTTTTGGCTGATTGGGTGATGGGCATGATAAAAGCTTAAAGTTGAAAAATCAAAACTTAAAGTTAACGACGGTTTATGACTTAGTATACACGTAATTGAGAAAAATGCAAGGCGCAAAAGTTGACTATTCCCGACATAAGGAATAGGTTCAAAATAGAAGATTGCCACGCATCCGGAGGCATGGTCATGAAGCGATTGATGTTCATACTGGTTGCCGCCGCCGGACTGGCGGTAGCGGCAGTTCCGCAGGAAGATGGCGAATACCGGCGGGTGGGAAGCGTTAAAGATTTCGACAACTTGTTCCCGCAGACACAGCAGAAGAACGAGTTTACGTTCGTCCGGCTGATCTACAACGGTCGGATACAAAGTTGGCTCTACCCGAACGTCAAGAATTGGTATACGGACTATCCCAAGGGTGATGCTCAACTCGTCAGGGTGTATCAGCGACTCTTGAGAACCGATGTTGCTCCCGAGTCCCGCGCCCTGCCGATACTCCACCCGGACCTACCGAATTACCCCTTCGTGTACTCTTCCGAGGCCGGCCAAATGATTTTAACCCCCGAAGAAGCGAAGCGCATGCGGGAGTACGTTGAGCATGGCGGTTTCTGGATGATTGACGATTTTTGGGGTTCATACGAGTGGAAGGGGTTTGAAGAGGAGATAGGGAAAGTTTTTCCCGACGAGAAAATCGTTGACATTCCCCTTGACCACCCCATATTCCATTCTCTTTTCAATATTGACCGGCTCGTCCAAGTTCCCCATGGGGGTTGGCCTGACCGCTATGACAACCCGGCTACGTTCGAACAAGACGGCGACATACCGTACGCCCGGGGTATTTTCGACAAGAATGGTCGTCTCGCCGTGTTTATCAACTGGAACACGGACCTCATGGATGGCTCCGAGATGTCTGACAATCCTCGCTTTCCCGAACATTTCTCAACGCATTCCTACAAAATATTCATGAACGCGCACGCCTACGCGCTCACGCACTAAGTTCCCTTGCATCGACTCCGGTCGGCGCGAGGGGATTTTTTAGGTATAATAATGGCATGGTGTATAGTATCTTCGGAAAGTTGGCTCTCAAAAGCGACCATTTCGCCGTGGTCGAAGTTGCTGGGCTTGGGCTCAAGGTTTTTGCGAGCCGGAGGACGATTGACGCGTTTCCCGTCTTGGGTACCGCCGTAAAAATGTTTTGCCATCTTCACGTGCGCGAGGACGCACTCGACCTTTTCGGATTTCCGACCGCCGAAGAACTCGCATTTTTCGAGCTTCTTATTTCCGTCTCGGGCGTGGGGCCGAAATCGGCGCTCTCCATTATGGACGTCGCGGAACTCAAAAATCTTTCGGCGGCCATCAAAGAAGGTCGGCCGGACTTGCTTACGAAGGCATCGGGTGTCGGCAGAAAAACCGCCGAACGGATCATTTTGGATCTTAAGAGCAGAGTGAGCTCCGACAAATCAGAGATGACAGTAGGCAAAATGGATGCGGACGTAGACCTTGTTGAAACGCTTGTGGGTTTGGGCTACCGGCGCGACCAGGCGAAAGCGGCGCTCGGGAAGGTAGATGAAAAAATCACGAACCTTGAAGAACGCCTCAAGGCCGCGCTCAAAATTTTGGGAGGGAAATAAAAAATCGACCGCAGGAGTTCCTGTGGTCGACGGATTTCTACGCGATCTATTTCGGGGCGGTGCGGAGCGCGTATTGGACGCGGGCGTTGTTGAGCAACTTCTCCGCACGTTCAAGAATTTCGGGGTGGTCCTTAAGCTCTCGGTCGGCGACAATAGGATGATAGGTGTAGTAAATATCGCCGACGAACACGTCGGTAACCACGCCTTCTTTTGCGAACACAGAAACCCAGTCATCCGTACCAAAGACGCCGATGAGCGTGGTTTCGTGGTAAACCTCCCCTCCTTCGCTCGGTTTTTGGTATTTCGCGGTAATCGGCATGAGGTACTTATGACCACGTACAAACCTAACCTCCCCAGGAGAGTCATGGTAGAGCGCAACTTCTTGTAACACGATGGACAGAGCGACGGCATAAACGAAAACCGTTACGATAAGCACGGGAACAAACACAGACAGCAAGATTCTCTTCACAGTATTCACCTCATTTAGGACTACGCGGATGATAGCACGGGGTCGGCGAATCGTCAATCCTCGCTTTTTCGTTTGCGCGGTATAATACACGGATACAAACATGAGGAAAATCTTCAACTCAATTCCAGGTCTCGTGCCCCTATATCACTTTCTCCTTTCAATTTTCGGGGCGATATTCTATGGTCACCCGAGCAAAAAGATCTATGTGGTCGGCATCACGGGCACCAAAGGGAAAACGACGACCGTGGAACTCTTGAACGCGATCCTCGAGGTCGCGGGGAAAAAAACGGCGCTTATCTCTTCGATTCGCGCGAAGATCGGAGCCGAATCCGAGAAGAATAAGACCGGAAACAGCATGCCGGGGCGGTTTTTCCTCCAAAAGTTTCTTAAGAAGGCTACCCACGCCGGATGCGCGTACGCGCTGGTAGAGGTTACGTCGCAGGGAGTTGTGTATTCTCGGCACCGTTTTATCGACTGGAATGCGGGGGTACTCACCAACCTCGCGCCGGAGCACGTCGAAGCGCACGGCACGTTCGAGAATTACCGCACGGCGAAACTTTCGTTTCTGCGGTATGTTGCGGGACGCGGGGGAGCGGTATTTTTGAACAAAGACGATAAGTACTTCGATTTTTTTGAAAACGCGCTTATAGACGCAAATCCGACTGCATATTCAAAACAAGACCAGGAAGTGGCGGATATTCTTGAAAACATCGCGCCGATGCAGGGCGCGTTTGGCACCGAGCCACACCTTCTCGGTGAGTTTAATAAAGAAAATATAGCGGCTGCTGTAGCGATCGCGAAGCGCATCGGGATCGAAACAAGCGTCATGAAAGAAGCGATTCAACATTTCAAAGGCGTACCGGGGCGGATGGAGTTTGTGCAAGCGGAGCCCTTTGCGGTGGTTGTGGATTACGCGCACACGGTGGAGTCCTTGGAGGCGGCATATCGCGCGCTCAAGGAGCGCATGGTGAAGAAGGGCGGAGGGAAGCTTATTTGCGTCTTGGGCGCGTGCGGTGGCGGGCGCGATACGTGGAAGCGGCCGGCGATGGGAAAGGTGGCAGCGGGGTATTGCGACAAGGCCATTCTTACGAACGAAGACCCATATGATGACCCTCCGGAAGAACTTTTGAACCAGATTGCGGCCGGTTTTTCGCGCATGCCGGGGGCGGCGTATCGAGCGTTTGATTACGAAAAGATCCTTGACCGTCGTGAGGCGATTGAAAAAGCGATTTCCTTCGCGCGCCCAGGAGATACCGTTGTCATGACCGGCAAAGGGAGCGAGGAGTGGATCCACGTCGAGAAGGGAAGAAAAATCCCGTGGAATGAGCAGGAGGTTGCGGAGGCGGCGCTGAAAAAAACAAAAAACGGAACCCCATCGTAGAATTCCGTCGAAAAAATGTTATCGTGGGCGGTAGGGGTACGTTCGTTTCACGCGTCTGCGCTGAAAAACCCGATTAACCTTCAGAGGAAGTTTCTGCCGATAGGCGATCCATTTCAAACGTTCGCGCTCCTCAATATTTTCGTGTGGCGGAACTGCCGAAGGCGGGGATGGAACGTCTTCCTGGATTTGCGGCGATTCTTCAACGACGATCGTAGCGACTGCGGCGGAATCTCCTTCCAAAGCGCACCCTCCTCACGCGAAGTATATACAGCTGATTACCAGTATAGCACATTTCCGCGAGAATTCAGTTTTCGCTCGCCACATCATGTATAATGAAAAAATGCGGCTTACTTTTTATGGCGCCTCGGGGGAGGTGACGGGTTCGAACTATGTGCTTGAGTCGGGTGGGGGCCCTTCGACTTCGCTCGGGGTAAACAAGATAATGGTGGACTGTGGTTTGCACCAGGGGGGGCATTACGCGGAACGCTTGAACTTTGAGCCGTTCCCGTACGACGCGAAGGAAATACTCGCGGTATGTGTTACCCACGCGCACCTTGACCACATTGGGCGACTCCCACAACTTTTGAACAGTGGATTTCGAGGGACGATCTATTCTACTCCCGCGACGAAGGACTTTGCCGAACTTCTTCTTCTCGACTCGGAGCACATTTTACGGAAAGAAGCCGAACGGGAAGGAAAGAAGCCCCTCTATACCGTGGAGGACGTGGCGCGGGTGATGGCAATCTGGAAAAAGGTGGACTATCACCAAAAGTTCTCGGTCGAGAACTTCACGATCGAGTTTTTTGATGCCGGGCACATCTTGGGTTCGGCGATCGTGCGAGTCGAGGCAGAGGGGAAATCAGTTGCGTTTTCGGGAGACCTCGGGAATTTCCCGCCACCCATCATTAAAGCGACGGAAATTCTCACGGACGCGAATTATTGCGTCATGGAATCAACGTACGGCGATCGGATTCACGAAGGTATCGACAAGCGGAAAGAGATGCTTGAGGATGTGATCGAAGACGTATACCGCGAAAAAGGCACGCTCATGATCCCGGCATTCGCCATGGAGCGCACCCAAGAACTTTTGTATCACCTCAACCAGTTGTTTGAGGGAGGCAGAATACCTCGCATGCCGGTCTATGTCGACAGTCCGCTCGCGATCAAACTCACCGCTGTTTATAAAAAATACGAGAGTCAATTCAATAAAGAGACGCTCGCTATCGCCCGTTCGGGAGACGATATTTTTAATTTTCCGGAACTTCATCTTACGCTCACGACCGAAGAGTCGAAGGAGATTAACAATGTTCGGGCTCCCAAAGTGGTGATCGCGGGGTCCGGCATGTCGCAGGGAGGGCGGATCCTCCATCACGAGATCCGCTACCTTCCCGACCCGAAAAGCACGATCCTTTTTATCGGCTACCAAGCGTCGCCGTCACTCGGCCGGCAGATCTTGGAAGGAGCAAACGAGGTAAAGATTTTTGGGGAACGGGTGCCCGTGCGGTGCAAGGTGCGTACGATCCCCGGGTACTCCGCGCACGCCGATCAGCCGCGGCTTCTCGAGTGGATCGGAGCGATGCGCGGTTCGCTCCGCGAGGTGTTTTTGGTGCACGGCGAACAAAAGTCAGCGGAAGGACTTGCGCAAAAAATACGAGATGAGCTTGCGGTGAAGGCGACCGTGCCGAAGGTGGGCGAGGTTTTTACGCTCGAATAGCACAAGTGGCGACATGGTATAATCCAAACTATGGCAAGTATGAAAGGGGCAAAAAATAACGATCACGCGCACGCAGCCGGAATTTACGACCTCAAGTACAAGATTTGCGTTTCGGGTTCCGCGGCAACCGAAGTGTGCGGAGCGCAAGCGATCGAGAAGGCCGAGGAGATCGGACGGCTTATCGCCCAGCATAATATGATCCTGGTAACGGGCGCTACGACCGGCATTCCCTACTGGTCCGCGAAGGGAGCGAAAGAGGCGGGAGGCATCGTGATTGGCCTTTCTCCCGCCGCCTCAAAGGCAGCGCACGTGAAGACCTATCGTCTTCCTGTCGACTATCACGACCTTATTATTTATACGGGCTTTGATTATGCCGGGAGGAATTTATTACTCACACGTTCGGCGGATGCCATCATCACGATTTGCGGGCGCATGGGCACACTTAATGAATTTACGATCGGCTTTGAGGACAAAAAGCCGCAAGGAGTGCTCTTGGGGTCGGGTGGGATGGCCGATATGCTGCAGGATATTTTAAAAACCGCTCGTCGCGGGACGGGAAGCGTGGTATTCGAATCGGATCCGGCGGAACTGCTCGATAAGGTTATCAAACTTATTGTTGCCGAAGAAGAAGGCATCAAAATTGATCCCGCGCGCTGGCGGATGCCGGCCGAAGGGTAGCATTCTAACTTTGGTATAGTATAATAAAACATATAAGAGCCAACACTATGCCCGTTACCAAAAAACCACGACCAGCCAAAAAACCGAAAGCTCCAAAGCCGATCGGCGCGGTTACTCATTTCTACGGTCATCTCGGCGTCGCGATCGTGAAGTTTTCAAAACCAACCGCGGTTGGCGCGCGGCTTCACTTTAAGGGTGCCACGACTGATTTTGAAGATACCGTGAAGTCCATGCAGTATGATCGTGCATCGATCGAAACGGCTCCGAAGGGCAAGGAGATTGGCATCAAGGTGAAGTCGAAGGTGCGTGAAGGCGACGAGGTGTACGCTACTGACTCATAACACGCAACTTATAACTTATAACGCGCAAAGGCGGCCATGAACCGACTGAAGGATTTTATGATCGAGTCCGGCCTTATGACCGCGATGACGATTGGGGCGGGTATTTTCGGTTTGCCATATGTGTTTGTAGAGTCCGGCTGGTTCACGGGGCTCCTCTACCTGCTTGTCTTGGGCGGCCTCGTGGCGTTCACCCATGCGCTTTACTTTGGCGTGCTCCATCGTGCGGGAACGAAAGATCGCCTCCTAGGGCTTTCGCGGAAGTATTTTGGGAGGAGCGGGTTCCAGTTCGGTTTCGTCGCGGTCGTGGGAGGGCTTCTCCTCACGCTCGTTGTATACCTTATTCTCGGGAGTGAATTTTTACAACTTGTGTTCCCGGGGCTTGACCCGCGCATGAGCTTCGCCTTGTTTTGGGTTATAGTTTCTCTCCCGCTCTTTCTCGCGGAACAGCGTTTTGCCAAACTGGAGTTCTTGGGCGTGATCCTCATGACGCTCATCATCGCGCTCATCTACTTTTCGGCGGATACGCAGGGTGCGCTCGCGAAGTTCCCTGCGACGGACGGTGAGAATTTCCTTCTACCATTCAGCGTCGTGCTGTTCTCGCTTGCCGGATGGCCAATACTTGAGCCGATCTACGCGTTCTGGAGGTCGCGGGCGGCGAAAGCCGGCATTGCGCGCCCCATCACGGCTCTCGCGCTCGGTACGTTCTTCGCCGCGATGCTCTATTTCGCGTTCGTCCTCGGTATTTTCGGGTCGGCTGCCGCGATCACCGAAAACACGGTTTCGGGCCTCACGAACTGGCCGGACTGGAAATTGGGTACGCTCGGGATCCTCGGTCTTTTCGCAATCTGGACCTCGTATGTGCCGATCGGGTTTGAGATCAGGAACTCGCTCGCGCGCGACATGAAACTGGGCCGCGTCGCGCTCCTCCTTGTTGTGCTCCTCCCGCCCGCGCTTGTCCTTGCGGGCCTCGATAGTTTTCTTACTGCCATCGGCCTCGCGGGGGGCGTGTTTTTGAGTTTGCAATACCTCCTCATCATTCTCGTGAGCCGCAAGGTGCTTACGCTTCGCGGTTTTAAAAAGCTCTTAGCCGAATTCGTTGCCCTGCTTTTCCTGATCGCCGCCGCGTACGAGGCGTATTACTTCGCCTTTTAGGCGAAGAAGCTCGAAATCCGAAGCACAAAAGCACAAAATTCAAAACTGACCGCAGGTCACGGTTTAGATAATAGTCATTGTACAATTCTATGGAATTGTACAATGACTATTATCTATGACACGTCATAGCGCCGGACCTTACTCTCACGCCCGCCCCTACAGGCGTGGAACTCCAGCGTTTTTCGAAATTAGGATTTCGGATTTCTCGCGACGAGGTGGGGTGTCATGTCCCTCCCGTCGCGGGATATGGGTTATAATAAAGACCATGGAACATCCCTGGCACGCGAAAGAAATTCCCCAGATATTCGAACTGCTCGGGGCGGCAGAGCAAGGGCTCACGAGCGTAGAAGCGAAGGAGCGTCTCGCGGAGTACGGCCCCAATAAACTGCCCGAACCGAAAGTACCGGGCGTTTTTCATACGTTCGTGAGCCAATTCCAGAGCCCCCTTATTTATGTTCTTCTCGCTGCCTCGGGGATCATGGTGTTTGTCGGTGAAGCAACCGACACCATGATCATCCTCGCGGTGCTTGTGTTCAACGCGATGGTGGGAACCATCCAGGAGGGAAAAGCGAATAATACACTGCGTGCCTTGAAACAATTTATCGAGACATCGGCAACGGTTTTGCGTGATGGAACGCCGCTCGTGACCCGCGACGCGGAGCTCGTGCCGGGGGATGTGATTGTCCTCCAGGAGGGCGAGAAAATCCCGGCGGACGCGCGCGTTATGTTCTCAAGCGGACTTAAAATCGACGAAGCAAGCTTGACGGGCGAGTCGCTCCCGGCGCTTAAGGGGACGGCGCTGCTTGACACCCCGGAGCCCGCCGTAGGCGACCGGCACAATATGGTTTTTAAGGGAACGCATGTCGTGAGCGGAAGCGGGAAAGCGGTTGTGGTGACCACGGGGGGTGCGACTGAGATCGGTAAAATTTCCGCGAGTATCGCGGGAATAGACACAGAGATTCCCCTCAAGGCGAACATACGGTACCTATCGCGGCTTATTATCGCCGCAGTGGGAGCGGTGTCTCTGGTGTTATTTGCCTCGGCCTTCTTCACGGGTACGCCGCTCGTTGAAATGTTCGCAACGGCGGTGGCGCTCGCGGTGTCGGTTATTCCCGAGGGGCTTCCCATTGTAATGACCCTCGTGCTCGCCTCGGGCGTGTGGCGGATGACAAAGCGGAATGTGCTCGTAAAGAAACTCCACGCCGTGGAGGCGCTCGGTCAGGCGCGCGTGATCGCGGTTGATAAAACGGGGACGCTCACGAAAAACGAAATGACGCTCACTGCGGTATACGCGGACGGGAAAATGTTTTCGATCGGTGGAAGCGGGTACGATCCGAAAGGAGAAGTAGCGCGCGACGGGAAGATGATCGAAGCGGTAGAAAGCCCCGAACTTATTCTTGCCGGAAGAATTGCTGTTTTCTGCACGAATGCCGAAATATCGTTTCTCTCGGAGCAGGGCGTTTGGAAGGTTTCCGGGGATCCTACCGAGGCCGCCATGAAGGTGTTCGCGGAAAAAGTAGGGTTTCACAAGGACGTCGTTGAGGCGGAGTCACCCAGAGTGTTTGAGCTTCCCTTCGACTATAAAAAACGCTATCACGCGACGATTCACACCGTGAACGGGAAGGGTTTCCTTTCGGTCGCGGGAGCTCCCGAAGAACTCATTCACCGCGCCGCGCACGTATGGCGTGAGGGCGGTCTTCACCGCGCCACCCCGAAAGACGTCGAGGAGTTCGAAGCGATGTTTGTGCGGATGTCGAAAGAAGGACTACGGGTGGTCGCGTTCGGCATGAACGAAAATTATTCGAAGAACAGTTTAGAAACAGGAGAATTTCCCGAGATAGCGCTTGTGGGATTGTACGGCATGCGCGACGCGCTTCGTCCCGAGGCGCGCGACGCGGTGCTCCGGGCCGAAGACGCGGGGATTCGGGTGGTGATGATCACGGGCGACCATCAGCTTACCGCCGAGAATGTCGCGCGGGAAGCGGGAATTTTCGCGCACGAGGGTGACGTGGTGTTGACCGGAGGAGATATCGACGCGATGTCCGACGAAGAACTTTCGGGGAAACTAGGGGAGGTGTCGGTTTTTGCGCGCGTGAATCCTATGCACAAGCTTCGCATTATTGGGGCATACCAGAAGCGCGGGGAGATCATCGCGATGACCGGCGACGGCGTAAACGACGCGCCCTCGCTCGCCGCCGCCGACCTCGGCGTCGCGATGGGGAAGATCGGCACGGAAGTTGCGAAAGAGGCGGCGGACCTTGTGCTCCTTGACGACAACTTTGGAAGCATTATCGATGCCGTGGAAGAGGGCCGAAATATTTACAAAACCATCAAAAAAGTCATCCTTTACCTGTTTTCGACGAGCATCGGCGAGGTGCTCACGATTGGCGGCGCCATATTTTTGGGACTTCCGGTCCCGCTTCTGCCAAGCCAGATTATTTGGCTGAATTTTGTGACGGATGGGTTTCTCGATGTGTCGCTCGCCATGGAACCGAAAGAGGAGAAGTTGCTCCGCGGCGACTTTGAGCGCCCGAAGAAGTATCTTCTCGACCGGACGATGGTCGTACGCGCGGCGATCATGGGGGCGACGATCACGGTCGGTACGCTCGCGCTTTTCATGGGGTATCTCGACGAGGGGCTTCCGAAGGCGCTTACGATGTCTTTAACCGTGCTCGCAGTGTTCCAGTGGTTCAATGCGTGGAACTGCCGGCACGACACGAAGTCGCTCTTCCAAATAAATCCATTCTCGAATAAATTTTTGATCGGTGCGACTGTCAACGTTGTATCGCTACAATTCTTTGCGCTCAACAACGGTTTTTTGCAGGAGATCCTGCATATTATCCCGATCACCGCAGACGATTGGTTCCGTATCGTTCCGGTCGCGTTTTCGGTTATCGTAGTCGAAGAAATACGGAAAGGTATTGTGCGGTTGTGGAATATGAGGAAAGCAGCGGCGCCTCAAGAATTGAAAATCGTCGGCTGAAGGGTTATGCTTGTTCGGTAATTGCCCTCGTACCTGCCTGCCGGTAGGCAGGGTACAACGGCCAAGTCCAAAGGGCGGATAAGAGGTAGATTGCAGAGATTGCACCTTAAAATTGTCCCCGTAGTTCAATGGATAGAATATCTCCCTCCGAAGGAGAAGATTGAGGTTCGATTCCTCATGGGGACACAGGGACAATTTTAGGGCGCAATCTCGTTTATGCCTCCCTCCGACTTGCCCGCCGTAGCTTTAGCGAAGGCGGGAGGAGGTGGTGCAGGTTCCCCGCCTACCGGCAGGCAGGGATTCCTGCCAAGAGCACACAGTAAAAACGGGCAAACAAAACAGGCGGGGTATAATATCTTTAAATGAACAAAAAAGAAGAACTCGCGAAGCTCGAATCCGAGATGGCGGCGGATACATCGCTTCCGCTCCAGCCGGCGAATTTGGTTTTTGGGGAAGGGAACGCTGACTGCGATGTGATGTTCATCGGCGAGGCACCGGGAGTGAACGAAGACCGCCTCAAGCGCCCGTTCGTGGGACGCGGGGGTCAGCTTCTCGATGATTGCATTAAAAGCATCGGCTGGAAACGGGAAGACGTGTATATCACAAATATCGTGAAGCGTCGCCCGCCCGAGAACCGCGATCCGTTGCCCGAAGAAATTGAGGCATACAAACCGTATCTCACGCGCCAGATAGAAATTATCAATCCGCGCATTATTGTGCCGCTCGGTCGGTTTGCCATGAACTACTTTTTGCCCGAAGCGAAGATCACGCGCGATCAGGGGCGAGCGTTCCGCGTTGGCGGGCTTGCCTCGCCGAAGCTTGCCGAGGCAAGCGAAGGCGGGCGCCTTGTCGTGCCGATACTCCATCCCGCCGCCGCGCTCCGCGGGAACGAGATGATGGGCATGTTCCGTGAGAGTTTTAAAAAGTTGCCGAAGATCGTTTCGGGGGAGTTCACTGCCGAAGCAACCGTTGTTCCTTCCGCCACGACTGTGCCACCGAGCGTTGTTGACAAAAAGTCAACAAAGAATGGTTCGACCCGTTCGACGGATTCGACGGGCTCACCGCAAGCAAGCTCCCAGCCTTCGCAAAGCTATGGCGGGCAGGCAGGGCAGGCGCGACTCACCACCAGAAAAGCGCCGCCGAAGCTATTTTAATGAAAGGTCATACTTCTCTGTTGTTAAAAAAGCAACAGTTGTTGCTTTTTTGGCAACAGACGTATGGGTGGGGTTCGACTATGAAAAACCAAAAAAGAAATCGCCACCGAAGTTGTTTTAGTTGTTGACATTCTGGGGCGCGTTTGTTATCCTGTCATCAGTTCCGTTTTCGATCCGTTTTCGAGGAGGAAGAACGATGAGTGATAAAAAAACCAAGGAATCTTCTCTTACTCCAGGAATGGTGGGCGCGATCCGTGTTTGGCACAGGGCTAAGATGCTTAAGTCGGACTGGATGAAAATGCCGACCGAGCATTTCGAAACCTTGCATTTCGGAGAGCTGAAAGCGGGAGATCACTTCATCGCCCTCCCTACTCCTGGCGACAACGAAGGCCACGGTGGATTGAGGCAACCTCATCGTCTCTACATAAAGGCGAATCGTGATTGTGCCAGACGCTATCAGGACGGCGTCAAGATGGCACTCGATCAGTCCCTCCGGGTCGTCAAAGTCGAATGAACTTTTTCAATCGGGCCGCACGGACTCCCCCTGCGGCTTTTTTGTTTCCTTGTTATAATTTAAGTAATTCGTATATTCGTAAAAATTCGTATTTCGTAGCACATGAATTTCGCTATCATTTATCTCCTCCATCGCTTCTTCTACCGCCTTGGCGACTTTTTTCACCACTGGTATTGGGATGGTTCGCGTAATTTTGGACGCGCATTTATCGCGGCGCTCGAGAACCTTGACCGGCAGTTCGCGGTACGCATCACCCTAAAATTTCTTTTCCAGCCGCTTTACAAGGATTACTCACCCGTGGGGCGCGTGCTCGGCGTCATCTTTCGCTCGGGGCGCATTGCAACGGGGATCCTCATGTACGTGCTCTGCGCGATCGTGTTTCTCCTGGTGTACCTCCTTTGGCTTCTCATCCCCCCCTTCCTTATCCTCTATGCGGCAGTTCAATACTAAAGGATACGAACTCTACGTCCGCGACCCGCGGCTCTCGATGACTTTGCCGGGACGGCTTTTCGTGCGCATTGCGGCAAATGTTTCCTACGTTCTATTTATCATGGCGGGTGCTACGTTTTTACTCACTGGTCTCCCGTGGCTTCGGGCGATTGGCGGTTTTCTTTTTATTTTTTTTGTTGACCGCGTGATGCATCGCGGTCAGGCCGACCGACCGCTTGATGAATTTCCAAAGCTCGGAAAAGTAAACGTTGCCCAGTATATTCGTCCGGGGGCGTTTTCCGTGATTGAGCGCGCGTTTGACCGGTCCGTGATCACCAAACGGAGCTTCTACCTTGAAATGACGCGCGAGCTACTCCACTTTTCCGACGTGAAGCGGGGTCTTGAGCGGCTCGATGTGAAGCCGGACGAATTCAGGCAAAAAGCGGAAGAGTTGCTTTCGGGAAGCACGGAACCGGGAACCAAAAAGGATCTGGTGGCGAAAGCGGAGGCGCTGGTGCTGCGCGCGCTTCCGCAAGCGTTCAACGCGGGACATTTATTCGTCGAAGTGAACGATCTTTTTGTCGCTATGCCGGGGGTGCGCGAAGAGGGAGTGAGCCGCCTCTTCACCCTTTTCTCTGTCGAAGAAAAAGACCTTGAGAAGGCGATGATATTCGGGGAGTTGAGCAAGCGGACGCGGCGGCTCCCGAACACGGTTGCGGGGTTCGTGCTCCATGCGCCGAGGATCCGACACCGCATCATGAACCGTGCGTGGACCTCGCGCCCCACACCCACGCTCGACAAGTACGCGACAGATCTTACGGACCTTGCGCGCGTTGAGGAAGTGGGATTTTTGGTCGGCCATGAAGCCGAGTTCGACCGCTTGGTCGAGGTGCTCGCGCGGCCCATAAACCCGAATGCGATCTTGGTCGGTGATGCCGGCATCGGAAAAGAGTCCATCGTGACGTACCTTGCGCTCTGCCTCGAGAAAGATGAAGTTCCTGCGGCGCTCTTTGATAAGCGTCTTGTTGCGCTCGAACTTGAAAACCTCGTGGCAGGCGCTCCGCAGGAGGAGCTCACGAAACGCCTGAAGCGGATCGTGGACGAGATCATGGTTGCGGGCAACATCATTGTCTACATTCCCAATATCCACAACCTCGTGCGCACGGGCGGGACGGCATACCTTTCGGCGGCGGATGCCTTGATGCCGGTTCTCATGAGCAACTCATTCCCGGTGGTCGGCGCCACGTTTCCGCGCGACTATAAGCAATACATCGAGCCGCGGAGCGACTTTGCGGGGGCGTTCGAGACGATCCGCGTGAACGAAGTGACCGAAGAACAGGCCGAGCGGATTTTAAGCTACGAGAGCTTGATTTTGGAAACAAAGTTTCGGGTGACGATCAGCTTCGGCGCCGTAAAGAAGGCCGTCACGCTCGCAAAAAAGTACTTCAGGAACAAATTTCTTCCTTCGAGCGCCGAGGAGCTTTTGAAAAGCGCCATCGTGGATGCCGAACAGCGGGGCGAGAAAACGATCGGGCCGGACCGCATCATCGCCGTTGCCGAGTCGAAGATAAACATCCCCATGCACGAAGCGGGGGACGAGGAGGCGAAGAAACTGCTCAACCTGGAGCAGGTGATCCACGAGCGCCTTGTGGACCAAGAAGAGGCCGTGAAAGCAGTCGCGGACGCCCTGCGGGAATACCGAAGCGGGCTTGCGCGGCCCGGGGGCCCCATCGCAAGCTTCCTCTTTGTGGGGCCGACAGGGGTCGGAAAAACGGAACTCGCGAAATTGCTTTCCAAGGTCCAATTCGGTTCGGAAAAACAGATGGTGCGGTTCGACATGACGGAATATCAGGACAAACAAAGCTTCTACCGCTTTATCGGGTCGCCGGACGGCACGACAAGCGGGGCTTTGACCGATGCCATCCTCCAGAAGCCGTATAGTTTGATCCTTCTCGATGAATTCGAAAAAGCGTACCCGGATATTTTGAACCTTTTCCTTCAGGTATTTGACGATGGGCGTCTTACCGACAATCTTTCGCGCACGGTGGATTTTCAGAACACGATTATCATCGCGACCTCAAACGCTCACTCAGACATCATCAATGATGCCTTGAACCAGGGGCAGACGATGTCACAGATCGAGGGGTACTTAAAGAAAAAACTTACGGACGTATTCAAGCCGGAACTTTTAAACCGCTTTTCGCGTATCGTGATCTTCAAAAATCTCGCGCTCAAAGACCTCGAGAAGATCGTAATCTTGAATCTTCAGGATATCGTGGACATGGTGCGTGGCAAGGGACTCACGCTCGAATTCGACCCGGCGGTTATCACACAATTTGCGAAGTGGGGATATGATCCGGCGTTCGGTGCGCGGCCCTTGCGGCGCGTGGTGGACGAAAAACTCAGGGCGCCTTTAGCACAGGCGATACTTGAGAAAAGAGTACGCAAAGGGAGCCGCGTGAAAGTTGTATTAAGGGGCGAGGTCGTAGATTTTGTGTCGGTCGACTGAAATAAGTTGGTTCCGATGAGATGAAAAATGTCCACATTAAAGTAAATATCTCCGTGAATAGGGCGATTCAAGTCCTCCTCCTTCTGCTTTTTGTCGCCAATATTGCAGACGGACTACTTGCGCCGTTTTTCGCAGTCTTCGTAGTCGGCACTATTTCTGGAGCGACTATAAAAACGGTTGGTTTTACGCTTGCCATCGTCGCTATCACAAAATCGATTATTCAAATACCGCTTGCGAGGAGAATCGATAAGCAAGCCGGTGAAAAAGACGATTTTTATTTTTTGGCCGCTGGCACCGTTCCGCATGTTTTTTATCCAATAGGGCTTATCTTTGCCACGGCGCCATGGCACCTCTACGTACTTTCAATGCTGAGTGGCACGGGTATCGCGTTCTTCATGGCGGCCTACTATTCTATGTTTTCCCACCATATCGACAGGGGTTCCGAGGGTTTTGAATGGAGTTTGTTCAGCGTATGGGGACTTACGGTTTCTACGGCAATTGGAGGGGTTGTAGGCGGTATCCTTGCCGATGTGGTCGGTTTTCGGTGGACATTTGTTACTATGGCGATGTTTAATCTTGCGGCCTGCGGCCTGCGGCTTGCTTCTCCTGCTTTATCCACTTCTTGATGATTTCAAGAAGAAAAAACTTCCGCCCGCGATGCCGTTGCCGTAGGAGTTAAAACTCTAAGCACCAAACTCTAAATACTAAACAAATCCTAGTACCAAAAATCATAAACACAAAACAACTCCGTGTTTCGACGATTAGAACTTAGTGCTTGTTTAGAATTTAGATATTAGAAATTAGAATTTATTTTACATGGTCTCAAACCAATCCATCGCGCAAACCTTGAAAGAGATTGCCGAGTACCTCGAAATGCAGGAGGTGCCGTTTAAGCCACGCGCGTACGAGAAGGTCGCTGAGGTGATTGGAGGACTCGAAGAAGAGGTGGCGGATATTTATAAACGCGGCGGCATAAAAGCGCTTGAGGAAATTCCGGGCGTGGGGAAGGGTATCGCCGAGCGCATCGAGGAACTTATAAAAACGGGTCGTTCAAAGTATCACGAAGAGCTCAAGAAGAAAACACCGGTTGATTTGGCATCTTTGGGTGCCATTGAGGGGCTTGGCCCGAAATCGGTGCAGAAGCTTTACCAAAAGTTGCACGTGAGAAATATCGGCGACCTTGAGCGGGTCGCGCGTGCGGGGAAGGTCGCGAAGCTCGAGGGGTTTGGCACAAAGAGCGAAGAGAAGATATTGAAAGGCATCGAATTTTCGAAAAAATCGGGCGGACGGTTCGTGCTTGGTACTGTGATGCCGCAGGTACGCGCGATCGAGACGCGGCTTCGCGCCGTGCGGGGCGTCGAGCGCCTCACCGTTGCCGGCTCCGTGCGGAGAAGGAAGGAGACGATTGGCGACGTAGATATCCTTATTACATCAGAACACGCGAAGCCAATTATGGATGCGTTTGTCGCGATGCCCGAGGTTGTGCAAGTGATGGCACATGGCGAGACGAAATCCTCGGTGAAGCTCACGACGGGGCTCAATGTGGATGTGCGTGTCGTGCCTTCCGAATCCTATGGTGCGGCCTTGAACTACTTTACGGGCTCAAAGGACCACAATGTGGCCTTGCGGCAGATTGCGGTGGGGAAGGGCCTGAAACTCAACGAGTATGGACTTTTTTCCGCCAAAGGCGTGAAAAACGCGGAAAAACGCGGAAATGAACGCGGAATTACGCAGAAGGAAATTATAATTGCGGGGAAAACCGAAGAGGAAATTTACGGGGCGCTTGGGATGGACTATATCGAGCCCGAAATGCGGGAGAATACGGGAGAACTAGAAGCGGCGCGCAAACATGAACTGCCGAAGCTTATAGGATACGGCGACCTCATGGGCGATCTGCAGGTGCAAACGAGCTGGACGGATGGTTCTGACTCTATCGAGACGATGGCAAAAGCCGCCGCGGCGCAGGGACTGAAATATATCGTGATTACCGATCACACGAAGCGTCTTGCGATGACGCACGGTCTCGACGAGAAGCGCATCGTTGAACAATGGAAGGAGATAGATGCGGTGAATAAAAAGTTTCAAGTTTCAAGTTTCAAGCTTCAAGTATTGAAGGGCACCGAGTGCGATATTTTAAAAGACGGCTCGCTCGATTTGCCCGATTCGACCCTCTCGAAGCTCGATGTCGTGGGCGTGTCGGTTCACTCGTTTTTTAATCTCACCGAACGGGAGCAGACCGAGCGCGTACGGCGCGCGATGGAAAACCCGCACGTGGATATTTTCTTTCACCCTACGGGCCGCATTTTGAACCGCCGCGAGCCGTACCAGATAGACATGGAAGAAATTATAAAAATCGCGAAGAAAACGGGGACCATACTCGAAATCGATGCCTATCCCGACCGGTCGGACCTCAAAGACGAATATATCCGGAAGTGCGTCGAGGCGGGCGTCAAAATGTCCATTGATTCGGATGCCCATTCGAAGGCGCATTTCCCCTTCCTCGAATACGGCATCGCCCAGGCGCGAAGGGGATGGGCCACGAAGAACGACATCATCAATGCTTGGCCGGTTGAGAAAATGTTGGGGTTTCTCAAAAAGAAGGAATAGTACGCCTCAAAGCGCTTTAATTAATACATCTAAGCCATACCGCACAGCCACTATGCTATAGCATAGTGGTGTGGTATTATTATTCTATGAGTAAAAAAGAATTGGCGAAAATGCCCTCGATAAATGATTATCCCTCTCGCAAAGAGTGGGAAGCTGTTTATTGGAAAAAAATAGTTGAATCCGAAGAATTACTTCAGTTGATTATTACTTCCCACGAACGTCACGATATAGTAATGCGGGCGGCGGCTGTAGATCGTATTGCATCTGGTAAAAGCTATAAAGAGATTGGAGAAGAGCTGTGGATTTCACCGCAAACGATTAGCAGCATCAAGAAAGCCGTGAGTGAAAAGGCATATAGAAGTTATTTAGAACGGAGTAAGAAGGAACGAAAGAAAAGAACATACAGTATTGTCAGATCATCCGAGCGGAAACGAAAAGGTAGACCAATGCGAACAAAATACGGCACCATCTACATACCATAGTGCTGTACCATAATACGGCTACAGCACCCCTCTTCAACACTATGCTATAGCATAGTGGGGTGAGGTAGTGTGTTGCGGAGGTGTTGGAGTTCCTCAAAAATGGCTAGGAAGGTAGATAAAATAAGGTGTTTTTCGGGTTATTGACACCAGTGCTTTAAGTGTGCTATAATTGAACCGTATCTTGAGAATCGTTGATTTTGCGGAAGTAAGCTTACTTGTCTGGGACTTCGACAGTACAAACGTCGGAGCGAGGGGCGAGTTGGCAAGGGGAGAATCATGTCTAAGAAACCATCCGCGATTGTGAGCGGTGCAGGTTGGATCGGGAGTTTTGTGAGCAAGCTTGAAAAAGCACTTCGGAAGCTCGGAGTTGCTGACGAGCAGATCCACGAACTCGTGAAGGATGGCGAGGCGCCGGACAGCTTGGTCAAGAAGGTGGCGGATGTGCTTGCCGAAACGATGCGGCGTATTCTGTTTACGCTCCGCGTCGGCGGCAACCGCACGACCGAACAAGTGGTCGCCGCTGGCCACTATGACTGGGTGAATCCGAATATCACAAAGGAAAAGTTCCCGATGCGTCTCCGCCCCGAAGGGAAGATTGAAATCGAGCTCCTTGAATTCGATTTCGATCCGACCTCAGAGCAAGTCCTCGCGGAGGCAACGAAGCGCGGACTCGAGCGTCCTATGTACGAAGACGCTCTCCTCTTTGGAGAACAACATTCCGAAGAACAACGGAAGAACACGATCGTTTTCCTCCACGAACCTCAGGTCTCGGACGGCTTTCTCAGCGTCGTGGTGCTCTGCGCGGGCGGCGCGGGGCGTGGCCTGGGCCTCGACTGGTTCGGCGGCAGGTGGGATCGCAGCTATCGTTTTGCTTTCGTCCGCAGGTCCCAATAACTGGAAATCTTGGGTCCTTAGTCCACGTTGGACTTTCGGACCCTTGGCATTCAGCCCGTGCATGAACTTTATGCACGGGCTTTTTCTTTTCCGACGATTGGGAATACTCATAAACTCCGCAGAAAATACATGGTACAATAACGGGATGACCGCACCCCAACGGCATCCCAACCAGAATCAACACGAAAAACTGCCTACCAAAAAGCAGGTGGTGGCCGGATTTGTGGTGTACCGGCGCACGAGCGAAGGGGTAAAATTTTTGCTCCTTTATCGGCGGGGCAATTACTGGAACTTTCCGAAGGGCCATTTCGAGCCGGGGGAGGGAACGATGGACGCTGCGCTCCGCGAGCTTGAAGAGGAAACGGGCATCAAAAAGTCGGAGCTGCGAATCGTGCCGAACTTTCGCTCATACGAACGGTATTACTTTAAGATCGGCAATCAGGGGATCTACGACACCGTGGTTCTCTTTCTTGCCGAAACCCACAAGGCGGATGTTCGCATCGAGCCGCGCGAGCACAGCGGATTTGGGTGGTTTTCCTACCACGATGCCATGAGTGTTGTCGGGAAAAAATACGGGGGTACGAAAAAAGTGCTGAAGCAGGCCGACGATTTTCTCCGCGCCCATCATGTCGGCGGGCAGGCGCGGAGCAGGCGGCATCACGCGGGAGAACATCGGCACGCGCATCGGACTTGACGGATTCCCGGCGTTTGCTATAATTGGGGGGTCAAGCAGTCAAATTGCATAAGGAGGGATCCATGGGGCCACCTCGTTTCCGTGCTTCCTTTTATAGCGTTGTCTGATTCGGCCGGCCGGCGCGATTCTGCGCCAGCGCCAGGGGGCGAGAACTCAGTTCTCGCCCCGCACTTTTTTTATGTAAGCGAAGTAAAAACGGCCAGGTGGCCGTTTTTACTTAACAAATTCAACTATCTTTTTAAACACCGCCGGTTCATATTCGGCAAGGTCGGCGAGGATTTTGCGGTCGAGGCCCACTTTTTTGGTCTTGAGCGCGGCGATGAGGCGGCTGTAGTTCATGCCCTCCTCGCGGACGGCGGCGTTGATCTTCACGTTCCAGAGTTTTCGGAACACGCGCTTCTTATTCTTCCGTCCCTGGAAGGCGTGCGTCCAGGCGTGGAGCAGGGCCTCCTTGGCGGCGCGTTCTTTCGACTTCCGGCCCCACCGGAATCCCTTCGTGTATTTGAGCAATCGCTCGCGTTTTTTATGGGCATTAACCCCTCGTTTGACTCGCGACATGGATTAGGTGTCAGGTGTCAGGCGTCAGGTGTCAAGCGTGAACTTGATACGTGATACATGACACATGATACATTTAATAATTGATTATTTTCTTCATCGGGTAATCAAGCCCCCGCGACTTGCTCTTGCCGCGGATGGTTTTTTGCGTCATCCGGGTACGAAAATGATCCATCCCCATGGAGCGACGGACTATTTTTCCGTTTCGGGTGATCCGTATTCGTTTTGATAAGCTTTTTTTCATCCCATTAGAAGCAGATCGCGATCGGCGATTTGCCCAATGAATTAAGACACAAAACAAGCATTATTCCTTTTTACACGATATCCTGTTTTTTGTAAAGCGATCGCGGCTTCTAACGGGACTCATGCCACTATTGTTTCTTCGCAATCTGCATGAACATCCCCTGCCCCCCGAATCTTGGTTCGCTCAAGGTCTTAAATTCAACAGGAATGAGCTTCAGAAATTCGTTCATTTTCAGTCGCGCCCAGTCCTTGTTATATTTTTCTCTGCCCCGGAGACGCATCTGGATCTCAACGACATGGCCTTCTTTGAAGAATTCCTCGAGCTGGCGGATTTTTATCATGAGGTCGTTCATCGCCGCCCGCGCGCTGATCTGCACGTGTTTTACGCCGCCGCCTTTCTGCGCCTGCCGCTCCTTTTTCTCCTGTTTCTCCTTTTCGTAGCGGTATTTGTCGTAGCTCATGACGCGCGCGATGGGCGGCTTCGCTGTCGGCACGATTTCAATGAGGTCGAGGCCGAGTTCGGGCTTCGCGAGCTTCAGCGCTTCATCGCGCGGCAAGACGCCAAGATTTTTCCCGGTGTCGTCGATCACCCGAAGTTCGGGCGCGGTTATTAAACTATTGATGCGTGGTTTGATCAAATTTCTTGGCTGATTGATGTTGCGTGCTTCCTCTATAGAAGCGGAACGACGCGGAAACGGGGCGGCTTGCACGGCGGGCACTATAACATCGTTTTCCGTATTCGCCGCCCCACGCGGAATGACGCGGAAGGCGTATTACTCATAACTGATAGTAAGAGAGATTCTGTGCGGCGTCAATTAAATAAGAAATCCTCGTAAACGAGGATTTCTTCCGCGAATATCCGCTTCTACGGTCCAAGATGATCCGCGCTACTCCGCTTCTACTAGCAGCACTTACACTTGCCCTCCGTGAGTTTCATCGCGCCGAGCGCGATGATGAGCCCGGGCCACAGCCAGTTTGCGGTGGCCATGGCAAGCCACCCCATGTTTCCCGCGAGCGCCACAGCGCCTGCGGCAATAATGAGGATTGGCGGCACCTTGTGGTGGGGGCACTTGCAGACGTTGCCCGATTGCATGTTTCCGTCCATAGAATGATATTTTTCGAAATAAGCCGACCTTTTCTTGTCATCTAATTATAACAATTCAGCGTTGCTCATTTGATTTTTCACGAAAATCGAGGCACAATCCGCCATAGGGGGATGATCGGCTTTGATAAGGAGAGTTCGTGCTGCTTGCGAGCCGATGGCAACGACGTAACCGTTGCAAAATTCATAACTGCCAACCATAAGGTTACGGCTCCGGCTTTCGCTTTTGCGTAGCTAGAGGATCGGCTAACTCGGGCTCCTTGAGTTAATCCCGGTCTTATACAAGGGGGCTAAGCTCATACTGTTCGTTTCGTGACGTGTGGGACAAAAACCTAGCGAAACATTCGTCTGATCTAATCAGTACTACGCTCGTAGACGGCGCATCGGTCTCTCTTTAGACGGCGGTTCGATTCCGCCCATCTCCACCACAAAAAGAAAACGACCCCTCGGGTCGTTTTTAGTTTTTCTTTTTAAATGCAGTGCCCGGTTGCCACGGGACGCCGAGGCGCGGGAGGAGGAAGCGGTCAAGCCCCCACCACCCGGCGTTCCGCCACGCGAGAATGAGGAAAAGTTGTATAAAAAGGAGAACGGGATTCAAGCTTATCGTGCCCGCAAAAAGAAAATTGAAGTTCATGAACGCTCCGAAAAACGCGGCCAGTCCCGTGAATGCGCCGAGGATGAGCCCTACGCCGACAGCGATCTCGCCGAATGTGATGAGGTATGAAAAGAAGGTGGCGTTGGGAATGGCGACGTGCGTGAGGAACCACCCATACCAGGCGGACACGGCTGGGTGCGCGCCAGCCGTTTTTTCTACGGCACCCTGGAAAAATTTGGCGATCGAAGTTCCGGCATCCGACCCGACCCACGCGGGATTCACGAACTTGCCCCATCCCGCCATGAGCCAGTCGTAGCCCACATAGACGCGTACCGCGAGCCACAGCCAGGAGACGCGGCTGTCCGAAAACAAGAATTGCGATAATTTCGGTTCGGGAATCTGTACGTTACTCATATTATTTCTTTTCACCCTTCCCGTTTTCGAGCACTAAGGCGCCACGCAAGGTTTTGATGCCGTAGTACGAGGCGAAGAGGAAATTTACGGCAAGCGCTTCGTTTGCCCAGAAGAATAAGCTCCAGACCCCGAAGTTTTGCGATGCATACACCGCGTAGTATTCGAAAGCGCCGGTTGCGAGTACCGCAAGGGCGACGTTCACGGCCGAGGTCAGCACTTGCTGGGGGTTCGTGAGTCCGGCGGCGGCGAGGAGGATGAAGATCGCGAGGATCGAAAAAGGAACGGGCAGGGGGATCACGTCGTAGAGGAAGGGCAGGCCCGCGACCATAATGAGGGCGCCCAAAAGGAAAAGCTTCCGCACGCGGTCTCCGTAGTAATGATATGCGAGCGCGATCTCTTCACGGGTCTTTTTCGTGAAATCGTCGGCGGGACCGCCTATTTCGACATCGACTCTGCTCATGGTTTTATTCTACCACAAAAAGAAAATCCGCCCATCCGGCAACTGCTGGAGGGCGGATTTTCTTTTTGGGAGGACACGGGTCTACACGACCGGGTCCCATGCGTGGTCGAGCGAGCCCAATTCGATTGCTTCTTTATCGTCCTGCGTTTTCCGTGCGCGCAAAGACCAGACGGCGCCGAAGATCACGAGGATAGCGATTGCGGGCCACACGAGGTTTTTTAGATTGAAGTGGGTCGCGACCACCGCCACCTCTGGGTTCACTGGAGCGGGGGAGGCAGGCGCGGTTTCCACGACAACCCGGCTTACGGTTTCGCTCGGCGCGGATCCTGCGATCACCCGCGTTGGTTCTGCCGCCTGCGCCGGACTCGCCCCGTATACAACTTGTTGTTGTGCGGGGCTTTCGCTTTGCGCCAGTGCACGGGCGTTTGCGTCAAGCGCCGCGAGCGTTGAGTTTATGCCGCGGAGCGAAGCGCTTACGCTGTTCAAAACCGCGTTCACCTGCGGCGTGGCATTAAGCACTGCCGGGTCCTTCGCGCTTACTCGGACCCCTAGCTGGTTCATGAAGGTGTCCACGACGTCAAGCGATTGCTTCAAAAGTGAGGCATTGGTTGGCGTGAGCACATCCGTGCCGGCGGCGTGCGCGTCGGTACCGAATGCGAACCCGAGAGCGACCACGAGCACTGTTCCCAAGATTATTTTTTTCATGGTGGATTTAGATCTTTAATTATTAAAACATTCGACCTATAAGAATCCACCCAAAAGGTATTTTGAGATGGATTTTAAAACCACAAAGAGCTGGGAATTTACTAAGCCCAGTATACCTCACTTTTTCGAAAATGCAAGAGCCGAATTCCCATCTACACGTCAATGCGTCGATCGTTGTATTGACGTGTAGCGCTCATCTGCTATAAAATACACCAATGCGAATGGAGCGGCTAGCATTTGAAGTTCTCGACGCGCTGGGCGAGGTCGCTATGTCCACGGCGGAGGTCATCGAAGCTATTCTCACGAGCCCATATGGGTCATCTTATGGGCGCTTGCAAAAACGGACACGAGAAATAGAACAGGAAAGGGCGGGTGTAAAACAAAGATCCAGGGAACAAAGAGAATTTTACGATCTTCTCTATCGCCTAAAAAGAGACGGCTTCATCGCCGGAAAACAGACTGGAAACAAAAATCGATGGCTGCGGACGGCAAAAGGGGAAAAGAAAATCGACATTTTAAAAAAGTATTTTTCTGAAACTCGCCCCAGAAACAAATATGAAAAAGAAAACGATTCCGAAATAAAAATAATCGCGTTCGATATTCCAGAAAAGTACAGACGGAAAAGGTGGTGGCTGCGCGGAGCCGTTAAGAGCATGGGGTTTACAATGCTGCAAAAAAGCGTCTGGGTGGGGAAATTTAAACTGCCGCAAGAATTTATAGGAGATATTAAATTTATGGGTTTGTTGCCTTACGTTGAAATACTGGCCGTAACAAAAACCGGCAGCCTCAAAGAACTTACACGCTAATGCGACGATCGTTGCATTGACGTGTAAACACAAATCGCATATCACATGTTTTGTAATGTCGCACGCACAATGGCGCTATTTTTTCGTTTTCGAGAGTCGCTTTCAAATATAAATCTTCCGCTGATGGAGAAAAAGACAGCAGAGAACTACCGGGAAATCCAAACGGTGGATTCTAGTAAATCGGTTTTGCGGGTATCGGCACCGACGCGTCGTACGGGATTGGCGCTTTGTACGGGACTGACGTTTCATATAAGGATTTTGACGCATCGAGGGTAAAACAGAAACGGCCGATGGGATGCGTGTTGAATGTTCTTGGTCCGTAGTAGCCCCGGGGTTCGCTGGCGTTTTCTTTGGCCTCGGTCGCGAATGTTGCGCACAGTTCGTAGACGGTTCCTTCGCGCAGCATGTATTCGTATGGTTCTCCGGAAACGGGGTCGTTGGGGTTGGGCGAATAGACCTGCGGAAGTTCGTCAAGCGACGCGGGAAGCGAACGCGGTGCGGCGATGGTTTGGCCGGGCCGCGGCGCTGGATTTACGAACGAGTAAATTTCCTGCGAGAGCGTAGAGATGTCGCTTACTCTCCGGTTATCGGATTCCAAGTCCCGCTGGTGCATCGGTGAACCTATCTTGAAGAATCCGAAAACAACGACCGTGAGGACGGCAACACCCGCGATGATCAAGAATATATTGGTAAGTCGGTCTTTGGTCATGGAGTAAAACGATCACGCGTTTCGTTTCTTAGCCCACGTTAAGTAGTATCCGAGGACGCCGCCCGAGATACAGAGCACAGTGATGACCTTCAATACGAAGCGGCTCGTGAGTTCTCCGCGGAGAAGGTAGGTGAGGAATGTGACGAGGTCGCCGATCGCCACCGCTACGGCGATGAGGAGCGCGAGGTAGGTGAGCCAGCGCCTAACCGCCGAATTGAACTTTTCGGGATGGAATTCCAGGTCACCCACGATATAACGCATGACGAAGAAGTAGATCGGGAAGGTAACAATCATCGTTGCCATTTCCGTGGCAATCGAATAACTCGCCGGAACATATCCATAGCCGAATACCTTATCGGGAAACGCCTGGTCGATGAATGTGAAAAGCGCCGACCCCAAGGCGAATGTCCACGAGCCGAGCGTCGAGAATGACAAAAGGTAAATAAAAGCGTCCTTCGCGGACTCTGCGCGAGTGCCGCTTCCCATGCGACTCGGGATTTTCTTCCCCGTGAGCCGTTCGTACACCGAGCCGAATGCCTGCGTTATTTCTTTATCGCTCCACCCCTCTTCTTTCAGCACTTTCGCGATCGAGTCGTCCGAGGCGTTCTTCGCGCGCGCGGATTCGATAAAGGCGACAAGATTGTTTGAGTTATTATCCATGCATCCATTGTATCACCTATTTAACAATCCCCGCACTGCCATCACCGCCGAGCGTGAACTCAAATCCAAGCGGGTCGCGCGGAATTTTGGATAGTATTCCTGCGGCAACGAGGTCGTGGGGATATTCCGGGAATTTTCCGAATGCGTGCCGATATATGCGGGCCGCTTCTTCAAGTAGGTCAAAAATAGTGAGCCGTTCGATATAGACCTCCGCGCGTTCTTTCGTCGCTTGGTCGCCCGCTTCCTCCGCGCTTGCGGCGATAATACGCCACGCCGCGATGGTCTCGGCGCGCGCGTTCTGCGCAATACCGAAGTTTTCGGAGAACCGTTTCGCGTAGAAGGGGATCCCGGGGCTTCGCGCCGCGATATCGTAGTTCCGCGCCGCGCTCACGCGGTCGTCGGTGTACAGGTGATATGCGATCGCCAGAAAGAAGGGTACTCGCCAATCGGGGTCGGCTTCCCGCACGCCGTGTTCGCCGATCTCGATCGTGGCCGCGACACGGTCGGGGTGCCGTTCATCCGGGATAACGAGAACCGTGAAGTAATAGGGAAAACTGAACCGGGGGTCAAGATCGTTCACGAGCGCGAGGTCGCGCATCAGGCGGTCGAGCCCGACCCTGAGGAGTGGTACTTCGAAGATGACGTCGTTTACCCAGAAGAAACTTGCCGCCGCGGCGTGGAGCCCGAGGTCGAATGTTTTTACAAGCGCTATCGGCGGGAGCCCGAACTTCGCTTGTGCCGCCCGTATGTCCACCGTATCGTACGTTCGTTGGAGTGTGGCGACGCCCGCGAAAAGAAGGGGAATCAGTAACACTTTTTTAATTACGGATATCTTCATGGATTGAGTAACGCGTTTTCGGCTTCCAACGGGTTCGTAAATGTTTTGAACCCATACTTTTCGGATTCGTTTTTATACATTAATCTTTCGCATCCATAAAACGCTTCAGCCTCTTTTCTTTGCAGCTCCTCCGTTTTTCCCCATCTGGGCTCTCGTTTGTTGCGTTCAAATATTTCTTCGAACGATTCCCCAAGGAGGAATACGCCCCCGAAGTCGAGATCTCGTGATGCCAGGTAGGGGAGGATGTTCACACCCTCAAAAATGGCCGGCTCCCCGGTCTTCTGGGTTTCTTTGATGCGCTTTAGGATGGTTGGCCAGAACGCTTCGGATTGTTTTTGTATATTTTTCCACTGCTCATCGCACGTGGCTGTGCGCCAGTATTTTTCCTCGTCAAGATTCCAAAAAAAATCTACCCAATATTTCAATTTTGGATCAACCGCCATTTCGTCCCGCCATGTGTCGATCTCAACGTGTCTCGCCCCGGTTGTTTTGGCGATTTTTCGGGCAAGATGGCTCTTCCCCGACGCCGGTATCCCGCCGATAAATACATATTGCATGATCGTCTATAATTCCTTTCTCTTTAAAAAGAAATTAGCGCAAGAAAGAAGAACTGTCGCGTAGCATACTGCGTAGGCGATGGTGATAAGGATCGAAGTAGCGGAGAAAGATACGCCGTGTACCACCGCGCTTCGTACGTCGAATTTTTCAAGGTTGGGAAGAAGGTAGTATATGCTTTGCACAAAGCCGTATAGCGGCCCGCCAATCTCATGCGCGGTGCGGAGCACGGAACTGAAAGAATGCCCCCCAAAGAGCGCCATGACGGCGATGATGGTCGCGGTAAGCGGAGTCGTAATCGTGGAAAAGAATACAAGAAGCGCCACAAGAACTCCCGTTTCAAGGATTTGGAATAATATGGCGAGGAGCGCCGGCGTGTCGAAGCTGCCACTACTATAGAACATAACCTCGAAGTAGACGAAGGCCATAATAAGGATGGTCATGGTTACCGCCGCGAAGAGCCCGAAGAATTTTCCGAGCACGAGCTGAAGCCGGGATACGGGTTTTGAGAAGATAAAATAGAGCGTTCTTCGTTCTATCTCTTTATAGATGATCGAGGCGCCAAGGAAGATCGTGATGATGCTCCCGAAGAAATATATGCCAGCGAGGCCAAAACTTTTGAGGACCACGGGGTCGCCGAGCGATATCTTCGCAAGGAGATAGGTGATCGCAACATAGACGAGCGAGAACCCGAGAATGCCATAGAGGATGCGGTCACGGATGGTCTCCCGGAACGTATTTTTGGCGATGACGAGGATAACGCGCATAACTTATAACTTATAACTTATAACTTATAACGCATAACTTGTTATCGGTCATGAGTTATTTGTTATTAGTTTGGCTTCGACGGTCGCGACAAACCGTTTTTCGAGGGGCTGTCCTTTACAGAATTCTTTTACTCCGCCGACGTAGAGCAATCTTCCCTCATGAATCACGCCTATCTCGTCGCAAATTTCCTCCGTGTCGTAAAGGATGTGCGAGTTAAAGAAGATGGTTTTGCCCCGCTTCTTGAGATCCACGATCATGTTCTTTATTTCGCGCCGACCAAGCGGGTCAAGGCCGTCGAGCGGCTCGTCGAGGAAAATATAATTTGGGTCGTTCACGAGGGCCTGCGCGAATCCAAGGCGCTGTTTCATGCCCTTCGAGTAGGTGTTAATGGGACGGTTGCGGGCGTCGTAGATCCCCACTTGTTTCAAGATCTCGGAGTACGCGTGCTCCGACCGGTGTTTCCGGAAAAGTTTGCCGCAGAACTCGAGGAACTCGAGACCCGTGAGGCGGTCGTAAAAATAGGGCGCTTCCGGCATAAATCCGATGTGCTCGCGCATTGAAAGATCCGATGAATCCTTTCCGCCGATGCGCACCGAGCCCCCGTCGGGCACGGAGATCCCCACCATCATTTTAATGGTCGTCGTCTTCCCCGAGCCGTTCTGGCCGAGGAACCCGAATACCGAGCCGGTTGTAACGGTGAGTGAGAGGTCGTCCACAACCACGCGGCCGCCGTAGGATTTTGTAAGGTTTTGCACCTCAATCATGTAATGAATTCTATAATTTCTAGGGTTATTTTCAACTCCCTTAAGGTCTTCAGAAAATCGGTTTATAATAAGGCGTACATGAGAACAAAGCTCTTCCTATTGCTCGCCATCGCAGGAATCGGAGTCATTGCCTTCGCCGTGTTGCGAGAATGGCGGTCGTCCCGGTTAGAAAACTCGCCCCCACCCGAGGCGTTTTTAAATCAGATTCGGAACGAGTTCGACAACTCGGCTCCCGTCGAAACTTCGACAACGGCCGCGATCTCCCAAAAAGTGCTTGACACAAAAACAGGTACGCAGTCAGTTTCGACGCCGAAATTTAACTGTAGTGGCGGTAGCTGGGACTGTTATGAAACGTACTATGTGGCTATGACAAAAAGTGCCAGCACGAAAGAAGCGTTTGGTGATTTGCGGGCGCGATACTCGGAAGACGGTTACGTCCGGGCGATGTGTCATCCCTTAACGCATGTGATTGGGCGCACCGCTTCGGAAAGGTTCGAGAACCCCGGCGATGCGTATCTCGAAGGCGATCCGTTCTGCTGGTCGGGATACTATCACGGGGTGCTTGAGGGTGTTATCGGGCGGATTGGGCTCAAAAACCTAGCCGAGAGAATGGACACGATCTGCGTGAACATTAAAGACCGCGAAGGGTATGGGTTCGACTATTATAATTGCGTGCATGGCCTCGGGCATGGCGTGATGGCCATTACACAGAATGAGCTATGGGAGTCGCTTGATTATTGTGACAAACTGACGGGTCCATGGGAGCAGCTCTCATGCGCTTCGGGTGCGTACATGGAAAACATTATCGCGGACGGAAAAATGCACATTACGAAATTTTTAAACCCAAGCGAGCCGCTGTATCCTTGCAACACATCACCTGACAAGTACAAAAACACGTGTTATCTAATGCAGACCTCGTATATGTTGAAGGTGAACGGGAGGGACTTCAAGAAAACATTTGAGTGGTGCAGTGGAGTAGAGGAGGCGCACCGCCGGACGTGTTATGAAAGTTTGGGGCGCGACGCTTCAGGGGGTACGACAAGCAACGTAGGCCAGACGCATGACCTCTGCATGCTCGGGACGGACGCGGAACAGCGCGCGCATTGCGTGATCGGCGCCGTGAAGGATTTTATTTCCTATTTCCATTCGGACGCGCAGGCGAAAGCATTTTGCAACTCGTTTGAAGACGAAGATCTTAAGCAAACGTGTCTTACGACCGGCGAGGGGTATTACGCACAGTTCTAATCGGTTTCGCGCATTTCTCTCTCGTGGGAGCGTTTCTTTATAAATTCCCGCTTGTCCGATTTTTTTCGCGGCCGGGCGAGGCCGAGTTCTATTTTTATGAGATTGTTTTTGACGTACGCGCGGAGTGGGATGAGCGAGGATTTTTTCTCCTTGATAAGCCCCGCAAGGCGTTTGATTTCTTCGGTATGCATAAGGAGCCGGCGGTTACGGTCGGGCTTGTAGTCCGGGGGCGCGTTCTTGGGTTGGTAGGGCGGGATGTGGGAATTGACAAGCCAAAGTTCGATGCCTCGAACAATGACGTATCCGCCCGCGAGTTGCATATGTCCTGTTTTTGCGCTTTTCACCTCAAAACCGCGGAGCTCAATTCCCGCATCGAATGTTTCGAGGACTTCGTAGTCGAACCGCGCCCGGCGGTTCTCGGCGATGGTCGGTAAATCGTTCTTCATATCCTTATCTTATCACGGCAGAACCGCGTTTTTTGACAGCAAACAGGGTGTGGTCTACAATGGGGCAAGCAGAGTTCGGAACAGGAAAAACGGAGGAGCACTGCATGAGCAAGCCCGACAAAGAGCGATACTCGTGGAAGCAGTTTGAAGACGACTGCGAAACTTTGGCTGTCTGGGCGCGCGGGAAGAAATTCAAATCCATCTTTGGTATTCCCCGAGGCGGCCTCGTGCTTGCCGTGAAACTTTCCCACCTCCTCGACATCCCCCTTGTTTTGAACCGCGAAGACATTACCGGGCACACGCTTATTGTGGATGACATCGCAGACAGCGGTGGTACGCTTGAGCGGCTCAAAAGCACCTTCGGCGGTCATTGCGCGATCGCCACGATATATAAGGGAGAAAACCCTAGGGTTGCGCCCGATTTTTCTCTACGCGTGAAGCGCGAATGGGTTGTTTTTCCGTGGGAAACGGAGCAAACATCGCGGTACGATGAAACTGTCTAAACGCCTCCTTGGGGCGTCTTTTTCTTGACCGAGAGAAGCACCGAAGTTACCACACCCTTACAAACTCGAGTTTGTAAGGGTGTGGTAGGATGGTGTATCATTGCAGATGTATCACTATGGGAAAGACGAAAACTGCACGGCAGATGGAGCGGCACCTGAAGGGCATGGGGAATCACCACCGCATCGCGATCCTCCTGCTTCTTTGGGGGCACGACAGGATAACGCTTGAGGGCATTGTGAGGGAGATTGGGGCGAACGAAAAAACGATCGGCGCGCATGTGCACCGGCTTCACCGTGCCGGGTTGGTTGACAAAGAATACCGAGGTAAATTTGTGGAACACACCCTCTCGCCGTACGGAAAAATATTCGCGCGTTTTCTCGAAGCGTTCCGCAATGCGTAGTATCCCACCACACCCTTATAAACTCGAGTTTATAAGGGTGTGGTGGGGACGAGGGCGTGCGCAGAAATAATAAGGCAAACAACAACGTGAAACGGGAGATAGAAAATGTTTTGCGGGATGTTGGACTAGAGCATGCGGAGATTTTTGTTCCCGAAAAAGAGAACTTCGGGCATTTTACGACGAATGTGGCGATGCGGCTTGCGTCCGCCCCGAAGGGGCGAGATCTCGCCTCCGGCGGAAAAGATATCAAAAAACCACCGCTTGAATTGGCGAAAGAACTCGCGGCGAAAATTGCGGATGTCGCGCCGAAAGGATTTTTCGAGAAGGTGGAAGCCGCGCCGCCGGGCTTCGTGAATTTTTGGCTTACGAAAGGAACGCTCCAAAAAGAATTTTCGAAGATCGCGGGTGAAAAGGATTTTGGGAAAAGCAATGTCGGCGGGAAACGGACCGTTATCGTGGAGTATTCCCAGCCAAACATCGGTAAAATGATGCACGTGGGGCATTTACGCACGACGATCATCGGCGACGCCCTCGCGAACATTTTTGAGTATCTGGGATACAAGGTGGTTCGCTGGAACTATTTGGGCGACTGGGGAACGCAATTCGGGAAGCTCATCGCGGCGTACAAGCTGTGGGGAGACAAAAAAGAGATCGAGGCGCATCCATTGGATGAGCTCCAAAAACTCTATGTGCGATTTCACGAGGAGATGGCAAGCGACGCTCTCCTTGAGGCACGCGGCCAGGAAGAGTTCAAAAAGCTTGAGCGCGGGGATAAGGAGAATCGGAAATTATGGGAATGGTTTAGGAAAGAGTCCCTCAAAGAGCTCGAGAAAATGTATGCGACGCTCGGCGTTACATTCGATACGTACATCGGGGAAAGTTTCTACGAGAAAGAACTGGCTCCGCTGGTCGAGCAGCTGTTGCGGTCAAGGATGGCTGTAAAAAGCGGTGAAGCCGTGATTATTCCGCTCGACGAGGCAAAATTGCCGCCGGCCCTGATCCAGAAGTCCGATGGCGCGAGTTTATATCTTACGCGCGACATTGCGAACATCCGGTACCGCCTTGCGAAATACAAACCTGCGAAGATCCTTTACGTCGTGGGGAACGAGCAGTCGTTTCACTTCGAGCAGTTGTTCGCCGTGGCGAAGATATTGAAGTTGGACTCCGCCGATCTGAAGCACGTAAAATACGGGCTTGTACGTGGTGAAAGTGGAACAAAGCTCGCGACGCGGGAGGGGAAAACGATACTTCTCAAAGACGTCATACAAAAAGCCGTGGAACTTGCGCGCAACGTAGTTGTGTCCAAAAAAGATACAAACATCTCTGAGGCGCAGACAGAGGAGATTGCGAAGGTGGTGGGTATTGGCGCCTTGAAATACAACGACCTTAAGGAAAACCGCACGTCAGACATCGTGTTCAACTGGGAAAGCATGCTCTCGATTACGGGCGATAGCGCGCCGTATCTGCAGTACACGTATGCCCGCCTCAAAAGTATCTTGAGGAAGGCGGGCAAATTTTCAATTTTCAATTTTCAATTTTCAAAACTGGACAAGGAAGTCGAACTTACGTTCATTCGGAAGATCGCGGAGTTTCCCGACGAGGTCGCGCGAAGTGGAGAATATTTGGCGACGAGCACGCTTGCGAGCTATCTCTACAAGCTTGCCGTGCTTGCAAACCGGCTTTACGAAACAACGCCAGTGTTGAAAGAACAGTCCGCCGAACGCCGAGTCGCGCTTCTCGCGCTTATTACGATTGCGGCGGAGACGCTGAAAAAAGGACTGGGGCTTCTGGGGATCGGAGTGTTGGAGGAGATTTGAGGGGCGCTCAATATATTTTCAAGAACCCGCTTCGGCTCGAGAAATGCGGTTCGCTCCTTACGAGAAAATACCGCCCTCCTCGTTCCGCCAAGCGGGACTCACGGGCGCCCGGCATTTTCTCTGCTCGCTCGCGCATTTCTTGCTCGCCTTCCGCTTATGGTTCTCGAAAACACATTTTCGCGCCTGCTGGCGGAAAAATGCACGTACGGAAACGCAGTAATTTTTGATTTGACATTTAACTTGGGGCATGCTATAACAGAGCCGTACCTTGAAAATGGCATATATTTGCCATAGCAGAAAGCCCTTCGACCCGGCTTCCCTCGACGTAGCTCGGGACAAGCAGGGCAAGCGGAGGATTTTCTGCTATGGCAAAACCTAGTTGGATTGGGGGAGCCCGCTAGCTTACGCAACATGTTCGCTCAAACGAACGAGTTGCAGAAAGAAAAGGGGAACGTGTCATGTCTGACTTGTTCACCGAGTTCAATAATTCCGGCGAAATCCAAGAAACAGAGTTTGCTTTCGCTCGCAACAAATGGACCCATGCACTACTGAAGAAAGCCAACAGCGGCGACTTCATGGGTCTCGTCCGTGAAGTTCTCGAAGGCCGAGCCGAAATCGTTCGGATCGAGCGCCTCACGTCCATATCCGCCGCCGTCGCAAAAACCTTTCCTATCTGGAAAACGTTGCTCATCGGCGGCGTTTCCAAGAAGGAACTGCAGAAGCGGCTCGCAGATGGAGGCGACAACGTTTCCGACTGGGCGAAGGACATCATGGGCAAGCCGGCGTTCGTTACGTCTGCTGAAGCTCACGAGGCCTCATTCGTCCGCGTGAAGGTCGGCGATCTCGGCTTTACGAAGGAGCCGACAACCACCGAACTTTTCGATCGTGACCGGCTTGCGAGCTTTGGCCTTGATCTTTGCGAACCGGAAGACGGACCGTCTCTCCGACTTGCATTTCACGATCAGCCGAAGGGCGACTGGTTCTGGGTCGCGATGTTGCCCATTACCGTTTCCGCTGGCGACCCGCTCGTGTTCGACGTCAGGCGGCACGGTGACGGCCGGCGTTGGTTGGACGCGCTTTGCGCCCGCCCGGCGGGTCGTTGGGTTCTCTCGGACGAGATCGTCTGTCGTCTCCGCAAGTAGCGTTGCTTGGGTTTTGGCACTAGGGCGCTTGTGCCCTTGGCCTCTGCTCTTGTAACTTTTTTCGGGCCCTGCGTGCAATTTCGCGCAGGGCCCTTCTTTTTTGGTACTATGGAAAGCGGTACCAGGCGAATATGCGGATGATTACGGTTGTCCGCTGCCGAAACCAGTTTGTGCGCGTCCGGAGTGTTTCAGATTACGGTTTGAGACAGCGTGATGTGCGCGAAACTTCAAAAAGATGAAGCTACTTGGTGCATGTACTTAGGCCATTCCGATGGCGAATACGATTCAGCCCGGAGAGTATTCAACGGGCAGTGGTGATGACGAGTGCATGCACGTTACCGATTCCGATGGCAACCCGAACGTGTTCAACGTCAAGCGGAACGATGACGGCCAGCGTTGGTTGAACGCGAATTACGCCAACCCGACGAATCGTTGGAATCTCTCGAACGAGATCGTCTTTCGTCTCCGAAACTGGCTTCATATTCTCCCGCCCCTATTGTGGGCGGGAGTTTTGTTTTGCAAGCTGGCCACTCCAACCACCGAGCATTTTCCCGATTATCGGGTGCTTCGCACGACTACAAAACGACGCATGGTGAAACGAATACAAGAACATCCAACTCTTGAAACGATCGCATCGTATGCCGGTATGTTGCAGCACGGTAATACGCGCAAACTACAAAAAGAATTCCTAGAACCGACTTCGCCCGAGCTTTAGATTTCCATGAAAATCTGGTATTTTTAAGTAATGGCAGACGAATTCAACCTTCCGAAGACCGAAGAGAAAATACTAAAAATCTGGGAGCAAAACCAGATCTTTCAAAAAACACTCGAACAGCGCAAGGGCAAGAAAACCTTCGTCTTCTACGAGGGCCCGCCGTACGCGAACGGGAAGCCGGGGATTCACCACGTGCTCGCGCGCGTCGTAAAAGACGTCATGTTGCGTTACAAAACGATGCGTGGATTCTACGTGCCGCGCAAAGGCGGGTGGGACACGCACGGGCTTCCGGTGGAGATTGCCGCGGAAAAAGCCTTGGGCCTCAAATCCAAAAAAGACATCGAGCAGTTTGGCGTGAAGCGTTTTAACGAAGAAGCGAAGAAGGCGGTGTGGCTTTATAAAGACGAGTGGGAGCAGATGACGCGCCGTATCGGGTATTGGCTCGACCTTAAAAACGCGTACATTACCTACGAGCCGGAGTATATCGAAACGCTGTGGTGGAGTATCGCGCAGATCGCGAAAAAGAAGTTGCTCTATAAAGGACACAAGGTGGTGCCGTGGTGTACGCGCTGCGGAACATCGCTTTCCTCGCACGAGCTTGCGATGGGGTACAAAGAAGTTGTAGATCAATCGGTCTATGTGAAGTTCCGCCTCTCACGAGGGCAGACGCTGGCGGGCGAAGTTTTGCATGACGACACATTTGTTGTTTCGTGGACGACGACTCCGTGGACGCTTCCAGGAAACGTGGCGCTTGCCGTAGGAGCGGACATCGAGTACGCCCTGGTAAAAAAAATGACGAACGGAAAGATCGAACGGCTCATCGTGGCGAAAGATCTTGCCCATAAAGTTGGCTTGCCGTCGGACATTCGCGAGACATTCAAAGGTAAAGACCTGGTTGGTCTTTCGTACGAACCGCTGTTCGACCTCACGCGGATATACGCCGACTCCACGCAGACCTACGCGGACAAAATATATCGCATATACACCGGGAGTTTTGTCATCACGAGTGAGGGCACGGGTGTCGTGCATATCGCTCCTATGTATGGCGAAGATGACTATCGGTTGGGCGTGGCGGTTGGATTGCCGCAGAAACACACGGTAAGCGAAGAAGGATTATTCGGGCGGATCGTTCCGGGGCTTGCGGGTCTTCGCGCGAAAACAAAGGAAAGTGATGAAAAAATTTCTAATTATCTAAAAACTAAAAACTATCACCTAAAAACTGAACCCTATACACACGAATATCCCCATTGCTGGCGGTGCGATACGCCCGTGCTTTATTACGCGCGGCATTCGTGGTTTATCGCGATGTCGAAGTTGCGCAAAGAGCTTCTTGCGGCGAATAAAACCATTAATTGGCACCCCGCGCACCTGCAAAGTGGGCGTTTTGGCGAATGGCTTCGGGAGGCGAAGGACTGGAACTTGTCGCGCGAGCGCTATTGGGGTGCGCCGTTGCCCATTTGGGAGTGTAAAAAGTGCAAGCATTATGAGGTTATTGGAGGGCTTGACGAGCTCGACCAAAAGCTAGGGGGATTGAAGAATGCCTATTGGGTCATGCGACATGGGGAATCGGAATCGAACATATTCGATCTTATTGACGACGGGAAAAAGCGTTATCACCTTACTCCTCGGGGCAGAGCACAGGCGGAAGCATCAGCTCGGAAGTTGCGAGGAGAGAAGATCAATTTCATTATTGCTTCGGACGTGACGAGAACGAGGGAAACCGCCGAAATTGCGGCGGCGCAGCTCGGAGTGAAAAGTATTTTGTTCGATAAACGCTTGCGGGAAATCCATCTTGGCGAGCTTGAGGGATGCCACGATAAGCGCTACAAAATAATGTTCCCGACCTACGAGGAGCGTTTCGAGAAAAAACCGGAGGGCGGGGAAACGCTTCGCGATCTGCGGACGCGACTGTGGGAATTTATTTCGGAAGTCGAGAAGAAATACAGGGGCAAAAATATTCTTATCGTAAGCCACGAATATCCGATCTGGATGCTGATGCACGCCGCGTGCGGGTGGAGCGAAAAACGCGCGATTCGGGAAAAGATTGAACGAAGCGCGAAGCGCGGCGACGGAAATTTCATCGATCTTGCAGAGTTTGAATGCATCACTGTTAAAAAAATTCCGCGGGACGATACTGGCGTGGTGGATTTGCATCGTCCGTTCACGGACGGACTCATATTCTCGTGTTCTCAATGTCCTGGCAGAATGGAACGCGTGAAAGAGGTGATGGACGTGTGGTACGACTCGGGTGCGATGCCCCTTGCTCAAGCGCACTGGCCTTTCGCGAAGGGTCAAGAGTCAAGGGTCAAGAGTCAAGGGTTGCCCACGGCGTATCCCGCTGACTACATTGCCGAAGGCATGGATCAAACGCGTGGGTGGTTCTATACGCTTCTTGCGGTTGCGACCGCGATGGGGCACGAGGCGCCTTACAAAAACGTGGTGTCGCTCGGCCTCATCAACGACAAGTTCGGGCAGAAGATGTCGAAGTCGAAGGGCAATGTCGTGGATCCGTGGGCGATGATCGAAAAATACGGCATTGACGCGGTGCGGTGGTATTTCTACACCTCAACCCCTCTTGGCGAACCGAAGAATTTTGATGAAGCGGAAATCGGGAAAGCGTATCGCCGGATGCACATGCTCCTTTATAACTCACTCGTGTTTTATAAGACGTACGCTCGCCAAGCTTCAAGCTTCAAACTTCAAGCTTCACGAAACATTCTTGACCAATGGATTTTGGCGCGGCTCGGAGAAACCGTTGCGAGCGCCGGGAAACATTTGGAAAAGTATGAGATCCGCGAGGCGGCGCTTGTGATCGAGTCCCTCGTGGACGACCTTTCGCGCTGGTATATCCGCCGTTCCCGCCGCCGCCTTTCATCGGCCATGAAAGGCTATGGCGGGCAAGCGCGGCACGACTACAAAGAGGCGTCGTTCACGCTTGGATTTGTGCTTCGGGAAACCATCAAGCTTATTGCGCCCCTCACGCCATTTTTCTCCGAGGCCCTCTATCGAGAGCTTGGTCACGAGTCACGAGTCAAGAGTCAAGAGTCCGTCCATCTCGCCGATTGGCCGGAACGCGCTTCAAGATTCACACTTCAAGATTCACGATTGTTGAAAGGTATGTCAGAGGTGCGCCGGCTTGCGAGTGTTGGACTTGCGAAGCGCGCGGAGGCGGGTATTAAAGTACGCCAGCCGCTCGGGGCTTTACGTATCAAGCGTCAAGTATCAGGTGTCACGATCGACAAAAAACTTCTGGCGATTTTAGCCGAAGAACTAAATGTTAAAAAAGTTGTTTTTGATGCAAAAATAAAAGAGGATGTCGAGCTCGATACAAATATCACTCCCGAACTGCGCGAGGAGGGGATGCTCCGCGAGCTCGTTCGCACCGTGCAGGACTTGCGGCAAAACGCGCGCCTCACGCCGAAAGATAAGATAGCACTTTTCCTTGTGTTACCAAAAGAATTTCAATACGCCGCGTTTGGGAAGGAAAAGTTCTTCAAGGCGGAGGTGGGCGCGGAACGGGTGGAATACAAACGAACAGATAAGTTCGACGCGGAAATCACGACGAAGATCGAGAATCAGGACGTGTGGATCGGGGTGCGGAAGATGTAGTTGGAACCCACCTAATTTTTCTTTTTTGCCGTTTTTTCCTCCGCTTGCGCCACGCGACGCTCATCCATGCCGAAGTGATGCGCAATTTCGTGCCAGACGGTGTCGCGCACCATTTTCTTGATTTCCTCTTCGTGGCGCACTTGCCCCGAGCTTGTCGAACGGGCTTCCTCTTCGATGGGGCGCTTGAATATGGTTATTTTGTCAGGGAGCACTCCGCCGTATCCCGAACCGCGTTCGCCCTGGGGGATGCCTTCGTAAAGGCCGAAGAGCGTTTCGTCGTCATGGAGCCGCATATCCTCCCGCTGTTTTTGCGTCGGTTCGTCTTCAATAACGAGCGCCACGTTATCGAGGAGACGCAAAAACTTCTCGGGGATGGCCGCGACGCCCTCCCGAACCATCTTTTCGAATTCGGCGCGCTTCAGTTTTTGCATTGGTTCACGGTATAACCCAGATCGTCGTATATTCGTTTTCTGCGCCACCGCAAAGGCGTTCACTGCTGGGTGCTATGATGCATCATAGCACCCAGCAGTACGTGTGTTCCGCCACAACTAGTCGAGCGCAACGCCGATCCTTTTTTTCACCTCCTCGATTTTCTTCTCCGCAACTTTCGCGGCTTGCCCCGAGCCGAGTCGAAGGGCTTGTTTGAGTGCGGCAGGGTTTTTTATAAATTTTGCTTTGTTCGCGCGGAAGTCCGCGAAATATTCAGTCACGAGTTCCGCAAGCCGCATTTTGAAGTGCGCGTAGTTCTGGCCGCCGAATTCTTCGGCGATGAGTTTTGGCTCAAGATGTGAAAGCGCCGCGTAAATTTCCAAGAGGTTCGAGAGGCCCGGTTTCTTCGCGGGGTCGTAGGAAATCTCTGTTCCGGAGTCGGTCGTCGCCCGCGCTATTTTCGCCTTGATTTCTTCCGGCGAGTCGTCAAGAAAGAGACAGCTTGCGGGGTCGGACTTGGACATTTTCTTTGTGGGATTTTTTAAAGACATCACGCGCGGGGTTTTCGTAAGCACGGCCTTGGGCTCGACGAAGGTTTTTCCGAATCGTGAATTGAACTTACGCGCGATTGTTCTCGCGAGTTCGAGGTGTTGGAGTTGGTCTCGTCCGACCGGAACAAACTGACCATCGTATATGAGAATGTCGGCAGCCATGAGGACGGGATATAGCGCGAGCCCCATATTGGATTCCTCAACCACCCTGTCGAATTCTTCCTGCGAAACTTTTTGTCCTTCTTTCGGTTCGATCTTCTGCATTATCTTTTCCTTAAACGCGGTCATGCGCATCAATTCGCTTACTGGCACAAGCGGGCTTAAAATCCACTTGAGTTCTTCAAGAAACCCAATCTGCGATTGTTGGAAAATAACTGACTTTTTAGGGTCAAGTCCGGCGGCCAGAAAGTCCGCCGCGAGGTTTATAATGTTTTTGCGCAAGTCCTTCGGGTCTGGGTTTTCGGTAAGCGCATGGAGGTCCGCGATAAAAAAGTAACACTGGTATTTGCCGGAGTTTTGGAGGTCAACGAAATTTTTGAGCGCCCCGAGGTAGTTGCCGATATGTAATCGACCGCTAGGTTGGATGCCCGAGACGAGGACGGATTTCGCCATAACTATAAATACTTTGAAAATTCTTCTGGCGTCGAACCAATTTCGCGGATAATTTGGCGCACGAGGCTGCGGTCGATACTTTCGCCAGCATGGAACGGCACAATGGTCGTCCGTCCGTCCAGGTGTCGGAAGAAAATATGCGAACCGCGTTGTCGGACCGGTTCAAACCCAAGTTTTTTTAAAATGCCAGCGAGTTTTTTGGCGTTTAACGCAGGTAAGCGGTTCATTGCTATACCTCAACTGTCTCTAGTGCGATAAAACTCGGCTCATAAGCCAATCGTGAAAATTGTTTGCGATATTGTGGGTCGGTTTTGGCTACGTCTAAACATAGGGAAATCGCTTCCTTGATTCTTTTATTCAGGTCGGCGAGTGTTTTAGCTTGGGTGTGGCAGCCGGGAAGCGCAGGCACCGAGGCGACAAAGTAGCCGTTCTCGCCGCGCTCAATAACAACCCTGAATTGTTTCTTGCCGTTCCGCATGTTTTTATATTACACGAAGTCAATGTTCAAAATCAAGTTTTTAAGCGCTTCCAAATGGTTCCCGACATGGAGCCGCCCCGAGGGCTGGATGCCGGAGATGAGAATTGGTTTCATGGCGATAGAATGATTACATTTGTGGTGTTTGCATAAATGGAGACACCTTCGCGGTTGATGCTGTACAAACCAGCCGGATTTCTTCCGCGAAATTCGATATATTGATTCTTTTTCAAGCTTTTTTCGGTAAACAAATTGATCGTCCCTCCGTCGTCTTGTTTTACCTTATACTCGCAAAGCCCGCTACTTGGGTATTCCGGAATTGCCGCGCAGGGAATCTTTTCTACAACAATGCCGCGCGCCGCATAGTTATCAGGAACCGCTTTCTGGGTTGGTAGTACGGTGCAACTAGGCGACATCGCGCATTCGGTGATAATGACGCCGACGACAATACCGAATACGCCAATGAAGATAACTGCCCCAGAGAGCAACGCCTTCCTTTTAGCGAGTTTCATAATTCCCATTCTATCACAAAAGCCGGTCTTAAGAATGATGAATGACGAATAATGAATAACGGTTCGAGCCATTATTCATAATTCACTTTCCTTTATTCAACCTAGATTTCTATGATGACCGGTCCGTTCGGCGAGCTCAGGACCAGTTATATCTCAATAATAACTGGCAGTATCATGGGGCGGCGTCGTGTCTTGTTGTAGAGGAATTGCCCCACTTGGTCGCGGATGATGGTTTTCACATAATCCGGTTCGATGGGTTGGTAGCTCGGAAGGCGTTCCATAAGATCGCGGATCTTTTTGCGCACTTCGTCGAGGAGCGAGCCGTGGTCTTTGAGGTAAATAAATCCGCGCGAAATAATGTCGGGGCTCTTCAGCACTTTCCCCTTGTCGCGGTCAACCGTGAGGACAATAACGACCATTCCTTCCTGTGCCAAAGCGCGTCGGTCGCGGAGTACGACTTCTTCCACATCGCCCACGCCCAAGCCGTCCACCATTACGTAGAATGCCGGCACGGTTTCCTTGGTTATTGTGAAACTGTCTTCTGTAAGTTCTGCCACTTGCCCGTTGTCCATGAGGAGGATATTTTCTTTCGGGATGCCCACTTCCTGCGCCGAGCGAGCGTTCGCCGCGCGCATAAAGTAATAGCCGTGGACGGGCACAAGGAACTTCGGTTTGATGAGTTTCATCACGAGCTTCAAGTCCTCTTTCGGCGCGTGACCCGAGGAATGGATGTCGATCAAGGCCGAGTGATACACCATAGCGCCCTGTCGCGCGAGATTGTCTTTCACGACTTGGACGCTTCGTTCATTTCCGGGGATGACGGACGAGGAGAGAACCACCGCGTCGCCCAGTTTTATCTTGATCTGGCGATGTTCGCCGGTGATCATTTTCATAAGCCCCGCGTTCGTTTCTCCCTGCGCGCCCGTTGAGAGAATGAGGAGCTTCTCGTCTTTAAACTTGCCGATTTCTTCGATGGGAATAATCGTGCCCTGTTTCGCCTTGATGAACCCGAGGTTTTGGGCTATCTGGACGTTCGTGCGCATGGAGTACCCGGAGAGCGCGACGTGCCGGCCGAGCTTTTCCGCAATCTTCACGATCTCGGCGATACGGGTGAGGAGCGAAGCGAACGTGGCAACAATAATGCGCCCGTCCACTTTGCGGAAAATTTCCTCAAGGTTTTTCTCCACGGTTTTTTCGGAAATGGTGTGGCCTTCTTTTTCGGCGTTCGTGCTGTCGATCGTGAAGGTGTGTACCCCTTCGTTCCCGATGCGCTCGAACTCTTCAAGGCCGAACGCATTGCCGTGTTCGTCGTAATCAATGCGGAAGTCCGCGAAGTGCACCATGTTGCCGACGGGGGTTTTGAGCACGACGCCCGTCGTTTCGGGCACCGTGTGCGGCACGCCGAAGAACTCCGCGGTGAAGTAGTTCGAGAGCTTTATCTTGTCGCCGTTCTTTACGATCTGGATCACGAGCTTCGGGCTGTTCGGGAAGTCCTCCTGGCGCCGCTCGACAATAGCTTTCGTAAGCGACGTCGCGTAGATCGGAGGATTGCCGATGCGCTGGATCACGTGCGGAAGGCCGCCGATGTGGTCGTAGTGCGCGTGAGTAAGCACGATCGCCCGGATATTCGCTTTCTTCGTTTCAAGATAAGCAACGTTCGGAATGATGTAGTCGATGCCCGGCGTTTCCTCTTCGGGGAACTGGAGCCCCAGGTCGATGATTACGATCTCGTTCTTGTATTCATAGAACATCGCGTTCCGGCCGACTTCTTCAAGGCCGCCAAGCGGCACAAAGCGGACGGCGTCTGGATTCCGGTGGATATCGTGGTGCGGGACGGGAGGTTTTCCGTGTGTTCCGCCGGCTCCGATCGTGCCTCGTTGGAGCGGGCTCGCTTCGCCGGGCCGCTCGCGCGGAGGACCTCCCTTGCGAGGGCGTTTGCCACGTCGCGGCCCCTCGTCTCGGCGCGGCTCTCGTCCCGCGCGCGGCGCTGGCGCACTCGGAGCAGTGCGCGCAAAGTTGCCGCTCGGCTGTGCCGTTCGTTTCGGTACCGCCGGCGGCTTTATGTGGGGGCGTTCGTTTGATTCTGGATTTTTTGTCATTATTCGTTTTATTGAGTGCCCCCCAGAGGAGTTGAACCTCTACGTCCTTGCGGACACATCTCACTTTTTAGTGGGCAGGGAGGGATTTGAACCCTCATGACCTTGCGGTCGCAGCGACCTGAACGCTGTGCGTCTGCCAATTTCGCCACCTGCCCAAATTTAAAAACAAGGCCGTTAATTCAGATCAAAGGGGGCTGCTACGTGTTGCAAAAGTCGCACTACAGCAAAGCCACGCACCGAGCCAAGCACTGCGCCTTGCGCGGCGCTTTTTCTCAAACACACATTTCTGGGAAAATCCTTGTTTGACATAAAACCACTTTATCCAGTCAAGGCGTTCAGGCGTTGCGGCGCTTGATCTGGCGACGGGGCAAAGGAGGGATTACTTAAGGTTATGTTCATTATAGCAAATGGCGCCCAAAAGTCAAGTGGAACCAACTTATAACCCACAACAGATGACCGACAACCAACGCGAATAATCGTTCTGGTTATGTGTCATGAGTTATGGGTCATTGGTCATTTGAGCACCCGCGTCGTTCTCAAATACCACTTGTTCGTTGAAAGGAACCGCTCGGCGGGTTCGGCGATGAGGCCCGCCTCAAGCCCTCGGAGATTCTTATTGGTGATGTAGAGATAATCGGGAGAATAAAGAAACACCGCCGGCGCGTCCTCCGCAATAAGCGCCTGGAGATCGTTGAACTGCGAAGATCGTTTTTCGCCATCAAGGTTTTGCCGGATCGCTTCAATGAGCGTGTCGGCCTTCTTACTGTTGTAAAGCGCGAGGTTCAATCCCGGGTAGAACCGTTCCGACGAGTGCCAGAAGGAGTAGAGGTCGGAACTACGGCTCAACACGTTCCCAAAGAGGAGCATTTCATAATCACGGTTCTTGATGACGCTTCGGGTGATCTCTTCGGGGAGCCGGATGTCGAGCGTCACTTTCACGCCGGTCTTTTCCCACGAGTCGCGCAGCGTTTCCGCGGTTTGCACTAAAAAGTCGAGTTGCGGCACGGTGAGCGTGATCTCAAGCGGAAGCGTTGCCTTATCGATCTTCTTTTCGCGAACCCCGCTTGCGTTCATGTTCCACCCCGCGCCGCCGAGCGTGGTGCTTGCATCCTCGAGCGAAAAAGAAGTGGTGGCCTGCGCCGCGCTGAAGGTCGGAACGTATTCCGGAATGGGTCCTATGGCCGGGTTCCCGTGTCCCGCGAGGACCGTGGCAACAAGGTTCGCCCGGTCGGTCGCGATCCCAAGCGCCCTTCGCACCGCGGCATCCTTCAGTTGGATACTTTTGCTCTGGTTGAAAAATACGGCGTAGTAATTCGGGAGATGGAACGAAAACGTTTCATAGGGCCGTTTGATCAGGGCGAGCTCTTTCGGTTCGAGACCGCCGATCGCGTCGATCTGGCCCGCGTTAAAACTTTTCAACATCTCGTCCCGTTTCAGAAAGAAGCGGAGGTCGAATGTTTGGATAAGCGGTTTTTCGCCGATGTAGTTCTCGAACGCCGCAAGCTTATAGAGCGACACGAAACCGTCCGCCCGTTTTTCATAGGCAGAGAACGCATAGGGGCCGCTCCCCACGGGTTTCAGGTTGTAGTCGGAGAGCCGCCAGTTCGCGGGCGGGATATCGGCGAAGAGGCGCTTGGGAAGAATATAGAGGGTCGTGAGTGTATCATCAAAGAACGCATAGGGGTTTACCAAGCTGAACTGGAGCTCCAACTCGGAGAACCGCTGGACAGCCACTCCCTGCCAAGCGTTCTGGAGCGGAGAGGCAGTTTGCCAGTCCTGGATCTTCTGGACCGTGAAGATCACGTCGTCGGAGGTGAGTTTCCCGCCGTCATGCCACTTGAGATTTTCCTTGAGGCGTACCTGCCAGGTTCGTCCGTCCTCAGAGGACTCGATTTTTTCCGCGACGTCGCGGATGTTCGAAAAAATAAGGCGCACGAGCCCCTTGTCGATCTCGGTTGCGGCGATCACGGGGTTCACATAGGTTGGCTGTCCCAGAGAGCCCTCGGCGTACTCGCCCCCCGGGGCGGGAATGGTTTGCGTTGCGTGGATGAATCCCCACGCGAGAAGCGTGATGCCGCTTGCGAATATCGTGATGGTCGCCACGAGGAACACGATGCGTTCGCGCGGGGTGAATGCGGAGTAGATGTTTTTCAGCATATTCTTTAGGGGCGGATCGACGCGGATTTTACGGTCAACTAGTAGAAGCGGATCAACGCGGATAGTGTTCCGCGTATATCCGCTTCTATAAGTTCCACCCCGCGTATATCCGCATCTATACTATAAGCTGGAACATGGCAAGCGCGATAAAAAGAACGGTCAGCGCGATCGTCGCGTAAAAAATAATTTTTTCGAGTCCGCGGCGCGTTTGGTAAAATCCGCTGCTCTCGCCGCCGAAGAGACCCGAAAGACCCGCGGAACGTTCCTGGAGAAGAATGAGCGCCACAAGAAATGCGGCGGTAACGATTTGAGCAATGGGGATTAACATAACTATGATACTAATATACAAATGGCACGAATGATACTAATGTATACAAATTCGTATTATTCACATCATTAGCATACATTCGTACATTGGTATCGCACTTATTTTTTTTCCACGAGGTGGAATACGAAGTTGATGGCGCCGATAAGGAGGGTTGCGTATATCAACGCCGGAACGTTTTGAATTGTAAGCCCCGCGGAGATTTTGTCAAGAACGTAGAGAATACCCGCGTTCACGAGGACAAGGCCGAGGCCGAGCGTGAGCACGATCATGGGGCCTAAAACAAGCTTCAGGATCGGCTTCAATATGAAGTTGAGGAGCGTAAAGATAAGCGCGATCTTCACGAGTTGCTTTGGGTCGTTCGTGAGCGAGAATCCCGGAATATAGGCGGCCGCAACCCACAAGGCAATGGCGTTCGCGGCGATTGCAACGAGAATGCGGGCGATGAGTTTCATGGTTCTGCTACGAAATACGAAATAATACGAATATACGAAAGGAGGCGCATATACTTATATTATACAAAATCGAAGGAAAACTTTCTTGGTGGTGGTTTCTTTTCCGCGCCAATCCGCTTCTATTCTTGGGCATATGTCCGCGCCTTTCCGCTTCTATACCAGCGAATCGAGTAAACTATGCCCCGTCATTTCGGGCGACTGGGGGATCCCGAGCAGTTGGAGCACGGTCGGGGCAACGTCCGCGAGCGAGCCCAGGGTCTCCGCCCCCAAATTTCTCCAATTCGAAAATTTCCTTCCCTGGAATTCGGGAGCGACGAGGTACAGCGGCACGGGGTTCGCGTCGTGCTGGCTTTCCGGGAGCCCCGTTGCGGGGTTCAGGAGCTCTTCCATGTTGCCGTGGTCGGAGGTAACGATCACGACGGTATTTGGGTTCACGGCAACCGTGAAGAGCCGCGCGAGCTCTTCGTCGATCACGCGCACCGCCTGCAAGCTTGCGTCGTAGTTCGCGGTGTGGGAGATCGTGTCCCCGTTCGCGTAGTTCACGAGGATAAAGTCAAACGCCAAGCTTTGCGCGGCATCGAGGAGGCGGTCGGTAACGGCTTTTGCCATCATCTCCGGATGTTCCTCGGCATGTATCGAGGGGAGCGAGGGGACGAGGGTGCGGTATTCGCCTGTATACGGCGGCTCCTTGAGCGCGTTAAAAAAATAGGTGACGTGAGCGTATTTATAGGTTTCGGCGAGCCGTAATTGCGCCATTCCCGTTTCGGAGAGTATTTGTCCCAAAGGTTTTTCAACTTTGTCCGCGGGGAATGCTATGGGGACGTCAAAGTCGTCGCGGTAGTGGGTCATGGTGGCGACATAGAGGTCGTGAATCGGTTTCGTTGTGAACTGGTTGAAGCCGGGAATAATGAATGATTCTGCAAGCTGGCGGATCGAGTCCTCGCGGTAGTTGAAGAAGAAGAGCGCATCCCCGTCTTTTAGCCCCGGGTCTTCCATGAGGCGGAGCGGGGGGAGATACTCTTCCGTGAATCCTTTTTTGTACGTGCTCTCGATAACTTCGTGTGGATCTGCGACCAGCATGCCCATCTGGCTCGTGAGGTTTTGGTACGCGCTCTCGGTAAGGCGCCACGAGCCGTTTCGGTCCATTGCGTAGTAACGACCCGTGAGCGTCGCAATCTTCTCGCGCGGGATGGCCTCGAGAAATTTTTCCACCGTGCGAGGCGCCACATCTTTTCCATCCGCAAAGAGATGAAGTTTTATATTCGAGATTTTTTCCACTTCCGCCATCTTGAGGAGGGCTTGGAGGTGTTCAAGCGACGCGTGGACATTGCCTTTCGAAAGAAGCCCCGCGAAATTCACGCACGAGTTGTTCTTCCGAGCGTGCGCAAAGGCATCTTTGAGCGCTTTGTTCTCAAAGAACGTTCCGTCCTTGATCGCCATCGTGATCTTTGGGAAATACTGGTAGAGGACTTTCCCGGCGCCGAGCGTCAAGTGCCCCACCTCGCTATTACCGACCTCGCCCCACGGGAGGCCGACCGCGATGCCCGAGGCCTGGAGGGAGGTGACGGGAAAGTTGTCCTCAAGCCACTTGAAGGTTTTGGGCTGGACCACGTGGATAGGGTTCGATTCGTCTTGCCGCCCGATACCCCACCCATCGAGGACGATAAGAATCACGGTTCGTTTTACTGCCATACTCTATAGAATAATGAATTTTGAATAATGAAGAAAGGGTTCTTGACGGCATTGGGCATTCGCGCTACAATGTAATTACTTAAAAGTCATTAAACCCCTAGAAAACTCGTCGGTAGAGGCGGATAAACGCGGACAATACATAAACCATAGAGGCGGATATACGCGGAACGAGATCTGCGCCAATCCGCTTCTACGCAGCACATAAAATCCACGCCGATCCACTTCTAAAAACAATGAAGAATTTAGGGATATATAAATATGAATATCGTTTACGCGGTGGTCGCTCTGGCGGCCGGGTTTGCGTTGGGATACGTTCTTCGGAAGTCGTTTGCGTCTAAAAAATTAGGTTCAGTCGAAGAGCGCGTTCGAAAGCTCGAGCTCGACGCCGAGACGCGCGGGAAAGAGATCGTCAAGGAGGCAAACGACAAAGCCACCTCGATTTTGGCCGAGATAAAGAACGACGAGCGCGCGCGGAAAAAGGAGATGGACGCGATCGAGTCGCGCCTCCTCACGCGCGAGGAATCGCTTGAGAAACGGTCAAACTCTTTGAACGGGGAAGAAAAATCGCTTCGGGCGAAAGAAGACGCGGTAAGGAGCCGCGAAACGGAGCTGGGTTCGCGCGAGTCGGAGATACAGTCGCGCCTCGAGAAGGTGGCGCACCTTTCCGCCGCGGAGGCGAAAGAAGAGCTTCTCCGCCAAATGAAAGAATCGAGAACGAGCGACCTTACGCGCATTCTTGAGAAGATCGAAAAGGAAAATCACGAAGTGGTTGAGAAAAAAGCGTCGGAGATCGTCGCGGTCGCGCTCCAGCGGTATTCTCGTTCGCACGTTTCGGACATGACGACGACGGTGTTTCATCTTCACGACGAAGAGATCAAGGGAAAGATCATTGGCCGCGAGGGGAGGAACATCCGTGCCCTGGAGCGCGCGACGGGCGTGGAATTTGTGATTGACGAAACGCCGGATACCATTATCATTTCGTCGTTCGATCCATTCCGCCGCGAGGTCGCGCGCATCGCGCTCGACAATCTTATTAAAGACGGCCGTATTCAGCCGGCGAAGATCGAAGAAAAAGTGGAAGAAGCGAAGGCGGAGCTCACGAAGCGCACGCAGGAGATCGGCGAACAAGCCGCGCAGGAAGTCGGCATCTTCGATTTGCCGAAGGAGCTCCTCCAGCTTATCGGACGTCTTCACTTCCGCACGAGCTATGGGCAAAATGTGCTCACACATTCGATCGAGATGACGTATCTTTCCGGTATGATGGCGGGGGAATTAGGGTTGAACGTCGAAATCGCGAAGCGCGGCGCGTTTTTGCACGACATTGGAAAAGCCATCGACCACGAAGTCGAGGGCACGCACGTGGACCTCGGCATGAAGCTTCTTAAGAAATACAGCATCAACGAAAAGGTGATCGAAGCGATGCGGTCGCACCATGAGGATTACCCCTACGCGTCTTCCGAGGCGTATATCGTGACCGCCGCGGACGTGCTTTCGGCGGGCCGTCCGGGCGCGCGGCGGGGAACGATGGAGAACTATGTGAAGCGCCTTGCTGACCTCGAGAAAATCGCCATGGAATTTCCGGGCGTCCGCCAGGCGTATGCTATTTCGGCCGGCCGTGAACTGCGCGTGTTCGTGGTGCCGGAAAAAATAGACGACTTCCGCGCGCTTGAACTTGCCCGCGAGATAGCGAATAAAGTACAGGCGGAGCTCAAGTACCCAGGTGAAATCAAAGTGAACGTCATCCGGGAAATGCGGGCGGTGGAGTACGCAAGGTAACCGTCTTTCGGTGTACGTTTACGAAGCTCGTTTCGGCGTTCGTTATACGGTTATCGTCGGATTGACGTATACCGAAAGCCGTACGACGATACGGGCGTCGAAGCCGTACAACGCATAACAAAACAATCCACATGATGACAGATCCACATGATGAATTGCAGTACGACACGGAATAAAGTATTATTTTAGCTATATGCTTCTCAAGTTCTCTAAGATTTTTCTCCACATTGCGCTTCTCTGTGTTTTGGTCGTCATGACCACGACATTTTTCCCGTTCATTGGGGGGAAGGACTACTTCTTCCGGTTTTCGGTGGAGCTCACGCTTATTTTCGCGATATTGTGGTGGGCGTTCGAAGCGAATGACGGCGTTGTCGAGCATCGTTTTCGGAGCATCGTGAAAAAGCCGCTTTTTATCGCGGTTACGGCCTTTATGCTTGCGTTTCTCCTCGCTACGATCTTCGCGAACGATCCGAACGCGGCGTTCTGGTCAAACTACGAGCGCGGCGAAGGCGGATTCCAGATGTTCCACTATTATCTTTTTTTCGCGCTCCTCGTTTTCATACTTGACACGCGCGAGGACTGGAGAACTTTTTTCAAGACGGCGCTGGTTGCGGCGGTGCTCATGATACTCTACGGCATATTCGCTCAGCTCGGGTGGGCGGATAACTTCGTAAGCCCCTATCAGGGCATTAATCCCCCAGATGGATGGTGGGAACGGCTTACCGCCACTCGTTTCCAAGGGTCCCTCGGGAATCCGGCGTATGTGGCTCCCTACTTGGCTTTTTCCATCTTTTACGCCCTGTATCTTCTCGCGACATCGAAGTCATTACGCTCCTGGGCTACGTGGATTCTCTACGGCGGTCTGTCACTGTTCTTCCTCTTCTTTTTTATTATGAGTAAAACGCGCGGCGCGTTTGTCGGCCTCGCCGTCAGTATCCTGGTATTCTTGATCTGTCTTGGGGTCCAGGTAAAACGGTTGCGGATCGCAACGGCAGTTATCTTTGCGGTTCTGGTGGCCGGGGGGGTGCTTGGGATCCGCTACAGCCATACGCCGTTCATACAAAGCATTCCCGGAGGACGTCTCCTCGAACTTTCGTTTTCGGGCGATTCGGCACAGACGCGGCTGTGGACATGGGGGTCGGCTTGGCAGGGATTCAAGGAGCGACCCCTTTTGGGGTGGGGACCCGAGAACTTCAGCACGGTTTTTGATAAACACTTTGATCCGCGCCACTACGTTCCCGGGAAGAACACAGAAACGTGGTTCGACCGTGCGCACAGCATTTACTTTGACTACCTTGCAGAAACAGGCGTGCTGGGACTCGCGGGCTATCTTTCGATATTTGCCGTGATGCTGTGGGGGTTTGTAAAACTTTTGCGCCACGGCGGCCGTTCGGCGGCGGAAGTGGCGCTCCTTATCGCCATTCCCGTGGGGTACTTGGCGCAGGGCATCGCGATCTTTGACGTGCTCCCGATGTACATCAACCTGTTCGTTGTTTTCGCGTTCGCGTACTTCATTTTATATGGCATCGAAGCGCCGGGTTCCGCGCGAAAAGCAAAACACCGTGGCGAAGTTCCCAAAATAAACACCTCGGTCGGATAGCGCCCATGGATTCCCTATTCAAAAAAATAATCGCGATCATAGTCAGTATTTTTATTTTTTCCGTTGCGTACTACGGAAACTTTTTGCCCATGCGGATGTCGCAGACCTTTATCGCCACCTTGCGCAGTCTTCAGAGCGTAAGATCCCTTGATGAATTTGAGAACACCGTCTCGGTTGCGCTCGACATTCCTTCGCCCATCGGCAAGGAAGAATTGGTACGGAATGTAGCGAGTGTGGTGATGAATCTCATCCAGCAAAACGACAAGCCGGAGGTTATCGCGGAGGCGATCCGCTTTCTTGATTCGTATTATGACCCCATTATCGCACGCGGTACGGGGATGAGTTTTGAACAGAACTTATATGTGCTGGGGACGATCAACCAGCTTGCGTTCGTGCGGACTAATGATACGAAGTATTTCCTGAAGGCAAAAAAATACTACGAGCAGGGGCTTGCACTTGGGCCGAAGCGCCCGCAATTCCTCTACGGCATGTTCGATATTTACCGCACCGAAGGGAACGTGCAGAAAGCAGTAGAGATCCACGACCGCATCATCGCGCAGTGGCCGGATGATCAGCGGATCAAGGACGGTCTCGCGAAATTCTTGGAATTCGTGGCGACGCAGCAGCAACCGAAGCCCGCAAATTGACGAAGCCGGACGCATGTGCTATAACGAGAGCACGATGCCAAATGCACTTATTACGGGCATAACGGGCCAGGACGGAAGCTATCTTGCGGAACTGCTTCTCAAAAAAGGATACGAAGTGCACGGCGTGATCCGGCGCGCATCCACCTTTAACACGGGGCGGCTTGAAGACATCTACCAAGACCCCCATGTCGACCGCCAGAAATTTTTTCTCCATTATGGCGACCTGGCGGACGCGAACACCGTCCGAAAGCTTATCGGGAAGGTCCAGCCGGACGAGGTCTATAACCTCGGGGCGCAGTCGCATGTGCGGGTCTCGTTCGATATTCCGGAGTACACGGCGAACATCACGGGACTCGGAACCCTGCGGATGCTCGAAGCGATCAAGGACTTCGATGAACACACAGGGAAGAAAATAAAATTCTATCAGGCAAGCTCATCCGAAATGTTCGGCGCGGCGCCCCCGCCGCAGAACGAAGAGACGCGGTTCCACCCGCGGAGCCCCTACGGTATTGCGAAAGTGTTCGCGTTCGACACGACGCGCAATTACCGCGAGGCGTACGGAATGTTTGCCGTAAACGGCATTCTCTTCAACCATGAGTCGCCACGGCGGGGGGAAACATTCGTGACGAAAAAGGTCACCCGCGGCATTGCGCGGATCCTCGCCGGCCTCGACAAGAAACTGTATCTTGGGAACCTGGACGCGAAACGCGATTGGGGGTACGCGCCGGAATACTGCGAAGCGATGCACCTCATGCTTCAGCAACCCACGCCCGACGATTACGTGATCGGCACGGGTGAATCCCACACCGTGCGTGAATTCGTGGAAGCGGCATTCGCGCAGGTTGGTTTGAATTGGAAGGATTACGTCGAGATCGACAAACGGTATTTCCGGCCTGCCGAAGTGGCCTCCTTGCTTGCGGACGCGAAGAAGGCGAAGCAAAAGCTCGGTTGGCAGCCAAAAACAAAGTTCGAGGATATCGTGAAGATCATGTTGAAACACGACCTTAAAAAGCACGGTTTGAACGAGTACGCGGAGAGGATACGGTTGTCGTAAAAATAAAAGGCCGCACGAGGGTGCGGCTTTTTTATTGCAAATTCACGTGGGAGGAATTACAATTGGGGGGATATGGATCCCTCACCTTTCGAGGATTTGTGAGGCAATTTAGATATTGATTAAAACTATGACTATGGAAGAAATAACTCACAAAAGGTCAGAACCAAGTCCGGGTTTCCGCTTCGTTCGAGGCGTGATCCTTGAAAGGTGAGGGATGGAAAAGAACTCTCGTATTTATGTTGCGGGGCACCGGGGCTTGGTGGGCTCGGCTATTTTGCGCAAGTTACAAGCCGACGGGTATACGAAGCTCATCACGAAAACCCGTGAAGAATTGGACCTTTTGGATTTCGCGGCTACGAAGGAATTTTTCAAGAACACGAAGCCGGAGTATGTGTTTGACGCGGCGGCGAAAGTGGGGGGGATCCTCGCGAATGATACCTACCCGGCCGAATTTATTTCCGAAAATCTCGCCATCCAAAATAATATCATTCGCAACTGCCACGCAGGCGGGGTCAAAAAACTTTTATTTTTGGGGAGTTCGTGCGTGTATCCACGCGCGTGTCCCCAGCCGATAAAAGAAGAGTATCTTTTAACAAGTGAACTTGAGCCAACAAATAAAGCGTATGCCGTCGCAAAAATCGCAGGTATTATTGAATGCCAGTCCTATAACCGCCAATATGGAACTAATTTTATATCCGTGATGCCGACGAATGTATATGGTGCAAATGATAATTTCGATCCCAAAACGTCTCACGTGCTCGCTGCCTTAGTCCGCAAGTTTCATGAGGCCAAGTCCTCGGGAAGCGATGAGGTTCGGTTATGGGGAACCGGAGCACCGCGCCGCGAGCTATTGAACACCGACGACCTCGCCGATGCGTGCGTTTTCGTTATGAACAAGGAAGATGCGCCGGATATTTTGAATATAGGAACGGGCATGGACTTGACCGTCAAAGAAATCGCGGAATTAATTAAGAAAATTTCAGGATTCAAAGGGACGATCAAATGGGACGCATCCAAACCCGACGGCACGCCTCGCAAGCTTTTGGACGTGAGCAGGATTCATGCTTTGGGCTGGCGACACAAAATTGACCTCGAAGAAGGCGCAAAAATGCTTTACGACTATTTTGTCGAGAACGTTGCCAAGAAATCGTAAAGAATGCATTCCGTTAGAGATTAATCATTTATGCCAACAGGCACATTGCAGAAATCGAGATATACTTATTTTGGTGGAAGCTTAAAATTTATTCACGGAAATGCTCCGCGGAGCATTTCCTATCTTTGAATGGGATGAATCCCGCTAGAAGCCGCGATCGCGTCGAATATGGCACAATCTACAGTTATGCACATCTGTTTTTATAAATTAACAAATTTTCCTAGATCGCCGATCGCGATCTGCTTCTAACGGGATGAAAGTCTCCATTGCAGGCAAAAAACTCGTCATTTTTGACATTATTGGTCCGCATGCCCGGGAGAACGCGGCATTCGATCGAAGTGTTGCTGAAGAAAAGGGGTACAACTATTCCTCGCTTGATCTCTACGACGAATGTCTTAAAAGGGGGATTCAGTTTATCACGCCCGACGTTTATTTTTCATTGCCCGAGCCGCGACCGAAAGCTATAGCAGTCCGTGAGCGGGATGATGCTGATATGAGCATGTCGCTTGCGCTGAAGAAGGCCGGAGTGCGACTTGTATTTGTGAGAAGTTCCGAAAATCCTCTCTATGCCTGCCGTTTTTATTGGAATCTGCCGCGCATCACAAGCCACTTTGATCATTCGATCGTGATGAGCGGCGTGAAGGATTGGGTGTCGCCAAAAAGTCAGTTTCATCCGCAATACACCCCTCATGCCTACTATCAAGTTGTGAAAGAGGCGAAATCAAATTTTCATAAGAAAAAATTTATTACTCTCATTCAAGGCAATATCCGCACGCACTGGATGCGGCGTTTATATGTGGGTGTAATGAATTTTGTAAAACCGATGCCAAATTTCGTGAACCGTGAAGGGTATCGCGATCGACTGGAGGCGATAAAATACTTTTCCCAGTATCCCGATTTCGATCTTTACGGCCGCAACTGGGACAAGCCGGTCCGATACACGCACACGTACGACGAGGCGATTCGAAAATCTTGGCGAGGGGCTCCGGACGACAAACCCGCAACGCTCAAGCAGTATAAATTTTCGCTTGTGTTCGAGAACTCGTACTTGGGCGGATACGTGCAATATATAAATGATTCTCTCTATGCCGGCTCTGTGCCGATTTATTGGGGAGCTCCGGATATCGCCGAGATGTATCCGGCAAATTGTTTTATCGATTTCCGTAAATTCGGTTGCGATTTCACGCGGCTTAACGAATATCTTCGCGCTATGGACGAGAGCGAATACAACGGGTATATTGACAATATTAACGACTGGATTTCTTCTCCAGCGGCTTACGCAAGGAGCAAAGAAAAATATATCAGCGATACAATTAACCTTTTCGAATCATATTTTATTAATTGAACATGACACAATTTGTTAAAACAAAATTGGACGGCGTGATTCTTATAAAACCGGAAGCGCACGAGGACTTCCGCGGCAGTTATACGGAAACTTATAACGAAGAGCTGTATAAAAAGAATGGTGTTGCTGTCCATTTTGTGGCAGACGACTATTCCGTTTCCTCGAAGCATGTCCTTCGTGGTTTGCATGGCGACGATAAGACATGGAAGTTAATTGATTGCAGGCACGGTAGATTTTACTTCGTTGTTTTGAGCGTTGATGAAAAATCTCCGCAGTACGGCGAGTGGGAATCATTCACTCTTTCCGACTCGAATCGTTGGCAAGTTCTTGTGCCGCCGAAGTTTGCGAACGGACACTTGGCGCTCACCGACAAAATTGTTTTTCACTACAAGCAGTCGGAATATTACGATCCGAAAGGACAGTTTACCATCCGCTACGACGATCCGAAGTTCAAGATCTGGTGGCCGGTAAAGAACCCGATCCTCTCCTGGCGGGACGAAGAAGGCAAATATGTTTCCTAACGAAGTAGTTGACCCCGTGCGGTTGCTTAGAAAATGCCGCGTTTGCGACTCGACCGACTTACGACTCGCGATTGACCTAGGTTTTCAGCCCTGGGGCAATCTTTTTTTGAAAAAAGAAGAAGTTGGCAAGGAACCGTTCTATCCGTTGCGCGTCGTTTTTTGCATGAATTGCAGCACTTGCCAGATAGATTACACGATTCCCAAAGAAACGATGTTCGGAGAACACACCTATCTTTCGAGTATCACAAAAACGCTGATGGATCATTGCCGCGGCGTTGCCGAGGAGGTGGACAAAAGATTTTTCAAAGACAAAAAAACGAAGTCGATGCTCGACATCGGTTCTAACGACGGTATTCAGCTTAGATATTTCAAGGACCTCGGCTACGACATTTTAGGCGTTGAGTCAGCGAAGACGCCGGCGAAGATGGCGAATGATTTTGGCCTTACAACGATCAACGATTTTTTCAACCTCGATCTTGCGCGCAAATTGAAGCGCAAGTTCAGCGTCGTGAACGCCGCCGGGGTTTTCTTCCATCTCGAGGAGTTGCATTCCGTCGCCGACGGAGTAAAAGAAGCACTTGCGGAAGAAGGAATTTTTGTCGTGCAGTTTTTATATATGAAGCGCATTGTGGAAAATCTTGCCTTCGACCAGATCTATCACGAACATCTGCTTTACTATAATCTGAAAAATCTGGAAACTCTCTTGAATCGCCACGGCATGTCTCTTTTCGACGCCTATCTCTCGCCGATCCATGGCGGCTCCGTCATCGCCTTCGCTTCTCATCAGGAAAAAAAGAAGCCATCGGAACGGCTTACGAAAATAAAGAACGAAGAGACGGAAAACAAAAGCAATGAATTGTCGACCTATCTCGAATTCGCCGAGAAGATCCAAGTAATGAAAAAAGATAATCTTGCGTTTTTAGACGACGCCAAAAAGCGTGGCAAGCGCATTTTTGGTTTCGGTGCGCCGGTCAAGGGCAATACGCTCCTCAATTACTTTGGCATCGGTGCCAAATACCTCGACTGCCTGGTGGAGAAAAACGAATTGCGGCGCGGCCTCTACTCGCCGGGGATGCATATCCCAATCGTTATAGAAAAGGAAATTAAAGAACAACCGGATATCTATTATGTCTTGGCTTGGAATTTTAAAAAGGAGATTCTGGTGAACAATCAAGATTTAATCAAGAAAGGGGTCGAATTCTATTTCCCCGTGAATCCCAAAGAGGCATAGGGGGTTTGAATTGACGAACCTCGGTTTTTGCGGTACAAAGGGAACATGGCCAAAGTACTGGTTACGGGCGGCGCTGGCTATATCGGCTCCGTATTGGTGCCGGAGCTTTTGCGTGGGGGTCATGAAGTGACGGCCCTCGACAGTTTTATGTATGGTCAGCACTCATTGCTCGACGTGTGTCATTACAAGACGCTTACCGTTGTCCGAGGGGATGCGCGGGACGAGGCACTTATTAAAAAACATATTGCAGGAAAAGATTTTATCATTCCGCTCGCGTGCATTGTAGGCGCGCCCGCGTGTGACCGGGACCCGATCGCGGCGCGGACGATCAATCTTGAAGCAGTCGAGCTTATTTTGAAATTACGCGATAAATCGCAGAAGATCATTTTTCCGAACACGAACAGCGGCTACGGTAGGATGGCCGAAGGCGTGGCGTTTTGCGACGAAACAAGCGCGCTTGATCCGGTTTCACTCTACGGAAAATTAAAGGTAGAGGCGGAGCAGAAGTTGCTTGAAGCGGGCAATGCCATTGCATTTCGGCTCGCAACGGTTTTCGGCATAAGTCCGCGTATGCGCCTTGATCTTTTGGTGAACGATTTTGTCTATCGTGCCGTAAACGATGGCGCAATCATTCTTTTCGAACCCCACTTCAAGCGCAATTATATTCACATTCGTGACGTTGCGCGCGCCTTCATGCACGCGATGGACAATTTTGATGCGATGAAGAGCCAAACCTACAACGTGGGGCTCTCCGACGCGAACTTGAGCAAGGCGGAGCTTTGTGCCGAGATCAAGAAGCAAGTGCCGCGGTTCGTTTACGTCGAGTCGAAGATCGGGGAAGACCCCGACAAGCGAAACTATGTCGTTTCGAACGCGAAGATCGAGGCAACGGGCTTCAAGCCACAGGTCATGCTCCAAGATGGTATTGCAGAGCTTATTAAGGGATATCAAATCGTGAAGCGCAATAATTTCGCGAATATATAGAGGCAATGAGTATTCTACCACTCATCGTTCTCATTCTCCTTATCGGAATTCCGTTTTGGGGCGGGTGGTCTTTGCTCGCCGCAAAGAGCGACATCAAAGACCCTATCGTGCGGGCGTTTCTCGTGAACGTCGTGACGGTCGTGGCGCTTCTCCCGCTCGTGTGGGGAAAACTTCAGCAATCGGGCGTTTTCGGCTCAAAAGGATTTTGGATACTTCTTGCGGCCGGGGTCCTTAACTTCGGCGGGCACATTCTTTTTCCGAAACTGCAAACCATGGCAGGTAGCCAGATCTCGGTCTATATGCCCATCATCATCGGTCTCAATGTTGCAACATTTGCCGTTGGCGGCGCGCTGTTCTTGGGCGAGTCAATGACGCTCGTGAAAGTTATTTTCATCGTGCTTATTCTTTCGGGAACCGTGGGGTTGGTGGTGAAGTCGTAGGCTTTCTGGGGCGTTGTTGTAAATCCCCGGCTCAATGTTTGGACTTGCTTTTTTCCGCGAATGCTGGTATATTATGGCCAGTCTGCCGATTCTCGTACGAAAGGAGCTCGACATTGGAAAACGTTGACAAGCTCTACCCGAAACTTACCGAAGCGGTTCGCAAGGACCACATCGAATTCGATATGGTGGCAACCGGACATGATTTCGACCACACTCTGCAGGTTAAGCAAACTGCCCGCGTTATCGCTCCCGACGAGTATACCGGTTGGATTGCTAGCGCGGCGGCGATCTGCCATAACGCCGATCGTCTGCTTGAGAAGCGGCGTGGCGACGTTGGTAGGAAAAAAGTACCCGAATGCGAAGTGGTCGCCATGGTTCTTCGCTGGCTGAACGCCGGCGAAACGTTCAGCGAACAAGAAATCGTGATTATTCTCCGAGCCGTGCAGAAACATAGCGGACCGAATCTTGCGGATGGAGACCTAGTACTCATGACACTTCAGGATGCCGATCGGGTGGTTTGTTCCATGCCCGACGTGATAATGTGTGCCACTCAATTTCGGCCGGACCTGCGAGCCATCCATCCGAAGTGGCTCACCTGCGACCCGAACAATCCAACCAATCCGTATCGGGATCCGCAATCAGTTCTCCATAGTATGGAGTGCTGGTATGACTGGGCTGACCCTAACAACTCCAAATTTTGCGTGCGCTTGCCGAGGGCACGAGTGCTCATGGAGGAAAACGTTGCCTTCCTGAGAATGTATATCGAAAGAATCAAAACGCAGAGGGCGAAGATCGATCTCTATCCGGATTATCCGGTCGAGACCGCTTGAGTCATCTCGGTTCGTACGTGGCGGGAGAGAATTTTCTCCCGTTTCCCCCTCCCTAGCTTCGCGCGAAGGAGGGTTTTTATTTTACTGATAAGCTGTTTTAATGAAAGACATGGATACGTTTCGTCCGGATGCGGCGATAAGACGTTTACAGCCCATACTGCGTGATATCGGCAGGAAGGTACTTGCGATTCGCTGGTCGGGCCATTTTAACACTCAGCGCAAAAGCCGCTATTCGGACATTGTGACTCGCGGCGATAAGCTTTCGGAACAAATGATCGCTGCCCACATCAAACAGCATTATCCCGCTCATCGGGTGCGCGGAGAGGAAGGGACAGATGTGCGGTCCAATTCTTCATATGAGTGGATCATCGATCCAATCGACGGAACAACAAATTATTCGAAAGGGAACAATTCTTTTGGAATATCAGTGGGACTTTATAAAAACGGCCGCGGCGTCCTCGGGGTGGTATATTTCCCGGCGCTTCAGAAGCTTGCGTATGCGGTGCGGGGTCACGGTGCGTTTGTAAATAGGAAGCGTGTCCGTATGGGAAAAAATAATATTGCGCTCAAAGACGCGCTCATCGCCGCCGGGGGGATCAGCCGCAATAAAAAATATGAGGAACTCCGTGACCGTGTTATGAACGTGCTGATGGGCGGTTCGTTTGTTGCGGAAACGTTGTGGCTTATCGAGAATCAGATCGATGCTTATATACACATGGGTGCGACTCCCTACGATTGCGCTGCCGTTCGAGTCATCGTTGAAGAAGCTGGAGGCGTGGTGTCGGGCATCGCGTCGAAAGTTATTAATATGGACGACAAAAAAACCCCGATTATTCTTGCGAAGTCGGAGCGGCTTGTTCGTGAACTGAGGAAAGTGATTCGGGGAAAATAAAAATGGCGCATCGGTACGATGCGCCCATCCTGTTTTCCTGGTCAGTATCCCGTGAGCACGTCCCAGTGTTGGACGAGCGGTTCGAGTTCCGTCCAGAACTCGTCGAGGATATTCATGCTGCCTGCCGCTGCGTTCACGCGCGCCTCTTCGGGGGTTCTCGCTCCCGGAATTGCGGTCGTGACCTGCGGGTGCCGTGTTACCCACTGGAGGGCGGCGGCAAGGAGGGGAATATCGAACTCGTTGCACAATGCGTGGATTTTCTGCACATGCGCGAGGAGTTCTGGTGTGAAGTTGCGTTGGTGGTAGCACACGCCCTGCACGAGCTCCCCGGTTGCAAGGAGGCCACGCTCAATGGCGGTTGTGATAACAATCCCGACATTATGTTTTTCGGCCGCGGGTAGAATTCTTTTTGCCGCCGTCTGGTTGATCAGGCTCCACGCTCCCGAAACGGTTGCGACGTCAAATTCCCCGGTTTCGATGTAGTCGGCCGCAGTGGCGGGATTATCGGCTGCGACGCCGATGTTATCCACAACTCCCTCGGCGCGTAGCTTTCTCAGAGCTCCCACGGAGCCCTTGTCGCTCATTACGAAATCCATGGGAAATCCCATGGGATCGTGGAGGTGTAGGATGGGGAGATGACTTACCCCGAGCCGCTTCATACTTCCTTCTGCGGATCGCATAGCCGCATCGTATGTGTGATCGAATCCACCTGCCTGGGTTGTGCGACCAATCTTTGTTTCCACAATGCATCGTGCCGTAAGATCCGAGCGCTCATGAAGCGCGTGCCCAACGATGTGTTCGCTCCTGCCATTCGTGAGGTAGAGCGGCGCAGTATCGATGAGCGTCACACCGCCTTCAAGCGCGGTGTGCACCGTCGCGACCCCAAGGTTTTCGTCCGCATAATTTTTGCTGCCGTCTGGATTTTCGAAGTACTGCTTGGCGAAATCTTCCGGTTGAGGTAGGCCGATGTTTCCCGTTCCGAGCCCTACGATTGAAACTTCGATTCCAGTCCGCCCGAGCTTTTTAGTGCGCATACCGTTCCTCCTGCTTTCGCTAGCTGAATAATACTGCGCACAGTATATCAGTAAAACTTTTATATGTCAAATATATAGATAAAGAAGTATTTTCGTGGTACTTTTATACCATGCGAGTATTTTTGACCGGCGGAACCGGTTTTATCGGCCGCCCCACAATCGAGGAACTTAAAAAGCGCGGACATCGCCTCCTTGTGCTTTCCCGCCTACGTCAACCTGCGCTTCGCCGACGGCTTCGGCAAGGCGAGGGCTTCGGTGGGCAGGTCCGGACCGCTCATCGGGAGCGCGGCGTGGATTTCGTGAAGGGTGACCTCGCGAACATCGCGCAGTGGAAAGCGCGCCTCGCAAAGTTTAAGCCGGAGGCGGTGATCCATCTTGCCTGGGAAGGCATCCCAGATTTTTCTTACGAGCGCAGCGTAAAAAATCTGGAAGAGGGCATTGCTCTTTTTTCTGCGCTTGCAGAATCGGGCTGCAAAAAAATCGTGGCTGCCGGAACGGGTTTTGAATGCGGCAGCCGCACAGGAAAAATTCCCGATGTCATACCCGTTGCGCCATACAATTCGTTCACGGCCGCAAAGCATTCGCTCCATCTTATGGGTGAAGCGCTTGCGAGAGAAAAAGGAATGGACTTCATCTGGCTTCGTCCATATAATCCGTATGGTCATGGACAGCGTGTGGGCTCGCTTATACCATTCATAATGCGCACCGTAGAGAGCGGAGCTCCTCTGCGGCTCAAGAATCCTTTGGCGCAAGGGGACTTTGTCTATATAACGGATGTAGTACGGATGTTTGCGGATGCGGTTACGCGCGGAAAGGGACGCGTAACTTACAATCTGGGTTCGGGGTATCTTACTCCCGTGAGAGATATCGCCAAAATGATTTGTGAAGAAATGGGTACGGGCAAGGAATATTGCACGGATTTCGCGCGTACGGCGAAAGGGAAGCTTCTCCCCGCTGCCTACGCCGATATTAAAAATGCGCGGGGGGATTTAGGTTGGCGGCCGACGGTTGATATAAAAACGGGCATACGAAAAACCGTTGCCGAATTCAAAAAAGCGCAAACATAATGGTCTTACGGTGTACGTTTGCGAAGCTCGTATCGGTTTTCGTTATACGGTATTATGGTACTGACGTATGCCGAAAGCCGCAGAACGATACGCGCATCGTAACCGAATAACGAATAACCATGAAAATAATAGTAACCGGCTCCGAAAGTTTTGTGGCGAGAGAGCTTATCTCGCAATGCCTCAAAGACGGCATCGAGGTTTTTGGTTTTGATTTTGCAAAAAATAGCGACCCACCCTACGAATTCAAAAAAGGCGATATTAATGACCCGAATGTCGGCGATATTTTCCCCGAAGGCGCGGATGCGATAGTCCACCTTGCCGCGCTTTCACGCGACAAGGACTGCGCGGGAAAACCCTACGAGACATTCCAGACGAACGTGATGGGAACGTTGAATCTCGCGCGCGCGGCAAAGTCCCGCGGTGTGAGGCAGTTCATTTTTTCTTCGAGTGACTGGGTTTACGAAAAGTTCGCGCCGGGCGAAATAAAAAACGAAGATTCCGTAATCGACATTGCTGGCCACGCTTCGGAATACGCGCTCTCAAAGCTCGTAAGCGAGGCGAATCTTCGCCAAGTGTATTTGCGGGACAACTCCATGGGCATCACCATCCTGCGCTTCGCCATTATTTACGGACCGCGTCCTTTGAGCGCAGCTGGTTCGGTGGAGCGGATCGCGAGCGAAGCGAAGACGAGCGACACCATAACTTTTTCCGGATCAAAGAGATCGGGCCGCTGTTATAACCATGTGGCAGACACCGCGCGAGGCATTCGTGCCGCGGTTGGGAGGCGTGACTTCCAGATCATCAATCTTGCGGGAGACGAATTTATCACACTTGAAGATATTGTCCGCACGACGGAAAAATTATGCGGCAAAGAAAAACCAGCGACCATTATCGAGAAAGATCCTACGGCGGTCGTTGCGCGCAACATTTCCAATAGAAAAGCCAAGGAGATTTTGGGGTGGAAACCGGAGATTAACTTCGAAGACGGAATGAAAACAATTTTGCCATATCTGTAGGGTTCCAAACACCAACCCCGATTTTTTCAGCGGGGAAAATGAGTTTTCTGCGAAAGCATGAGCAATTTCAACACAGAAATACGAAAAACGATTTTGCGCATTATCCACGAATCGCACGCGGCGCATACCGGTACATCTCTTTCGGCTGTGGAAATTTTGATAGCCGTATTTAAGAGCATGGACCTTGAGAAGATCAAAAAACACAATAATGCGCGGGACCGGATCATTTTGAGCAAGGGGCATGGAACAGCCGCGCTTTATGCCGTGATGTATCACTTCGGCTTGCTTACAGAAGATGAAATAAACACCTATTTTAAAAATGGGACCGTGCTTGCGGGTCATACGAGTCATCACGTTCCCTTTGTAGAGCATTCAACGGGAGCGCTCGGACACGGGCTTCCGGTCGCGCTTGGTATCGCGCTCGGGTTGCGTTCACTGAAGCTTGGCGGGAGATCGTTTGTTGTGACGGGAGACGGGGAATTGCACGAAGGTTCGAATTGGGAAGCGATCATGCTTGCGGGCCACATGAAGATGCAGAACCTGTGTCTGCTGGTGGACAAAAACGGCCTGAGCCAAGTCGGCAGGGTTGATGAATGCTGCACAGTCGACCCCCTCAAAGAAAAATTCGAAAGTTTCAACTTCGCCGCCTATGAAGTGGACGGCCACGACGACAATAAGATCCAGGAAATTATCCAAAAGACGGAAAATTCCGAAAAGCCGGTGGCTATCGTTTGTCACACCGTAAAGGGCAAAGGCATTTCATTTATGGAACACAATAACGAGTGGCACTATATGGGCCCCCAAGGCGAGGATTACGAAAAAGTCGTGGAAGAACTAGAGAACGCCTCTTCATAATAAGCCATGCGCTCGGTTTTTATAAAACAATTGCATGAGGCGATGCGGAGGGACGACAAGGTTTTTCTCTTGATCGGAGACACGGGGTTCCACCTTGTCGAGCCGCTTTTCGAGGAATTTCCCGATCGTACCCTGAACGTTGGTGTTGCGGAGCAGAACCTTATCGGTATCTCTGCGGGACTTTGTAATGCCGGCTTCAAGCCGGTTTGCTATGCAATCAGTAATTTTTTGGTCCAGCGGTGCTTTGAGCAGATCAGGAACGATCTCTGCCTGCATAACTATCCGGTCGTGCTCGCAGGAACGTCGGCCGGGTTCGACAACGGCGCGCTGTGGGCAACTCACTATATCGTGGACGATATCGGATGCCTGAAACCGCTTCCAAAGATGAAGATATACTCTCCGAGCAGTATTGAGGCGATGCACGCCGTCTGTCGGGAGTTGTTTGCGTTCTCCGGACCCGCCTATATGCGGATCGCCAAAAGCAAGTTTTCGGAAGGGAAAGATGCGTCGAATATAAACCGATTCGTCCTCGAAACGCCGGAATCGGAGATTCTTGTCGTTGCCCACGGTAAAATGGTAAAAAACGCGATTGACGCCGCGGCCCTCGCAAAAAACTTTTCCGTCTTCGCGATGGATCGCATAAAACCGGTTGACACGGGCGTGCTCGACGGTTTTGCCGGGAAATATAAAAAAATCGTGGTTGTGGAAGACAACTTCAAATCAGGACTTTATAATTCCATCTGCCAGTTTTTGGCGGAAAGGAATGCGCCGAACCCGAAAATTTATTTCATCGGCCCGGCGGAAGAATACGAAAAACATACCGGCGATCCCAAATATCTTGAAGAGAAATACGGACTCGCCCCGGCGCAAATCAACGCGTTTATAAAAAAGATAAGCGCGGCGGAATAGCTTTCTGCAAAACCCCTGGATTTACGGAGTGTGTCTACGGCTTTATAACCAGCCCCTGGGTTGTCGGCAGGGAAAGAACAGAAACATTTTTGGTTTTTGCCCAGGCATCGAAGGCGTCATGTTGCGGCTCACGGCCGGGGATGCCGTAATCATCGAAAAGCATGATGGCTCCGGACGGCATCTTGTCCCAAAAGAAGTTTGCCGCCGCTATTTCCGGCTCGGGAGAGTTCATATCGATGCATACATAGGCGAACTTCGTCTCCGGCAGTGTTTTGAGAATCTGCGGAACGGAACCCTTGATCACGCTGATGTTTTTGAAATTTGAAAATACCGACTTCACCTCTTCGTGGGTGTCGGTGTAGCCCTTCATCACCCCGAACGAGTCAATAAGATAAAACTTTTTATTTACCCTGGAGAAATCCAAATATCCGGCTATCGTTCTTGATAACAGCCCCCTGTCCACGCCGCATTCGACGAAATCTCCTTCGAGTTTAAGCGCGTGTTCGGCTGCCCAGCATCCGACATAGAGCCGCCAGTCGCCTCCGGTCGGAGGAAGCTGCTTACACTCTTTAATGGCCGCGTCCCGGCTTTTTGTATAGCGCTCATCGGAAATGAAGGCGCACGAGGCCTCGGCCATCAGTCCGTATTCGTCGTATCTTCTCTGCCAGGTGATGAATTTCAATCTCCAGTCGCGCAGCGCTATAAAGATAGGGCCGATCAATGGCACAAGGAAGGGGAAGCGCTTTCTTGTTGCTGTTTTTAGTGGCTGAAGATCCATGATTTTCATTAATTGAAACATGGAGTCGCCTAAATGAAAAGATGCCAAAAATCGCTTTGCCGTTTTGGCAGAATGAATTGGTAATACTCTTGTTATCGCAATGGTCGTCACCGCCGAAAATCCATTCTGCGTTTCGTTCTGCGGCGACAACCGGTTGAATCCCGTCTCCGATGCGATGGAGATTGATTATGAGGGGTTATTGGGGGACTAACTGCGTAGGAACGAGGTATCTCCTCACCAAGCCGAGCGAGGGTTCCGCGTACGGTCGTCGTCATTGCGAGCAACGCGAAGCAATCTAGCGGACTTTCTGGATTGCCACGGGCCCACGGGGCCCTCGCAATGACGACGTTTTTCAGCGCTTCTCGGGGTGGTGAGCAGTTACGGAACGAGCGCTAGACAAAGCTTCTTCTTTTTGGATATAATATCTTTATGGAAATAGTAAAAACAAAACTGGACGGCGTTCTCCTTATCAAGCCCGACATGGCCGAGGATTTTCGGGGGGGTCGCACCGAGATCTATAATAAAGCCCTTCTTGCGGAGCACGGCGTTGATGTGGATTTCGTTACTGATGATTGGGCGTTTACTTCAAAGCATGTTCTCCGTGGCATCCATGGCGACGACACAACATGGAAGCTCATGGCTTGCTTTTACGGCAGGAATTATTTAGTGGTGGCGAATTGCGATGAAACGTCGAAGAATTTCGGACAATGGGAGGCCTTCATTCTTTCGGACACAAACCGCTGGGCGGTGGTTGTGCCGCCGAAGTATGGCGATATCAATATGGCGCTGAGCGACCGGACGGTCATCTACTACAAACAATCCACCTACTACAATGCGAACCCGAAGGGCCAATTTACCTATAAGTGGGATGACCCCCGCTTTAAGATCTGGTTGCCGGTAAAGAATCCGATCCTCTCAAGGCGCGACGAAGAAGGACATTACGCATAGTTTATGCCAGCGGAAGATTTTAGGGTGCGGCTTGAACGTTCGCTCCGATCCGCGTTCAGCAAGGAGAATGCCAATGGCGACCATACCTACCTTCACACCGGTAGGATGAAAAAAATGGGTCCGCGCCTTCAGGGGATCGTTGGCGCGAACGGCCGACCGCTTGTGTTCGATCTCGACGAATATTTCGTGGCGGTTGATTTGCACAATCTTGACGCTTCGCTTTCTTTCAAAAGAGAAATCAAGGAGCGCGGATACCGCGCCGTGTGCGAAGGGCTTCTCGCGCCGGGCCCGTTCAATGTTGAAGCGAAAGAGCGGATCATCCGCGCGGTAACGGAACACAGCAAGAAGGATGACGAGCCCGGAGATTCCGACCTCTCAGTCGCCCTTCGGAGCGCCGACAAAATAGATCGCTTCGCGCCAAGCATGCTCCCCGGCTGCGGTACATGCAATCCGAATCTTTTGGCGTACGACGATTCGCCGAATCCGTTCTGGGGCGGAGAGGGAACGCGCGAAGGCGAAGTGAAGACGCAATACAAGGCATATTTCCGCAACCTCGAATGGTATGGGATGCTGCCTTCGGATGAGGCGCGGGCCTTGGTCAACCCCCGCTTTCTGAAATTGATTGTGGAATTCCTTCGCTGTTTTGGCTCGGAGATCGCCGGTCATCTCGGTATTCCAAATCGCGCGGAGGACGACATTCGCATGGCGTTCGGAAAACACTATGAGCATGTTCTTACAATCGTTGGCGGGCCGAAATAGATAGTTCAAGCGCCATTTTCTTCGGAAGATTTGCGGGGTATAATCGCTCCCGCTCATATACTTTGGTTCGCTCGTCGAAAAGGAACAATCCACAGGATTGTTCCTTTTCTCCTCGCTGCCAGGTATAATAAATCGGTAAAATTATGAAGATTATTGTTGCCGGCTCCGAAAGTTTTGTGGCGCGAGAACTTATCGCCCAGTGCCTTAAGGCGGGCATCGAGGTTTTTGGTTTTGATTTTGCAAAGTCGAGCGATCTTCCTTACGAGTTCAAAAAAGGGGACATCAACGATCCGAACATAAGCGACATCATACCCCTAGGCGCAGACGCGATCGTGCACCTCGCGGCGATTTCCCGCCCGCAGGATTGCGAAGGGAAGCCGTACGAGACATTCCAGACGAATGTGATGGGGACCCTGAATCTGATGCGCGCGGCGAAGGCGAAAGGCGCGCGCCAGTTTATTTTTCCGTCAAGCGACTGGGTGTACGAAAAATTCGGCGAAGGAGAAGAGAAGAACGAAGATTCTTTCATTGATATTGCGGGACATACTTCGGAGTACGCCCTCTCGAAACTCGTGAGCGAAGCAAATCTTAGGCAGGCGCACTTGCGGGGCGACTTTATGCCGGTTACCATTTTGCGCTTCGCCATCATCTACGGGCCGCGCCCCACGAACTGGGGTTCGCTCGAACGCGTTGCAAGCGAAGCAAAAAAGAACGATACCATCACGTTCCCGGAGTCCCGCAAATCGGGCCGCTGTTACACCCATGTGATGGACACCGCGGCGGGCATCCGTGCCGCGTTCGGGCGAAAGGATTTCCAGATCATTAACCTCGCGGGAGACGACCTCATAACGCTCGAGGATATCGTGCGCGGCATCGAGAAACTCTGCAATAAAAAAGTGGAAATTATCGAGAAGAACCCGTCGGTGCTTGTTGCTCGCAAAATTTCAAACAAAAAAGCGAAGAAGCTTCTTGGGTGGGAGCCGCAGATCGGCCTTGAGGAGGGGCTAAAAACCATTTTGCCATTTATATAGAATCGCCATAAGGGGTACGTTTGCGAAGCTCGTATCGGTTTCCGTTGTGCGGTAATATTGTATTGACATATTCCGAAAGCCGCAGAACGATACGCGCATCGCAACCGTACAACGTAAAACGACATGTACAAACAAAAAATCGCCGAGGAAATAATTCGTTTGCGCTTGAGTCAGATGATCGTAAACGAAGAGCATAAAAAGGGGCAGTTCAAGATCCCCCTTCATCTTGCCATGGGGCACGAGGCAATCGCTGTTGCCGTAAGCGAGATCATGCAGGATGACGACTTTCTGTTACCTACACATAGGAACATGGCCTATAATCTTGCCCGTGCTGGATCTTTGCGGCCTATCTTGCACGAATATCTACTTAAGCCGACTGGATTGAATGGAGGGCGGAGCGGTTCCATGAATCTATTGAATCCGGCGCGTGGTATCGTATATACCTCAAGTATTCTCGGTAATCAGTTTCCAGTGGCCGTCGGGCTCGCAATGGCGGGAAAGATATTTAAAAAAAATAGAGTAACCATTGTTATGGGCGGGGACGGCTCGATTGAAGAGGGGACATTTTATGAGAGCATGCTTATGGCGCGGAGCCTAAACCTCCCCGTGATTTTTATCATCGAGAACAACGACTGGTCTATGTCGACGCGCATTCACGAGCGCCGCTCGCCCATCGACCTCTCGCTTTTCGCGGAATCTTTGGACATTCGGTACGTTCACCTTGAGGGCAACAATCCATATCTCTATGTTGACGTCCTAAAAGACCTCCGAAAATTTTCGCTTGAAAATAGTGTGCCGGTGTGCGTTGAAGTGAAAGTGTCCACACTCGGCGTTTTCAGTTTCAAAACGTTGGAACACCCCGAAGGGGAGCCCTTGCATCCGCACATGGGCTCAACTCCCGCGGTGTCGTTGGACAAGGGGCCCATGATCGAGGAGAGCGAGAAAGACCCGGTTTTTGTACTTACCAAGCTCATCGGGCGGCCGACCATGGAAGAGATTGCGCGCAAACAACGCGCGGCAATCGAAAAAGAGATCGAAACTTAGGTTTGGGCTTGGGTGCCAGTCAAAGCCGGCGTCCACACCAAAAACCAAAACTATTTTTAACACATGAAATACGCAGAACACATCAATTCGATTTTGAAGGGACTGGTCGCCTCGAGCGACGGGCTTATCATTTACGGCCAGAACGTAACCGAAGGTTCCCGCATCGGCGGCCTTACGAGGGGGCTTGATACATTAATGAAAGGAAAGAAAAAAATGATCAACACGACGAACAGCGAGAATTCGCTCGTTGGTTTCGGGTTCGGCGTGATGCTTGGAGGGGGCACAGCCGCGTTTTTCATGAAACAGCTTGATTTTCTTTTCCTCGGCATCGATCAGCTCGTAAACACGTATAATATCATCCGGAACAGCGGGCAGGCAAAGGGTTCGTTTACGATCGTGCCGACCGTCGTTGATGTCGCCAACCAGGGGCCGCATTCGAGCTCGAACAATTTCTCCGACTTCTGTTCGATGGCGAGGATTCAGGGATTTACTATCACGAACAAATATGACGCGCAAAAGGTTCTTACCACCCACTTTGGGGCGCCCGGGTTCCGCATTATCGGAGTGAGCCACAGATTTTTAAAAGAAGATATCTTTGACCCGGGTGTTCCGGTGTTCACGGACAAGGAGGTGAAATTAGTGCAATACAAAGACGGCACGGATGCCACGATTGCTTGCTTCAACTTTTCTTTCCCATACGGATGGAAATTGGGACAGGAACTCGAAAAACTTGGCAAGAAGCCGGCGCTTTGGAACGTTAACTATATGACCCCCATTGACTGGGAGCCGATCCTTATAAGCGCAAAGAAAACGGGAAAACTGGTTGTGATCGACGATAGCAACAGCGAAAACCTGTCGTGTTTTTCGCTTTTAGCCGAAGCGCGCAAGTTGAATCTTAAAAAAGACGTTGTGATAACATCCAAACCCGTGGATAACTGGTTCAGCCCCGTCTCGAGCGTGGCGAGCGTGGATTACGCGAAAGTCGCGCGCGATATCATTTCTTAGATTCTTCGAGCGGAGAGCGGCTTCTTGGAGCTGTGGCGCTAAAAAATAAAACGGCATTAATTACCGGCGTCAGCCGGGGCATCGCGCGCGAAATGGGACGATTGGAAAAATTGGGATAGAAAAAAAATCGAAGCGATAATGAATAAAGATATCTATACATTGCGCCGCGTTGTGCGGCAATGATATACTATAACTTATGTTTGAAAGAAATATTGAGCGCTTGTTAAAAGTACTGCTTAATCCCCAGATTGCCGTAAAGCATATCTGGCGCAGAATTCCCGTTGGCAGTATAGAGCTAAGGGAAAAGTTTGATGCTTTTACGAGGCCGAGTTATGCTTGGGGCGTCATCAACGCCGCCAAATTGGCCAGGAATCTTGGCCGCAAAAGCGTCTCGGTGATCGAATTTGGCGTTGCAGAAGGATATGGTCTTATGGATATGGAAAAAACCGCGTTGGCAGCAGAAAAAAAGTATGGCATTGAGATCCAGGTGTATGGCTTTGATGTCGGCACTGGGAATGTCGTGTCGAACGATTTTAGAGATATGCCTTATTATTGGAACCCCGGAGCTTACGACTTTGGGAAAGAATACGCGCAAAAACTTTCAAACAAACTCAAAAAAGCCGAACTGATCGTCGGAGATGTTCGCAATACGGTAAAAAAGTTATGTGAAAGGCGCGACTTCGCGCCGATCGGGTTCGTTTCTTTCGACCTCGGCTTTTTTAACAACACAAAAGACGCGTTGATAGTTTTTGATACCGATGATAAAAATGTTTTACCGAGGGTGCTTTGCTATTTCGATGATGTGATGGGGGATGGTGCTTTACACAACGAGTTCACCGGGGAATTGCTTGCCATCAAAGAGTTTAATAACGATCACGGCGATCAAAAGATCGCGAAAGTGAACGGTTTTTCAATTAACAGGATCATAAAAAGTCCCTGGAACGAAGGGGTATATGCGCTTCACCGTTTTCGGCATGCGGATTATAATCGTTTTACCGGCACTTGATCAGAGAAGAACCCATTCATAAAACGCAAACTCGGCGACGATTGGCTGAATCCCGTCTCCGACGCGATGGAGATTGACCATGAAGGAATCGTGCGGGAGCTTATATCGTAACAGGACGCATTTTTGACTTCTCGCCGAAACTAACGGTATAGTGGTTTTGTGGTTGATGGCGAATGATTTCCGATTTTTCTTTTGCATAGCCATGTTTTTCGTTGGTTGTCAACTGCGCAGTTATCAGTTATTTAGTTATTTATCCATGGTTATTACCAAAACCCCATTCCGCGTTTCATTTTTTGGCGGCGGCACTGATTATCCTGCTTGGGCCAATGAAAACGGCGGCGTTGTTTTGTCCACGACGATAAATAAATATTGCTACGTCACCTGCAGGTATCTGCCGCCGTTTTTTGATTACAACTATAAGATACGCTATACGGAAAATGAGTACGTGAAAACTCTCGCCGAGATCAAGCATCCTTCCGTGCGCGCATGCATCTCATTCGCGAACGTAGCGGAGCGTATCGAGATGCAGCACAACTCGGATCTGCCCGCGATGTCGGGGCTTGGCTCAAGTTCGTCTTTTACGGTGGGGTTTCTCAACGCCCTCTACGCTCTTCAGGGCAGGAAAACAATTCCAAAATCTCAGCTGGCCTCTGACGCAATCTATGTGGAGCAAGAATTGTTGAAAGAGAACGTAGGTTCGCAAGATCAGGTTGCCGCGGCATTCGGCGGATTCAATAAAATTGAATTTGGAGGCGAGGAGAAAGTCCGCGTCGCGCCGCTTGCCATTCCCGCCGCGACGACGAGGGCGCTCGAAAATCATCTCATGCTTTTTTTCACCGGTTTCTCCCGCAACGCCTCAGAGATCGCCGCCGAGCAGATTAGGAATACGGGATCGAAAGAACGTGAATTGCGCGCGATGGGAGCGATGGTTCCGGAAGCGGTGAAAATATTGGCCGCAGGCCCCGCGCGGCTTAATGATTTCGGCAGGCTTCTCCATGAATCGTGGCAGATCAAACGCGGACTGTCCTCGCAGATTACGAATTCCCATGTCGACGGAATGTATGCCGCCGCCCGCGAGGCGGGGGCCCTGGGCGGAAAACTTCTCGGCGCCGGCGGCGGCGGGTTCATGCTGGTGTTAGCGAAACCGGAAGACCAGCCGAGAATAAAAGAAAAACTGGGTAAATTTCTCTACGTGCCGTTTAGGTTCGACAATACGGGCAGTCAGGTAATTTTCAAACTCGACAATGAAACCTACCTTTCGTAACGAAAACCGTGAAGCATGAATCATGAAACATGAAGCACGCAATATAAAACGGGACCTGGCCGGGACGGATGTGGTTATTCTTGCGGGGGGGCTTGGCACGCGATTGCGTCCGCTAGTTTCCGATCGGCCGAAAGTTATGGCGGAAGTCGGCGGGAAGCCGTTCCTCGACCGCCTTATTGAGCATCTCCAAGGGGTCGGTTGCGGGCGCATTATTTTGAGCGTGGGGCATTTGAAGGATCAGATAAAAACCCACTACGCCGGAAAAGGAATTTTCTTCGCGGAAGAAGAGGAGCCGCTCGGCACGGGAGGAGGCGTAAAAAACACGGAGCGATTGGTCACGAGCGATCACTTTTTCGTAATGAACGGAGATTCGTGGTTGTCGAAGAGTATCGATCTCCACGCCCTGCATGACTTTCATCGGGAGAACGATGCGCTCGTGACGCTTGTGCTTGCGCGTCCGAGAAACGAAAAGGACTACGGCGCGGTGTTTTTGGGCGACGACAAAAAGATCCATCGGTTCAACGAAAAAGCCGACGAACATGCAGAGCACTTCATGAACGCCGGCGTATATTGCATGAGCCGAGAAGTGTTCGCGCATATGCCCGTCGGCCAATTTTCCTTGGAAACGGACTTTTTTCCGAAATTAGTCGGCGGTGCTTTTTATGGCTTTTCGGTGGGCGGGGAACTGGTTGATATCGGCACGCCGGAACGGTATGTAAGGGCGAACAAGGTTTTTAGTTCTTAGGGATGTTTTGCGTGGCGATCACCCCAAAACCTCATGATTAATTTGAAGGAAAAAAAATACTCGTGACGGGCGGCAGCGGTTTTTTTGGTTTGCATGTCTTGGGCGATCTTAAGAAAATAGGAGTGCCACCGGAGAATATTTTCACCCCCAGCCCAAAAGAACTCAATCTCCGAAAATGGGATAATTGCGTCAAGGCCGCAGGAGAACGCATCAGATCAATTTTTATGATGAAAAACTGCATACGAAGAATCATCTTGGTTGTTCGAGGAATCAAGATGTTCAAGGACTGGCACCTGTGGCTCTTGGCGCGTTTTCGGTTGCTGCGCAAGGTAGGAATAGGAACGTTCCGCATGCGCGACGGAAGCGAATTTCTCATTGACTTCTCGCGCAATGAAGTCGGAACATTTCAGGAAGTGTGGCTCATGGATATGTACGAGAAGCATTACCGCATACAGCCCGGCGACAAGGTTGTTGACATCGGCGCGTCAATCGGCGCGTTTTCGGTGCTTGCCGCAAAGCGCGGGGCGCGAGTATACGCCTACGAACCCACCCCTCGTTCATTTTCATTGCTTGCTCAAAACATCAAGGGATACAGCGTAACGGCTAGCAACTTGGCTGTTGCGGGCAAGACGGGTCGTGTCCGGCTGTTCTTTGCGGGCCGCGATGAGGGCAACAGCCTGATTCACGCGCAATCGCGGAGCGAGTCTCTCGAAGTTTCGGCAACGACGCTGGACGAAATTTTGAAGAAGGTCGGGCATTGCGATTTTTTGAAAATCGATTGCGAAGGAGGAGAGATGGCTATTTTCGAAAACGCAAGCCCGGAAACTTGGCTCCGGATCGACAGAATCGCCATGGAATATCACCGCAATCTTCCCGCGATCCTCGCCATTTTGCGCGGAAAGGGGTACGATGTAACGACCGGGGGCAAGGGTGGGGATTACGGACATGTGTATGCCGAAAGAAAGCGGTAAAATGAATGAATAACGGAATGAGCAAAAAAATTCCGGATACTGTAAGCGTTATTTTCGCCTCAAACGACAACTACTCCATGCTTCTCGGGACTGCTTTATGTTCCCTCTTCGAGAACAAAAAAGGAGATTACCGAATCAAATTGTATGTTGTTGATTTTGGGATATCAGCCAAGAACAAGGAACGTCTTGGAGTGTTGGAGAAGAAATATGATTTTGTCATCAATTACGTCGTTCCCGCGAAGGAGATTTTTGAAAAGATCCCGCGAATTCTCCGATTCAATATAGACTACGCACCGATCGAAATCTACCACCACATTTTTCTGGCGCGCTTTCTGCCGCCGGAATGCCGCAGAGTGATCGATTTCGACGTTGATGTGGTGATTCGCGGAGACGTCGCCGAACTCTTCAATACAGATCTTAATGGAAAAGCGCTCGGAGCCGTTGCCGATTGTCGCCAGGAAGAGAAATGGACATATTTGAAAAGATTGCGCGAGAACATCAATTGGCCCGTGGAGCAGGAACCGCTTGTCTACTTCAACGCCGGCGTGGTTTTGGTCGACCTCGCACTTTGGAGAAAGCGCAAGATTGAAGAAAAACTTCTCCGGCTTCTCCGCGAATATCCTGATAAACTTTGGTATCTTGAGCAGGATGCCCTAAACATCGTTTTTCTGGGCAACTACCGACAGCTTCCCATGAAGTACAACTTTCTCGTTGGACAATTCGACGAACGAGACTGTCCGGATCCTTTTGCCGTTCACTTTGTAGGCGGCGGAAAACCGTGGTATTTTTTCTCGGCGCTTCCTTATCAGCCGGAATATATTTATTACGTCAACAAGACACCATGGAAAAATGAAAAATATAAAAAAGTGATGGATACTTATTTCGCGAAGAAATACCATATTTATCCGCTTGCTTGGGGCGTGTGGAGCGCTTACAAAAAGTTAAAGAAAATTCTGGGCAGATAACGTCTCTGTAAGGAATACTTGAACTTTTTTAAAAAGTAAGCAAGAGTTAAGGGCATGGCTGACGCCGATTGCCTATTCTGTAAAATAGTCGCGGGTACATGGCCCGCGGTGAAGGTGTGGGAGAACGATATTCTCCTCGCTTTTTTGG
>Ga0155706_115_pt3 | contig 111753 bp, 106 predicted proteins | sample RifCSPlowO2_01_FD_107363 | JGI IMG/M metagenome (GOLD analysis project Ga0155706, IMG submission 107363) | Candidatus Liptonbacteria bacterium RIFCSPLOWO2_01_FULL_52_25
CTCTTTCCGTAAGGTACAATCAGCGCACCTCGCTAAAGCGATGTGCTCCGTGAATCGTGAAACGCATATCGTGAAACGTCTGCGAATAATGCCGACGATCCACGCTTTACGATTCAAGCTCCACGAGCAGCTCACCTTAGTGAGGTGCGCTTTCTCCCCTACTACCGCGGTTTACAACCCGAAGGCCTTCATCCCGCACGCGGTGTCGCTCGATCAGACTTTCGTCCATTGTCGAATATTCTCGGCTACTGCCTCCCGTAGGAGTACGAGCCGTGTCTCAGTCTCGTCGTTGGGGGCCAGGCTCTCACCTCCCCTACCGGTCATTGCCTTGGTAGGCCGTTACCCTACCAACTAGCTGATCGGACCTAAGGCCATCTTTGAGCGATTTACATCTTTACTAGTAACCGATTTATATTCGCTTAAAGATGGAAATTCTAAATCCTAAGCACTAAATCCTAAACAATCGTGTTTAGAAATTAGAAATTAGAAATTAGGATTTCCTACCTTGTGAACATAAATCGATTACTAGACCATCAGATATTACCTTGCCTTTCGGCAAGCTATGTCTGACTCAAGGGTAGGTTCCTAGGGTGTTACTAACTCGTTCGCCACTCTCTCGCGCGCAGCGCGAGTAATCCACTAATGGCCACCGACATTAAACCAACCAACACTAATTTAAAATTTACTTAGTGTCGATTAGTTTTGTATTAGTGTAGCTTGGTGGGTTACTTGTGCCACGCACAAGAGCGTTTGACTTGCATGCCTTATCCACACCGCCAGCGTTCATCCTGGACCAGGATCAAATCCTCTAGAATAAAAGTGTTTGGTTCGTTGATTTGAGTTCTCAATTGAGGAACTCAAATGCCGAATTCAAACAACAGTATGGTTTTCAGATAGGAATAACCACCAACTATTTTTATTGGGACAACTAAAAAACTCTCTTGAATGGAGTGTTCGCGAATAACACGAATTTTAATTTTCAATAACGCGAATACGAATATTCGAGTTATTTACATTTACGATTCGCGATATTAGCGATTACTCCCTATTTACCAGATATTCTCCCCACGAATAACTACCGAGCATAGATTGTCGGCTTACTCGATGGGTCTCGTCCAAATTTTTAGAGAATTGACACTAACCAGATAGATATCTTATAACGTATAGAGATCTTCTGAGGGGGGCGTTAAAATGCAACTATTTCTGATGGGGTTTGCAAGTGGAATAATCTTAACGGTATGCGCTATTCTGACCGGCATGAGCTACCTTGATTGGAGGCATAACGGCACGAAGCATCTCTCTTCTCCGAGCTTCAGCCACTACCTTCGCCGATACGGTTTAATGAATTTCTGGTGCAAAGAACGAATTCAATTCTGAACCGAAATTACAACGTGACAGCTCTTTGTTGAGCTGTCTTTTTTCTCCAAAAATTTGGACGAGAATCTTGTTCTGTTGTAAATCTGCAGTCATATACATGGTCTTGATGCTTGCCCCGTTGCAAACTTCGAAAGAAGTTTTGCTATCGGGGTTAAGTTTTACCAAAACACTCACGAGGGTAAGTATAGCAAATTGGCTAAGCGCGTCAAGGGGCTTGTCAAGCGTTCGCCATTGTGTATAATCTTATGCATGGCTAAAGCTGATATCCACCCCGTATACCACCAAGCAAAAGTTACCTGCTCGTGCGGGAACACCTTTACGACGGGCTCCACGATGCCCGCGATTCACGTGGAAATTTGCCACAAGTGCCACCCGTTCTACACGGGCGAGACGAAGCTCATCGACACCGCCGGCCGCGTCGAACGATTTACCACACGAAGAACAAAAGCAATTCCCAAAGCCGCGAAGAAAGTACGCGTGAAGAAGCAGTAAAACAACCCTGAAATAATCGGGGATTTGTTTTTTAATGGCGCGTGATGCTACCCTACGCTTAGACCATAAAACATGGAGGGTTCCGATGTTTGAACGATTTCGGGCTTCGATTGTGCTTGAAAGGCAATTCTGGCGGCGCTTCTGGAAAAGGTTCTTTATCGGAGCCGTCCTCGCGCTGATTATTTTCACCGTTACTGCCGGATACATACGGCAACTCGTATGTACTATTTACCCCACCTATTGCCGCCCGTCGAAGTACAACGCAACACCCATCGTTCCGCCGCCCAAAACCAGCGGACAAAAACTGATGCCTGACGCGCATATTTTCTCGGAAGCGGCCCTACCTCACGAGGAGGCATCCTCATGCGATCTCATGCCGATATAATCGTCACAAGCTGCCTCATCGGAATCCTCTTTATGCTCGCTCTGCCTTACTACGAGTTGGCGAGGAACGAACGCATGAGGGAACGGTATCCGAACTTCTGGCGCTTTGTCTGCGCGATCTATTTCATTCGAAAATAAAAACAACCGGTCTCGATTTTGAGGGCCGGTTTTTATTTGCGAATATTTTTGGTAGAATGGGACTAAGTTGCCCAAATTTTTGGAGGCCATACAATATCCTTGACTATTACGAATCTATAGTGCTAACATGACACTAGATTGTTCAAGGGGGTAAATAAAGTGTATTATGAGAACGTACGAACTGGTCTAATAATCGACCTCGCTAGCCTTTCCGCGAGGGAAAAGAAATTCTATCGCGCTGCCCTTAAGAAATTTCGGGCAAACATTGACTGACTTGATTTCGATGATTTCTCGTTGGGTATGAATTGCCCATTATACAGTGGCAAACACAACAGCGCCCATGTGACAAAATGTTCGCTTTATCAAGTTCTTTGCGACATGTCTCTGGAACTTGGCGTTAGACAGGGCAAGATCAAGGCCGGGCGGAGAAAGCCGCGTGCCTAAGTAAATCTCAGAGTAGTAACGATTGGTTTCTGCTAATCCAGGATTTGTTCCTGGATTTTTTCTCCAAAAATTTGAGTACTATGCCTTCTTCAAGCTAAAGAAAAACGTACTCCCCTTGCCCTCTCCATCCGACTCCGCCCATATCTTCCCGCCGTGGGCGTTCACAATGCTCTTCGCGATATGCAACCCAATACCACTACCCTTGATTTCCCCTCCCGCCTGATTGCCGCGTACAAACTCATTAAAGAGAAATGGCTTGGCGTCGGCGCTCATCCCCATTCCGGAGTCCGTAACGGAAAACACAGCCTCGCCTCCGGCATCTTTCACCTCAACCCGAATAAACCCGCTCGGCGTATACTTGATCGCGTTGTCGAGAAGATTTTGAATAACATGCTTTAATTCCCGCGGGTCCGCTTGCACGAAAATATTTTTTGTGGGAGCGCTCAATGCTAGCTCTAACTTTTTATTCTCCGCAAGCAGTTTGATCCCATCTACTGCGTCCTTCGCGAGTCCCACAAGATCGGTCTTTGAAAACTCATACTCCATCTTTCCTTCTTCGATCTTTTTGAGGTCAATTACGTTCGCAAGAAGGTCCACAAGCTCGTCAGCGGTAAACTCGATCTTCCGCAACACTTCTGTTTGTTTCTCACTCACTTCGCCATATTGCCCCTCGCGGAAGAGCGTCGCGTACCCCTTTACGATGCCCAAAGGCGCCTTCATTTGATGCGCGGCGAACGAAAGCAAGCTGTTCTTCGTGCGATTCAATTCCTCAAGTTCTGCTATCTTTTTTTGGAGTTCTTCGTTCGATGGTTCGGGGTGTTTGTGTAGCGCATCAGCCATATTAAGCATTGTATCAATTTTCTACCGCTCGCGCTTCGGTCGACAAAAACGGCAACGTATGCTATACTGCTCAGTAGGAGCAAATCTTGAAATGCGGGGGTGCTGTCATGCTCAAGCGGTGGAAACTGCTTATCGTGGCGGCTCTCTTCGGTGCCGTCGCCTGCTTTTACTGGAAATATGTATTCGGGGCTGGGCTCACATTTATCCGCAGTGAGCTCGCAATGCTCTATTGGATGGGACTTGGCTTCTCCCAAAAAACCGCGTTCTGGATAGCTCTCGGCTCAAGCTTCGCAACCATCATCGGCTACTTTCTGGGAATGGAAAAGGTCGTGAACGACCTCTTCCCGAAGTATCCCCGACTCAAGGCATTTTTTGCCCGCCTTGGCATCAAGAACGGCAAAAAGAAAAAAATCTCACCGCAACTCAGCGAGGGATTACGCGCCGTTGCGAAAAAGTTCCCCTATATCATCGTCTTGCCCGCCCTCTGTTTCGACCCCGCATGCGGCGTTCCGCTCGGAGTCGGTTTCGCGAAATCTCGCGGGCTGAACCCACGATGGGCGTGTTTTGCAATGCTTTGCGGCAACGTCGCCGAAAAAATACTCTGGAACGCGTTCCTCTACAAACTGCAACCCCTGGGCATACCGACGACCATCGCGATCGGAGTCGTCGTCGCACTCATAACCATCACCATCAGCAGGTTTTACCATCGCCATCTCGAAACCTAAATCTCCCCGGCACATAGCGTAGGGGAGATTTTATTTTACTCAATTCCTTCGCCTACTGCCTCGCAAACCCGGATAGTATTGTGCGAGCAAACCAAACTATGGTGAACTTCGCATAGCGTACCATGACCCACAAAGAAGTGCGGGATTGTATGGCTCTCGCAGAATCTCTTTGCGCACACTCGCACGATTACTACCGGGCCAAAATCTCCCGCACCTTCTTTACGATTACGTCGAGGTCTTCGGTTTTTTCGATGAAATCCTCCATGCCCATCGCTTGGCTCAATTTCGTTTTGTCGGCAGTAATCGTCGGCCACGGGTCTTTCAAGCTCGTAAGAAACGCGATTTTCATGTCCTTCGTTTTTGGATTCTGTTTTATGATAAGCGCGACATCCGTCCCCGTTTCCCCCGGCATGTGAATGTCCATAAGAATAAGATCGGGCGCAAGCGCCCCGCTTTGCGCGACTGCTTCTTTGCCATTACGCGCGAGCGCTGTTTCGAACCCCGAAGCATTCAACTTCAAGGACACAATTTCAAGGAAGTCTGGCTCGTCGTCAACAAGCAATATAAGCGGCTTTTCCCGTGCCATCCCGTTAGAGACAGGAAACGTTCAACGTTTCCGTACATCGCGCGCATGACCAGTGTGCGGTGTTAAAAATTACTTCGTCAGTACCGATGCCGTGCAATAGATGGGTCATCTCTAGCGGGACCATGTACGTTGCCATTACTTGAGCACTGCGCGAATTTGGTCGTATATGCCGTCCAGGTTATCGGTCTTCCGTATGTATCCTTGCGCGCCCAATTCTTCAGAGAACTTTCGGTTCAGCGCCTGCATTTCCTGGCGCGGGTCGCCCAAGCTCGTGAGGAACACGACCTTAACGTCCTTTGTCGCCGGGTCCTTCCGAAGTTCGAGAAGCGCTTGCGCGCCATCCATAATGGGCATATTGACATCCATAAGCACGAGGTCGGGCTTTAATTGTTTTACTTTCTCTATGCCCTCTTTGCCGTTCATAGCTGTTTCAACGCGCATCCCACCAGCGGAAAGTTTTATCTTAAAAATCTCCCGGAAATCGGGCTCGTCGTCGACGATCAAGATAAGTGGCTGTTGCTCTGCCATAATATAATTAATTTTCAATGATTAATTTTCAATTTTCAAGTAGGCGGAAGAATGAGTTGCTGCACCTGAAAATTGTTAAATTAAAAATTGTAAATTTTCTGCGATATGCTTATTATACCATTATATCACATATAAACAAACAAGGTCATCCTACCCCTCGACGTACTCGGGGCAAAACACTATGACTACAAATAAGGTTATTTTGGAGATACGCGCCGGAGCGGGTGGCGATGAAGCCGCTATCTTTGCAGCTGACCTCGGGCGCATGTACCAGCGTTATGCCGCAAAGCGCGGGTGGGTTTTTTCCGTCCTTGATCCAGGCAAAACCTTCGTAGCGGAGATCCGTGGCGAAGGATGTTATGAGGCGCTAAGCCATGAATCGGGCGTCCACCGCGTGCAACGGATCCCCAAAACGGAGAAAGCAGGCCGAGTGCACACCTCAACCGCTTCCGTAGCCATACTTCCCATCGTTGAAGCAAAAGAGGTAAACATCGCCCAAAGCGATCTTGAATTTACCTTCTCCCGCGCGGGCGGCCCGGGCGGTCAGAACGTGAACAAAGTGGAAACCGCGGTGCGCGTACTCCACAAACCGACCGGCATCGTGGTCTCATGTCGCGAAGAACGCTCACAAAACGCCAACCGCGAAAAAGCGATGGAGGTGCTCCACGCGAAGCTCTACGAGATGGAACAGCGCAAAGCGAGCGGCAATGTCGGCGATATTCGCCGCGAGCAAATCGGCTCCGCAGACCGCTCGGAAAAAATCCGCACCTACAACTTCCCCGAAGACAGGATCACTGACCATCGGTTGGGGAAAAAATTCCATAACATTGAGAAAATCTTGGAGGGTGACTTGGATAAGATCGTTGAGGCGTTCGCCAAAACCGAGCAAAAATCGTAACCGCACTGCGAAAAGTCAGGCACTATGACGCGTCATAGTGCCTGACTGGACTAAAAATGAGTAACCGCTCCGGTACGGTTATTCACCGAGCACATAATCGCTATGTGCTCGGTTATTGTGTTCGCAACCGCCATGCATCATGGCGGCAGAAACAATAAAAAAGAGGCGCATTGGCCTCTTTACTTTCAATCCTCTTTGGACGAAAACTGCTCTTTCGCGGTGATCGTAAAAAAAGAATTGATTCGCCGCATGCCGGGCAGTACAATCGGTTTACCCAGCGCGTTTCGCTGGGCGCGAGGTTCTCGCACTGTCCGAACCGCCCATCAAATTTTGCGTCCCAGCGGGAAATTTTGTCGGTCTCGCTTACAACATGTTCATGTCCGTGTTCACAACGCACGACCCTTCCCACTGCAGGGACGCGTTCATCGTGCGCCATGTTAACCCACACCTCCCTCTCCGCCATGCTCATGTTCGTCGTCGTCACTACGCGAAGCTCCACCCTCCGATTCCATCCGATCTTCATTCTTGTATAGAATCTTTTGTCGTCACTTCCCGTTCTTCTCTTCTCGGCTCACGAAGCTCAACCTCCATGTCGCACTCGGGACAATGCGCTACATAAATTCCACCCCTGTCCCATACCCGGTACATGGTGCCGTGGTTGGCAATATCATGCTCGGTAATTTCGAATACACACCCACAATGGCCGCATGACTGTTTGCCCTTGAACCGGCGCTTTTGCTCCGTCTCGGCTCTGCCCTTCCCCGACTTAATAATGATGGCCAACGCGCCTCCTCGTTTACCATGTTTACACTCAACTATTGAGAGCGTAATCCGCCTGTACTTTTTTGTCAAAATCCCTACAACAATTTCTCCACGTCCCGCAGTTCTTCCCAAATGCCTTCGGTAGAGCTAACGAGTTTATTCTAATATGTTGTCCAAATTCACGTCGTACATCATCGCTTCGTTCATAAGCCGATAATCGTAAAGTTCCTTCGGCGTAAACCACAACACGATCTCCTTTTCCGCCTCTTCGGCAGAGCCAGACGCGTGCACCAGGTTTCGAACCGCGCGGGCATCAACGTCCGCAATTTCATACGAATCAATCGTGTAATCGCCGCGGATCGTTCCCACATCGGAAGTCAGCGGCTCCGTGCCACCCGTAATCTTCCGGACAATTGATGCCGCGTGGATCCCCTGCCACACCATCGCGATGACCGGCCCCTTCGTCATATAATTCTTCAAGTTTTTCAAAATGACCTCCGTAACTTTGAGCGGGTCATCGAACGGCGGCGTTTTGCCTTTCTTCTTGTATGATTCGATGGTCTTCACGCCCGTCTTCACCCGCCACTCGGGGTCTATGAGGTAATGCCGGTCAATGAGGTCCACGGTCGGCACCATCATTTTGAGGCCGACGAGCTTCAAACCCGCCTGTTCATAGCGTTTGATGATCTCTCCTACTAATGTACGTTGGACGCCATCGGGTTTGACGATAACGAGCGTACGTTCTTGTTTGGGGTGTGCCATAAAAATAGAATATAGTATTTAGAATATAGAATGTAGCAGAAAAAGCAAATTTATTTTTTCTTTTTGATCTCCAATCCCAACTCCTCCAACTGCTTTTTGTCCACTTTCGATGGCGAGCCCATCATCGGGTCGAATCCTTCGCCGGTTTTGGGGAAGGCAATTACTTCGCGAATATTCGGTTCGTTCTGGAGAACGGAGATGAGGCGATCCAAGCCCCAGGCAATTCCGCCGTGCGGCGGAGCGCCGTAGGAAAACGCTTCGAGCATATGGCCAAAATTCGCCTTGATGCGTTCGTCCGAAAATCCCATAACCTTAAATACCGCCGAGAGCGCCTCCGGCCGGTGGTTCCGAATGCTTCCCCCGCCAATCTCAAGACCATTCATCACCACATCGTATTGCGTGGTCAAAATCTCCGAAATATTTTTTTGCGCTAAAAGATCGTCCATGTGCTCGGGTTTCGGCGCGGAAAATGGGTTGTGCGTGAAGGTCCATCCCGTTAGAGGCAAGTCGCCTCTGGCGACTGCCGCGGCTCCGCGCGGGCCTCTAACGGGATCCACCGCCCCCCTTGATCGTTCAAAGAACGGGAAGTCGACTACCCAGCAAAACGCCAAAAGATTCGGGTTCTTTTTTTCTTCTTCGGTACGGAGATCGGGCCGGTCCGTACCATACTGCTCCATCACCTTTTTGTAACTTAACCGCGGGAATGGAACTTCTTTTATTACTTTGTCCGGATATACGTGCTTTATGAGCGCAAGCAGAAGGTCTTCATTCACCCGCATCACGTCCTCACGCTCCACGAAGCTCATTTCCATATCAAGCTGGGTAAATTCGGGCTGGCGATCGCCACGCGTGTCTTCGTCGCGGAAACACCGCGCTATCTGGAAATATTTTTCAACGCCCGCAACCATGAGAAGCTGCTTGTACTGCTGGGGCGACTGCGGCAGGGCGTAAAACTTTCCCTGCGAGAGCCGAGAAGGCACCAAATAGTCCCGTGCGCCTTCGGGCGTTGACTTGGAAAGAATCGGCGTCTCAATCTCAAGGAATCCGCGCTCCGAAAGAAATTCTCGAATGAACTTCGTGGTTCGGTGGCGTGCGATAAGATTCTTCGCGAGCCGTTCGCGCCGTAGATCGAGATAGCGATATTTAAGCCGCGCCTCTTCGTTTATCTCAAGCCCGTTCGTATCCACCGATAGGGGGGTCGCTTCGCATGTGCTCACAATCTCAAGCGCCGTTACGCCAATTTCATAGTGCCCCGTGGGAATTTTTTCGTTCACCATCGCGGGCGGGCGCTTTTTCACGTGTCCCTTTATTTTCACAACGTACTCAAGTCGAAGCTCCGACGCATTCTTTATATCCGGTCCGAACACCACCTGCGTGATGCCGCTCCGGTCGCGAAGGTCAATAAACACAAGTTTGCCGTGGTCGCGCCGCGCGTGCACCCAGCCCGCAAGCTCCACTTCATTGCCATGTTCTTTTACGATGTCCGCAATCCACGTTCGCATACTCTAAAGAATAACGAATAATGAATAATGAATAAAGGGGGTGCTTCCCGATACCTTCTTGTTCCCACCCATAATTCTTTATTCTCTATTCATCATTCTGGTATACTAAGGACATGCTTACCTTTGAACAAATGATGGTCCGCCTCCTCGTCGCCTTGGCGCTCGGAGCACTCGTGGGCTTGGAACGCGAGCTTATCGGCAAAGACGCGGGGATACGAACTGCCATGCTCGTTTCGGGTGGAGCGGCATTATTTACCATCATCTCCGTCATTATGCCTGCAGTCCTTAATGTAAACACTGAGCAATTTCCGGTTTTATCGGACAGGGTAATTTCAAATATCGTCGTGGGTATCGGATTCCTTGGGGGCGGCATTATCTTTAAAACAAGCGACCACGTGAAAGGCCTCACGACCGCAGCCGTCGTGTGGGTGACGGCCGCTATCGGCGTGCTTGCGGGCTTGGGCCTTGCCCGCTTCGCGATCACCTCCGCCGTCCTTATCACCGGCCTTCTCTATATTTTGAGAAAGTTGCGTCTTTACGAACACATCCGACCTGGAAGCAAGGTGCACGAGAACGGGGACTGACGCTCGGATAAAGTTTACCGAGAACACGCTACGCCGCTTGAAAATTATATTCGCTCAATTCAACTGCACGAGTAAATTGTACGGTTCCCGTTTGCCTTAGCACATCGCGCGCTATGTGCTAGGTTTTCCGACCATACAATTTACAAATCGCGCATTTTTCATTTCGCTCATTAATTTTCAGAGCGGCTTCGCTTCTGGTTCTCGGCAAATTATCCTCGCTTCTAAGGAAAAACTGGCAAGCATATTTATGCTTGCAAAATCCCCCGTATGTGATATACTTTAATAGAAAAATCGGCAACTCAAGTGATAGCTCTTCGCGCAAGCGAGGAGAGGAAAGTCCGGACACTCAGTCCCGTGAAAATGGGACACTTGTAGCGGCTAACAGCCGTCGAGCGAAAGCTTAGAGGTGCGAGCAGAAACGTCCGGATTCGAAAGAATCTGGAAGACCCAATCTCAACGTCGTCGGTCTAGTTCCGCCATAGAGATAAAAAAGCGGAAATGAAACGGCTAAATCCTTACTGGGTGCAAGGCCGCGCCACCGATGCTTCGCATCGGGGATATATCGAAATTTCGAGATATCGATATCTCCGCTGCGGAGCAGCGGTGGAGTGCCGCACGAACCTGCGAGCAATCAAACCATGTAAAATCGCTCCGTGATCACATGGCCGCGTGATGGAGCAATCCATTTTACGCGGGGTCCAGATAAATTATCACTGCCAATTTTGTCCGCCGTAGGCGGTTACAAAATTGAGCATCCCGAGCCGAGTCGAGGGACCCTTCGACTTCGCTCAGGGTTCTCGGTTTTGCACCACCTTCGGTGGGCAAAATCGGAACAGAATCCGGCTTATGAGTTGCCGGTTTTTCTTTTCCCCAACAACATCCTTACATACTGGAGTATGTAAGGATGTTGTTGTTATGCTCCTCTCTCGTCCAGCACCCCATTCACTGTCCTGTCCGCTTTTTGTTGAATGTCTATCATCCTACCCATGGAATCCGAGATCGGCGGGATTGTTTCCCCCTGGAATCCGCTCCACGGAACCACCTTTGCCTTCAAACGCCGCCCTCATATCAGCGACTTCCTCCGCGAGCTCCACGGTTTCCTCTTGGATGGCATTTCTTTGTATGTGCCGCCGTGACCAATAATCTATCACAAGCTTACTATCGCCGAATATTTTTTTCGCCCGCATTTTTTTCGCGATCGCAAGGGCATACCGCAACGCCAAAAGTTCTCCATAATTGTTCGTTGCCGAAGCATCGTCCACGAAGTGCTTCCCAAAACGGTTGATGTCCTTTTTAGAAAGCGCTTTGTGGAGAAGGTTTTTTCCTTTCTCGTCCGTCACGCTGATCTCGACACCCTTTCCCCTGCCAGTTCCCGAGTCAAAATAAATTCCCGATTCGAGTTTCCGTATGGGTTTCGCCTTTATTTCATAGCGGGCCCCGGCCACGAGCCAACGTTCCGCGTCACTCCTCTCGCCAAAAGCCATGAATCTCGCCCCCGCTTTCCCGGAAACGATTCTTTCGCATATTTTCCAATCGTCGGCCACGCCCCTGCTCCCGCCCGGAATCGTGTATGCGTAATACTTTTTCTTTTTTGCCATTTATCGTAATGAACGAACAAGCTTCCACGGAAATTTCTCACCGAGTTTTAAAGAAAAGCCGGCTGAAACTTTGTGCCCTCCCCCGCCAAACTTCTGCGCGATCTTCGCAACATCCACGGACCCGTCCGATCGGAGCGACACACGGATGTGGTCGGGGTAGGTGCTCCATATTGCGGCGAAGGAACGACACTTGTGCGCCAATATCTTTCCGAGGTCGTCGGCGAAATGACGGGGGGCATTGATGGCGAACGCCCGATGTCCCAAAAAATTGACGGACATGGCGGTCGGGAGCAACTCGTTCACAAGACGCGCATCATGCCGCAAGATCAACTCGCCCTTTTCTATATGCGCGCGGCGTTTCGCCGGAATCTGCACATCCCTTGCCATACGGCTCCATGCCGCAAAGTCATAGCCGAGCAGATCCACGACCGCCACTGTCGCCTTCGAACCGGGGGTTCTCCATTTCCATAAATCGAAATCCTCCACGCAACGAAGTAGAATGGGGACTTTTTGCCTGGGATGAAAATAATTCCACGAGAGAACCGCGCCGGAATGGTGGAGTGAAAACGAGTAGTTGTGGGTCGTCTTCACCACGTCCCGCGCGGTAATGTGGTGATCGATCGCCGTAACACGCACATTGTCCCGCATGAGTTTTTTCGTAACATCTGCGGGGTATCCATAATCAATAAGATATATTTCTTTATTTTTGAGTACGCAGGGAGGTATAAAACGATCGAGGGCGGGAAGATACGCCGCTTTGTTCCCGAACTTCTTCCACGCCGCCCAGGCGCCGCCAAAGCCGTCCCGACAATCCCCGTGGTAAATTACTATGATTTTTTGTTGTGGAGTTTTCATTGAATTTTCTAATTCGCGCGAATAGGAAAGTAATAAGTTACCTCTCTAGGGCTTCTATGCCCGGCAATTTTTTTCCCGCTAGAAAATCAATCATCGCTCCCCCGCCAGTCGAGATAAAGCCGAATTTCTTATCGAGCTTGTGCTTTTTAAGAAACATCACCGTTTCCCCGCCGCCCGCGACCGAAAATGCTTTCCGGTTTTTTGCAATCGCTCGGGCGATAGCAAGCGAACCTCGCTCATACTGTTTTTTCTCTATAACCCCAAAGGGACCGCTCCAAATGATGGTTTTCGCATTGTGAATCGCTGTGGCAAACGCGCGCGTCGTCTTCGGACCGGCATCTAAGATCATGTCTCCACGAATATTGAAATCAACGGGGAGCGCGACGTTCTTGAGGCGCGCGATCATTTTTAAGTCGGGGGTGTCTTTTTTGTTGTTGTCCACCATGGACTTCCCAATATCCATTCCCCTCAGCCGTAAGATCGTGTTCGCCGCGGCGCCGCCAAGCAAAAACCATTTCGCCTTATTTTTGAAATATTTAATAATGCCCAGCTTGTCCCCTGCTTTGCCGCCCCCCAAGACGAACACAAGCGGCTGTTTTGGATTCTTCAAAATCTTCGAAAGCGTCCTGACTTCACGCTCAAACTCCAACCCGCCGAACGCAGGCAAAAACTTCGTGATCGCAGATACAGACGCATTCGCGCGATGTGAAACCGCAAAAGCATCGTTTACATAATAGTCGGTGAGCGACGCAAGCTGCTTCGCGAACTTCGGATCGTTCACCTCCTCACCTTTCCAAAACCGCATATTCTCAAGCACGATGACCGATCCGCGCGGCGCGTCAGAAATAATCATTTTCGCCTTTTGAAGCGGCATATACGGCACAAACACAACCCGCCTCCCAAGAAACTTCTGGAGGTTCGCCGCATCGCGTCGTAAGCTTAACTTTTTATTCACTCCGCTTATTTTCCTATTCGCACGCCTGCCCGCCGTAGTTTTAACGAAGGCGGGAATTAGAGAATGGTCGGGTCTCCCGCGGTGGCTTATGATGACAATCTTCGAGGCCCGGCGGAGCAGAAACTCAATGGTCGGCACCGCCGCCTCCATGCGCCAGTTGTCTTCGGTATTGAAATCGAGGCGCAGGAGCGCCGTGCCGGCAAGCACCTTCGAATTCGCCGTACGGAGATAGCTAATCATGATCTTTATTATAGACCAAAAACAAAAGGGGGCGTAGTATAAGCGATCATTGCTGATCTCCTACGCGCCCCGTAAAATTAGCTCGATCTCCTCGACCGCCCGTGGACAAGCTGGTAGGCCTCGTCCAGAGATATGACGCGGTGTTTCTCCTGTGGTCGGCCAGATGTGCCGGGAACAAACAGGGGTCTCCATTCAATCATTCCACATCCCTGCTCCAGCCGCCGAAGATCATCGTCGTCCCCCGTCACTTTTCCGTCCTCTTTGAAATTCCAACGGCTGGAGAACGTCATCGTATTGGGCACTCGGGGATAAAACTTCTCTCCAATCAGAACCCCATCCTCTTTGTACGCCTCGTACTTAAAATCAATGGCACGCACAACGGCAACTAATCCATTGTTCTGCCACTTAACGAGGTGGGGTTTGTGGGACTCAACCCATCGGTCAATGTGGTAACCCACATCACCCAATCGGTTAGTGACAATGACGTACATAGCGCCAAAGCATCCCCCAAAGAAAGCCACGATGTACGGCAATGGTGCCCACGGCGTCCCGCGAACAGCTTCGACGGGTATCACTTTCTCCACAGCGAACAACACCCCTGTACCGACAAGGAACACCGTACTGAAAACCGCGACGATCCATCCGAGCTTCATGAAAAAACTTGCGATCCTGATTTTCAACATGACAAACCTCCAGCTTGCCTCCGTTTTGTCCGCGAGTTGCGGTGCCGTGAGGACTTATAGCTGATACTGCTGGTTGAATTGTATCATACATAATGCCTTTTTGTCAAGTGTCCGCTTTTGCTCAATAAATCTTGATAAAATCGGGTATAATCAATGTTATTGCCACCATGAAACATATCGTCATCCTCGGCGCCGGGTTCGGTGGCTTACGCGCCGCAATGGATATTGCGAAGAAACTCCGCGGCCTTAACTTGCTCGACAAGTACGAAGTCGTCCTCATCGACCGAAGCGACTGCCACCTCTACACGCCACTCCTCTACAAAGTGGCTACCTCGCCCAGCATGCACGAAAACGTCTGCACCTACGACATTAGTCCCCTGATCAAGGAGCTCCCCATTCGATTTGTGCAGGATGAAGTAACCAATATTGATCTTCCGAATGGCGACGTTCATCTGAAGGGCGGCGCACCCATAAAAACCGACTTCCTTGTCGTGGCACTCGGCTCGGAAACAAACTACTTCGGCATCCCCGGTCTTAAAGAAAATTCTCTCCAGCTTAAAACAGTTGAAAGCGCAATGGAGGTGCAAAATGCTATACGAGCCGCCTTCGCACAAGGTAGCGAAGTAAAGATCGTCGCGGGCGGCGCGGGAGCAAACGGTATTGAGCTTGCGGCAGAACTCCGCCTGTGGGCAAACCGTGCGGAGAGAGAAAATAAAAATCTCAAAGTTTCCGTGTCCATCATAGAAGCAATGCCGACCGTCCTTCCGGGACTCGATGTGCGAGTCGTGCGCACGGTGGCGACACGACTTCAACGTCTTGGCGTTGCGGTTATGACTGGCGCGAAAATCGTATCGGTCGCACCACGTGAAATCTCGCTCGATGGAAATACAAAAATATCTTTTGATGTTTTTATCTGGACGGGCGGTATCAAAACCCCCGAAATGATCTCCGTGCTTCCTATTAAAAAAGAACCGCGCGGTAAGCCGATCACCGAGGCCCATATGGCCTGCCTCGCCGCAACTCCCGATCTCAAACTACATCCTATGATCTATGGCCTGGGCGACAGCGTGTGTTTTATGAACCCCATAACGAACCGACCCATTCCGGCCGTCGCGCCCGCGGCAATCGCGCAAGCGAACGTTGTAGCGCACAACATTATTGAGGAAATCAAAGTTCTGGAGTCAAGAGTCAAGAGTCAAGAGTCAAGAATGTACATACCGCGTGAGTACCCCTATGTGATCCCTGCAGGCGGACGGTATGCCATCGCAAAGATCGGGCCGCTTGTCATTTCCGGGTTCCTCGGCTGGCTTTTCGAGAAACTCGTAGCGTTGAATTATCTTCTTTCGATCATGCCGTTTTTCCGAGCTGTCGGCGCATGGCTGAAATAATTTGCCCCGCGTGCAAGAAACAGATATACTCGGGAAAACATCTCGAAGAAAGGAAAAAAAACATGGACACGAAAGCAACGCAGCTGCTTGATGAACTGAACAAAAAATACCGAGAACTGCATCGGGCGTTCGAGGAACAGTTCTGGCTCTTTAAGATGGGCGACCACGCTGCTGGAACGGCAATGAATGCGGCTGAAAAAATCAGGGACGCTTTCCGAGCAGACCCGGAGAACTTACGTCGGATCCGAGCAATGCTTGCGGACAGCGGCGTTGCTCCGGAAGAAAAAGGGCGCTTGCAGATTTGGGAGAAGTTTTTTAATCTCTACCAAATTCCGGCTGAACTTGACCCCCTCCGTGACGAAATAATGAAGATTGAAGCGGAAATCGCGAAGAAATTCGCGACCGCGAACAATGGATATAAAAACCCCACCACAGGCGCGTTCGTGCCGGCATCCAAAAGCAAAATGCGCATGATGGTGAGAACAAATCCAGATGAGACGATTCGGAAGGCGTGCTACGACGCGCTCGAAGAATTATCGTTGCTTGCAATCCACGAATACGTGCGCGTTGTGGGGCTGCGAAACCAATTTTCCCGAGCGCTCGGCTTCGAAGATTACTACGCCTATCACGTGCACATCAGCGAGGGCATGACAAAGAAGCAGATCTTCGATCTGTTCGACGAGATCTACAAACGCACAAAATATGCGTTCGAAGACGTGAAAAAGCTCGAGGCAACGATGCCGGGGCTCCGGAAACCCTGGAATTTCGGCTATATGATGTCGGGATCGTTCACACTCGAAGAGGACCCATATTACGATTTCGACGAAGCGCTTATCCGCTGGGGAAGGTCGTTCGCCGCGCTTGACATTGATTTCCGGGGAGGCATCCTGCAACTTGACCTTCTGGACCGGCAAGGAAAATACGACAACGGCTTTTGCCATTACCCGGACATCGTGAATTTCGGGCGCGACGTACGAAACCCGGGAGCATCGAACTTCACCTGTAATGTTGTGTATGGCCAACCGGGCGCAGGAGCGCAAGGGATCCACACGCTCTTTCACGAAGGCGCGCATGCGGCAGACCGATTGAACAGCGAACAGGTAGAAACGTGCCTCAACACCGAATGGCCCCCGGCTTCTATCGCCTGGGCGGAAACTCACAGCCAGTTCTCGGACACTATGCTCTCGAGCATCGAATGGCGCACCCGGTATGCCAAAAATAAAAACGGCGAACCATACCCATTCGACCTCTTTGAGCGGCAAGCAAGAAAATTGAGAATTCTTGCGCCCATGGATCTGTATGGCATCATGTATATTTCGGAATTCGAGAAAAGAATTTACGAAGAGAAAAATCTCACGCCTGAAAAGGCCATCGAGATCGCGAAGGCGATGCACCGTAAGTATCAGAACATGGGGGAGGATTCCCTCTGGGCGCTTTCCGTGCCGCACATCTACGAGTGGATTAGCTCGGCGTATTACCACGCCTATGGCCTTTCCGAACTCGCCCTCATGCAGTGGCGCAAGTACTTTTATGAAAAGTATGGATACATCGTCGACAACCCCGCGATCGGCAAGGAGATGCGAGCAGTGTGGATACTCGGCTCCCTGAAAAACTTCGCGGACTTCGTAAAAATCGCGACCGGAAAAGAACTTTCGCCCGAAGCATTCCTCGAAAACGCAACGATGAACACCGAGGACTACATTCGGCGCGGAAAAGAACGGGTGGAAAAACTTGCGTCGGTCCCGGAGTTCACCGGCTCCGTCAATCTCAATACTCGCATCCGCATGGTCCACGGCAAAGAAGTGATCGCCGACAACTCGGTAAGCTTTGAGGATATGGCCGAGAAATATCGTGCCTGGCTCCATACGCAAAAGCATCACGCGTAATATCCCGAAAAAACACACGACCCCGCTCATCACGGGGCCTTTTTTATTTTCGCAAACAAAAAGGCGGAATCCGTAGATCCCGCCGTAGCGATTTGTTTTCCTTCGACCAGGTTTCGCCAACCTGCCGATAACTCGGGAGCCACTCCGAGGGTGTAGGCTCGTTTCCTTATCCTGGCAACTGAGTACCTCCAGAGAACGAACACGCGACCAAGGTTAGAACGTGATAGTTACCATGGTCGGGTATTCACGCTCCACCTGCGCCTTGTTCTCGGTCGTAAGACGGAGATTCTCCTGTGCCTCCGCAAAAAGCTTCTCGCGGTTCGGCTTTTCCTGGCCACGGGCTTTCTGAAGGTCCTTGTGGGCCTTCTTCAGCTCGTCCGTTGCCGAGGAAACTGCATACTGCGCCTCCCGGTTCAGACGGACGTTTTTCTCAAAGGTCGCATCGTCAGGATGGCGACCAATCCCAGAATGCCCGAGCCCGACGGGAAGATGCCGCGTCACTGATCGGCGATTGCTACCCTCGCCAATCACCACAGCCACCTGGACGGTATGCTTCTTCTTGCTCACTGAAATCAACGTTCCCTTGAATTCCACGAGAACCTCCTTCGTCCCCCGCGTATACGGGGTTTACGGACGGCCTGCTCGTTCTTCTGAGCAATAGCTACTTCGTAGTATAGCATATATTGAGCGATTATGTCAATAGCTCTTGGTAATGTGCACACACATATGGCGGTTTTCCCTAGAATGGGGAAATGGCTATATCCATGGCAAAAACAATTAAGGAAGAACGCATGCGGTGGGTGCTCCCCATCGTGAACAAGGAAGTCCGGCTCGTCGTTGCGGCAAAGGTATTCCCGTACGGAAAGCGTACCCTGGAGCGATGGGTAGCTGCGTACCGGCGAGGCGGCGAAGAAGCCCTCACGCCGAAGTCCACGGAACCGAAACGGTATCACGGGGAAACGTCCATTTGGCTCAAAGAGCGCGTGATCGCGGTACGCAAGCGAACGAAGAAATGCGCCCAAAAGATCCACTGGCAGCTCGCGAAGGAGGGTATCGTGATCCCCGCGCGCACGATTGGCAAGATTCTCAAGAAAGAGAATCTGGTGCGCCAGTATCGGGTAAAAAAGGTGAAATACAAATACCTCCGCGCTGAACGGCAGCCGGGGGAACTCGTGGAGATCGACGTGAAGCATGTGCCGGGAACCGTTGCGGGACGGCGATATTTCCAATATACGGCGATTGATACCTCCTCACGCTGGCGACATCTCGCGATCTTTGAGGAAGAGTGTACGCTCAGTACCCTCGCCTTCCTTGGAGAAGTCATGGCTCGATTTCCACGCCCCATCCTTGCCGTGAAAACCGACAATCATTCGACTTTCACGAACTATTATACGGGAACGAACAAGCGGAGCGACCGTACGGTGAAGACGGTCCATGCCCTCGATCGCTTCTGCGCAGAACGTGGCATGGTCCACTACCTCATCGACCCCGGGCATCCTGCGCAGAACGGCACGGTGGAGCGCTCTCATCGCGAAGATCAGGAGAAATTCTACGAACGACTCTCGTTCACATCACTCCGCGATTTGCGAAGGAAGATTGTTGTGTGGAATACTTATTACAACAACCTTGAGCACTGCGGGTTAAACGGAAAAACGCCGAACGAATTTCTGGTCGAAAATCGAAAACTAAACCCGCCATATGTGTGTGCCTAAGACAGCCGCCGATGTGAGGGTGGGCGAAAGCAAGATAAAGCACACGCCAAGTGCAACTAAAATTCCTACAAGAGAACGGTGGGGATATTTTTTGAATGCCATGGGATTAATGATATCAAATCACCCCCCTCAACCTCCGATACATTTCTTCCCCGATCATGTAGTCGCACCGTGGCCGGTTGATTCGCTGCCTTCTGCTTTGTTTGCGGCGGGATTCTGTGAGATATTGGGTGTTTGCTTATTTTTTTCGGCATCTTCCTCGGGACCCTCTTTGGCCACTTGATCTACCAACTCTTCCTCTTTGGCAATTTCTTCTCTATCCTCGTCGAATGTGATTTCCAACTTTTTAATCTGATTCGGCTTGCCGAGAATCAGATCGAGGAGGCCGAAGGTCTCCCAGCGGATCCAGACGGTCGAAAACGGCGGTGCGTCAATTTTGCCGCTCACGAAATCCTCCGCCTTTTTGTCCATTGCCTTCGGCACGCGCATTTTCATGAGTTCAATCGTGAGTTCCAAGTTCGCAGCATCATTCGTCCACCAGTCCTCTCGCATGGCTTTCTCGAAATCCCGAACCGCTTGTTCCTCCCAGTGTTTCAACCATTCTTTCCGCGCCTCGAGTTCTTCCTGCTTCCCTTCTTCCTCTTCGCGTTTCTCTTCATCAGTCAGATTGCGCTCCTCCGGCGAACCGGCCCGTGCCTCTCGCCTATTTTCACCATCCTCTAATGCGACGCCCTCGGGAAGATTCTCGCGGCCGTTTTCTTCAATCCACGCCTGTTTTTCCTTCGCAAGTTCCTGCCGCTCTTCTTCAAGTTTTCGCAACCGTTCATGTTGAAAATCCTCTACTGGCGACTTCTCGTTTGCCGAAGAGGCGCCAATATCCTTCTGCAAAGCGCGGAGTTTTTGTTCGGTAGCAGCGATCGACTTTCTCGCCTCAAAAATCCTCCGATCAACGCTATTCAGCTCCCCGAGTGTTTCGGTGATGCTCTCCTCGGGGGATTGCTCGGTACTGTTTTTGAGCTGCTCATTGCTGCTCTCTTGTTTCTGCTCAAGGCCCTTCCTCAACCCTTCGTTTCCCGAAGGAAGATCTTTGTCCAAGTTTTCAACAAGCTGTGTTCCTTGCGCTTCTGGCGCAGGGGCTTCGGGAACAACCTGCGGCTCATTGTTCAGTTTTTCGAAACCGTGATTCGCCATATTGATTTACTCTATCCAATTTTTTGTAAAACACAAGTAAACATTCTGTTCTTTTCCTACTCCCTCAATCTCTTATAAATCTCCTCCTCGATCACGTGCCGGTCTTGGCCGTATTTCGTGCGCGAGTATTCCTTAAGTTTTTCGGCGAGTTCCTTATTGCCCGCATGCCACGATTGCGTACCGATCTTGATGTTGAAGGGCTTCGAGGTCTCGCCGTTAATGAGGATTTTCGCGTACGCGTTCAAATTATCGATGTTGATGAGGTCGTTTTGGCCGAAGGTCGGCTCGAATTGCTTCACGAGAAATTCCGCGTCTTGCACGCCTACGCGGAACACGATCTGGCTTCCCACGTTCCCGAAGACCGCGTCGCGAATCTTCTCCTCAAGCTGGGCGATAAATTGATGCGCCATCGTAAGGTTTAGTTTATATTTCCGCGCCTCGGAAAGAATCGTCGAAATGGAATCCGTTGTGAAGTTTTGAAATTCGTCGATATAGAGATTAAAGTCGCGCCGCTTCGAAATATCCGGCGTATCCACGCGGGAGAGCGCCGCCATAAGGATTTTCCCCGTAAATATCATCCCCAAAAGCCCGGCATTGATATCCCCTATCCGTCCTTTCGAAAGATTGATGAGAAGAATTTTCCCCTGGTCCATCACTTCGCGGAAATTAAAAGCCGATTTTGGCTGACCGATAATCGGCCGCATATAGTCGTTCGAGATGAAGTTGTTGAACTTCGACGTAATGTAGGGCGTCATATTCGCGAGCGACGCCTCGCCTCCCGCCTTCACTGCTTCCTTTTCCCAGAAATCGATCACGACGGGATTTTTGATGCGGTCGAGTTTCCGCATGCGGTATTCCACATCGGTAAACACGCGTGGCACTTCAACAAGCGTTGCCGGTTCGTTTGGCATATCTTCCATAAGAAGCAAAAGCGCATTCCGCATGTACTGCTCGAACATGGGACCCATCGTTTCCTGCGAAAAAAGTTTATTGAAAATGCTCTGCATCTCGTTCACAATGAACGTTTTCTCTTCGGGGCGGCTGAAATTGTAATCGAGCATATTTAAACCCAATGGCCTCTGCAAATCGCCCGGATCGAAATAGATGAGATCGTCCAACCGTTCCTTGGGAATAAATCCGAGCGCGTTCTGCACAAGGTCGCCGTGCGGATCAATCACGGCCAAACCTTTTCCGGCTCTTAGATCCTCGATGAACATATTGCCGAGGAGCGTTGATTTCCCGGTGCCCGTCTGCCCAATAATATACACATGGCGCCGCCGGTCGTCGTCCGTAATGTACACGGGCTTTGTCTGCCCGCGGAACGCGCTTTCGCCGATCAAAAGCCCGTCCTTCGGCAGATTCGCGGGCGGCGGGGCTTCTTTTGACTTCAACCACTTTACCTTGGGCGTTTCGGTCGATGAACCCGGGAAATGACAAAAGCTCGCAATCTCTTCGCTCGAAAGCGTCATTTTTTGGCCACCCTCGAACGTGCGAAATATGAATTGATGAATGAGTTTATTCGGATTCTTTTGTTTCGCAATGCGAAACTCATTCCGCCGCGGCGCTCCGAACTGACCGAACCCCGCCGTAATGCCGTCCAAAATATCATCTGCCTGGAACTTTGATCCCGCGGATGCCACCACGCGAACATTTACCTCGAAAAGCGGCTTCGCGATCTTTGCTTCGAATATTTTGATGGCTTCCTCGTCGACGATCTTATCTTGCTTCACCTCCTTTTCTTCTTTTTTCGGGTTCAGGGCGCGGCTCACGGTATCGAAGCTAAAAGGAAACTCGTGGCCGAACACATGGCGTAAGGGCTCTCCTTTTTTGAGCTGTGAAATATACCCGTGAATCTTTTCTTTCACACCACGTGGCGCGGGTCGAAGCACGAGTTGCAGCGCCGCCCCCTCGCCCACTTCGTTGACCTTCGTAAATCCTCCAACGATTGAGGCAAATGAATCGAGTCCAAGTTCCGGATACGTACGGACCGGCAATGCATAATTTTCTTTCTGCATGATATACGCCGCGCTTGAAGCGCCATGCGCGTTGAAGATGTTGAAATCATCGCGCACTTCCTCCACGCTTGCTCCATTCCACAATCCCTGCACTTGCTTTACCGCTACTTCGCTCATTTTTTTTGGCACCGCGATATAGAAATGAATCTCTTCGCCTATGTGCGGAACGGCGACCTCAAAGGAGAATGGCTTCTTGAGCGATGAAAGCCCTCCAAGCAATTCCTCGAAGCGATTAATATCGAGCTTGAAATCTTTTTCTTGCTGTCCCGCGGCAAGGGCTTCTTTTTGTATCTTCACCAAAAAAAGCGTGATGCCCAGTGACTCAAAAAGCTTCTTCCGCATGAACGAACGAACCACAAAGAAAATACCGATGCCCGCAACGGCGCCGACGAGAAATGTGCTGATGAGATAAAGGGTCATTTCAAAATTCCCCGCCGCTGGAATTCGGGATAAAGTTTCCCGGCCAGGGCGTCGTGGAACGCATCAAGCACGAATGCGGGCGCTTTTCGCGCCAGGGCATCCGCTTTCGCGATGCCATGATGAAACGCCATGTCGATTAAGTATTCAATTTCAAGCTTCACTTCCGCGGATTCGCTTTGAGCATACGCGGGAAGCGGGCTTCTGCTCTGCGCGTCTTGCTGTGAAGTCGGCGCATTCGTAGCGGGAGGAAGCGACCGAATCGCCTGCTTTAAAATTTCCTTCTCGGTCATGGTTGCCGCTTCAGGACGCTCACGGTGCTTTTTCACTTCCGCTGCAAGCACCTTCATATCGGCTTCAAGCGCCGCGTGTTCAAATTTTGGGGAGGGTTGGTCGGGCATGTGCTTGTAAAAATTCTAATTTCTAATTTCGGGCTCTAAAGAGGGCGATGGCGAATTTGTCCCCTACAATGGTCATTCGTGTTGCAGATACGCCTTGTGTCGAATTTTGAAACATACAATAATGTTACTCTTTTTGTCTCGCTGGTTCAAAGAACTTGAACGAGGCGAGGATTTGTGTAACGAGTTCGTGGGGTCTGCCAGTACCATCATCGCAAAAAGCGTTAAACCAGTACACATAATCGTTGCGCGGGATGCGCGCAAAGTAATCCTCACAGTCTTTATAAAACTTTGCCGTATAAAGTGTTGTTTTTATGCCTCCGATCTCCAGCTCTTTGCGAAAGAGAATTTGCCACTTCTCTCTTTCCCGTAGAGTTCCTTTAATAACTCCGCCCTCTCCGTCGATAATAAATGGTTCCTTTTTGTCTCCGGACCAAACACTAACATCCAGAGAGCGATTCCTGTCTCCAGATGCCTTTAAGGACACCCCCCATTCCTCACCTGTAGTTGTTCCGAGTTCCTCCGAGAATTCTACGCCCCACATTTTCCAATCGGGCGGATAAAATAGTTGATAACCATACCTTTCATTTCGATACATTTTCCAACCCTCTTTGTCTTTGTCGATCTGGCCGAGAATGGTTGTTGGTAGTGGCGTAGTTAGCGGGGCTGGTAAGACAGAAACGCTTCGTGGGAAGGTGAACTCGTGAAAATAATACAACAAACCACTCAAGAGGGTGGTAGACACCAAAAACACGATAATAAAAATTTTGTGCTCCTTTTTGAACTGCGTCATATTAGAAACCGAAGAAGGTCCCTATTGATCGGGAAAGTGTCGTAAACAGGCTTGCTAGTCCCGCTGAAAACTGGTTAAAAAAGGTAGTGTGTATAATACGAGCGGTGTCTGATCCGCGAATCAGGGTACCGTCTTTTAGGGCGGCGGTAAGTGTAAGTTTTTGTGCTTTTCCTGACGACAGAGCAATAAAATCCCGTCGGTTGAATGTCGCAACAAGCTGTTTTTTGTTTGCGATTTGTGTACGAACGGGGGCAATTCCCTGCAAGCGAATAGTCGAAGTGTTAATGTCGGAAAGGCTAATCTCTAACCCCGCAGGAATCATTGCGCGTGCGGTAAATACTCCCCTGCTTTTAGTATTGAATGTGCGAGGGTCAACTCTAACGTTGATAGGCAAAAATGAGCCGCCCTCCTTGCTGTATTGTGTGGGAATTTTGATTGTTTCTCCTTTGGATATGTCTCCTGCAACAGTTAACCTACTAAAGGTGCCAGTTACGTTTTGTGCAAAGAGTTTTACGAAGTATGGGGAATCCGAGGTGCCCGTTAGTGTTACCATATATGTGCCATCAAGGGGGTCAACGATATCTATCTTTGCAGGACTGGTGCCGCGACCGGAAAAAACCGCCTCGGGAATTTCATTGATAATCTGCTGGGTCTGGACATTAAAACCCACTCTTCGACCGATAGGGTCGGTAATAAGAATGTCGGAGGGGTCATCAATTTTTCTAAAAACCAACTTGATTCTCTCGGGACGAGGCTGTGTAAATCCACGAGGGTTGCGAACATCGTTCGGGTCTCCACCCAAATCCTGAAAGAATATGGTTACATTAGCGGCCCATCCTAATTCCTCTTCAGATCTTGGGTAACCACAACTGGCGCCAGCATTATTTGCTATACCAGAAACTGTTGTCTGAAATCCCGGGCATCCGCCATCTCCCTTAAAATATAACCAGTCAACTGCAAGGTGTTCGGCAAGATATTCTATTGAGAGGGTATACCGATCAAATTTGAGAACTGGCTGAGCAACGCCAAGATCATTAGGAGGATCAACGCAGTCAAAAGTTGTTGTTGCGTCAGGATGCAACAACCCAAATGGATTAAACTTTCCGCAGAACTTGGTTCCTGCTTTCCATTGCCACTGCCTGCCCAAACCATCCGCGAAGAAGCCGTCATCGGTTGTAGTCGCTTGGCTGGGCGGATTGACGTGTCGTGTCCCGGGCAGTCCTAGGCCCAATAATGATTCGTGCGCGGCAATCGCGACCATCAACCGCGGGTCTACGTGGTGTTTGCATCCCAGATCAATAAAAACGGGGGCTAATCCGGCAAGCGGTGATTGCTGAAGCGTGGTCATGCTGCCATCGGCAAGCGCGAGCGGCGTATTCGCAAGAACATTGGGGTCAACGGGAGTACATCCTCCGCGCTCGATGCGCAGATTATCAATAAACGCCGCGCTGTCGAGGGCGGAATCGAAGGCGTCACCTATCTGAAACGCAATGGTAATAGTTTGACCTCGAAATGGAGTCAGGTTAAAAGACGCGGTTTGTGTGTTGCGAAGCACGGCGTTGTATACCACATCGTTGGGGCTCGGAAATTCGCCGGTGGGAAGGGTTGAATCTCCGGTTATGTCGTTTGAAAAAGGGTCGGCGTTATCCACCGTCACCGTGTCATTATTGGGAAGGAGGGCGATATTGGTAGAGCCGTTTATCTTCGCGGTGAAAAAGTCCTGAAAAACGCTGTTCAGAAATGTCGGGTTTTCTTCGGTGCCGAACTTGAAGCCAAAAGACAGCATTTGGGCATCATTCGGAACGTTAAGGGTTAACGTCAATGTCGCAACGTCAAGAGCGTTAAAGCCGTCGGGGCTCACGCCCGTGCCTCCGCCAACCGTGTTTGAGACAAATGTTGACGCCGTTCCCGGAGCTTGCGAGGCGACGCCCGAGCTTAAAACAAGAAAAGAGTTTCCGTTTGTGGGAAACCCCTGAAGTCCTTGTGTGAAAACGTGTGTCTGCACGTCTGCGCCCGTGAAAGCCGCACTTGTGAAAAACTGGCTCGTGTCAGGAGCAAGAATTGCGTTCGCTAAAGAACTTATATCAATGGGGCTTAATGTTTGAGGGCTAAGAACTGCGTTGCTGGTCCGGGATTGGGCGGTGGAAGTATGTGATTGAAGCAAAAAAAGTGTAAATAAAATGACGGGTATAAATTTCAAATTTTGGGTCATGACAACTGATAAAGAATTTTATATTGGGGGAACGAGGCGGTTAATATAATGCGCGCAAACGATGTATACTAAATACTATGCGACGAAGCCACTTCTACCTCCTGGTGCTTGTTCTTATTATAGCAACCTTCCTGCGGCTCTACCACATAACGACGACTCCGCCGGGCCTCTATCCCGATGAAGCAATGAACGGAAACAATGCTCTCGAAACGCTCAGTACGACGAACTTTTCCGTCCAAGGCGGACCAGCCTCGGGCTGGAAGGTATTCTATCCCGAGAATAACGGACGGGAAGGGCTTTTCATGAATATCCAGGCATTGTCGCTCATGGCTTTCGGCGTAAACGAGCCGTGGGTGCTTCGGTTCCCCAGCACACTCTTCGGGATCTTTACCGTATTGGGGATTTATTTTCTCGCACGGGAACTTTTCGGGAAAGAGGTGGCGCTCCTTGCCGCTTTTCTTCTCGCCACGAATTTTTGGCACATTATGTTCTCCCGTATCGGATTTCGAGCCATCATGGCACCGTTTTTCATTATCTGGGCGCTATTTTTCCTCTTAAAAACTTTTAACCGGATTCGCAATGATTCCCGAATGTCAATTGTCAATGGTCAATTGTCAATTGTTGCCGGAGTGCTGTTCGGCCTCGGCATGTATTCCTATATCGCCTACCGCGTTACGCCCGTGCTCATCCTGCTCGTGATGCTTTTCTATTTCGCAATGTCGCGCCGGGAAAAGTGGCGAGGGGCGTTCTTCCGCGCCGCGCTATGCTTTAGCATAGCGACGATCGTGACTGTCGCTCCCCTTGCGGCATACTATATTCAACACCCCGAGGATTTCCTCGGCCGCACATCGCAGGTATCCGTTTTCGCCTCCGAAACGCCTATACACGACCTCGCGTGGAACACCGTAAAAACGCTCGGCATGTTCAACATTGTGGGCGACTGGAATCAGCGCCACAACGAAGGCGGCCGACCAGCGCTTTTTTGGCCCGTCGGACTCATGTTTTTAATCGGCGCTGTAGTTGCGATTAAAAACATGATAAATTCTAAATCCGAAGCACTAAATTCTAAACAATCTCAAAACTCAAATATCGAAAATATGAAACACGGAGGCGTTTTGAATTTTAAAAATTGGGGGTTGTTTCGAAATTCGGATTTCTGGTTTATGATTTTGGTTGTCTGGTTTCTCCTCGCCATGGCGCCGGTTGTTATCTCGAACGAAGGCCTCCCCCATGCCCTGCGCTCAATACTCCTTATTCCTCCAACAATTATTCTTGCCGCAGCGGGAGGAGTCGCCATATATGGGTTTCTCAAGAAATTCATCCGTGCCTCTCGCCTCAAACCGCTTGCCGCGATCCTTCTCGTACTCCTCGTAGCCGAGGCCTATAGCACCTATTTCGTCGTGTGGGCGAACAACCCGAAAACACCGGAGGCCTTTGCCGCGGACTATGTTGCGCTCGGAAAACGGCTGAACGCCATCCCCGCGGAAATTCCGAAATACGTGATTGTCGAAGCCGGAGGCGTCCTCGTGCGCGGCATCCCAATGCCCTCGCAAACCGTGATGTTCATAACGGACACCTTCACGCCCGAAAAACAGGCGGCGAATAATATACGCTACATACTGCCCGGAGACGAAGATACTATCCCCTCCGGAGCATTGATATTCCGAATTAAATAAATCTCCACTCCTGCCTCTTTGTCGCATCATCAAGAAACGACACGACTCCGCGGGTGCTATGACGCATCATAGCACCCGCGATGAGGCGATATGTCGTGAGGGTTGCCGCCATGGGGGATAAAAAAACCGCCTCGCGATTACTCGTAGGGCGGGGCTAGATGCTCACTACCTCCACTTCCGTGAAGGGCTGCCGATGCCCCTTCTTCTTCCTCTGACGGGTTTTTGAATGATACTTGAAAACGATGACCTTCCGGTCACGTCCTTCGCGGGAAACCTTTGCCGCCACGCTCGCGCCCGATATATACGGCGTACCGATCTTCACTTTTTCGCCATCCACCCGGAGCAATACTTTATCGAACGAAACACTCTCGCCCGGTTGGACATCCAATCGTTCTACTTTTACCTTTGTTCCCGCGGAAACTCGGTACTGCTTACCACCAGTTTCGATAATGGCGAATGTAGGCATGGTTTTTCTGGAGTTACTCTGAATCCTTCGATACGACTCAGGATAAACTCTGTGAAAGAATCTCGCTACTCTTCGGTGCGCAGGGATCCTTCGCGTTGCTCAGGATGACTCTGCGTACGCAGAGTCAATTTACACTAATAATAGCCGCGAACCCGATAAAAAGCAAGACCCCGAGGAGCAAGGTTCCCGCCGCAAGCATTTTCCCTAAGAACCGGTCGCGCGCTTCGAATTCGAGCGCGACGAAAAAATTGACGACAACGGCGACCATGCCCGTGATGCCGATCCACAAAAGTTCCTTGAAGCTCCCTATCTGGTTAATGCCCGCGTCGTTGAAGTGGAGAATGAGCGGGCTCGTTGCTCCTTTCAGCTTGAGATAGGCCCACAGACACCCTCCCACTATGAGAAGAAAGCTCGCGAGAAACGTGACTCCTAGAAACCGGAATTTGGCAAATCTTTTTACCATTGCACGACGTCGATTACTTTCGAAGCACCTTTACCGCCGTCTCGGGCTCGACCACATTAATATCAATTCCCGTCGAGAGTTCGAATCCCGCCTCGATGGATACTTTGGGAATCACCTCGATGTGCCAATGGTGATAACCGTATTTCCCATGGTTCGCGGGCGCGTCGTGGACGAAAAAATTCAGGTCGGGATCGTGCAAATTCTTTTTCATCTTTTTAAGAACCGCCTGGAGGAGGAACGCTACGTCGCGCGTTACTTCCCGAGGGGTCTTCCAAAAGTAGGGGAAGTGCTTTTTCGGCAGAACGCTCACCTCGAACGGTTTCTTCACGGCGTAAGGCACGACGGCGATCGCATGCTTGTTTTCCGCAACAATCCTCTTTTTCCGTTTCCGCTCTTCCTTGATAATGTCGCATCGCACACACCGATGATGTTTTTTGAAATAATGTTCCGCGTTATGGAGCGACCGCGCGTTGTGGGGTGGGACAATGGGAAGCGAGAGTATTTGGTAGTGCGGGTGCCAAATAGAGGCGCCGGCCGAAGGCCCCCAATTGAAGAACGAGGCGGTATAGGCAGTGCATTTGTCTTTCGCGGCTTCGCGATGCCAATATTGCAAAACGTCGAATACCTTGAGGGCGGTTTTTCTGTCGAGGTCGGCGAATCCCTTGTTGTGATCCCGCGTGACGAGAAGGTTGTGGCTCCCGATGCCGGTTTTTGCCCAATACATCCCGTCCCGAAAAGGCGACGCGCACACCGAGCTATGGGTAAGCGCCGGATACTTATTGGGCAGAAGTACTACCTCCCAACGCTCGGCGTTCGGATACGCCACGAGCGGCGGCCAATTGCCGGACGCGCGGAGGTCTTCAAAAGGACACTTCGCCTTCGGCGCGGGTACACGCCTCGGTTTCTTTTTTATGAATTGGTCTGGTCGCGAAGCACGCCCGGGCGCCACGAGCACCCAATCGCCAGAGAGGAGGTCTTGTCGAAGTTCGGGCATGAAATTAGCTTTTAAGTTTTAGCTGTTAGCTTTTAGTATAAACCGGAAGACGAATGGCCGCAAAAAAGAAAAACCGCTGGAGCAAGCCAGCGGCCACGGGCGGATTAACCCCGCATCTGTGTCTGAACTTGGACAAATTTATCCGTATGGACTGGGCGGCGATAGGAATTGCATTCGCACTGCAGAGATTATTTTGTCAATGCATGGATCGCAGTAAAACGTAAATCGCCGTACCGTTCCCTCAACAACCGCATGGCAATGCTGACATTGGATGGGACGCGGCACCCATGACTGGACATTGTCCATTTCCCCAACGCTCGGAGACATCATCTTTTCTTTCTCCTTTTTGATTGGCGCTAGGGACATCCTACCAAACATTCCACGACTCTGTCAAATATACGCGTTGTGGCTCTTCTTATTTTCCTATTCGCGCGAATAAGAAAATAGATTATATCTTCATTGTATCTACTGCTTCACGATTCACGATTCACGATTCACGCTTCACGATTCGGTTCCCGTAGTACCAATCAAGTACATCTTTCGCGATGGGGACGGTGTTCAAGCTGCCTTCGATGGCGTGTTCCACAAGGATGAGAATGGCGATCTGCGGTCCGGCTCCGGCAACTGACGGATTTGCCGGATCGCACGGCGCGTATCCCACAAAGAGCGCGTTCTCGCGTGTGTTGCTCATAACCTGGGTAGTTCCGGTTTTCGCGCATACGGAGAACGCAAGGTCATCCAACCGATACGCCGTGCCGAGGGGCGAGGTAACCGCCTGCCGCATCCCTTTCTGCACGGCCTGTATTTCGGGCAACAGGTCAGTAAAGTCCGCCAGTGTCCGCGATGTCAGGTCTTTGTTGAGAAACGGACGATAGAGCGTCCCGCCATTCGCAATGGCTATAATGTAATCCAAAAGCTGAAGCGGCGAAACGAGTAAGTCCCCTTGTCCGATCGAAACGTTGTACGTATCTCCCAAAAGCCATGGTGTTTTCATTCTCTCCTGCTTCCACTCGGGCGTCGGCAAAAATCCTTCCGCTTCGTTCGGCATATCAATTCCCGTTATTTTTCCAAACCCGAACTTTTCCCACCACTCGTGCATGCGGCTGATACCCAGTCCTTTAATGCCGTAATCGCTTTCGTCATTGAGCATCGGCTCGCTCCGCGGCGGCGACCCACCGCCAACGATATAGAAGTAAACGTCCGAGGACTGCGCGATGGCCGACGAGAGATTCACGTTCCCCTGCGGACGCCAGTCGAGATGCCGGCTTACGCTCGAGGCATTATACGGATTCGGCACATAGAGCGCGCCCGATGAATAGATCTGCCGCTTCGTGTCAATAACGCCCTCCTTCAGCGCCGCGACACCCACGAGGGGCTTTACCGTCGAACCCGGGCTGTAGAACCCCGAGACGATGCGGTCGAAGAGCGGTTTATCTTCGGAATTCAATATCCGCATTTTTTCCTTGTTGTTTCCCGACCCGCTTAACACATTGTTGTCGTAGCTCGGGAGGTCCACCATTGCGAGCACTTCGCCGCTCCGCGGATCGATCGCGAGGCCGAGACCCACCGTACGCCCGAGAGAAACAAGACCGCTCCGCAAGCGCTCGTAAAAATATTCCTGGAAGCCCGCGTCTATCGTGAGATGTAATGATTCCCCGATCGAGGGTTCAACCCGCTTTTCTTCCGTAAGCACCGCGCCACGCGCGTTCGCATAGCTCGAGGCCTCTCCCGGCTCGCCGCTTAAAACATCGTCATAAAACGACTCGATCCCGGCTTTTCCGATAATATCCTCGCCCGTCAGCTCCAGATTCCGCGCCATGTCGCCGGCGCTCACGCGCCCCACATATCCTATGACCGGGGCAAAAATAGATCCATTCGTATACACTCTTGTAAAATCGCTCCGGACAACGAGCGCCGGCGAACCGAGCCCCTCAAGCGCCACGAGCTCGCTTTGATTCAGGTTTTCCTTCAAAACAAGCGGTGTGGCAAAATCCTCGGCAATTTTTTCTTGGATCAGCGCAAGCACCTCGCCCCTTGGAATCGAAAGCGTCCGCTCAACCTCGATAAGCGTCTTTTCGAGCGAATTTCCCTCACGCAACAATTCTTTGATATCGAGGATTGCCGCAAACGTGGCGCGATTCTCCGCGAGCACTTTGCCCTCACGATCGTAAATGAGGCCGCGCGGCGCCTGGAGCTTTTCGTATCGCCCCACATTGTTTTCGGCGCGCGCGGCATAGAGGTTTCCGTTCGCGACACCAAGATACAGCACCCTTCCTGTCACAAATAGTCCGATGAGCAGCACGGCGCCGCCGAGATACCAGAACGGCCCCTTGCCGATCGGCACTTCTACGGTTTCAATATCCCGCGACCAATCCTCACCGAGCGATTCCTCAAATGATAAATCGTGATGTTTTTTACGCCTGAACATGTAGTTCTAGCAGGATATCATTCGGATTTCCGGTTGGCAAAAACTAAACACGATTCGCGGAACTCCGAAAAGCCCAAAACACTACCGCGCCGAATCCAACGCTTGCGGCAATATCCCACAAAAAAATACTGGGCTCATTCCAGAGGAGACTCCCGCCGAAAACGAGAGATAGGGCCAACACTCCAACTAGTATCGAAATACCGCTCATAAGCCACGGTTCGAAAGGAAACCGTTTATGAATGAAGAAAACAACGAACGGTAACGCACCGAAAACAAGGATCTCGAAGCTAGGGGCGGGCTGCCAGCTTAAAACGAATATCGAGAGCAAAATCAGGGCGACAAGCTCAACCACGCCTACAAAAAACGAGGTGGTGATGAGCGCGGCAAGCGCGAAGTTGACCCATATGCCAAGAGCGTTGCCGACGACAACCTGCAAAAACGCCCCCAACGCCACGGCGAGCAACGCAACAATAAACTTATAACTCATGACTTATGACTCGTAATGTTATAATACACGCATTGAACTCTTTCGTGGACTGGTATGTTCCTTGTTGTTGGCCATTGGCCATAGATAGATTGTTAGTTATGGGTTATGAGTCAAGCTATTGTTTCGTGACCATCACCGCTTGTATCGCACCCACGTCATACGCAAACGTGACCGTTGCCTCTTGAAACAGTTGGTCTGCAGAAGCGGTTATTTTATTGATCTCTCCGACCGGAATACCGTAGGGAAAATCGGGGGATGAAGAATATATGACGTCTCCTTTTCTCACTTCGCTTTTTTCGGGAATAAGCGTGATCTTCGGCAAATTCCCGCCCTTAAATAACGCCTCAATGCCGGCGTTGCCGATGCGCACCGGCGCCTGAAATCCGCTGTCGAAAACGGTGCGCACGAGCGTCGTGTCGTCAAACACCTTCGCGGCTTTTCCGATAAGCACGCCGCTGAACGTAACCGCGGCATTCGGCGCCACGCCCTGCACCCTCCCTGCGCTTATTAAAAACTCGTGTTTGAAGTTGAACGGATAACGGGAGTAGACCACCGCCGGAATGGAGCCGCGCGTTCCGTCGGGAAACGCCGCCTGGATATTCTTGAACTTCGCGAGCTCGGCTTTCAGGTTCTGGTTTTCGAGCAGAAGATTCTCGCCCGTATCCGCGAGGGGCGGCATGAACCGCGTCCGCATCTGCCACGCAAATTGCGGAGCAAATATAATGAACAGTCCCAGCATGATCGCAAGAACCAACGGAATTGCGTATGTCTTCGCCATTACGGGTAAGTGTAACGTGGCGGGCCCCTACTCGACAAATACCATCGATTGACGCAGGGACAAACACCTAACACGCCTCTGGTCCATCACCTCCACCAAGGCCGCTCCTCCCGGGTGCGGCCTCTTTCGCCTTAATTTTCGCCCCACAACACCCTTACAAACTTGAGTTTGTAAGGGTGTTGTGAAAATGTCTGCGTAAATCCGCGAATTTGTAGATCATGTCTACAAATTAATGGAGAGCGGCTTCGGCGGATGGTTCAGGAGCCCGCGATACGCATCAAAATTATCCACCATCATGCCCAAGCCCCGCGCGACGCACGTGAGGGGATTCTCCACGATCCATACCGGAACGCCCACATCTTCTCCGATCAGCCGATCAATGCCGCGGAGCATTGCCCCGCCGCCACATATGTAAATACCATTCCGTAAAATATCTCCTACAAGCTCCGGGGGGGCCTCCTCGATCACCTCATGCACGGAGTCCACAATGGTTTGGAGCGATTTCGCAAGCGCCGCGCGAACATGGGTGTTCTTTATCGTTACTTCCTTCGGAAGTCCCGACGCGTAATCCCGGCCGCGGATTGGAACCTCGAGCCGCGTGTCCATCGGGATCGCGGATCCCGCGGTGATCTTCGCGAACTCCGCCGTGGGTTCGCCGATCGCAAGCCGGAATTCATCCCGCACGAACCGCATGATGTCCTCGTTAAAACGATCTCCCGCCACCTTAAGCGTTCGGGATACCACGGTCCCGCCCAGCGAAATAACCGCGATGTCGGTCGTTCCCCCTCCGATGTCAATGATTAAACTGGCTCCGGGGTCGCTGATGGGCATACCCGCCCCGAGCGCCGCCGCCGTCGGGGACTCCACAAGAAACACCTTGGAACACCCGGCGTTCACCGCCGCGTCTTCCACCGATTTCCGCTCGACTTCCGTGAGGTTGTTCGGAGTGGCAAGTATCGCGCGCCGATAGCTCAAGATCGGGTTGGTACGCGGACGCTTCAAGAGCGCGCGGAGATATTCTTGCGTCATGTCAAAGTCGGATATTACGCCGGCGACAAGCGGCCGCACCACGTTGATATGCGCGGGCGTGCGCCCCATCATTTTTTTTGCTTCATCGCCCACCGCGAGCATCTTGTTCGTCTTCACATTCACCGCGGCCACCGTGGGCTCGTTCACCACGATCCCCTCGCCCTTCAAATAGACGAGTGAGTTCGCCGTGCCAAGATCAATGCCAATATCTTTGAAAATTCTGTTAAAAAAATTCATTGGAAATATAGTAATCAAGTAATTATGCAATCTAGTAATGAGGGCTTATTGCAAAAATCGCGCTCCGTCATCGCGAGCTCTCCAAAGAGAGCGTGGCGATCCAGGTTTCAGGCCGTTTTTCTAGATTGCTTCGTCGCCCCGCTCCTCGCAATGACGTTTTTGAAATGGATTCTCGTAGTTGTGTAATTACTTATTTGCCGAATTACCTATTTACTGAATCGCTTAACTGTTTTATTGCTTCTTTCTCGCTCATTATCCTGGCTTCTTTCTCGTTCCGGCGCTTTACCTCCACCTTGCCCTCAAGTTTCGGACTTACGACGAAACGCCAAGGAATGCCGAGCAAATCCGCTTCGGCGAACTTTTCGCCCGGGGACTTCTCCCGGTCGTCGTACAGTACCTCGATGCCCGCATTTTGTAAAGCCCCGTAAAGCGCATCTGCGTTTACTCCCCCAAGCGCGATGAGGTGCGCCAGAAAGGGCGCAATCGCCTCGGGCCAGATGATGCCATGGTCATCGTGATACGCCTCAACCGCCGTTGCCATCACGCGCCCAAGGCCGATGCCGTAGGAACCCATCACCACGGGTTTCATCTCTCCTTTTTCGTCTTTAAACTTGAGATTGAACGCTTCCGAATACTTCGTGCCGAGAGGGAAAATATTCCCCACCTCGATGGATTGCTTCTCGTGCATCTTCCCTTTGCATTGCGGACACTCGCCATTCTTTCCGCCAGAGGTGGATCCACCTTCGGTGGACAATTTTGAAATTTCTTTGTTTTCCGCGTATTCACATTTTCCGCACACGTAGATCGTATCTTCCCCCGCGTCCGAGAGAACCTGAAATTCATGCGTGTTGCTCAACGTAAAGTCCCCGCCCGCGGCAAGCGTAAAAATCGCCTTGAGTCCGCACCGCTCAAAAACCTTCTTGTAGGCAGGCGCCGCAATTTGATGGTAATACCGATGCAAATCCTCTTCCGATGTGTGAAAACTATATAAATCCTTCATCATGAATTCGCGGCCACGGAGCAGGCCCGACTTCGCGCGCGGCTCGTTCCTAAATTTCGTCTGTATCTGGTACGCCGCGAATGGAAGGTCTTTGTACGAACTCACGTACTTCGTCGCTATCTCCGCCATAATTTCCTCGTGCGTCCAGCTGATATTGAACGAGGGCTCTTTCTTGTCGCTTTCCACGACTTTAAAAACCACGTCCACGTCCCACCGCCCTGTCGCTTTTAAATAATGCTTGTCGTGGAGCGCCGGCATAAACATTTCCTGCGCTCCCGTCGCGTCCATTTCCTCACGGATGATTTTCGCTATCTTTTGAAGCACCCGCCACCCGAGTGGCAAAAATGAATAAATGCCCGCCGAATTTTTGTAAATAAATCCGCCGCGTTCGAGGAGTTTTGCGTTAACTGCCGTCTCGTCCTTGGGGTCAGATCGCTGAACTCGAGTGAATAACTGGGATTGGCGCATACGAAAGTTGAATAATGAATTACGAATAATGAATGGTGGACTGTGTATGGAAAATCAGGAACTTCGTCAACTACAAGAGTACCACCAAAATTTGGGATTGGCAAAAGAAAAGCCGTCCCTCCTCAGTTTTTCGAAAAACCGGGGGGGACGGCGCGCCTTATTTTGTGTTACGCTTGGCGCACCAGCGCAACGTGAACTCTGGAAAATGCGTTGAGAGGGCCGTGGCAACTATCAAGCCCGCACACCAGAGAAGTAGCATCGCTTCTACGGACGCGGCACCAAGAATGCTGTCAGGATTATCGGACACCTGGTGGCCAAAGAAAAATGTAACCACGAAGCCGGGCAATGACAAGAGTGCGAGGAGTAACACTGAACTCCAGAAAATCATGCTCACATGGATTCTCATCCCCACCTCGCGCAACTGTTCTTCCGCGGAACGGGGCAGATAGTGTAGGATCAACTTGAAATCGATGTATGCGTACGCAATTGCAGCGAGGAAAAACGCAACATTAAATTTCATAATTCAACCCCCCGGTAAGCTATGTTCAAAATCTACCAACGAAGGAGGGGGAAGTCAAGCAGCAAGTGATCGGTGGTTCGCCACGCTTCAGGTATCACCACACACTCTTCGGCACGAAAGCTCTGGACCTTTTTCCCGTCCTGCGCGAGGCCCGCAAGAAGCTGGTCGCGGGCGGTTTCTCCGCCGCACATACGGATGTGGTAGTTCTCCGGGTCCGGCACGATGTTGTAAAGCGGCGCCATGTTCGGGGTTGTGTCGGGATTAAAACCTCGAAAGGAAGAAAATGACGAGTCCCAGCGCGCAGAACACGGCGGAGATGATCCAGAACCGCATCGTAACCTGCGATTCGGGCCAGCCGAGCGCCTCGAAATGGTGGTGGATGGGTGTCGAACGGAATAGTTTTTTTCCGTGGCGCAGTTTTTTGCTTGCGATCTGCGCAATGACGGAAAGCGATTCGATGACGAGAATAATGGCGAAGAACGGCAGAAGTAGTGCGGTATTCGTGAGCATAGCGACAATACCAATCGTAATGCCCAACGACATCGAACCCGTATCCCCCATAAAGAACTTCGCCGGAAAAATGTTGTACCACAGAAACGCAAGAAGCGCCCCCACAACAACTCCCCCGAACGCCGCAAGGTCGTACCGCCGAAGCACGAAGGCGACCGTGATGAGCGCCACGAACGCAAAGAGCGCCACGCCGCCCAAGAGCCCATCAAGCCCATCTGTTTCGTTCGCTGAAAACGCTGTCGCGAAAATAATGAAAATAAAAATGGGGATATACCACCAACCGATCACGAAATTGCCGAGGAATGGAACGCTTATCGTGTCGAATCCGAGCTTGAAATAGAACCACCAGGCGCCCACGAGCGCGATCGCGAGATAGAGGAGGGATTTATGCCGGATCTTGAGTCCCCCGCCCGACGCGCCCCCGATCTTCAGAACCCCCAACCAGTCGTCCAAGAGTCCCACGAGCGCGGAGAGGAGAAGCGCCGCGAGCGGGAGATATGTTTCGGCCCGATTCACGAAGTTAAAGTACTCCCATTGGCCGTCAAAAAACCAAGAAGCGCCCCAAAAGAGGAGCGCGAGCCCCACGACCGTAGACCAGATAATAATGCCTCCGCCCGTAGGAGTCCCCGTTTTTTTCACGTGGAGGTTGTTAAAAACCGGCGTGGTCTCTTCGGGCCTGATCTGCTTCTTGAATGAACGCCCCTCGAGAAACTTATACCACAACGGGGTTACGATAAGCGCAACAAAAAAAGCGATGGTGGTAAGTATGATAAGGCGCACCGCTTGGTCGATGAACATACGTTAGCTTTGAGCTGTAAGGTGTTAGCTTTTAGAAATTTTAACATTAAAAGCCAAAAGCTAAAAGCTAGTTGTATGGTTTGCCCTGAACCACTTGAGTAACTTTTCCGTATCGCCGAACCGATCATCGGTTCCCAATACAATAATAACAATTGGGCGCCCACTGTACGAGAACACGGAAAGAAGGTTCCCGCCCGACTCTTCGGTGTATCCAGTCTTCCCCCCCATGAAATCGGCGCGGCCAGCGAATGCATTGATGCTTTTAATGGTGAATTCGTGGTTCTCGTTCCACTCGGCAACCACAGCGGATGGCTCGCGCCCGATGCGAAACACCTCCGGATAATCGCGCGCGATACGCCGAGCAAACAACAGTATGTCCTCCGCGGTCGACTGGTTCGAAACGGAAAGGCCCGAGGGGTCGCTGAAATGAGTGTTGCGCAACCCCCACTCGGCCGCCTGCGCGTTCATCACCGCAAGGAACGCATCCCGCCCGTAAAACTCCGCGATGGCTTCCGCGGCGACGTTCGATGAGGGCAAAAGCATGAGCTCTAGGAGGTCCGAAATGCGATACGTGCCGCCCACCTTGATGTTCTGTTCCTCACTGTCCACCGCAAATGCCTGGTCGCTTACTGCCGTTCTTTCCGTAAGCCCTCCGTACCGCATGGCCACGGCCGCGGTCATGAGTTTCGTGATGGAGGCAATCGGCCACTGCTTCTCGACGCCAAGGCGGAGATACCTCTCGCCGCTTTGGAGATCCGAGACGAACGCAATACGCGCGCCAACCAAGGGCGGCGACTCATTCCCGATCTTACGGAATATTGACGTCTCGCTCTGTTCGTCTTCGGTGGTGAGCGCAGACAGTGAGAACGGAACGGATTGGGCTTCGAGCGAAGTTTTGAGGGGGGCAGCCGGCGGAGGAAACAGAATGGGAGCTTCTTCCAGCGCCTTGACCGTCTCGCCCTCGGAAATTGCGCGCTCCAGATTTCCGAGCGCTTTCGATGGATTTTCGAGAATAAAGATCGGTGGCGACGGCCGCACCGGTTGTTGCGGCTTCCCCGCTTCCTCATATGTAACGCGAAGGGGCTTTTCCGCCACCGTCCCACCTGTGGTGAGCGAAGTCGAACCGCGGTTCGCGAACGCGACGACCGCGATCATAGCGCCTAAAAATAAAAATTTATGGAAGGTGTCGGACATTTTTACGTCAAGTATCAAGTGTCATGCGTCAAGTTTTTGGCTGATCATGTTGCTTTTCACGCTCGGCAACCATTTCCTTGACTTTTTCGTAAGGAATGTATTCCGGCCAGAGGACATTGCCTTCGTGGTCGTAGAGAGGAACGAGATGGGCATTGGGGTCCTTGATCATTCTACTGAGTCTTGCGATCGCAAGACCTTTAGGGTCTTTCGGCCTGAACCACCGCTGATTATATTTTCTTTGCAATTCTCTCGTCTCCGGTGAAAGAATTAAACCTGAAATATATTCCTTGCTTAGTCCGCAGTTCATCAAGGAAATTTCGGGCGTATTAAAGGTTTGTGTGTGATGATAAAATAGTTCCGGATTTTCTAATACAGTATTCAACGCTTGCGCTTCCGTTAATTTCTCGCCGGAGAGCAATCCTCCGGCTATGTTTTGTGTGTGCAATTTTCCAGCATTATATTGATCGTGCAAAACTTTTCCAATATTGTTCCTAAAGAACAACACGACCTGCTCCGTGCCAGACCATGGAATATTTTTCCAACTTCGAACGGAAGCGTCTCCGCCCAATATGGTCAAATAAATGTTGTCGTTCCGATGAGGAACGCCGCCAAGAAAACCGGAGTAGCCCCACTTCCTCTTCTCCGCTGTTGATAAATTTGTTTGTAGTCCGAAGGTGAGCAACCCCCGAAGGTTGGGTATCTGCGTGAGATGAACGATGCCTTTATAGCTTTCGACATCGATAACTTCCTCTTTGATTTTTTCTATTCGTTCTTTTTGCTCTTCTGGCGTCAAAAACTTTCGCTTCTCGGGGCTTTTCTCCTGCTTCTCCGTGGCAACCGCAACGGCCTCGGCACTATTTAATTCTTGCGATTCAAAATTGTTGAAGTTGTTCATGTTCGTGTTCGTGTTCGTGTTCGTGTTCGTGGCCAATGTTTATGCAACGGTGCTATGATGCATCATAGCACCGTTGCAAATATTACGGCGCATAGAGAATACCGTATTTAGTCCGGCGTGGTGTGCCTCTCGGCTTGCGCCTGTGCGACTCGACGATACCATACACCCTCTTCTTCCTTTCCTTCTTACTTCGCTCCAAATAACTCTTATACACCTTTTCGTTTGCGGATTTCTTAATACTACTGATGGTCTGGGGTGAGATCCACAACTCTTCTCCGATTTTCCTATAACTTTTACCGGACGCGAGGCCGTCAACGGTAGCCGCGCGCATTACTATATTGTGGCGATCGTAAGCAGTGGTCAGTAACTGCAATAATTCTTCGGACGTGGCGATTTTCTGCCAACAAGCAGCTTCCCACTCTTTGCGAGAAGAGTAATCACTTACTGCCGGCATTCGTATCAACTCCTTTTTGCTCATCTTATTACAGTTATTACAGTTTTTTACTTATGGCATTGCAGCGCCATGCCGCTATGATGCATCATAGCACTCCTATTGGGTGTGCGGCTCTGTGGTTGTATTTTTCTCGCCACCCACTTGCTGCATCGGACTGCTTTCTGCCGTCACTTCCGTTGTTTCGCTCTGTACCTGCCCTGAGTCCTCCGAATGGGTCTCGAACGCTCTCATAAGCCCCTGGAATTTCTCAAAATCCGGCATATCTTCCCGCTTTGAGAGGCCTGCGTGCTTCAAAAGCTCAAAGGTTGGCCGGTAGAGATATTGGTTCGGGCGGTCGGGGTCGGAAAACCGTTCCACGAGCCCGCGCAGAAGCAAACTTCGCAGAATGAAACTCGAGTTCACGCCACGGAGATATTCAAGGCGGCTCCGCGAGATGGGCGCGAAATAAATAATGGCGGCAAGCGTCTCCAAGCTCGCGGGGGAAAGTTCTTCCGAAAGTTCGTCCTTTACGAACTTTTCAAGTATCTTCCCGAATTGGGTTTTCGTCACGAGCTGAATTTTGTCGCCGTCTTTGAGGAGCGCGAGTCCTCGGTGTTCCTCACCCAACCGCGCCTCAAGCCCTTCTATGGCACGATCCGCTTCCTCTTTAGACACTTCGAGTACGCTCTGGATTTTCTTGAGCGGCAAAGGTTCCCCGTGAATAAAAAGCAGTGCCTCGAGTTCCGCGATTTTTGCGTTTAGATCAAATCCTTTTGCCATAACAAGTAAGGTTTATTTTACCATTTTTTCGATAATTTTTGAAACAACTTCTGCCAAGCGTTCCGAGTCGTGCCGCGCGATGCCCTCGTCAAGCCACAGGTCTTCCGACACGAAGCGCGGGTCAAGCCCGCCCGCCACGGAAGCATTGGCGTTTCGGGCAGGTCCGCCCGACTCTTCGATGCCTATCCGCAATGGGTACTTATATTCTGCCGCATACCGGGCGAGCACGTTCGCATTCGGCACCTTCGTGTTCACGACGACGGCATCCGCCTTTCTCCCGGCGTACCGCTCGAAGGTCTCCACAACGCGCGGCACGGCGTACCCTTGCATCCCCCTCCCTTCCGCGAGGAGATTCGCAATAAAAATGAGTGGCGCATGGGACGCTTGCACGCCCTCACGCACGCCCCGCGGCAAGAAATTCGGCATCACGCTCGTGTAAAAACTCCCGGGGCCCGCGCATAGCACATCGGCGTTCCTGATCGCCTCAAGCGCATCGGGGGATGCCTCGACATGCGGCTCCAAAAATAAGCGTTTGATCTCGCGCCCTTCGAAAAGATGCTTATCCACGCCCACTTCCCCCTTCGACACAAACCCATCCGCGTGTTCCGCGCAAAGTACCCCCTGCGTGAGGGCGACGGGCACTACCGTTCCCTGTACCGAAAGAATCTGTCCCAGGGCGCGCACGGCATCCCGGTAGTCCTCGTATACCTTCTCGAGGCCCATCAAAAGCACGTTCCCGCCGGTATGTCCCGGAAACCGCTCGTGGCTGATGCGGCGCAAAAGAATTTTCCGTGCCGATGCGTCGTCCTCGGCGAGTGCCAGGAGACACTTCAAAATGTCGCCGGGTGGTAAGATGCCAAATTTGTCGCGCAGTTCGCCGGAACTCCCGCCGTTATCGAACATACTGACGACTGCCGTCACGTCGAGATTCGGATTCGTTTTCAACCCGCGCAAAAGCGAAGGCATCCCCGTGCCTCCGCCGAAACAGACAACCTTAACTTTCTTGCCATGCCTCATGGTATGTTTATCGAAAAATAGCGACTTTCTCGTGGTATCACTGAAATTCGTTGAAATTTATAGAAATTAGTTGGAGTTAATTGTTTCCGAGACCCACAAGTTTCCATGAGTTTCTATTAGTTTCTATTAGTTTCTATTAGTTTCTATTAGTTTCCGTGGTGGTTTCCGTCTTCTTTATCGTGATCTCCGAGAACTGCTCCGCCTGTTCTAAGAAAATAAGCTGTTCGCGGGCAAGGTGCAAGACCGCGAGAAAAATAAGAATGATCTCCGTGCGCGATTTTGAACCCGAAAGGCGCGTGAAGCTTGTTTCCACTTCCATCCCCAGGCGCGCGACGATCTCCTGCATTTTTTCCTCGATCGAAACGATCTTCTCCCGAATGGTCTGCGTTTCAAGCTGGTACGTTTGAATGGTCTCAAACACGTTCTGGAGCGCACCCGCGAGCATTTCTATCGAAAGCTCTTCGCCCGGATAGAAAACCCTCGTCTGCGCGGCATCCGAGGAAAATCCCCGCGCCAAAAAATAGGGCCGGCTGAACTCGGTGTTCTTCTTCCGCCAGAGCCCCTGGAGCACTTTCATCGCGGGCTTCAGTTCCTGGTAGAGCTTCAGGCGATACTCGAGGTCCTTAATATCCGCCCCTTCTTCGCCCGTGAGCGTAAGGTCTGGCAAAAGATATTTCGACTTGATAAGAATGAGGCGGCTTGCGACCACAATGAAGTCGGCCAACAGCCGCAAGCGGCTCGCGGACTCATACGGACCATGGGCGGACTCTGCTGACTTTCCGTCCGTGTGGTCCGCAACATGTCCGCGAAGTCCGCTGGAGTCGGCGTCGGTCAGCGACCGAAGGTATCGCAAAAAGTCGTCCGTGACCTGCGCCAAGCTTACTTCGTTCACGGCGAGCTTCCGCTCCTCTATGAGCTGGAGAAGCTTCTCTAAAGGACCAGAAAACTTTTCGAGCTTTATCTCGTAGGACATGTATTTTTTGTCATTCCAAGTTTTGCGAGGAATCTTGTCAAGATCCTTCACTCGGGTTCAGGACGACAAAATGAAATTATTATTTATTGGTCATTTTGTCGATTTTTCGAGTTTAAGTTCGAAGGGCATGGCGTTGATATTTTGATATATCGATATATCGATATTTCGATATTTCGATATTTTACGCGTCTTCTCCGTACATTCTTTTATAAACTTCCGGGGCGAATTTCTTGATAATTTCTTGATCGGGATCGGCTTTGGGAACGTGCTTAAACTGCAATCCACGGCGGGAGCCCCCTTTTACTTTTTCCGAAAAACTCTGGATCAGGCGCGAACACTCGTCCGTGAGCCCAAGCCCCTCTCGAAATCTCGAAATATCGATATATCCCCTATCGTGGGCAATATACAACTGACTCCGCACCTCGCCAGCTTCGCCTTTGCCGATAAAAAGCGCATCAACGAATTCCGCTTGTGTTCCGCGATCAAACCCCTCCGTAACGTTCGACATCGGAGAAATGGAGGCGCGCCGCATCTGACGCTTGAGATCGAAATCCCGGAAAGAAGGATTGTCGGTGATGTCAAAAACAAAGTTGGCCAACTCGCGCGCCTTTTTCCAGCAAATCAAATCTTCAAACTTTTCTATGGTAGCCATTGCTCCATCATATATCGAAATTTCAAAATGTCGAGGTGTCTGTCGGGTGTCAATATCTCGATATGTCGAAATATCATTTCTTCTCCAACGCCCCTTCCGTATACGTATTCGCCGGGTCCCAGAGGAGCCATCCGCCAAAATGACAATTGACATCTGACATTGGACAACTGACCTGACCAGCAGTTGAACTTGAGAGGAGCGCGTCGTACGTCGCCTGGATCTGCGCGCGCACTTTTGCGGCGTCGTAGGTCGCGCCAAGGTCAAAATCCTGAAGCCACGGGCGAAGCTTTGCGGCAAATGGCAAATGGTCAATGGCAAATGTACTCGATGAAATTCCGGTCGAAGAACTATTGGCTATTTGCTCTTTGCTATTTGCCGTAAGCCGCGCCAGCGCCTTTTCCATCGAGTATTGAACTACCTCATATGGGTACGCGGCCGGATTTTTATATCCATTGAATCCCGCGGCGTAATGCGAGGGATAAACCATGGGGCTCACATAGTCGAAGTATAAGTACGCATCCTCGATCACCTGCCCAATACCGAGGTCGTCCCACGTGTCTATCGTCGTAAGCCCAAAAAGGTCGGCGGATATTTTTTTGCCCGCCAGCTGCTCCCGAAGATATTTGAAAAAACTCCTGATGACCGTAGCGCGCGGTGTTTTTTTATCCCAGTACGGATACGCGATCTTGCTCAATACTCCATCCGAAGCGAACCGAATGTAGTCGAATTGTATTTCGTCGAACCCGCGCGCAAAAGCATCGTTCGCAATCGCGATGTTGTAATCCCACACGGATTTCGCCGCCGCGTCCATCCAGGCAAGCCCCTTGTTGTCCTTCCAAAGCGTAACTGCCTGCGGTGAACTTGCTTGCCCTGAGCTCGTCGAATGGGTCGGTGCGTTCTGGAGTGCCCATTCGGGATGCGCTTTGGCAAGTATCGGGTCCTGGAACACCGTGATGCGCCCAATCACATAAATGCCGGCATCGTGGAGTTTTTTGATCAGCGCGTTCGGTTGAAGAATTTTTATCTCGTTCTCCGCCCCGTTCGCCATAACTTCGGGGATGCCGGTGCGATACGACACATGCCCCGAAAAATCCTTAATATCCACGACCATCGCGTTCACCTCGGTCCGCGCGGCAAGCGCAAGGAGCGAATTTATTTTCGACGCGGAACCCGCAGACCATCCCGTTACATAAATCCCCTTCGCGACCTCGGGCGGATTCTGAAGTTGCGCCTGTAAAGGAAGGTCACTCGCGCTCGAACCGGTTTTGGGGGGCGCAACAGCTGGACTGATCGACGAAGGAACAACGGGCGCTTCCGGCGCCGCAAGAGGCACCGTGGTTGTTTCGATGGCGGTATTCACGGAAGGAACGCTCTCTCGTGCCACGTCCGGATCGATTATCGCGGTTCTCGGCATCGTGAACAAAAAAATCACGGCGCCGAATACCGCGACTGTTGCGCCGAGAGGAAGAAGTTTCATTACCTTTATTTTAGAGCCCGCCTCGGAAATAAACAATCGGCATGGGGCCGTCCGCGGCCGATCCTCGCGCACGCGAAGATCTGAAAAACTTGACAAAACGAAAAAAATACTATTTACTGCTCCGTAGCGCAACGCCAAAAGGAAAACCGTATGCCCCAAAAGGCACGACCGCCGGAATTTCCTTGTCCGAGCTGTTGTCGCGATATCTTTGATCCGACCGTTGGGTTTGTCACTAAAAACCAATGGACTCATAAATTTATGGTCCAGAACAATCGCGTCATGGGAATTACTGAGGGCGTTCCGGAAAACGACGCTCCGGAATCGGCGCAAGCGGTCTATTGCGGCTGTTGCGGAAAACGGATCCGCGGCGTAACAAAGTTCGATCTCACAATGCTCGCAAACCTCACCCCCGAAGAACTTTCCGGCCGACTCAATGAACTTATACAGTATACGCGCCGCATAGCCCCCCTTTGCAGATAATGGGGCTTTTTTTTATTTGTGTCGCCACAAAAACTCCTCTATAATTCACTCAATGACTCTCGCCTGGTAGAGGAATTTCGAATGTGTCCCCTTGTCGCGCACCATTAAGCACCGGTTCAACATATAACCACTTCCCCCGCTCCAATAAACCACCATGGAACCTGTTCGAAATTCTCATACCAGGATCGCCCTCTACCGCAAATATCGGCCCAAAAAACTTGAGGACCTTTTGGGACAGGAAACGAATGTGCAGATATTGAAGAATGCCGCCGCCGCGGGGCGCTTGGGACACGCGTATCTTTTCTACGGCTCGCGAGGCACGGGGAAAACTTCGACCGCGCGGCTCATCGCAAAACTCCTGAACTGCGAGCGTCGGCGTGATGACGCAGAATTCCGCAAACTCGGCGAACCCTGCAACGAGTGCCGCCACTGCGCGGAGATCGACGCACAAAGTTCATTCGACGTGATCGAGATCGACGCGGCCTCAAACCGCGGCATTGACGAGATACGCAACCTCAAAGACAGCATTAAAACATCGCCGTCTTCGGGGACCTACAAGGTTTATATTATCGACGAGGCGCACATGCTCACGACGCCCGCTTTCAACGCGCTCCTCAAAACACTCGAGGAACCCCCGGCGCACGCCGTGATCGTTTTAGCTACGACCGAGTACGAAAAACTCCCTGCGACCATCACCTCGCGCACCCAGCGGTTCGTGTTCAAGAAGCTCCCGAAAACGAAAATTATGGAAAAGCTCGCCCACATTGCCCGCACCGAAAAGATAGAGATCGACGAGCCGGCGCTCGAGCTCATCGCCGCCGCCGCCGAAGGAAGCTTGCGCGACGCGGAATCGCTCCTCGACCAGATAAGCGCCATGCACCCGCCTTCGCATGAAGCTTCGGCGAGGCAAGGATCAAAAATCGGTCTCGCGGACGTTGAGCGCATTACGGGCCGCGTTGGCCTAAAACGCGTTCACGAACTCACGGCGCTTATCATACAACGCGACCTCAAAGGATGTCTGGCCTATCTCGGCGAACTCGGCGAGGACGGGCAAAACATGGTGCAGTTCACGAAAGACCTCATCCACTATTTCCGCAAAATCCTCTCCCTCAAAATGAGTCCGGCGCTTGAGAAAGTGTTCGCGGGAGAACTCACCGCAGACGAAATCGAGGGCGTGAGAAAGCTCGGCGCGGCGCTCGACCAAGCCGTAGCCGTAAAACTCATAAAATCCTTCATCCGCGCCTATTCCGAAATGCGGTATTCGCCGTTCGCGGTTGTACCATTGGAGATCGCATTAGTAGAAAATCTTTCACAACAAAAAGGGCCCGCAGAGTAGCGGGCCGATTGGTTATTGAACTTGGACGATGTCAAAAGGTACGTTTTCGGTCCAGAGTAAAATGGCGCCGCTCTTGTGAATCACGTATGTGCAGTTGCCGAGAACCTGACAAGGTTCGTCATTGCGAAAAAGTACACTGTAACCTCGCGCGTCATTTTCCGGAGAAAATCGGATGACCCCAGTAGTAAATCTATCTAAAAGAGGTGGGCAGGACTCGACCCGGTCAAACTTGTACACCCTCACTTCGAACGTCCCCAAAGGCCGGTGTCGTGGTATCTTATTGTCATACCTACATCCGTAACCGCAAATACCTGTTTCGTTTATTTCCATTTTGCACGCCTTGCACGCGTTGATGCGAATTTCACCCAGTATGGCCATTACGATCCTCCGCAAAAGACAAGTAACAACTGATGACATCCTCGCATGAAATGGATCAACAATCAAGGGGCTGGGAACAACATTCGACGGTATGCGGTAGGAGTACCTCCTTACCAACTAGCCGTTTATTATGGTATCCCACGGTCGTAGAATACCATAATAAACCGGGCTGTTGCTTGCGAGTTGCTCGAATAGTGGCTACATTTGCGTTTTCTTCAACGCTCCGTCGTCCCTATCTATCCGCTTCTCTAAAATCGCCTCATCCGCGCCTACTCCGAAATGCGGTATTCGCCGTTCGCAAATGTACCTTTAGAAATAGCGCTGATAGAACATTTGTCCTGAGCCGGGTCGAAGGGCAGTTGTACCTCTCGAGATCGCGCTCGTAGAAAACCTTTCCTAAGCGCCGCTTCTTTTCCGCGTCAATCCGCTTCTACGAGCTTCGAATCCGCGTCGTTCCGCTTCTATCTGGTATACGTGATCGTCTCCCCCAGTTCCGCGGCGGGCGCGGACACCGTCACCCGGCTCGTCGTCGCGCTCTGCACGATCGTATATCCTGTGTCATAGTTTGTTACGCTCACCCACTTCGCGGTGGACGTTGAAGGGTCGTAGGGCAAACTCGGAAGATAGGTCGGCACAAGACATGGTCCGATATTGTAACTGGATGAAGCCATCCGTGTCGCCGTACTCGTGGGAATCGCGCCCGATGCGCAGGAAAACGTGCCCTTATTGTCGAACTTATTTTGCCCAATGGCGGCAATGATCATGTTCAAATTCGCCCGCCGTTGGGCGTTCCTGCCCTTCGCAAACTGCGCCGTGGGATTCAAAATGATCACCACCGCAACCATAAGCGCAACCACGATCCCCACGGAAACCACGATTTCGATGAGCGTAAATCCGCGCCGCGAAGCGGCGGCTGTAGAAGCGGATTGACGCGGATCTCCGATTCGTAGAAGCGGATTGACGCGGAAGTTGATGCTCTTCTTGTGGGGAATATTTTTTCTTTCTATTGATTTCATCTTTTATATGTATCTGCGTTTATCCGCTTATATATTCATATAATTTCTATCCGCGCACATCCGCCTCTATTGTTGGGTTTCCTCCCACCCTATCACCTCAACCGTAGCCGTCGCGACCGTAATCCGCAGATTCGTGTACGACCCCTGAAACTGCCCTTGGGTTGTAATGATCCGCCCCGTGCTCGACGTCGTGACCGCGACGATCTGGCACGTGTCGCTCGCAACTGTGATCGTTTCGTTGCCCGCATAGGAGGAACTGTTGACGAGATTTAAGAGCGCGGTATTCACACATGCCTCGGAAAGCGCGCGGCTCTTTTCCTTAAAATGCGCTTCGGAAATATTGGCTCGGTTCAAATAGGCAACCTGCCCCAAACCGATCATCATCACTACAATGATCGCCGTAATGATGAGCGCGGACATAATGGCGACGTAACCTCGCGTCGCCTTGCGACGCGAGGAACATTTGACCACTGACATTTGACCATTGACCGCTGGATATGTTTTTTTTTGCATTTTGTCAGTTGTTAGTTGTCAGATGTCAGGTGTCGGTTTACCTCAGGTAAACCGTGTCGCTTAACGTTGTCGACGCAACCACGAGCCGCTCGATGTCGGAAGAGACCACCTGCAGGGTAATGGCTATCGCTTCAGGGATCGTGCCCGATGCGGCAAGGTGCTGGAATATCAGCTGATCAATGTACGCCCGTGCCGAGTTCAAAATCACGGGTGTGCTCGCTCCTTTCGCAATGCGAATGTTTCTGCTGTTCAGGTCAAACACGATCGGATTCGAGGCGTAATTATATTTCGTTATAGAAAGAGTCGTTCCGGTAGCGCTCACGGCCGGACTATTAATAGCGGTCGCCCCCGTAAGCGCCCACACCATTTTTTGTATAAGAAAGTTCGCCTCTCCATCCACTTCCGTCCGGTTGCGATTCTGGCTCTCGCTGCCAACCATTTGATAGAGCACCACAATCACAAAACTCGTAATAAAAGAAAGAAGGCCGATGTAGATCACGGTTTCCATCAGCGTAAATCCTACCCTAGAAGCGGATTGGCGCGGATCTTTTTTTCGTAGAAGCGGATCTACGCGGATTTTACTCCCGCGTTTTAAAACTCTGTTAATTTTTTCCGCGTATATCCGCATCTAAGTTTTATTATATCCGCGCTTATCCGCCCCTATTACTGCTACTGCGACGTAATGATCCGCAGCGCGTCGTTCGAACGAACCGCGACATATACCAAGTTGTCTTCATAATCGATCGCGGTGCCAACCTGAGGAAAGTTGAATGAAGCGATCTCCGAGGGTGAGGCAGGATTAGAAATATTCCACACCTGGAACTCTTTATTGGAATCGGAGGTCGCCAAAAATGCTAATGTGTCGCGCACCGTAAGGTCGTTCACATCGGCACCGATGTTCGTGGAACCAAAACTCGAAACCGAGGAAGCGTTTGAAACATTGAGGATAAAAAACTTGTGGTGGTCCTCATGTCCACAGTCATCCTCCCGCCCAAAGTACAATTTTGTACCGACCAAGTATTCGCTCAACCCATCCTCGCACGAACCAGTCACATTATATTCGCTCGCTACCGTTATACTCGCCGGATCGGCTACGTTCAAAATAGTAAGTTCGTTATCGCTCGGCGTAGCAATATACGCAAGATTCCCGTTCACCCGAATGGCGCTTACGTCGTCCCCAATCTCCTTACTCCCCAGGGAAACAGGACTGGTTGGCGTTGATACATCCACCACAAAGAATTCGGGTCCGCTATCTTTCTCCGTCCCTATATAAACCCGTTGATTATAATAGAAAATACTGATGCCCTTTTCGCCGTTTCCGGGAAGCGTATACTCGGCAACGACCACGGGATTCGTACTGCTCGAAATATCGATTACCTGCAACTGTTCATCGTCAGCACTGGTGTTGTTCGCCGCATACGCATAATTTCCGGCGACATCAAGCGCAAGAAGGCCTTGATTCGTAGTATTGATGCTCCCGATAATCACGGGGTTTTCTCCATCGGTCGCGTCGATCACGAAAAAATCTTTCTTTGCCGCCGAAGACGCTTCGCCAGTCATGTACACAATTTTTCCCACCACGTCTAAATCGGTGCCGGAAATACCGGCGCCAAGGTCCACCGACCCCAATGTGCGTGGATTGCTCCAATCACCCACAAGCCCGCCTCCGCCGGTGTCTCCCCCGCTACTCTCCGCAAACTGCCAATTCGTAACGAGCGTTGTGAGCTCCACGGTCTGCGTGCGCAGAGGGTCAGTACTCCAACTTACCCTGCTCACGACTTGCTTCGTTTCGTCATCAATATCCGTCACAATAATGGTTTTCGTAAACTCTCCCTCGACACTCGTGCTTGACGCAAGTGTCAGAAAATCCTGTTTTGCGGACGACACCATACTCTCAATATTCCTTTGCGCAAGCCGCAATGCCTGACTGCTTTCCTGGCTATCCACCGAAAGCGACTGGCCGCTCGTGACGACAAGCGCGGCGCTCGTAAGGGCAATGGTAAGTAGCGTAAGCGCGATAATAACTTCGAGTGTGGTCTGGCCAATAGTAGAAGCGGATGTGCGCGGATTTTTACGCAATAGAAGCGGATGTGCGCGGATACCGAAGCGTACTTGCTGCGCCGTTGTGCTTGTTCTTTGTATCATTGCCGTTTTTTTGATAGTTTATCCGCGTTGATCCGCCTCTACGTTTTAACTATCCGCGTGCATCCGCTTCTATGATTCACCAGCTGATCCTCCCCTCGTTGTTGATCGAAATGCTGACCGTCCCCTTGCCAACTGATAAGCTCATTGTACCAGACGCACTCGAGACCCCGGTGATCGACGTAAACAATATCTCTGTCGGTCCCGCGAATGTTACGCTCGGGGACTTGGGAAACGAAAGATCGTAATCCTGCGCCCGAGATGCGTACGACTCTCCCTGGAATAAGATGTATTGGTTCGTACTCGTCGAAACATACACCCCGTGGCTTGACTGGTTCGTATTGTTCATCGCCCTCCCTCGGGCATGGCGCAATAAACTCGTGAGTCCGTCGCGCTCCCCAATGAGGGACTGATTGGTATAAAAACCGAATCCCGAACTCATCGTCGCCCCCATAATGATTGCGAGGATCGCAACCACGATCATGACTTCGAGGAGGGTGAACCCGCTTTTCGTAGAAGCGGATTGGCGCGGACTCTTGCGCCGTAGAAGCGGAAGGACGCGGATATCGAAATACTCTTCTTGCATGATTTGCCTCTTGATGGTTGTTTGTGTTTTTGACGTTTATCCGCGTTGATCCGCTTCTAAAATCCCGTGCTCCGCGTGTATCCGCTTCTAAGGTAACGCCGCGCTACCCGCCCACTCCCTGCGTGATTTTATAGATCGGCGTGATGATGGAAATAGCCACGAACCCCACGATCATTCCCATCGAAAGAAGCAGGAGTGGCTCGATAAGCGCCGTGAGATTCCGAATGCTCGTCTCCGCCTCGTCGCGATAATAATCCGCCAAGTAGGTCAGGTTATCTTCAAGATTGCCGGTATTTTCTCCGATCTCAACAAGTCCAACAAGAAGCATGGGGAACATCTTTTTCTCCTTCGAGAGATAATGTGCAAGCTGATCACCCTTCTTCACTTCCTCGGAGGCGAGAATCAACGACCTGCGATATACCAGATTACTGAACGTTGACGCAGTGATTGTCGCGGCTTCAACGATCCGAATGCCACCGCGCAGGAGCACGGCAAGAACGCGCGTAAGGTTTGCCACATTGACCTGGATCGTGAGCGTCCCGAAAATGGGGATATATAACAACATTCTGTGAAAAAGAAAACGGATGGGTGTGATGAGGAAGAAGACGCGGAGAGCTATCAAAGATAAAACCGCGCCTACCAGCACATAGAGTCCGTTCGCAATGAGGAACGAGCTCACGGTGATAAGAATTTTTGTCGGGAGCGGCAACTCCACATTCAAGCTCGCGAAAAGCGGCAGGATCTTCGGGAATGCGAAAAAAACGAGGAACGAAACAAGGACAACGGTCGCAATACAGATAATTAAAGGGTAGATCATCGCTGAACGCACTTTATTTTTGAGATCGTACGCCTTCTTCAGCTCTTCGGCGAGATACAAAAGGTTTTGCGCCAGCGTTCCGCTCGTTTCCCCCACGCGCACGATATTCACAAAAAATCCGTCGAATACATTCGGATAACGCCCTAAGCTTATCGCTAAAAATTGGCCGTTTGAAACGTCCGTGATCATCTGCCCGATAATGCGAACGAGGGTCTTCGAGGAGGTTTGTTTTTGGATCATCTCCAGACCCTTCAGAATGGGAAGACCCGCTTTGATAACGATCGAAAGGTGCCGCGCGAAGTTGATTTTGTCTTGTATGGCAACATTCGAAAAAAATCTCCCGAGAAAACCTTGTGTTATTTTTGCAAGAATGGACTGGGGCTTCATCCTATATTATTCGCATTATTTGTTCTTCATTCGCATTATTTGCGATTACTCCATGCTACTCGTGAATAATGCGTAATATTTCTTCGATCGTGGTAGTGCCCTGCGCGGCCCGCATAATTCCCTCGTGGATCATCGTCGTCATCCCGTTCCGTATTGCCGCTTCCTTGATCTGCCCCGCGTTCCCCCGATTCATTACAAGCTGGCGTATCTCCTCATTCACCTCGATCACCTCACGCACGCCAATTCTCCCCTGATACCCCATCTTGCCGCATGCGGCGCACCCCTTGGCTTCATAAAACGTTCTCGTGCTTCCTTTCGCGACTTCGGGAATGATCTCTGCCACACTCTTGATTTCATCCGGTGTCAGCACCCGCTTCACTTTGCATATATCGCACAGTTTCCGCACCAGCCGTTGGCCGAACGCGACGTTCACGGTTGAAGCGACGAGAAACGGAGGCACGCCCATATCAAGGAGCCGCGGAAATGTGGTCGCCGCGTCATTCGTGTGAAGCGTCGAGAGCACCAAATGCCCCGTAAGCGCCGCGTTCACCGCGATCGATGCCGTTTCTTGGTCACGAATTTCACCAACCATAATGATGTTCGGGTCTTGGCGAAGAATGGAACGGAGGCCCGACGCGAACGTAAGTCCCGTCTGTTCGTGGATCTGTATCTGCGTCGTACCGGCAAGCGAATATTCGATCGGGTCTTCGATCGTGATGATCGAAACATCCGGCTTGTTGAGTTGCCGTAAGATCGTATAGAGCGTTGTCGTTTTCCCGGAGCCGGTTGGGCCGTTCGCAAGGATCATGCCGTAGGGCTTCTTCATGGCGATCTGCACCTTTTTCAGGTCCTTCGGCGAAAACCCCAAGTGCTCAAGATCAAAATTTTGGGTCTGCGCCAAAACACGCAAAATGGCGTTCTCGCCGTAATAGGTCGGTATCACGGATACCCGTATGTCGATGTCGCCGACATCCTTTATCTTCACCTTGAACCTGCCGTCCTGCGGCGTAGCATGCTCGTCGGTGCGAAGACCCGAAAGCACCTTGATACGGCTGATAATTTCGGGGTGGATCTCTTTGTTAACGCTTATCTTCTCGAAAAGATCGTGCAACAATCCGTCAACGCGCATACGGATGCGCACCAATGCTTCTTCCGGCTGGATATGAATATCCGACGCCTGCATAAGATAGGCGAATTCAATGAGTAAATCCACCAATTCCACGACGGAAATTTTCTCGAAGGGCTGGACAAGCGTCTTCTCGATGGCTAATTTCAGCGAGGCACTGTCACGCATTACCTTATTATACCACATGCTACACGTATCGCGGACGGAGGTATTTTGGAGATGGGTTCTACGGCGCGGGTGGCGGTGACGAAGGTGAAGGCGGCAACGGAGGAGCAGACGGCGAGGGTGGGGGCGGCGCTCCTTCTCGGACGATTGCCTGCACTCTCGTGACGAGATCGGTCAGATCTTTGGTTTTTACGAAAAAGTCCTCCATGCCAAGCTCTTTACTCACCTCTTGCTTGCTCCCCTTGAAGGCCGGCCACGGATCTTCAAGGCCACTCAGGAAAATGACTCTGCTGTTGCTTGTTTCGGGACTCTCTTTGAGTTCCAGCGCCACCTCGATGCCGTTCGGACCGGGCGGCATGTTGATATCGAGGATTGCGAAATCGGGCTTCGTTTCTTTCGCCTTTTGTCTCGCCTCGTTCCCATCCCGCGCGATCACCGTATCAAATCCGGCGTTTTTAAACTTCAATGCAACCGCCTCCCGGTAATCTTTATCGTCATCGGCAACAAGAATAAGTGGTTTCTCGCGCATGATACGTTTTATTGTATCACAACCGACCCGGAGCATGTCCAAAAAAACCTCTCGCAGAGAAGGTATGTGGGGATGGATGCTAACGTCTGTGGTTGCAAAATGCCAGAAAATGATTAGATTTAGAATGTATTCGTAGACCTTGCCGGGTCATCTAGCTTGCCCCGCCAAATTAAAATGAGTTGCTATTTGTATATTCTTTCAAATCAGAGTGGCAATAGTTATGTGGGCATTACCGCCCTGGATCCCGCCAAACGTCTCATTCGTCATAATAAAGGGGACGTGGTCTCAACGAGAAAAGGTCGGCCGTGGACAATTATTGCCACAGAGCAGTTTTCCAATTACTCTAAGGCAAGGGTACGGGAAAGAGAGATTAAAAGTTGGAAAGGCGGTAATGCAATGAAAAAGTTTCTCGTTAAAGCTGCGGGGTCATCTAATGGTAGGATACATGACTCTGAATCATGTCATCTTGGTTCGAATCCAAGCCCCGCAGCCACCTCGTGATAGGTTATCCCGCTCGAGACGCGTCGATAACTGAAGAGCGAGAGCACCTCCGTCCCACCCACGTCATACCGGCTGAGCGCCGTATTCAAGACAGAACACCGCCGAGGTAATCGGCGGTTTTCTGTATTCAGGACTCTGTTATAATAAAAGTTATGTTCGCGCCGCTTTCGTCTCTCTCTCTCTCTCTCTCTTGGGAGGCGCTCCCATAGTCATCAATCCGATGCTCTACTTTTCTTTGGCAACGCTCCTTCTGGGCATAGCAGGGGCCGGCTATCTTCTCCTTGAATGGATTCATCACCGCAGAGAGCGTAGGTTCGCTTTGCTGTGGTCCGTCGGGTTGTTCCTGCTTTTCTGGTTTCAGATACCAGCCATATTATCTCACGCCAATCAGAGCTTTACGCTGACCGATTTTAACATCTTTTTTTCCTTCGCCTTTCCGATCTCCTTTGTCGGGAACTTACTTATCTACGCCGGCATATTGAGTGTCACAAGGCCATCAAGCCCGCGAAGAGCTATAACTTTCGTCGTCTGGGCGGCAGTTGCCACGATTCTTTTCTTTTTCTTCTTCGCCAACCAAAATACCATCTCAAGCCGCGCACCAACTTTTATCTTCATTTTCTTATTCTTTATGCCGCTCCACATTCTTGTTCTTGTGGAACTTCGGCGATGGTGGAAAAGCCAAGAGTTGTTCACGACAAGAGCTTGCTATCTCGGCATAGCAGTTCTTATGGCTTCCTACGCTTTAGGGATATTTCAAAACGTCTTTGTTCTTGATAGATCGCTCAGGTTCCCGCCGGAGTTCTGGTTTCTTGCCGTCGCCGACTCATCTGCACTATTCATTATGCAATCCCTCGGCACGCTTTTGCTCCTCGTTGGCTTCTTCTTTGTGCACCAGAGTTGTTGCAAGATTTCTCATAATCGTGTAAAATCTTAGACATAATATGAGCAGGTTTTATACAACAGCGCTAATCGGCCTATTCGCCATTTTGGCCGGAACTTCCGTTGCCAGCGCCGATGCGCTGTTTGCGCGAGATCTTTATTTCGGCATACAGAGCGATTCCGAAGTAACGAAACTTCAGGAATTCCTGACTGACCAAGGCGTTTATTCCGGACCGATCACCGGCAACTTTTTCTCGCTGACACTCGCAGGAGTCCAAAACTTTCAGGCCAGAGAAGGCATTTCGCCAGTTGCCGGATATTTTGGCCCGCTAACGAGAGCGAGGGCAAATGAATTTTTATCTCAACAGTTGACCGCCTCGGAACAGCAGGCGATTTCGGAGACCGGCTCGGTTCCGTCTCCGCCGCCTCCAGCCGCCACGACTGGCGACGTGGTTAGTTCTTTGCAAGAGCAAATTAATCTGCTCTTGCAGCAGGTTTTGATACTGCAACAACAACTCATAACGCAACAGCAAACACAGCAAACTCTTCAGCAGATTCAGCAACAAACAGCTTCTCCGCCTCCGATTTTGTCGTCAAGTCCGTCGGACACAATCGCGCCAGTAATTACGGCGGTTCAGGCAATTAATGTTGCTATGAACTCCTCGGCTGTTACCTGGATAACCAACGAGCATAGCGATAGCGCTGTGTTTTTCGGCCTGTCTCCAGGGTCATATTTCTCTTCAACAAAAGGATCGGTCAGTGCGGTCAGCACCGGTTATCTTCATACCGTTAACTTATCCAGTTTGTCGGCCGACACAACCTATTATTACCAAGTTGTATCAACCGACAGTAGCGGGAACAAAAGTACCAGCGGCGAATTTTCTTTTAGGACGCTTCCGGCTCCTTCCGGCTCCGTCAACGCTTCGCAAAACTTTTCTCTTGGTACTGTTTACGTTTTTGGCGGCCAAACGAACGTAAAAATCGGCTCTTATTCCATCGTGGCGTCGGCGGCAAGCGCCGTCACAATAAACAGCGTTACTGTCACCGTCGGCTCCGCATCAAGCCAGGCATTTCAGAATATGAAAGTTTTTGCTGGCGGGGCGCAGTTCGGTTCCACGCAGGGCACGGTGGCTAACGGAAGCGCTTACTCATTCGCCGGAACGCCATTTACGATTAACGCCGGCCAATCCGTCCAAATCGATGTCTATGCCGACATCCTTAACGCCTCCAGTATGAGCCCAGCCACTACGCTTAGCAGTTGTTCCGGAGTTGGAGTGGCCGCGAACAATGCGGTTAGTTGCAATACTGGCGGCGGTCAAAGCGTTGCGGTGGCTATTCCGACGTCTATAAACTTAAGGATTGGCTCGACTAATCCTCTCGCGCGACAAATAGTTATGGGCTCCACTGGCAATATTTTAGCTGTATTCCAATTCGCCGAAACATCGGGCATTGCAAAAATCACCGACTTGGTCATAAATCAAAACACGACAGCAAAGTCCGGATTTTCTCGCTTGAATGTTTATAATAACGCTGGTTCGCTTTTGGCATCATCTGACACCGCATCTCCGACGGCAAGCGGATACAGTTATTCTTTTTCGTTCTCGACGCCGCTTTCGGGCTCCGCCTCTTTGATATTAAGAGGAGACGCCCATCCTTACTCTTCATCTAATGTAACCGATAACAGTACGCATGTTTTTGATGTTATGGCCGCAGGCGTAACCGCTCTCGATGCCATCACAAACGCGGCGGCAACAGTTTCCGGCTCGGCAAGCGGCAACGTTGTAACCATCCTTCGCAGCAAGTTAATAGTTACCGCGATTCCAACTGGGTCATCATCGGGTAGATCGAAGAGCACCGTTGACGACTTGGGCGACATTGTATTTACGGCTGATTCGGCTGGCGGAGTTCGGGTCGGATCAGTAAAAATTACTTTTACTGGCTCTGCTCCATCTCCCGATGCCGGATTTTTTAACACAGGTTCTGATCCTACGACGTGCAGCAATTGTAAGGTTAAGTTGTATGATACCGCGAATGGCACAAGTTACTTCGCTACAGTTTCCGATACTGTTGCCAAGACCCTTACTTTTAACCTCGGAAGTTACCAATTCTCAGCGGGTTCTTCTAAGAACTTTCGCTTGAGAATTGATTCCGCAAACTCCACAAACGCTGCAATGTCTGGCGTATCGCAGACTTTAAGCGCTGGAATCAACGCCGTGGGAGATGTTGTATGGTGCAATGCGTGGGATGCGAATGCTATTTGCGGTTTGATCCTTGAGTCGTCTGTTGTGCCGATCAATATCCAGTCCGTCTCCTACGCGCAAGGAACGTAGCAATATAAGCAAATAAGCCTGTACCACGCTCTATCGACAAAATGGCCGGCTGTTTTCTAGTTCGTCACCATCGCCAATTTCTCAGCCTTGTTTATTATGCAATCCCTCGGCGTCCTTTTACTCCTTGCGGGTTTTTTCCTTGTACACCAAAGTTGTTGCAGGATGGTAGCAAGCACCCCAAAATGAGACACGCCATGAGACACCCTTTTAGTGTCTCATTTGTCTCATTTGCTTAAAAATGCCTTAAAATAATAGCGACCGAGACGGGTCAGTTGACCCCCTACTTTGGCCCCCAAAGAACCCTTATACTGCTTGTAAGGTTCAAGTTCTAGACCGGAGAACACAGCTTTGTCGAGAAACAAATTTGGCGGGGTGAAGTAGGATACGTGACTCTCCGCCAGTGCGGAGCAAGCTGAATCCGTCAACCTTGCTCGCCCCGCTATGGCGGGGGTTCGAATCCAAGCCCGGCAGCACCAGTCAGTATGGTATCGAGGCAAGACCACCTTGCCTCAGCAACAGCTGACCGCACTCCGTACCACCCACGTCATACCGGCTGCCTGCCCGCCAAAGCTTTACTGTGTCCGTCCGAAGCCTTCGGCGAAGGAGGAGCGACGGAGGGAGCGCCGTATTCAAGAAGAAAAACCACTGAAATTAATCAGCGGTTTTTCTTTTATTCCAAATGCTATACAGCTCGCATCCTTCCACCCAGGAGATGATTTACATTACCAGTGCTACGCTTTAGACTACCTGCAAGATGCATGAAGCTATAGAAAAAGAATGGAATGCTGCAGTGGCAAAGATCGTCGCCTCGGATCACCCAAAAAAAATCGTGGTGGCTGGACCCGGTGCGGGTAAAACCTCTTTATTTAAGGAATTGCTTGCAAAAAGTAAGGCGCAGAAGAACAGTGCGGAAGATCACTTGACCGTAACGTTCATCAACGACCTAGCAAACGAACTTAAAAAAGACTTGCGGGATCTTTCCAGCGTTGGCACGTTCCATGCTTACTGCAAACAATTACTGCACAAAAATCCCTACCTACGAGAAGGTTTACGGGAAGATTTTGAGGTGTTCACCAAGCTGCCGACATTGATAAAAAGTGATTGGTCTCTGTTGCATCCCGAGGTAGCAGTGCCGGAGTTCGTCAAATCCATACGTGCGACCGTGGACGACAAGAGCACACGATTTTTTCTCGATCGCTCGAATTACTATAACGCCGTCGGGTTTGATGACATGATTTTCCGTGTCTATCTTAAATGGCTTGTCTCGCCAAAAACGGCGGAACGGCACGCGTTGATCCTCGTTGATGAATATCAAGATTTTAATCTGCTGGAAGTCTCCCTGCTCAAAATTCTGTCGGAGAAGAACCCAATAGTCATCGCCGGGGATGACGACCAAGTGCTTTACGGTTCGTTTCGTGGTTCCAGCTGGAACTTCATTCGGGATCTTTATGCGTCGCCCAAGTACGAACCAGGAAATTTGCCATTTTGCCTGCGCTGCCCGGAGGTGGTCGTGAACGCCTTCAACGATGTGGTCCGAAACGCTACAGACGACGACCATCTGAAAGGCAGAATTCCGAAGCGATATGAGTACTTCCCGCCCCATAAAGAGATCGACAGCAAAGCTCACCCGCATATACATACGATCCAGACATCCATTCAAAAGAGCGGGGCGGGCAATTACTTCGGTCGCGTTATTGAAAAGGTGATCAAGTCCATACCGAAGTCATACGTTAAAGAATCGCGAGAGAAAGGATTCCCCACGGTTTTGATAATCGGCAATAAACAATATCGGACACAGATTTCAGCCCACCTTAAGGATCGAGGATATGTTTTTGATGAGAAAATCGGATCGTCTGGCGATGAGGAAAAAATCGTTCGCAAGGATGGCTTGAGAATTCTTAAAGAAAATCCGGATTCGACGCTGGGATGGCGCATTATACTGGAGGTAGACAAGCCCGCATTTTTTAAAAAAGATCCAAATCGCTTCCTTATTTTCAGTCCCCTGAAAAAAATTATTCCAAAAGAGTACGTCGCTCGAATTACTGCCGAAGCAAAAACGTTAAAAGATGAGCTACCCGAAGCTACGTCCAAGAAAGGGGCGGCCTTCGGGAAGCCGATTATAAAATTAACGTCCTTCCAGGGCGCAAAAGGGTTGTCGGGTCAATACGTCTTCGTTGTTGGATTGCACAATGGCGATATACCGAAACGCCCCGACAGTATCACTGACATCGAAATTTGTAAGCTCCTCGTCGCATTAACCAGAACGAGAAAACAATGCTATCTTTTGTGGACTCGAGGGTTCGCGGGTCTGCCGAAAAATCCATCCATATTTCTTGATTGGATCGATAAATCCAGAAAAGAGTTTTCTTATATTGACGCTGCCTATTTCAAACGCGAAGCCCTGCGTCACAAAAAATAGATTTTATTGAGCTCCGGAGCTGACAACGGGGTTTGATTTTAAGTAATATCCCGAAGAAGTAATTGTGAAGCTATATTAAAGAAAAGATACTCGTCCTTCGAGAGGGCGGCGTTGTGTTGAATTTTATTTCGATAATCCCCAAGCTCCGCCAACTTTCCCAGAACAATGAATCTGTTTTTATTACCAAATCTAGATTGAAATAACTCCCAGTTTTCGCGATAACCAACGATGTGTGAAATATCTCTAATTCCGGCCACTGAAAGAAAATCCGTGACGGCTCCACCGGATTTCCATGAAGATCTCTTATCTTTCCAGTATTGACTCGCTATTTTTTCAATGGTTTTCGGATCGAGATATTTTTCCCATTCGTCACCATAAGCTTTCTGCAATGTTTCGGCACAAATGTTTTGTAACGCTTCTTCTAATGATTTTATATTTTTTCTAGCGGTATTTAATAGAGTTGATTCGTTGGCGTTTTCATATGTATCGTCAGAACCCAAAAGCACGGTCTGCTCTTTTTCACCAGTGCCAATACCCCAAAAGATCTTGCCGTCATTACGGATCCCTTTTTTGAAAATACCCTCCTTATGTCCAATTTTAAGCGCACCAAGAGCACTTTTCTGCTTCTTTCCACTGGCCTTAGAAACGCCGTATTTTTCTCGAACAGCCAAAGAAGTCAACGAACTCTCCTGAGCCCACTCTTGTTCGGCGAGTAACTCTTTTAATTTATCGCGATAATTCATTTTTTGTAAGTGGGAAAATTGTACTTCGTTTATCAATTCGATTTTTTAACCATTGATTTAGAATGTGTATGTTGTTCCATAATGAAATCGTCAGAAAATGCCTCGGTCCAATTAAACATATTGGCTACTAATTCCTTTACTTGTTTGCGATAGGGTTTTGGGTTATCCATTAATGCGTTATGCAATATTTCAGAATACTTGCCGAAAAGCGCCCTGCCTTTGACGTTGTCTAATTGCCAATGATAGGCATCCGAATCTAGGAATGCTTCTTTTAAGCCGGCCCCATTAACAATGCCCGTTTTCATTTTAAAAAGATCTAAATCGTGGATGGCGCTCTGATTGGGGTGCTCACTTTTGCAGTCGTCAATATATTGTTCTGGCGATATCGAAAAAGGGAAGTCGGAAACGAGCAATTGCTTCTCCGGCAAAACCGATTTTTGAAGTATGGCTAGTTCCCGTTCAACCTCCTTAAATTTCAATGATTTTTCGTCATACTGTGCGGCTATATTCGAAAGCTTTTCAAAAATTTCGTCAGTAACTTTTACAGAACTCTTAAGAACGGACAAAATGTCGGGCAGATATTTTTGGTCCAGAATATCGATAGATATGGCTTCTATGTTAGATCTTTCAGAAAATCCCAAACCAGAAGCTGTAATATTAGCGCTACCGATTAATATTTCTTTTTTATCCTTTACTAATACCTTCATATGAACGTTATTATTTATATAAAAATCATGACCCAAATTTTTTAGGTATGTGTAAACTTCGAGATCGGAACTGCCAAAAACAAGGTCGCGAATATCCCATCTTGCAACAACGATTATTTTTACCTTCTTTACCACCCTGTCTAATATCGCTATCAGGGAAGCAATTTTTATATAAGGGCTGACGATAATTAGCTCTTCCCCTACATCGGATACAAAATCGAAAAAGGATGGGTAGGTTTTATTGAAATCCAGTTTGGCCATTTACGATCAATCACTTTCCGGGTGCCTTTTTCTTCGTGGCCGAAGCCGCGCCTTCGATTTTCTCAAGCTTGGTATAAATCTGTTTCACGCATTTCTTCTCGCCATCATTCAGCCCTTCGTCTTGGATTTGATCTATCTCGATCTTGCCAAGAAGTGCCAGTACCTGATCCAGTACGTTTATTAGATTTGGTTTACCAAGTCTGGATTTTACGTAAGCAGCAACTTGCCCTGCGGGCTCGCGGTCTTCTACTATTCTTTGCCGGTCTTCGGGGGTTCCGTCCGACAGCACGGCCGCAAAATCACGCAAGCTTGATTCCCCTGAAGCTGGGGCAGTGATAACCCTATCTCGGCCGTCTTTGCCCACCATGCAGAGATCTAAGAATTGCTCTGCGCCTTCATCGCTAAACATTCCCCGACTTTCATCAAACTGGAAAAAGTCTCTGAGCACCGGCTTCGAAATAGTGTCCCCAATCATTGAAAAATTATCCTCACTTCCAACTCGGGAATCCCTGGAGATGCTCAGAAGTTGCTGGTGCGCCCGGTAAATTCGGACGTAATCCCGAACCTCAGAAAGCTTTATTGAATAGATATCCTTCACCTTCTTCGCCGTCGGTGCGTCATATACGAACGTGTTGGGTTCAAGAGGGTTGCCGCCGTGCACGGCACAATATTCTTCCATATAAGTTCGATATATGTTGTAGGCCGCAGGCATGGGCTTCCACTCCTTGAAGGAACCCAAATGGACCAAGCCGAGAAGAAGCCGAATGTCGTGCACTGTCGCACCCGTGAGATCTTCGCACTCAACCGTGGAAATTGTATCTAGTATTTCCTTTGGCAACTTGTCGCCGCGCCCTCCCTCGTTATGTTTTTTCAATAAATACTTAACTGCAGTAATTCTCCTATTGCCCTCGATAACGAGGTACTTGTTTCCAATTTTTCTGACAAACAATCTGCCCACTGGCTTGAAACCTTTGTTTCTAATGGAGTCGGCAAGCTCGTCAATTGCGAAATTGCTCGACGACTCTAACATTCGCCGAAAAGTCCTTTCTTGTGTTTCATCCCTGGCGATATCGGCCTCAATAATTTCATCTCTGTGATGAGTTGAAAAACGAGGGTTGTTCGGATCCAAGAAAAGATCTTCGATCTTGATTTTTTTGGTTGTTGTTTGAATCATATTCATTTTATAATCCCTTTGCCACAATTACGCAAGTCCGAAAAGGCGCACAATGCGGCGAAGCAAGCGTTGCCACCATCCGAGCCGCATCCGAGTAAATGTTATGTATTTCAAACAATCAACTTTCTGTCTAGAGGTTTTCCTGTCGTAAGCTCTTTTCAAAGCCATAAAAAAACTTGCCCTAAATGGTCTGCTGTTAAAGTAAAAATCATCGGCTGGCACATTGAACTTCTTGAGCAAATAGTCAAAATTTTGCGAATAAAATATTTCTATATTGTTTCCAATCTTATTAAAGAGATCGACGTATCTGCCTCGATTGTCGCGCGTTATGAATATAGGTTTCCAAAGTGAATCGCTCGAATCTGGCGCCTCGTTAAAAAGCAACAACGACGCCTCGGTCAGATCTTCCTCCTGCGGAATGGCGCGTGCAAAACTAGTATCAATTCTATTTTCTCTAAACAAGACCTTCGTGCTAATCAAGAAATCTTCGTAATCAACAAACAATTTCTCACTTACGTCTGGTTCCAAGTAGTCTGATATATCGGCAAAGAGCCATCGATTGTCAATATGATACTTAACGTTTGGGAGCTTATCTGCGATTTCTATGACATAGACATCGTGTGACGCCGCGGCACCATGATTGCGGCGGACGACACGGCCCACACACTGCAAGTAGTACAAGATAGAGCTCGTGGGCGTCGCCATGACAATCGTATCTAGCGACGGGTCGTTATAGCCCTCGTTCAGTAATTTGCAGTTGACAAGAATTGAGGACCCGAGAGTTCGGTGTTCGTCGAGGTAGTCTTTGTTGGAAATGTTCTTTTCGTTGTGATCGCCCCCATAAATATAACCTACGTGGCCGTATGGTTTTTCAAATCTCTGATTGTAAGAATTCAACGTTTTGTAGAGATTAAGGGCGTGTTTATTTGTCCCAACGAATACCAAAACTTTCTTACACTGCTTGCTTCTCCTGAATATCTCATTCGCGATTATTTCATTCCGCGCTTCAATGTTGAAAAGATCTAAGTCCCGATCATTATCAAAAACTCCTAACGATCGAGCCCTAATAACAATATTTGTATAAACGGATTCAAACGTTGGCAATAATACCACGCCACGATCCATTAGTTCCTTAAAGCTTATCGAATATGCAACATTGTCGAATTCTAATACAGCACTATCAGACCTAGTCGGCGTGGCAGTCAAACCCAATATTCCGATTCTAATTCCAAAAAAGGAGGCGTACGTCGCAGCGCGCGAGTGGTGGGCCTCATCAATGATCAGTAGTTTATAATTCTGTCGTTCCGGACTGTTGATAATATTCGCCGCGCGGGTCTTCATGTGAACCTCAAGAATGGGGGATAAAGATTTATTAAATCTGAACCTGATCGCATTATCCGTATTATCACGCTCATCGATCGCTTGATCCTGGAGGGCCTCTGTATGTACGATCCATAAAGCTCTATGATTCGCATCAAGTGTCCCTTTATCTATGAGCTTGCTAATCGCCCGAATGGCAGCGACCGTCTTCCCACCACCCGTGGGTATAATCAACAAAGTTTTTAACAATGGATTACCGCTAAAATCTTTAACGAGTTTGCTAACCGCATCGTCTTGAAAAGACCAATCGGGCTGGCCGCTTACTCGCTCTTGGCGGGACAAAAAGGAAAATATTGCCATATCAGTAGTTTAAAACCACTACCTCTCCAACGGTACCTCGTTTCTCGCCGTTGCAATTTATCAACCGCTTAGCCTTCAGTGGTATAATTCTAAAACCTTTATATAATTTCCTAACGTTGGGCGTATCTGAATTGCTCAACATTACTAATGCTCCACGTCTGTCCAGATCGCGGAATATATCTGCTAGCACAGCTTGCTCTCTTCTAAGGAAGGAGGGCTTTGTGTATTTAGTAAAATTAGGCGGGAGGTTTTTTATCGGATCATATGGAGGGTCAAGGTAGGCAAAGTCATTTTTGCCAACGTCTTGGAGAATTGTTTCGAACGATCCTACTTTTAAAACCGCTGTCTTTAATAGATTACTCACGGCATGAATGTTGGTTTCTTGAAATAACGTACTGTAGCCATTAACTCCGAATGGAACGTTAAACTTGCCATTATTATTAACACGATATAAACCGTTAAAACAAGTTTTATTGAGGTATATTAAAATTGCAGCCCTGTCGATTTCAGAAAGATTTTCGTGATTATATTTTTCTCTCATCCTGTTGTATACAGAACGATTGTTCTTGAAACCGCTATTCTCTATGGTTTTAATTAACAGTTCTGGACTTTTCTTCATAACTTTATAGCAATTGATTAGGTCTTCGTTTAAATCTGCCAGAACGGTATTTGAGGGCTGAAGATGAAAAAACACTGCGCCTCCACCCAAAAATGGCTCGAAGTATCTCTTGTATCGCGTCTTCGCCGGAAATAGCTTTAGCTCGTTAAATTGTTTTAATAACTGCGATTTCCCGCCAGCCCATTTCAGAAATGGCTCGGCACTAGGAGGAGGGGCAGAACTTTTCATAGATATTACACCTCCAATTAATTTATCCGAATTTATCGTTAAAGTTACAGCCATGTTTTAGTTGAGGTGGCTGCTCACTTTAATGGCTTTATGGTTATCTCGCCCTTTTTATTCTTATAGAATCCTACTCGCTGCCATTTTCCATGAAAAAACTCTTTGCTCATTTGAAACGGCTCAGATTTAGATAGTGGTTTTTTTGTTTTTTCATTTTATTAACGTCTTCTTCAGTATACGCGATTTTTATGGCTTTTCCCATCATTCTTTCCCCAAAACCACCTCTCTATTTTTTAGAATCAATTTGCTCTTTACCGCTCCCAAAAGCTCCCGCTTCTCCTCGTTACTCCCCTCGCGCAATACGTACTTCGCATACGTTTTGATGTCTATCTCGTCGCGCGAGAGAGGCTTATCGCTAAGCCGCAGGACTTCCTTCCGGAATTTGTTATACCGCCCGACCTCCTCCTCAAATTTGCGCCGCATGCCAAGCTCGTTCACGTCGATCTGCATGCGTTTTTGTGTCTCAAAATGTCTCAATTTTTGCCAGAGCCCCGACTGAGCGGCCCTAGCTAGTTCGCCCCTGCCGGACCCCGAGAATACCCTTGTGGGGCTTGCAAGGGAGCTGCGTTCCAGACTGACCCACACAGCAGGCATATGCTAAGTCAGGTGTCTAGGCGGCCTAGCATATGTAGCACTCCGTACAGTCCACGTCATACCGGCTGCCTGCCCGCCAAAGCTTTACTGTGTCCGTCCGAAGCCTTCGGCGAAGGAGGAGCGAAGGCGGGAGCGCCGTATTCAAGAAAGAAAAACCGCTGAATGTTCAGCGGTTTTTCTTTCCATTCATCACTTATTTTGCATTTGATTCTCTGGCAACCTTCAATGCCCCTGCCCACCAGATAAGCTGAACCATCATGGCTTCAGCACTTTTAGTAAACGATTCGAGTGCTCCCTCTTTCAAATTTCCCTTCTCGTCTAATAAAGTCCAATGTTGCGGAATATGAATGGCTTGTCGAATCGGAGTCATTTGAAGCTCGATGGTGTTCAGGCGAAGCTGTTCCACCGCTCGTGCTCCACCGACACTGCCGTAGCTTACGAAGGCGACGGGTTTATTGTTCCATTCCGGATAGACCCAGTCCAACGCATTTTTCAGCACACCCGATGTTCCGTGATTATATTCCGGGGTAACGATGACGAAAGCGTCTCCCTCGGCGATCTTCTTAGTAAAACGCGCGACTGCTTCGTTTTTGTAAGGTTCTTGCTTAAATGATGGGCTCGTCGGCTCGTTGAAAAACGGCATATCGTAATCGCGCAAGTCGAGCGCCTCAACCGCGACTCCTTCCTGTTTCTTGATTTCTTCGGCGGTCCAGGCGGCGGCCTTGTCGCTAAAACGGCCCTCGCGAGTGCTGCCAGCAATTACTTTGATATGAAGTGGTGTATTATTTGTCATGGGTTTGTAATAAGTTAATTTGATAAATAATAATTCGACGCTATGCCTTTCGTTTTTTCTTCTGTCTAAGCTCCTCCGAAAGACGTTTGAGGAGGCGGATGGTGTGCTCGGTGTTGAGTGTATAGAGCACCTCCTGTCCTCGCCGCTCGTCTTGCGCCAAACCGGTCTCCTTCAAGACGCGCAAGTGCTGGGATACCAGCGGCTGGGACTGCTTTGTTTTCTCCGCAAGCTCGCCGACCGTCTTGGGACCGGAAAACAACGCTTCCACGATACGATAACGTGGAGCGCTCCCAATGCCCCTGCCGAACTTGTTCATTGCTTCGCATAAATCAGTCACATAGAGATATTAGCATATCCTTATATGATAGTGCAAGGACCCGGAGAACACAGCTCCGCAGAGGAACCGCAGTACTTTTGGTGTGGGGGTGAAAATCCCTGCCTGCCGGCAGGCATACGATCGGAATATCGCCCAAGTTGTGATAAATGAGTATAATTATAAGGATGAATTACAAAACATTGGCAGACGCAGGGGCGATCAAGAACGCTTGCTTAAGATAGTGGCGCACGCTATAGTGAAAAAGTAAATAATCAAAAGGTCTCATGCTATCTATAATATAAACTAAACACTTTAATGAAAATGATTTCGATAAAAGCAATGAAGTCGGTTTTCTTCGGCATCGGCCTGGTGGCTATGATTGCCATGGTCCCCGCGTACGCGCAAACAAGCGGCGCGCCCGTGTTGAGCCAAACGAGCATTACGCTCGGCCTCGGACAAACAGCGACCGTTACTTCGCAGGGGGGCACTAACGTCTATCTCTTGTATAACTCAAGTCCCATCGTCGCCTCGATTTCGGCGAACGGAACACAGATCACCGCGACGGGCGTGGGTTTGGGTTCCACGAGCGCGAACATATGCGCCGTGGGTTCGGCTTCGGATTGCGCCAATCTCACGGTCACCGTTCAAGCCACCGTCGCGCAGGCGTTGTCGTTCAACCCGTCAAGTGTGTCACTCTCGCTCGGAGGAGCTCAGGCCGTCGCGGTGTCGGGAGGCAACGGGACCTACAGCACATCAGGAAGCCCGAATGCGAGCGTAGCCACGGCAAGCTTAGCGAGTAACACGCTCACCATAACCGCGGTTGGAGCCGGAACTGCCGCGGTAACCGTCTGCGACCAGTCGCAGAACTGCGGCACGGTGAATATAACGATAAGTTCCTCGCCCACCTCCGCAAACCAGACGGCGAGCGTAACCTTCAGCGTGACGAATCCGGAAGTTGCGGCCGGGCAGACCAAGGTCGTCTCCCTTACGTCCCGCCTGGGTACTTTCGTATTCCACGTCATCTATAACTCGGATGCCAACGTTGTGCAGGCGACAACCGACAATGCAAACCTCTCGCTCCGCGGCATAAGCGCGGGCTCCGCGTTGCTTACCGTATGCGCCGCAGGAGACGGCTGCAACCAACTGAACGTGAAGGTTACGGGCACGGTCGCGAGTCCCGCGCCTCCACCATCCGCCCCTGCTGGCGGAACCTCGCCTGCCCCGGCACCCACTCCGACACCGCCACCACCCGCCGCCTCCACAACCGACACCAGCTCGGTCCTCGCCGCCATCCAGACGATGCAAACAAAGCTCGCGCAGATGCTCCAGGAGATCCAAGCGATGACCGCGTCGCTCGCGAAGCTCTCTGCGACCCTGCTCGCGCAGAACACCGGAAAACAAACGGCGATCGCCGGCATAAGCGACACCAGTTCCGTCACCTTCACCCAGTACCTCGTCACAGGGTCCGAAAACTACGAAGTAACCGCGCTCCAAAACCTCCTTACCCGCCTTGGCTTTTACTCGGGACCGGTCTCCGGATACTTCGGAGCGCTTACCGAAGAAGCCGTACGCTCCTACCAATCGGCGCGCGGCATCTCGCCCGTAGGATACGTGGGCCCAAGCACTAGAACCGCACTCAACGCGGAGTGACGAACGGAACGAGAAGTCCTGAAGCAGGAAGACGGAGACCAAAAAATCACTCAAGTGACGTGCGAACTTGTTGACGCCGCCCGAAATACGAGTAGAATTATACGCAGTTGCTCGACGGAGGTGCGCGCATGGCAGAACACGTATTCTTTGTCTTTCTCGCCGTCCTCGACCTTCTCTATATAGACGTAGTTCTTGAAGGACGCTCCCTGCACGCGCAGAGAAAAATGCAGTTGGGCGGCGCGCCCTCACATCAACACCAATGGAGCGCATATATCTTTCTGTTTTGGCTGGTTTTTTTCGTATCGGCTATCGAAACATACGTGTGGATGATCGGGGGGTCGGTATTCGATCCACTCCTCGGGACACATTTGCTGGTGTTCGCCGGTCCACTATCCGTCGTGTTGTATCTCCTCGTGCGTCCATTCAACGGAGAACGAAGCCTACGCTATCATCGGCGACTTGCCCGCTTAAGCATAGCTCTCGTGGTCGGCTTAAACATAACGGGCATACTGCTGATCCATTTAAGATTCTAGGTTCTCGGCACGACGAAAAACGTCGTGCTTTTTATTTGCGCATTAATACCCCGCGCGTAAGCACGCGGGAGGTTTATTTACTTTTGTACTTTCCTTATTCTCTAATTCTCACGAATTAGAGAATAAGGAATAAAGAAGAAAAACTAAATCTTATATTCTCTTATTCTCGAGAACATTAGAATACGGGGGGGATATCGGGACGCGGTGAGTTTTCGGCGTACAACCCTCACGCTACTATGTCCACGGCCATCGTAATGCAAAGCCCCATAATAACGACGAGCGAAAACACGAACATTTTCCGCGCCCAGCGTTTTGGATCCACTGCCCAAAACCCTTTAATGCAAACCCCGAGCCACAAAAGACCGAGCGCCCCGGCAACCGCCGCGTAGGCGTAGCCCGTGTAGCCAAAAACCGTGGGCATCACTGCCGCAACCGCGAACGCGATAACGTGGAGGAGTATCCGAATCTTCGTGCCACGCATTCCTTTTTTTTCGGGAAGCGTTGGGATGGAAGCGGCGATGTAATCGTTTAAACGATAAATGGATATCGCGTAAAAGTGCGGGATTTGCCAGAGAACGAGAATCGCGAAAAGTATCGCGGCGCCTGTGTCGAAGTCGTTCGTAACGGCCGCATATCCCACGACCGGGGGTACCGCGCCCGAAACGCTCCCCACGATCGGCCCGTGTATCGAGCGGCGCTTGAACCATAAACTGTACATGACAATGTAAAAAAAGAAGCCGACCGCGGCGGCAGAGGTTGCGAGAAGATTCGTATATATGCCGAGTACAAGGAAACCCGCACCGCCGAGGCACGTTCCGTAGATGAGCGCCGCACGCGCCGATATCGCTCCGCGCACGAGCGCGCGGTTCTTTGTCCGCTCCATCTTCGCATCCGTGTCGCGGTCGATGTAGTTGTTGAAGACGCACCCCGAGGCGATGACGAGCGATATGCCCGCAAGCGTGGCAATAAACAGCACCCAATCAATAACCCCCCGCGACGCGAGCGCAAAACCAGCGGATACCGTCACCACGTTTCCGTATATCATCCCCGGTTTTACGAGTTGGTAGTAATCTTTGAGCAAGGCAGTAAAAACTACCTTCGTATCCCCTCTTTATCCATAAGATATGCATCCACGTCCATCGCGCCGGGCATCATGTTGTAGTTGAGGTGTCCCATGATCCAGAGCGCTCCCGCGATCACGATGACGAGAACGCCGATCGTGGAAACAAGCGCCGCCAAGTTCCACCGAGGCCCGGATTCTTTGCCAATATGCAGGAAAAAGAAGAGTTGCACCACGAATTGCGCGATGGCAAGGCCCACAATAAGAACAACTGACAACTGACCGGTGAACCACTGACCAACAATGGCAAAGTAGGCCGTAAGCGTGAGCGCGAGCGACGCAGCGAATCCGACGATGTACGATTTCATAACCGCGAGGTTCATGCTTTATGTTTTGCGTTTCACGTTAATCGTATATATCTTTCCGGTGACCAATGGCGAAAAACACGGCTTCGTTGTCTCGAAAAAAGAAGAGGATGCGATAACGGCGAGTTATCCGGAAGGAAAAAACGCCGGTCAATTCCTTGAGTCGTTTCGTGTGTAGTCGTGAGTCAAGCCAATTCGTCTTGAAAATTTCCTCCTGTTTCCGCACAAGGTTTCGGATGGAAAGTGGCAACTTGTCAAATGCGTGAACAAAATCGCCGGTCTTTCGGATGGTCATCGTGCGTATCTAGCGGCGGGCAAGCAACTTCATTGCTTTCGAGTACGCCCCCTTAATGTCGGCTATGTTCTTATATTCATTTATATTTTCTTGCGGAATCAAAAACAGAAACTTTTGAAGGTCTTTTTTAATTTCCTGCAATTCCTGAAGCACCCTCGCAAGGTCTGTCTTTGTACTTTTTGCTTTCACGGTAATGGGCATATGTAGAGTTTATCATAAGATGAAAATCTGCGTCAATGTCGCGCATATGCCTGTCGCGCATATGCCCCGTTTTACGCAAACGACATAAGGTACACGATAGTGAATATGAAAATCCAGACGACATCAAGGAAGTGCCAGAACAAACTTAGCCGCGTGAGTTTGGAAACAATAGAAGATGTTAATCCTCGGGTCCACATATACATCATGGAAATTGCCATCCACAAGAGGCCCGAAGCGATGTGAAATCCGTGGGTTCCGACAAGCGCGAAGAAGGAGGAGAGAAACGCGCTTCTCTGCCAACTATTGCCTTCCGCGACCAGATTGGAAAATTCGGTAAGTTCAAGCGCAAGGAACGAAACCCCGAGGGCGAACGTAACCGCAAACCACGCGAGTGCCCAGTTCCTTTTTTCGCCATGCACCGCCAGCATCGCAAGCCCGCAGGTGAAACTCGACGTGAGAAGAATGAGGGTTTCGGTCAGTACGAACGGCAAACTGAAAAGTTCGCGTCCTGATGGCCCGCCGAACGTGTTCCCGCGAAGCACGGCGTAGGCGGCAAAAAGCACGCCGAACATGATGAGGTCCGTCATCAAGTAGATCCAAAAGCCGAAGATGACGTTGTCCTTATGCTCTTCAGTCATGGTTTTTGCTTCGTTCATATTTTCTAAAATGTTCTAGCCCCCTACTACCTACTACTTTACTACTTACTACCTACTCCCCTGGTTTCCATCCTCTCGACCTCCGCGGCGGGTATCGTGTGCTCGGTGTGTTCGTCGAATGAACGAATAATGAGGCACACGATCGCGCCCACAAGGCCGAGCACAACAAGCCACGTGATGTGCCAGACAAAGGCGAACCCGACCAGCAACGCGAACACCGAGATATATATGCCCGCGGCCGTATTTTTTGGCGCTTCGATATCCTCATATTTTCGCGCCATTTGCCATTTGCCATTTGCCATTTGCCCTTCTTTTTTCATCTCCCAAAACGCATCCCGTTCGCGCACCTGCGGGATCACCGCAAAGTTATAGGAGGGCGCGGGAGACGGTACTGACCACTCAAGCGTTCGCCCGTTCCACGGATCGCCTGCCTGCGCAGGCAGACCTGTTGCATCTCGAAGCTCTTTTCTATTTTTGAAACTCACGATTATTTGCCAAACCTGAAGAGCAACACCGCACAAAATAATGACGAGGCCAAGCGCAGAGACCATAAATAACGACTGCCAACCAGTCGAGACGTCGTAGGAATCAAGCCGGCGCGTGGCGCCCATGAGGCCTAAAATATAGAGTGGCACGAACGACACGAAGAACCCGACGAGCCAGCACCAAAACGCCCGTTTCCCAAGCCGCTCGTCAAGTCGGAACCCCGCTATCTTTGGGAACCAATACGTGAGCCCGGCAAAAATAGCGAAAAGCGCTCCACCAATCGCCATCGTGTGGAAATGCGCGACCAAAAACAAACTGTTGTGCAGTTGGAAATCCGCCGGAGGAATTGCGAGCAAGACCCCGGCCATGCCACCGAAGGTGAACGTGCTCAAAGACCCAAGAAGCCAATACATAGGCGTCGTGAACACGATGCGCCCGCGGAACATAGTGAAAACCCAGCTGATAATGAGGGCGCCCGTCGGCACCGCAATGATCATGGTCATAATGCCGAAAAAAGCGTTCACGTTTGCTCCCGCCCCCATTGTGAAGAAATGGTGAAGCCAAACGACGAAGGAGAGGAGTGTGACCCCGATCACGCCCGCGACGGCCGAGGTATATCCAAAAAGCCGCTTCCCGCTAAACGTCGCGACGATTTCGCTGAATATGCCAAACTCGGGGATAATCAAAATATATACCTCCGGGTGCCCCCACATCCAAATGAGGTTCGTGTACATCATGGGGTTCCCGCCGCCGGTCGAGGTGAAAAAGTGCATGCCAAAGTAGCGGTCGAGGAAAAGCAGGAGGGTGGTCATGGTAAGTATCGGGAAAACGGAAACGACGAGCGCCATACTGCAGAGTGAGCCCCAAGTAAACATCGGCATTTTCATGAGGGTCATCCCCGGCGCGCGCATTTTGAGTATCGTCACAATAAAGTTGATGCCGCCGATAAGAGTTCCGAGCCCCGAAACCTGCAAGCTCCAAAGCCAATAGTCCACCCCCACGCCCGGGCTGTACTCGATGCCCGAAAGCGGCGCGACCGCAAGCCACCCCACGGCGGCAAATTCTCCTCCGAACACGAAGAAAAGATTTACGAGCGCCGCGCCCGCGGCATAGAGCCAGAACCCGAGCGAATTAAGGAACGGGAACGCGAGATCGCGGGCTCCGATCTGGAGCGGCACGATCAAGTTGATGAGGCCGAAGATGAATCCCATCGCGACGAAAAACACCATGATGACGCCGTGCGCCGTAAATATCTGCTGGAAATGGTCGGCGGAAAGCCCGCTCGCGGCGCCCGGGAGAAACGCCTGTTCTGCCCATATCATCGCGGCGTCTAAGGCCCCCCGGAAAAGCATCACGGCCGCGACAATCATGTACATCACGCCAATCTTCTTCGGGTCGGTCGAAGTAAGCCACTCTTTCCAGAGCCACCCCCACAGTTTGCGACGGGTGAGAAACGCGGCGACCGCGATGCCCATCACAATGAGAGAGAACGTTCCCCCGATCGTATACCACTCGTGCGGAAGCGCGTCCCAAGTTAGTTTTCCGAAGAGGTTCATGATTTTAATGCGTTGTTCTCTATGCCAAAGTTAATGTATTCCTATGAGCGACCTTATTGATTCGTGAATCCCACCACTATTTTTTGGTGTTGTGGTAGTAGGAGCTTGGGTGCGTTGCGCGGAATAAAAATATACGCCCATCAAAACAATGATTGAGACAACGGAAACAATAATAAGAAAAGGATTTCTGGTCATTAGTGTTCCATGACCTGCATCTCTGATTTCGGGGGCATGAATTTCATTACTATCATATCACGCAGATTTTCCGCTGCCGATGCGTAGAAAGTTGGCAGATTATTTTCGCTCGGCTTTGCCAATTCATTATACGCATTGAGGTCGAGCGTCTGCCCCGACTGCTTTACGGACGCAACCCACGCGTCGAAATATTCCTGCGAGCTCGCCTTCGCGATAAATTTCATTCCCGCGAACCCTTTCCCGCTTATCTCGGCGGAAGAACCGGCAAATTCGCCTGGCGCGTCGGCCATGAGGTGAAGTTTCGTTACCATCCCCTCCATCGCGTACATCTGTCCACCGAGCTGGGGGATCCAAAATGAGTTCATCGGCGCGTCCGCCGTAAGCTCAAACGAAATCGGCGTGCGCTCCGGAAATTGCACAAAGTTCACGGTCGCGATGTTTTGTTCGGGATAAATAAAGAGCCACTTCCACCGCAAGGCGACCACCTGTATCGTGAGCGCCCGCCCTCCGGAGCCTTGGCGAAGGAGGGGCTTCGATGGGTCAAGCGCGTGCGTGGCGTTCCACGTTACGACCGCGAGCACGCAGATAACCAGAATGGGAATCCCCCACTGGGCAAGCGTTACCTTGGTGTTGTGGTCGAGGTCCGGAGCGTATTTTGCTTTGGCGTTACCGGCCCGGTACTTCCAAGCGAACGTAAACGCAAGGATCAAAACGGGGACAACCACGACGAGCATAAGGAGCACGGCGGTGCGCATAAGGTCGCGCTGTTCTCCTGCCACCCATCCCTTCGGGTCGAACACCGCGATGTCAGCGTTGAGCACGAAGAGCGTGATGAACGTAACCGCGCCCGCGGCGCAGAGAATTAAAAAAATAAGCTTGGACTTGGCGTTCATCGGTTGGGTCTCTTTATTATAGCGAAAATGAGGGGTTATACTAAGGGTATGGAAAACACTCCCCTCGAAACGGTCCCGCAAAAAACCTCGGGGTCTTCGATCCCTCCCGTCACCACAGAACCTTCGGTCTGCCAGTCGTGCCACACGCCCATATCCGCAGGCGCGAATTTTTGCCCGCAATGCGGGAAGAAATTCACCGAAGGTCCCGAGTCCCCCCGAGGGAACGAACCGCCTGTCCTGCCTGTCCCGAGCCGCGTCGAGGGAAGCAAAGTCGAGGGGCCGCTCTTGACTTCGATCGAAAAACAAGCGTTCATTTATATTTTTAGTTTTCTTCTTGCCCCGCTTGGCCTTGGCTATGCGGTGAAATATCTGAAACACTGGAAAGATCCGAGGGCGCGGCAAGTGGGCATTGTCGTCATCGTGCTCACGGTTATCGCCATAGCGATCATGATTTGGATTTCAGATGAGTTTATGCAATGGGAGTACCAATCGATCAATGGCCTCACTGGATTTTAATAATCCGATATATCTTCCTGCCATTTCCTCCGCCAGCTGGCGGATCGATCGTAACCTTATCCCCCTTCGAGCGGCCCATGAGGGCCGAGCCGAGCGGCGACTCGTAGGATATCCTGCCGTGCGCGGGATCGGTTTCGTGCGAACCCACTATCTCGAACGTTTTTCGCGCTCCTGCACGTGGTGAGCCTGCTAGCCCTGAGCCCGTCGAATGGGCCGAACCATCTTTCCCACCAATCCCTCGTGAGGACTCGGGACCTTCGGCTTCAAGCACTACGGTCGAACCGATTTCTACCCTATCTAAAGCATTCGGCCCGCCCGCCGCGAGAGCCGCGGCGATTCGGGCAGGCCCCGTCTTGATAACCACCACGCGATTGATTTGGCCTCCTAAACTTATGATTTGTGCATTCGCGCGGCGGAGCAATCCTTTCGCTTCTTTATACTCCGCGTTCTCCGACCGGTCGCCATATGCCGCCGTCCGGCGGGTCTCCTCCGCGAGCGCCGGCAATCTTTTTTTAGTGCTCGCCAACTTTGCTTTGAGGCGCGCAAAACCGTCTGCGGTGAGGTAGATGAGTCTGTCGTCCTTTTTTTTCGAATAATCCTGTTTTCTTCGCGAAAATATCATTACATTTTAAAATCTCATTTTCTCCAAATCTCACGAGTTCTATCCGTGGTGCTATGCTACAGCATAGCACCACGGAATCAGATTGTTCCTCCTGTTTCTGCTTCCATCCAGTACTATGCTATAGCACAGTGCTACTCCGCTGGCTTCGCCGAAACAAAATCGGGGCTCATAAATGGCTAATAACCTCATAATACATTAGAATACTCTGACTATGCTTGTCGATGATGTACAGATAAAAATAAGCGCCGGGCACGGGGGAAGGGGCTCCGTGGCGTTTAATAAGAACATGAAAAGCCGCGGACCTGTGGGCGGGTCGGGCGGCAAGGGTGGAAGCTTATATGCCGAGGGAATCGCCGATCTTTCGGCGCTTTGGCAGTTTCGCTTCAAAAAGGAATTCGCGGCGGAAAATGGCCATGATGGCCGCGGCCAGTTTCGCGACGGCCGCACGGGAGAGGATTTCACTCTTAAACTCCCCGTGGGAACCGTGGTGCATAATCTCACGAACGAAACCGAAACCTACATTGAAAAACTCGGTGAAAAAGTTTTGCTCGCGCAGGGCGGCATCGGCGGGAAAGGAAATTTCCAGTTCCGTTCGGCTACAAACACCACGCCGAGAGAATTTCAGCCCGGCAGACCAGGAGAATCATTTACGCTCCGACTCGAACTAAAGTTTATCGCGGACGTGGGATTTGTGGGGCTTCCGAACGTTGGAAAGTCCACGATGCTCAACACGCTCACGAACGCCCGAAGCAAAGTGGCGAATTATCCGTTCACCACGCTCGAACCAAGCTTAGGCGCGTACTATGAATTGATACTTGCCGACATCCCGGGCCTTATCGAGGGGTCTTCAACGGGCCGGGGGCTCGGCTTCAAATTCCTCCGCCACATCGAACGCACGCATTTCCTCTTCCACTTTATCTCCGCGGAATCCCCCGATCCCCTCGCGGACTATAAAACCATCCGTACAGAACTCGGAGCGTGGAATAAAGAACTTATCGCAAAGCCGGAGCGCGTATTCCTTACGAAAGCCGACCTCGTGACTACCGAAGAACTTGAAAAGAAACTGAAAGTACTCAAGAAAATTGACCCGCACGTTATCGCGCTCTCGATCGAAAACCCGAAGTCCATCAAAGCGATCGAAAAAATCTTGAACGAGATTAAGGCGAAGCAATAATATGAAAGGTGACGTTATCATCCGCTTTAATAAGGTCTCGTTCGCGTACGGCAACAAGCACATTTTGAATGAGGCGGTTTTTTCTGTTCGCGATGGCGCAAAAATGACGCTCATGGGCCAGAACGGCGCGGGGAAAAGCACCATCTTCCAGCTCATCACGGGCGGCCTCAAGCCCGAAGCGGGAGACATTATCAGCGCAAAGGGCCTTACCATGGCAACCGCCCGGCAAGTTATCCCACGCAATGAGATAGAACTTAACGTGAAGGCCTTTTTTGAAGGAGCGTTCAAACCCGCCTCCGCAGATGCTTCCGCCGCTGCCAAGGCTATGGCGGACAAGTCGGCGAGGCAAGGAGAAGTGCCCCGAGATATCGAACCCCGCATCAAAAAGGTTCTCGACGTGGTTCATTTGAAGGCCTCGCTCGATAAGCCACTCAAGGCGCTCTCCGGAGGCCAACAGGCGCGGCTCCTTTTGGCGCAGGCGCTTATCCAAGACCCGGACATCCTTTTACTCGACGAACCCACGAACAATCTCGACAAGCAGGGCATCGCGCATCTCACGCAGTTTCTTATTGATTACCCGAAAACCTGCATCGTCATCTCCCACGACGCGAACTTTTTAAACTCCTTCACGCAGGGCGTGCTCTACCTCGACGTCTTCACGCACAAAGTGGAGCAATACACGGGAAACTATTTTGATGTGGTGGAAGAAATCAAAGCGCGCCTCGAGCGCGAGCGCAGAGAAAACGTCCGGCTCGAAAAAGACATCCAGCACCGCAAAGAGCAGGCGAACTTCTTCGCGCAGAAAGGCGGACACATGCGCGACGTAGCGCGGAAGATGAAAGAAAAAATCGAAGAACTCGAAGGCGACGTGGTGGAAGTGCGGCGGGAAGACAAAACCATCCGGAACTTTGCCATCCCCTGCCAGGCGGACTTGACTGGGCGAATTCTTGAATTGAAGTCGGTTTCGCTTATGAATTTAAAAACACATAAACCCGTAGTGAAGAAGGTGGCGGTAACGCTCAAGAAACGGGAACGGCTTCTTCTCGCCGGCCCGAACGGCATTGGGAAAACCACCCTCCTCGAAACATTGGCAACCGGACATGCCCGCGGTGAACACGTAACACGCGGTGTCCGCATCGGCTACTACCGGCAGGATTTTTCAACGCTCGATTTTAACGAAACGGTGTACAAAACGCTCGCGGACGCGGCGCATTCCGCCACAAAGCCCGGCGAAATGGGCACCACGGAACAGGAACTCCGCTCCACCGCCGCCGGGTTTCTGCTTGACTCGGACATTTTGAAAGCGAAAGTTGGTTCGCTCTCCGAGGGGCAAAAGGGTCTCGTTGCCTTCGCGAAGCTCGTGCTTGAACGCCCAGGGCTCCTGATTCTCGACGAACCCACGAACCACATCAACTTCCGCCACATTCCCATTATCGCCCAAGCCCTCGACCGCTACGAAGGCGCGATGATCCTCGTAAGCCACGTCCCCGACTTCGTAAGCCAGATCAAGATTGACCAGACGTTGGATTTGGAGGGAATTTAAAGTTTCTCGGCCAATTCTTAATACCGTGCTAAAATAAATACATGAAAAAAATAATTAATTTTTTTATACCATCGCTAGGCGGCGTTAAAATTCAATGGTGGCATCGCTTATGTGATGTGCTAATATGTGGCTCAACTCTTCTAATTATAATCTTCGGTACAGTAGCTCTTTCAACAGCAATTTTTAGTTACTCTGAGTGGCGCAACTACACATTCGCTGCGTTCAGCTTCGAGCCGGGCTACGAAAGTGCCGCCGGACAAGAGGTGGGCTGTGATGGCAGTGGACGCCTTTTTCGAAACTGTGGCGGAATTACTGTCTATGTTGGAGATAAAATACCCACTGAAGATCAGTTTAAGAAAGCTATAAACACGATGGAGGCGCAAGGAAAGGAGCCTCACGAAATACAGGGTTGGCTAGATTCGTTTAAAACATTTACGGCGAAAATGGTTACGAAATTTGACTATGCGAAAATGTTTGGGAGCATTCTTGTGGGCCTATTCGTAGTAATTGGTTGGTTTATATTTTGGGAATCCATTATTTACCGAACCTTAATTTATGTCGTTTACGGAAAAAAGTAAGGTGATAAAACTTGTTGTGAGGGTTGATTGTTGTCTACCCTGGGAGAAATAAGGTGGCATACATGTTAAACGCCGTCATTGCAACCTTTTCGGTAATCGGAGCCATAACCACTCTCGTGGGACTTTACGAACTTTACGAGAAATATAAACGCTGGAAATTAGGCAGGGCGGAACTTCAAAGAAAAGTATCGCTGCTAAAAAGCTCTGACTATTTTATCGCCCAGATTATTCACCTCGGCGGAGAATTTTCAACAACTCGCTCGTTGATTGTTTACTCCAATGAATCGGGTGGTTATTATTTTAACCCGCCGAAGGATTTTGTTAATATATTTTTCAACCGGGGTGGCGATTCAACAGTTGTAACGCCCACCGAGTTGTCCAGGGAGCAGGGTTACGTCATCGACTCCGTTGCGGGTCCTAATAGAAAGTTCGAGAAAACCGGCCACCACGATATTTGCCACCTACCTCAAAGAACATTGAAAAACGAGCACTTCGTTAAATTTATTAAGAAAATCGATTAAGGCATTAACGAGGCGAAGCGTATTTTATTGTTAACATCGCTCAAACACCGTCTACAACCCGCAATTCCGGAAGGGCGCACCACCCAAACGGCTCAACCCTCGAAAGCGTTGAGCCGTTCGAGTTCCTCACGGCAAGCCGTTCGACTACGCTCCCCTCGAGATGCCCTCGGAGCAAGCACGGCAAGCCGTTTACGGTTTTTGGCTCTATCGCGCCTATCGCCATCATCAGGTGCTTTGCTATAGCAAAGCACCCATGGTGGGGCAGTATATCGCGCAGTATTGTCGCGCACGAGACAGGAAAAGGCACCATCCCCGCCTTCATTGACTTTTTAGATACCGATTTGCTATAGTAAAGGAACTAAACGTGGGGCGGATATCTCGCATGTCCGCCTCTTTTATTTCTCCTTTTTTTCCTGATATTTCAGCGCATGCTCGAGACGCACGAAATCTCGGAACTCGCTACCCACGAATTGCCTTATCTCACGCGCCGTCCTCGGACCGCGGGCGAGAATCACCACCTTCTTTTTATATTCCCTGAGATGCTTCAGAACGGGCAGGAAATCGCCGTCGCCCGAAAGTACGACTGCCCGGCCGAAATTATCTTTCTCTTTCATCAAGTGGAAAGCCATATCGACATCACAGTTCGCTTTCCGCTTCGTCGTGCCGTCATCCTGGTCATACATTTTCACCGGCTTGAGGAAGAGTATGTAACCGAAACTGTCGAGCTTGTGGTAAAACCTCAACCGCTGGAGATGCCTGCCGATGAGGAGAATGATCTCTTCATTCAGCGTCTTCCCCTTGTTTGAGAGAAGCTCGACGAGATGTTTTTCAAGCGCCTCGATCGGCACGGTCTCCTCTTTCTGATAATCGTAAGGGAAGTCGTGAATCTCGACGCCGCCGAAATAGAACACCTTGCTGGCTTCATATTTCTCTTGCAAATACCGGAACAGTTTTTGATAGTCGATTTTCCAACCCAAACTTTTCTCGCCACCGTAGAAAAGATTTGAGGCGTCTATGAATGCGAATGTTTTCATATCACGATTTTACCCTAAATTTTTCGGATTGAACACCTCAATCCGACCATGGCGATAGACCCCCGCCGCGCCCCAAACGGCTCAACCCTCGAAAGCGTTGAGCCGTTCGAGTTCCTCACGGCAAGCCGTTCGACTGCGCTCCCCTCGAGATGCCCTCGGAGCAAGCACGACAAACCGTTTACGGTTTTTTGCTAGAGCATGTTCGGAAACCCGCTTTCGAGCCGAGAATTCCGATGGTGAGGCGAGAAGCGAGTCGGAGGCCGAAGAATATACGAGATATTTTGAGGCCGAGACGAAGCTTCGTAGCCCACAATCGGAATTCGCAGAGCCGGAATGGGGTTTAGGGACATGCTCTGTATCGCGCCTATCGCCATCGTCAGGTGCTTTGCTATAGCAAAGCACCTGTAGTGAGGCAGTATATCGTGCAGTATTGTTGTTAAGGGTGTAAGCGCGAGATTATCTCCGCAAATCCTTTCGCGACGCAATGTCCTCCCCATGAGCGCTTTGCTATGGCAAAGCGCTCAGCAAAAACACAAACAAAAAAATAACCCATGAACTTCCCCGGCCCCCAATCTCCTCCATAATCAGGTGCTTTGCTATAGCAAAGCACTCACGTGAGGCGGCAAGGCGACACAAACACAGAGAAACAATCCAATTCACAGCGCTTTGCTATAGCAAAGCGCTTGATAGAAACGCAGGCAAAAACCAACCCCCCCCCGATCCCCCATGATCAGGTGCTTTGCTATAGCAAAGCACCTGGGATATAGTAATATGATTATTCCAGGCACTGAATAAACTGTTCTGGGCGCTGAATAAATTAATGAGCACATGAGCAAAAAGGAACCAATGAAAACGCTTCCTCTCGGTGATTATACTTCTCGCAAAGAGTGGGAGGACGCTTGTTGGAAAAAGATCGTCGAGTCCGAAGAGTTGCTTCAATTACTTATCACCTCTCACGAACGCCACGATATTGTAATGCGTGCCGCAGCCATAGACGGTCTCGCATCCGGTAAAAGCTACCGGAAGATTGCGGAAGAACTATGGCTATCGTCCCAGACCATTAGCGGCATCAAAAAAGCCATGGACGAAAAAGCGTACAGAAGTTATCTGGAACGAAGCAAGAAAGGCAGGAAAAAAAAGAAAGTATAGCTTTATCGAAACGCCGAGGCGTAAACCCAAGGGTAGGCCCGTTCGGACAAAGTACGGCGTTCTTTATATACCCTAGCGATATGCCGCAGCCGAACCCACCATGGTGCTTTGCTATAGCAAAGCACCATGACTACCCCTCTCCCCCTGTTCTCTCTCGCCCGTACCCTCCCCTCAAAAAAATAAACGCCCTCGTCGAAACGAGGGCACGGGGCTTATTTGTGTGACCAATCCATAAACTGTACTGCGTGGACAGCTCGGTGACAAAGTTCATCAAGGTTGTTCACTATGACGACATGGGGACGATCCTGCATGAATCGGCGGAGAATATAACGCGCGCCCGTAAACCCTTCTTCGATTCCCACAATAAGCGTCCCGCTGAGGCGCACGGTCCTTTCCTTCCACTCTCCAAGCTCGAATCTTGAGGTCTGCGCATACGCCCTCTTGCACGAATGTTTCGCCTCTTTCGCAAGCCAAAAAAGAATAACTCCGTTTTGGGCGGCGCAGTTAAGATACTCGGTTTCCCAGTCCACCTGTTCATTGAACATCTTCTCGGTAAATTCGCCCTCGGGCTCTTTGTGCCGATACGGCGAAGCGATACTCACTCGTCTATCAAGACGGCGAATGATCGCAATGGCATCATGATGCCACTGAGGAGCTCCCTGGATAGGCCCCGCAAGGAAAATCAGTGGTCCCGTAATCTCAACGAACTCCGGCGCTTCGAAAATCTTTCCGATCATGACACTCTCCGTTAGAACAGCTACCATCCTTATAGCTTATTTCTTTCAGCAATGTCAACCACTTGTGCTTTGTAGCAATTTTTATCTCTTGCGTGTGGTACAATAAAAGCAACTATGGCGGGGAAGCAAAAGAAAATTATCATCGTGGCAGTTGTAACTCTCGCCCTTATTGCGGCGGTCGGTTTTTGGTATTGGCAGAGTCGAAACGCGACCCCTGCGACGCCCACCACCAATGCTCCGGGAACGTCTCCCACTCAGACAGACACCATATCGGTCGTCGAAGAAGCAGGCGAAAGCATCGGAGCGGTGATTTTTGAAAAAACCCAAGACCCGCTCAAAGAAAACATTCCGGAAACCAACCCGTTGAAACGGGTGATGATAAATCCTTTTTAACCAACGATGCATTTCCCGACTTTTAAAAAAGAATCTTTGATATCGCTCGCCATTCTTGTTTTTGCGGGTGCCGTTAGTTTTTCCATTGTTTTCGTCGGAAGCGAACGTGTCCTCGCGGAACAACCCCGAGAAACATCCTCTCTGGATTCAGGTTTGGTCAGCCGGTGGAATGCGGACAACGTGACGGGAAAGACCGTTACGGACATTGGTGGCGGCGGGAATCCCGGAACTATGACGGGTGGGGTTACCGTGACGAAAGATGAAAATGATGAAAATATGTTCGAGTTTAATGGGTCAAGCGGGCGCATCAGCATGGGCAACCCCGCAGGTTTGAATTTCGGAACGGAACCGTTTTCTCTGGAAGTATGGTTCAGGTGGGACGGTGGAGGGTCGTCCGTCAATAATATTATCCGAAAATCTAATTACCCCTCGGATGGTGGTCCTGGATCGGGGTACTGGCTCCGACTCGGCAGGGACTCCGGACTACTGGAATTTTCTATCGGGGCAACGACCGGGCCCGAGGGGCAAAGTTTCATCACGGCATCCGTGAGCCCCAATGTCTGGCACTACGTGGTTGCCACGAGGGATGATTCCGACAGGGTGGCATTATATGTTGACGGCGAGTCCCATGGCAAAGTCGTACGATTGGCCTCGAGAGCCGACGCAACGAGCAATTCCCCGTTTACGCTCGGAGCATGGGAAGATCAGGGATCTGAATTTTTCTCCGGTCAAATAGGCGAGGTCTCTGTATATAATAGAGCGTTAGATGCACTGGAAGTGAGAATGATAGCGGCCATCTGGCAAGGCGACGGGCCCGGAGGGTGCCGAACCGAAACCGAGTGCCGCGCCTATTGCGAACAGGCGGAACACTCAAGAGAATGTCTTGCCTTTGTAAAAAAATACCGTCTCGCCTCCGACGAAGAGATCGCACAATGGGAAAAATTTATTGACGTCGTCGAAAACGGCGGCCCCGGCGACTGCCGCACCGAGGAGAGCTGCATAAATTACTGTGCGGACAGTTCTCACATCGTGGAATGCACTAACTTTGTGGCGAAGTATAATCTGGTGCCACCCGAGGAACTTGCCGAAATGCAAAAGATAGCCGCAGCCGTGAAGGCGGGAGCGAAATTACCAGGAAATTGCAACGGCAAAGCGGCGTGCATCACCTACTGCGAAGATTCGGCTCATATTGAGGAATGCGTGGTGTTCTTGGAAAGAGCCGGACTCATCAGCTCCGCGGATGCTGACTTCATGAGAAGGGCGAAAGGCCAGTCCCCGGGCGACTGCGCTCGCGGCACGAAAAATCCAGAGGAAGGTAAAAAGGCCTGCTCGGCGTTTTGCGCGAAGAGCGAGAACCAGCAGGTCTGTATGGATTTTGCGGTCAAGGTCGGGCTTATCAGCGCCGAGGACGCAAAAGAAATGAGCGGTGGCGGATCCATGGAGGACTTCAACGCCTGTCTCCCCCACATAGACCAAAAGACGCTCAAATGTTTCGACGTGCTCGGCCACGATGCCTTTGAACAACTGAAGGCGGGACGAGTTCCCGACGACTTCAAGGACATGAAGGCAATGCTCGGGAAGATGAAAGAGGTGAGAGCGTGTATCAACAAGGGGGTGGACGAATCGTTCAAAAAATTGCCGCCCGGCGGCCTCGTGTGTCTCGAGCAGGAACTCGGCGAAAATCCGATCGAAAAAATCAAATCGGGCAAGATTTCCTGCCAGCAATTTTCAGGCATGCAAGAAAGGATGAGTTCCTGCTTTATGGGCCAATTGCAGAGCCAATTGGATGCATGTTTGGGCCTCTCGTGCGCCGACATGGGAGCGTGTTTTGAAAAACTCGGCTTTGGCCAAAAAGGCGGTGAACGGGGCGACCAGTCACAACAGTCCGACCCCGCGATCAGCAGTAAGATGGACAAAATACAAGAGAAGATAAATTCCTGCGCCACGGAACAAATTCGCGGGTGTCTTGCGAAGGACTGCGCGGAAATGATGTCGTGCATCAATGCGCTGCAAGGGCAAGCGGGTGAACAAAAAGAAGAAGGCGAGTCGGGCACGGATCCGGCCTTGAAGCAGGAGATAACCGCCAAGATGGCAAGCTGTATTGAGCAACAAGGCGGTGCGGGCACGCAATGCGCTAAACAGGGAGGTACATGGAACGGAACCCAGTGCGATTTCTCAACGAAGGCGATCTTAAACGCGGACGAATGCGCTAAGAACGGAGGTAGTTGGGACGGCGCGAAATGTAATTTCCCCACTCCACCAACGTCCGGCGACCAATCGCAAGTTCCTCAGGGGTACGCATCGTGGCAGGCATTTTGCATGGCACAACCCGGCGACTCCCGTTGCACGGCTTACGCGCCGCAAATTGACTGCTCTCTATTTGCACAAGTGCCAAGCTGTTCGTATGTCGGCGCGACGGATTCTCAAAACTACGGCTACTGCAAGCAGTGCTATCCGGATAGGTAGCGAGCGCGAGTGAAAATCGCGGCGTTGTTCAAAATCCCGAACCCCCTTTCTTCGCTCCAGCAACGAGCGCTCCCACAAGATCCCTTACGCTCGTCGTCGCCACGCAAACGACTTTGTCGGCACCTCCATAGTACGTAAAAATTCTGTCCCCAATCACGGTCGTACCACATGGGAACACAACGTTCGATACCACCCCTTCTTTTTCATAAGGCATTTTCGGTTCCAAGATGGGGTCATGGAAGCGATAGAGTACCTTTGCAGGATTTTTTAAATCAAGAAGGGCGGCGCGCACGTGGTAGTGAGAAGTCCGCTTTCCGATACCATGATAAATAAGAAGCCACCCATGCTCCGTTTCGACGGGCGGACCCGCGATGCCGATACGTTTGCTGTCCCACGCCGTCTCCCGAGGCTTCATAATAACTTCCCCTTTTAGAAACTTTCCGTCTTTGAATTCAAGGTCATCCCGATAGTCAAGCCAAATAGCCGTACCCAACCGGTGAAGTATCGCGAATTTTCCGTTGATCTTCTTCGGAAAAAGCGCTGCGTCTTTGTCGTCTTCCCCCGGTGGGGAAATAAGAATTGACTTCGACCAATTCCACTTCTTTTCCAAAAAATCCTTAAGTGCGATGGACGTAAGCGCCACGCGCGGCGGGTCTTGCCCATCGAACGCGGTATAGCACATATAAATCGTGTCCCCGATTTTCGTAAGGCGAGGATCTTCGCATCCGGAATTTCCTCCGGGCACGCGTTTTTGCTCAAAATCCTCCCGCGGCATAAAAACAGGCTCGGGGAGCCGCTCCGCAATATGCACGCCGTCCTCGCTTGCGGCATATCCCACAACCGACGTGTTGTCCTCGTTCATCGCCCGGTAAAGAATATGCACCTTCCCATCCTCATAAATAGCTCCGGGGTTAAACGTCGCTTTGGATTCCCAGTCATGCTCCGGGACGGGAGAAATAATAGGGTTACCCTCAAAGCGAACAAGTTCCCGCCGTTTTGTCGTAAGAAGTTTTTCGACAAGGTCTTCGGTTTTGAACGCGGCAACGCAGGAGGTCGTATCGGCGGCTCCGTAGTAGAGATACGTCATACGCTTCCGCGTAATGGCTCCCGAAGGAAATATGATGTTCGGCACTTTACCGTAACGCTCATAATCCTCCTGCGGAACGATGAACGGGCGCTTTACTTCGCCGATGATCTTACGCGGGTCATCGAAATCAAGCAGCGCCGCTTCAACGCCGAAGGTGGGCGGCGGAGAAAAATAATTATAAATATAGGAGTAAAAAAGAAGCCATCCTTCGTCGGTTTTGAAAGGAACTGCTCCAACCTCAAGGTGGTCCTTCTCTCCGCGTTCGATAGGGATTACGTGGGAATCGAGGTCCTTATACCATTCCTTCCAATACGCTTCGGACCAAATCTCGTCACGGGTGTCGAAAAGGGCGAGGCACACCTTCGATGGAGGGTTATCGGTATTCACGGTAAGCACTGCCGCGATTTTTCCATTGACCCGCTCGGGGAACAGCGCCATCGCTTTCGCGTTAAACGGCGTAACGGGGTGTTTTTCGAACGTTTTGAAATCCTTCGTCATGGCGACGCCGATCTTGATGCCCTCGGCGGAGAAGGGGTAACGCGAAAGCGCGGTGTAAAAAATATAGTAAACGCCTTCGAACTTTGTGATACGGGGGTCTTCTGTGCCATACTTCTCCCATTCCTCCTCGGGAGCGATAAGCTCTCGCCGCTCGTCAAAATGTATTCCGTCCGAACTTACGGCGTATCCAATCGAAGACCATTCGGCACGGATGCCACTACGCTCCTCGAGCGAAGAAACCGCCCGATAGCACAGGTGAATCTTTCCGTCCGACTCAACGACAGATGGATTGAACGTTGCCTGCGCTTCCCACGGATGTTCGGGATTCGGTTTAAGCACCGGGTTATCGGGAAACCGCCGAATATCAAACATTTTTCTTGGATGTCTCGGTGTGAAGTTTCGGCGTACCGCCTTTTTTCAATTCTTCAAGAAACGAGGCGAGGTCCGCCGTTGCCACGCACACCACGGTATCCGCGCCGCCATAATATACGAAAAGTTTTTTGCCGACAACAACCGCGCCGCAGGAGTAAATGACTCCGGCTTTATGTCCCTCGTTCTCATACGCTTCAACTGGTTCGAGAATGGGGTTCGCGGCACGGTATAATATCTTCGTTGGATCATGCGCATCAAGTATCATCGCTCCTAATTTATAGCGATCAGGGTCGCGACGATCCATCGCGTGATACAAAAGAAGCCACCCATACTTTGTTTTGATGGGCGGAGGGCCCGCGCCCCGCATCCAGTTGTCCCACTTACCCTTCCTACCGCCACTCGGAGCCGCGCTTTTAACAAAGGCATCGCCCTTGAATACGTCGAGTGAGTCGAAGTAGTCAACGCGTATTTCGGGAGACACGCCGTGGAGAATGGCGAATTTCCCGTTTATTTTCTCGGGGAAAAGCACCCAATTCTTGTGCACTTCTCCCTCGGGAGAAATGAGAATCGGCGGAGTCCAGTTCCACCGTCCGCCCAGGAAATCCGCAAGATCGATCCACGTAAGCGCGATACGCGCCGAATCCCATCCATTGAATGCGAGATAGGTCATATACACCTTGTCTTCAATCGCGACGAGGCGCGGGTCTTCAGCGCCCCCCCAACCGCCCCCGCCCGACGCGTACGAAATGGGATCGCTCGTCGCGCGCTCGGCGTCGTCCCGAACTATCCCCGGCACGTACGCGGGCGTATCGTGCCGTTCATCGAAATGCAAGCCGTCCAAACTCGCGGCATACCCCAAAACCGACATGTCGCTGTCGCCTATCGCGCGGTATAAAACATGCACCTTTCCCCCCACCCGCACCGCCGCGGGGTTAAACGTCGCTTTCGATTCCCAATTGACGTGACTCCTCGGTTCAACGATTGGATTTTTTTCGAATTTCTCGAGTTGAAGCTGTTTCAGTTTTCCCGTAAGATCAAGCCTCTGCTGAAGCGCCCTTCGTATGATAAGCGCGCGCTTATCGGCTGCTCCCCTCCGCGAAACTTTTTTTGGAGCGGATTTTTTTTCTGCGGGCGCGCTTTTTTTAACTACGCTCTTCGGGGTAGCTTTCCCTGAAACAATTTTTTTTGTGTTTACCTTCACTGCATTTTTCATTGCTCCAACAGACCCTACGCCGCTAAGGTCTCATTGCTCTCAATTATATCATATTGACCACGCGCCACAGCACGAACCTGCAAAATAGGCAAGTACACGGGGGGCAAAAAAGCACCTCATTCTCTCCACGGGGAAATTCACCAGGACAATGGAATCACCTTGAACACGATAGCGACAAATACCGAGACAAGGCCCAAGACCCAGAAGAGCCACCATGGACGCCATCCGCTCTTCGTCGGAGCGAATTCGGCAATGCGCTCGTTACCCGCCTTGTCGATGGCTTTCACCCGAATCATGTTCATCAACGTCTGGTCGAGAAGAACATACGGGCTTTTCGCGGCATTCCATTTTACATCTTTCATCGGCGTCTTTGCGCTCTTTGTTTCCGAAATTTCATAACGGTCTATGCCCGATTGCTTGTCTACCGCCGAGAACACGGCGAAGTGCTTCCCTCCAAAAGCGGTCGCGTCTCGCTGTACTTGGATTACGAACGGTTCCGGCGCCGTTTTGTCGTTCACGATAATTTTCGTCCAGGCATTTTCTTGGGGTTTCCCGGTGTACGAAATATGCAAGTTCGAATCATTTCTCGTGAGCCGGGCTTCCGTGCCGAGTCCGTCGTTCAAAAGCACTTTCGAAGATTCAAGGATGCTTACCTTCGCCTCGGCGGGAAGGTCTTTCAGCGACCCCGGAAACCGGAACACAAGCTGGGCCAGGATGTTTGTGAGCGCCGAATCTCCGGGCACCCGTCCGCAATATCCCCCCGGCACGCCGCCCGTAAAGCTGATGAGCCCGAATTCCTGTTTAATCGCAGGCGGTTCAACCCAAAGCGTGAGAATGGATTGGCCGCGGCTTACGTCAATCGCCTCAAGGAGGTCCTTCGGAAATCCTATGTTTATCTCGGCCGCATTGATACACTCGCCTTCCGGATCGATGCGGAGGTCAAGTACCGCCGTCTCTCCCGGCTGAAAGCTTGCGCTTTCGGGAGTAAAGTAGAGCACCGCGGCTTGGGCGTCCGCCCCGAAGCAAAACAGGGCCACGCCTGCCGCGCCGAGCACCGCCCAACGTCCGAAAATCTTATTATTCGTCATTTTTATAGTATAGCATGTTGAAAATTGGGCGACATAATGAGGGTTATGGGGTTTTTTACGCTTTGTGCTCCACGCTTCATGCTTCAAGTTTCACGCTTGTGCTACCCCGTCCAATTGAACAACAATATGCTGAAGTCGGTAAGCCCCACCTTGCTGTCATTATTCAAGTCGCCCGTGGGTCCGCTCGTGCCCCAATAGAAAAGCAAAACCGAGAAGTCGATGAGGTTTATTTTCTTGTCGCCGTTGAGGTCCGAGATAAACTGCGTGCCCGTTTCGCTTTGGCCGACATAAAATGAAACCGCCTGGCTGAATGCGCTCTGCACCACATTCTCCCCTATCTTCATTTCAAACAGGGCTTTCGCGGTATGGAAGTCCTCATCCGCAAGCGCAGTCGTATCAAACGCAAGTTTCCATGTTCCGTCGGCACCCGATGTTACATCCTGAATAATCTCTTCTTCCGAATTAACGTGCGTGACCACCTTGATGGCGGGAGGCGACTGTCCCGAAATGATGATGGTGTCTCCTCGGTCCACCTTTCGCTTATCGGTATTCAGGGTCGGCGGCAAGAACGCGCCGGAAATCGTGGTCACCACATTCGCCACAATGCTTAACGTTGTCGTGAGCGCGGCCGATTTAAGCCCATTCGCGTCTTGCGCCCAAAATCCGAACGTCACGACGCCGGGGGAAACCTTTGTGATCGTAAAATAGAAATCTGCCTTCGCGTCCGCGGCGACCACGGCAATGTCCGTTCCGTCTTTCAAAATATGCACGTTGGCGTTCGGGTACGCCTTGCCCGTAATGATAACCTGGGTCTCCGGCAACGAAACATATCCTCCGGGACTGTACACCCCCGCGCCTCCGCCACCGCCCCCGCTCGGCAGATTCTCGATCACGCATACTGCCGAACAGCGATCAAGCGAGGTGTTATTCCCGTCATCGCACGCCTCGGCGTACTGCGATTGCAAAACGCTGTCGCCGCAGTAGGGCCCCATCACGCTGCATGTTGCGTTGCAGTGACGGTCCGTGGTCGAAGTACTATATAAACCCGTATTCTGACCGAAGCCGGAGTCGCACACTTCGTTGCCGCTCACAAGACCATCGCCGCAAACATCAACCCGCACGGTCGTCGTTGCGGTAAGCTGAGCCGAAGCCTCACCCGCCAAAAAAATCTGCCCCAATAATGCGAGGAGGATAACCCGCAAGAGAAAATACACGTCATTCTTCATGTTTCTACGATAGGGCAGCGCCCTTCTTCCGCCGTATAAGCCGCCATATACCCCACATCAACAAAGAAAGCGCCAAAAGAATCCCAAGTCCAATGCCAGCTATAATCATCTGCTCATTCCGAGTAAGCCCCCAGAATCCGAAACCCTCATAGCCGGGAATCGCCCCGTACGGAAGTATATTTAAATTGAGCTCGCCCGCTTGTTCCAGTGTTTCGTGGTTATAAATCTTGAAATTTGCCCTATACGACCCCGGCGAAAGGCGCGTTGGAAGCTCCGCCAACACCCCTTTGATCTGGAAGGGGTTTACCTTTTCAAGTTTTCCGATATTTTCCGTCGTTTCAAGGACCTCCTGCCCCGAAGCGTCTTTGATGTCGAAAACAACCTTGGTGGGCGCAAACGGAACATTCCCCGTATTTTCCACTTGCATCGTAAATCGGATCTTCCCGGGGAAGAAGAATATCCACCAGCGATGCCCGGTCTCAAGCGGTTCAACTTTCACGCCACGCACATCAAAATCAAATATTTTCTTGTCAATCACCGTCACGTCCACATCTATCTGCGCTCCAAGAGCGATGCCCACCGTCCCTTTTTCGGGACCTCCAAGCGGAGTGATCACGACACGCAAGTTGCCTTTGTAGTTTCCGAACTTCGCCTTATCGGGAACCGTCATCGTAACCCTCATCGGAAGTTGGCTTTCACCTTGATGCATCACAAAACTCGTTCCACGGTCAATTGAAACCCAATCGTCCGCTCCGGGAACATCGATTGAAACATTTACATTGAGGTCGTCAGCGGAGTCGCTCCGCGAAAGAACAATAACCTGCTCATAGCTTGAGTTCCGGATGAGCGACGCATTCTTCACGTACGGGGGCGAAATGCCAAAACCGGCGGACGCCATCTTCGCGCCCATCAAGAAAAGAATCGGGACAATAAACAAAAATGGAGCTTTCTTCATTAAGGTTTACAAAAAACCGCACATTTCCATATTCTACTTATCATAACGCACATTTCACTCTCATGCCAAGTAGAACGACGCACCTTCCCGTGCGCCTATTTCGGCAAACAAAATCGGTTACCCTGCACTACCCTATGGCCAGAACTGAGCCGGCGACTTTACGCCAATCACCGTATCTTGTCCCGTGTAGTCCCCGGCGAGCGTGATTGTCGAAGTCACTTCCAAGCCCCAATATGTCGTACCGGTCGCGGCAGAAAGCGTAAGCGTACTCTTCCGAACGTGCAATGCGAGCGTAGCGCCGGGATTCACCAAGAGAGCGGTTGCCGTGGAAGAAGCGTATCCCACGGAGGAAGTTGCATATTTCTGGCTCCCGACGGTAATCGTGGAAGTTGTGCTTACCGGGCAGTTCGGGTACGTCGTACACATGGCAACCCCGTAGAGCGTCGTATCGAGTCCCGTATTGCCCTGCGTCGTAACGGTCGTCGTAGCAATCAGGGGGTCGTTCCGCTGTCCAGGCGACAAACCGCCATACGTCACCGCTGATGTATTCAGGGCATAGGCAAGATACGTCGAAACCTCGTTCCCCTGCGCTGACTCGACGAGCGTTGACGTGACGATGTCATCGTCCATAAGCCGTACGGACGTAAACCATTTCTCCGCGAAATACTGCGTGTCGGTTGCGTTGACTCCGTCCGTTGCGTCCGCAAGATACCAAAGCGGGAACGTGCAGGTCCATGTCGCCGTGTCGAATCCCGCACCGCCGCACGAACCTCCGTCCTGCGTACAACCGTAATTCCATGTCGAGGTTCCCACGGCCGCCGGATAACAGTTGTTTGCGTTATAACTGCTGCTGGCTTGACAGTTTGCCTGCGTTACCGTTTCCCGATATACGTTGATGGACGATGAGGTGATCTCATTCGCGCCGGATGAAGCAAGACAACTATTATTGTCTTGCGCCGTGAATGTCACGCGGAAACCAGTCGTCTGTCCCGCGGGATTCGTAAAAATCATATCCCCCGAACCGGTCGTATTGAGAAGAGAGATGCTCGACGATGTAAGAGTTGGCGCGACGTTGCTGATCGTAAACGAAGCATTGGTTGCCTGCGAACCGCCCGACGCGGCAAAACTATGATTGTCGATAATAAAACCAAACGAACTGTAGTCCTTATCCTGTGTCGGTATGGCAATCGTAGACGAACATGAGGGATCCGTTCCCGAGAATGTGCTTGAACAGTACGTACCGCCACCGCCGCACGACCCGGCGACAAAATCGTTCAGTTTGCAAACATATAACTGAACCGTGTCATTCCCGCCGAGGACATCGGTATCCGATGCGTTCGTAGACCACGTTACGAACTGACTGGGATTCTTCGGGCCGTCATTCGAAAACGACGAAAAGCTCGGCCGGTGGTTCACAATGAAGGGCGACGCCGTACTGCCGCTCCCCTGTTCGTACGTTGCGTTACACGAAGGATTGGATGAGTTCGCATCGCAAATCCATGCCACCCACACATTGCTTTCCGCGTCTCCCACGAGCGTCGTGTACGTTGAAGTCGCCTGTACGGTTGAACTCGTAAGCGAAGACACCGCCCATTGGAACCCGGCGCCTCCGCCGCACGTGGGCGCGGCACCCGAATTCGCCGTCGGTGTGCTTGATGTCTTACAGATTAAAAGATAATAAGCGTCGTTGTTCGAATCGGTTGCCGTACCCACCCATACCACGTTGCTTCCCGCGTTCGTAGGCGATGAAGTTGATGATTCGGGAAATTCCTGGGCGACGACCGTCCACAGGGGAGCCGTGTTCAAAACCGTAACCGTCGTCGTTGCAGTGTCGGCGAACGTACGGGAAAGGCCATAGTGAAAAAACTGAATAGGGTTCAGAAGCGCAAGAAAAATCGCGCAACCGACCACGGTAGCGACTGCGAACGTTAACCTTCCTTCATTATTCGCCATCTCTTTATATTACTATTATAGCAGTTTAACGCGGCCCGCCTATCAAAGTTATCCACAGGCCCGCCTGCCTGTGCGAAGCACGCAGGCAGGCCTGTCTGCGTAGGCAGGGGCGCTATGCCACAGCTACGGGGGGGCATGCTCTATTTGTAGCGAATCGCCTCAAGGGGGCTCAAAGCTGCCGCCCGCCGGGCGGGGAATATCCCCGTCAGAAATCCCACAATTGCCGAAAATACCGCGATAAACGCGAGAAATGTCCACGGAAAACTGAAAAGCTGGATCGCCGCGCCGCCGAAATGATTGGCGGCAAGGTTGATGAAAAAATTGAAAATCAGCCCCATCCCAACGCCGATCGCCATGCCGACGATGCCACCCAAAAATCCCACGACCATCGCTTCCGAAAGGAAAAGGATCCTGATGTCCGAGGGAGACGCACCAATCGTGCGCATGATGCCGATCTCGCCAGTGCGCTCAAGGAGTGTTACGGTCATCGTGTTGAACATCCCGATTGCTGATACGATGAGCGCAATGCCTCCGAAAACCGCGAGTACCGCCTGAACGCCGCTGAATATCTTGTTCGCCTGGTCAACGGTTTTAGAAAGCGTCGTCACTTGAAACCCCTCCTTCACGAGCGCGTCCTGTATGGGCACAAGAAAATCGGTTTTCGCGGCCTTCACTTGTGCCTTGGCATAAAAAGGCGGCGTGTATTGTGCCAGAAGATCGGCGAGTGACATCGTTACGGTAATGGCTCCGGCTTCGTTCGTTACTCCTTTCACGCGATACTCTTTGTTTAAAGAAATTTCCTGAACTTCCCCGGTTGCCGGATTTTTTATCGAAACCCGAAGCTTTACCTTCTTCCCAATCACGCTTTTCGAATCCTCGATCTGAAACAGCTTCAGCGTCGTCTGGGAAAAAACTATTTCCTCGGGAGCATCCTTGTCGCTGAACAATTCTCCTTCGGTAGCGATCGTACCCGCATATCTGAAATATGATGGATGAACGCCCTGCAACACAACGTTCCCGGTAACGTCGTCGAGCGTCATAAGCGCCGAAAGGTTCGCAAGTGGCGAGACGTCAACCACGTCGGGAATCGTTTTGAATTTCTGGAGCGCCTCATCGGTGAGCCGCAAATTCCCGGAACTCGGATTTTGCACGGTTAAACTCAACAATGTATCTCCCAAAATAATTTTTTCAAGGAGAACTCCCTGCAGGCCGAACCCGAGTCCCACGAGAAGGACGACGGCCGACGTTCCCACGCCCATGCCAAGAATCGTAAGCCATGTCCTGGCCGGATTCGTTTTGAACATACGCGTAGAAAGTTTTACGACGTCTTGAGCTCTCATGGTTAGAAAATTGGAAGTTCTAATATCGAAATCCGAAACAAATTCGAATGTTCGAAAGGGATAAATTCAAAACGTTTTCGACTTTTTGTCATTTTGATTTTGGTATTTTTTCGAATTTCGGACTTCGTGCTTCGAATTTGATATTTTACAAGTGCACTCCTTGAGCGATTACTTTTTCAAGATGATGGGAAAGAGTGCGCGCGTCTCGCGAGGAGAAACACGCGGCATCATCCTTATGCGGCGCGCTTAAACGGTCGCGAAAATCCTCCATGGAAAGAAAACCGGCGACACGACTGGCAACATTTTCATCGAGCAATTTCATTTGGACTTCACCCACGTGCATACCACTCTCTCGAAGTACGCTATCGCGTATCCGGTGTAGGCGCTCCATCTGCTTGGGAGAGGTGTATTTTTCCTGGAGGCGCTTCCGGTATTGCCGCACCTCGCGCGCCATATTCATAACACTTTCAACCTTGCGCGCCGCTTCGTTCGCCCGCTCCGCCGAAAACTCAAGCCCCCCGTCCTGAAACGATCCCATCAACACCCTGGTAAACGCTTCTTTGGTAATGCTCCCGTTCGTGAACAATTCCACAAACCTTTCGAGCACCTCAAGGCGCTCAAATCCCATGTCCTGAGTAAGGTTATTAATAATGCTCTTCACGGTCAGCTGATTCATGGGAACATACGGATAAATTCTGGCCAATTTTTCGATCTCCGTAAGGATCGTCGTACCCGGTCGCACTGATTTAATCTGCTTTTTTTCCGGGTTAATCACTTCGCGCTCCACACCGCCGTCTTTGAGAAAATAAATCCGATGGGCATAGGGAAGGAACTTTGCGTCGTGCGTAACAAGGATGACGGTTTTCTTGTCCTTCGTGTTGATCTCCTCAAGCGCACCCATCACTTCATCCGCCGATACGGAGTCGAGATTGCCGACCGGTTCGTCTGCGAGCAAGATCTCGGGATCGTTGACCAACGACCGAGCTACCGCGATCCTCTGCATCTGCCCTCCCGAAAGATTTGTTGAGATCTTATGCGCCTGCTTTTCGATCCCGAAACGACGCAGGAGCGCCATTGCCCGCCGTTCGCGCTCCGCCGCAGGAACGCCCGCGAAGATGAGTGGCAAGCTCACGTTGTCGAGCGTCGTGAGCGATGGGATCAAGTTGAACGACTGATAGATGATGCCAATCGTGTTCTGCTGGAACTTCACCATCTGTTCAGAATTATATTGGTACACATTTTCGTCTTTCACCAGCAAGTTGCCGGACGTGGGCTGGAGAATACCAAGGATGCTGAAGAGCAGTGTGGACTTGCCGCACCCCGAAGGACCGAAAAGAATAATGTATTCCTCCGGATATATATCAAGCGACTCACCGCGAAGCGCCGCGTATTCATTCGACTTCCCTTCGTTATAAACAACCCTGAGATCTTGTACTTTGATGATTGGCTCTGGCATAAAAATAGAATCTAGAAAATAGAATCTAGAAAATAGAATCTAGAAAATAGAAGGTTAAATTGAGAATTGAAAACTTTTGCGGCGCCATGATTGTGGTTACTTTCCGATGTTCTTTACCCATCCGAACGTGCCCTGGAAGTTTTCCAAAATAACATCAATGATGCTCTTCTCCTTTTCTGGCGTGAACAAAACGAAGTCCTCTGATGTGCCGACATTATCGTTCGGGTCGTGGCATTCGACCCAAAACTTATACACCGTCGAGGGGGTAAATTCCGTAATAACCTGCGTATGTTTCAGAGAAAAACCGGTTTCTTCGGGGAATGAAAGCTTGTTTTCATCCGTTATGGTAAGGCCTTGGCCATAAAAGAACTGACAGAGGGACGACTCGTCCGTATCCCAGCTCACGATGGTTTGCACCTTAAGATCCGCTCCGGGGTAGAGCGTCGATTCGTTCGTGACATTCGCTATGATCGGGGGAGCATCGTCCTTCGTGGTCACAAACGTAACCGGCTGGCTCGATATCTCATCCCCGCCCTCCGTTCGCGCCTTGATCACCGCCGAGTACAAGGTCCTGAATTTTAGGTCGGTCAGGCGAACCGTATGCGAAACTTGCAACGAAGGATCACCGATTGACTTCTTCTCTTTCGTGCTCATATTCGTATATTCCACAAGTCCTCCGGCGGGAACCTGCGTGGACCATACGATCGTTGCAGAATTCTCCTCGATTTTCTGCAGTCGAACGCCGAATATTTCCGGTAATATGGACTTCGTGGTAAATGTTTTATCGTCGGTCTGAACTTCCGGCCCCACCTGCGGCCGTGACGTAAGCCGGTAGTGATACACGGTCTGGGGCTTGAGTCCATAGAGCACCACGTTGTGCTCCCGCACATATTCGCCCGCATCGCCTTCCGTGCGCGCGTATGCTCCGCCCCCATACTCCCCTTCACTCGCGAACTCAACCACGGAATTCGAGTCCTTGTCGGTTATCCAATGTACCGTTACCGTTTCGGTTCCTATGTCAAGGCGCGGATCTCCCAAAATGCGGGGCGGCGAGAGCACGTCTTCTCCAACACTTTGCAGTTTTCCCTGAACGATTGCGAGTGCTTTCTCATCCGTAAGTTTGTCCACAATTTCAACCGCCTTCTCGGTAATCAGTTTCTGCTCCTCACTCACGACCTCGTCAAGGCCGATGATCTTCTCCGTTCCCGGAGTCGTAAACTGATAGGTAGCCGAAAAACTTCTATTGCCCGCGGAGTCGGCGGAACTCACCCGAAAAAAATATATGGTCGCGGGCTCAAGATCGGTCAGGATCGTTTCATGATCCATGACCGACGGATTCGGATCTTTCGAAGTGCCCAGATTTTTTCCGATCGAAAAATTCGTCACCGAGTCGGAATTCACATTCGTAGTCCAACGAATGATCGTCGACGTCGCTCCGATGTTGGAAATCTTAATATTGGAGATCATGGGTGGCGTCGTGGATTGGGCCTCCACCTGCGGAACCCGCGCCCGCGGCGGGAAGACCGTCATGGCAAGTAATGCGCACAACGCACATACGCCTACGACCATCATGTGTCGCCGAATTTCGCCCCGCATAGTATTTTCTTATCATTGTATCAAATCTTCGAAACGGCGTTTTCTCGCCATGCGGCGCTCTGAATCCCGGCCATGGTTCACCGTTACGGCCAGGGAAGTGAGTTTACGGTCCCGACAAACGTATTCCCGCCGGTATATACTCCCGTCGGCTGAACTGACGGTATGGCAATACCCCAATAAACCGTAGAGCTCGCGGGCGACGTGGACGAAGTGGTTTTTGGAATATTGAGCTCTATCGACTGACCCGGACTCACCGCGAGAGCGGTGCTTGAAGCGTAACTTAAGCTGGACGTCGCATATCTCTGCTGGCCCGGAGCAACCGTGTTTGCCCCCGAAATCATATTCACACCATAGACCGTGGCATCAACCGACGCGTTCCCGCTTGCCTTGAGTACCACGGTTTGCGGCAAAGGACTGGTCGTACTCCCCGGCAATAAGCTGCCGTAACTGATCGAGGACGACGCATGAATGCCGAGAAGCGTATACACGTCTATCGGGGTCGTGCTCGTGGCCGAAGACGTCGCGTTCCTGGTATCATACGCCACAATATGCGCATACCAATTTTCCGCGTCCCACGGCGTTCCCGGGTCGGTGGGGTCGGTAAAGTACTGCATGGAAACACTGCACGTCATAATGCACGAATCACCAGCGCAACCGGATAAAACGCAACCGTCAAACACGGAATAGCAATTATTTTCATCTTGCACGCAGTTCTCTCCCACGCCGGAACGATAAAATCTTCCGCTTGTTTGCGTGGCGTCAATATCCGTGTAACCGTTACTATCGGTTATGGTTGCCGTCGCCTGTATAAGCGTGAAGGTTCCTTCGGTAAGAGAAATATTCACTCCGCCATTCAGAGTTACCAAACCAACAACAGGCGGCTGATCAATAGAGGCCTCGGGAACAAAACTGTATGTACTGAACAACGAATTATCATTTTCCACGACGCGGAAACAAAATATTGAACTGGACGCGGCGGAAAAATTCTGAAGCGCGAAATCCCATTTGCCGTCCTGGCCGCCGAAGATCTTCGCGATATTATTCGTAAATGGATTCGATTCGGTGTACGACTCGTTCACGATCGTATCGGTGCTGTGCGTCGGATCCGTTGACGTGGAGGTTAAAACCACTCCGTCCGTTGCACTTGTATTGTCATAAAACCTGATATCCCCCGTCGAAGTCGCAACGTCCACATAGGTCTCCCCGGAAAAACCCGTATCGCACCCTCCGGGCGTTGAGGTGGCGACCTGCAATTTGAAATATTGCCCACCAATGTCGATCCCGTCGCCGCCCACATGCACAAGCATCCGCAGGCGAAATGCGCCTCCCGCCATAGGAATCGCGGATGAAGCGTTCGTCGCGGCATACACCTTCCCGACTGCCGCGGAGTTCGTATTGCTGAAAAACTTGTGAGCCGACTGTTCGAAGTTCGAGGGAGTAAGATTGGCAACGGTAATGCCATTCAAAGTGTCTGCAACAACGTCAACCCATGTGGCATAAATCCGTTCATTGTTCAGCCCGTCGATCCTCAAACCGTAAATATCGGTTGTGGTGGTATTGAGCGGTCCCTGATCGGAGCCCCACGTGCTCATCGTCGTGCTCGTCGAAATTTTGTAAAACACGTTTGCCGTGGTCGCGGTGGCGCTTTCGAAACGAGCGCTGTAGACGACGTAGAGATTCCCCGTGTTGCTGTCAAGACCGATCTTCACGCCCGTAATGCCGCTTGTTGTATTCGTCACGGCATCGGTGCTCGTGGCCCACGTCAAAGCCCCGCCATTGAAAATCGCGGTCCGAATATCGTCGTCATTGCCTCCAATCGCCTGCAGGGTACATCCGAACGCAAGGTAAATGTTGTTCGAAATTTTGTTAATCGTAGCCCCGAAGTGCCCGTCGTACGTGCCATTATTCGAACAGTTCGTATCAACGTTCGTCCAGGAGCCCGACCACGTACTCGAAGACACGTCCCAAATTTTCGACTGCACATCATCCGCGGAAATGTCGAAGCGCGTCGCCAATATGTCTCCTTGGGGAAGCGGCAGGAGCAGAAGCCAGTCGTTCGCCAAATCAAAAGGGTTTGTTCCTGCCTCACTCCAACTCGAAGTAGCACTCACGCAGTTTGAGCTGCACCGGAGAACATATGAATCATTTGCATCCTGCACGCCCGTGTAAATCGTCCCATCCGTTCCCACCGTGAGCGCGTGGAGGTTCGCGCCGGCGGCAAACGTGGCGACCTGGGGAAGCGAGATCTGTATAGGCGTGCTCGTGCCGAACGTGTCGTTCGACGTGTCTAAATTGGTGTACCAGAGGTCGTCCTGGCTCGTATCCATCGTCACGATGTGCACGCGCGTGCCCGTCGTGTTGCCCGGCGTCCACTGGTCATACCAAATGGCGATACGAATGCAGTCGGTCTGTGAATCAACCGTCACGGCCGAATTCCATGCCGTCCCGCCGTTCGTTGTTTTACTATAAACACATGCACCGCTCGCGTCACGATAAAACGCATACCCCGTCTGGTCGTCCGTAAAAACGTTCGTGAATGTGTTGCCGCTGTGGGTTGGGTTGTTCGCGCTGATCGTCGAATCAACCGTAACCGAAACCGCAAACGCTGATGGAGGGGAAATCGAAAAATATAATACCGCAACAATAAGGAGGATTGTGATCCGCTTCTTGCAAATGGATAATTGTCGCCGGTCAAACATAAAGAGAGTTCGTTATTACTATATTATAACGAACCGGGCGAAGCGTTCCATGCTCCACCTCCGCAATCAAGGGGGCTCTTCTACTCAATAATAAGATTGTACTGACAAAAATTCGGAAGCGCCGTACCGTCGCCTTGGGTCTCGCTGTAAAGAACGATGAAATTAAGAGATGAGGACGCAACGTCCTGCGCACTGCTCACGATAAGCGTTAAGGGCTTGGTCGAAGTCGGGAATCGAGCGGTAGTTGGCATGTCGGCGGATGCAATTGACGCCGTTATTCCCGGCGAAAGCTCGCCTAATTGGGTCAAATATCCCAAACTCATCCCCGAGGGGCGAAGAACGACCGTATAATTCACCGATTCCCCGGGACGAATTGACTGTGAAAATGGTTCGATGTCGCAGAAATGTTTTGACGCAGGATCCGAAATACGAGGCCCTTCCTCATTCACTGACGGAGGTGGCGAAGCCGGATGTATGACGAGAAGCTGTTCCACGAAGCTTTGGGTTTCGTAGGTAACCTCAATGACAATGCCATCAAGAAAAATATCGCCCATCGCCGAGGCCCCCGGCAATCCTTGAATATTAATCTGCAATTCCTTAAGTTCTTCCCACGAGTTAAGCGGCAATTCATACGACGCATCGTGCCATGTGTCTTGATGAACCGACCCCAGCGCGTTCCATATTTTTCCGTCCAATGAGAAATTGACCTGCACCACGCCTTCCTTTGGGCCCTCCGAAACAAAGCTCTGCGCCGAAGATGCCACAACGGAAAGATCGAATGGGATGTCGAGCGTTGATGACGGCAGGACGGTATCACCCGAGGTGGATGAAGCCGCCTCGTGCGTAATCGAAGTGCTTGTGCTGAGCAGGGCCGAAGTGCTCGTCACAACATCGGCGCGCGCGATGGGAACAAAATATCGAAGCCACGTTGTTGGTGAGGAAGATGGCGAAGAAGGCGGCGGGGGCTCGGATGCCGCGGGCGCGGGCGGGGGCTCGCCAGGCGGCGGCTCTTCAGGAACCGAAACTGTGGTCGGCGAAACTTCAGGCGGAAGAGAGGTTGAGGTGGACGCCACAGCATCGGAAGAGGTCGAGGAAATAATTTCTTCATCTATGGTTCCGCTCTCCGCACTATTGGCCGGGGCCACACTCGCGCCCACTGGCGCAAAACTCCACACGAAACTCACGCGCGCTTTCTTGAAAACCTTGTCTCCGGGGTCATCGCCCGAAAAACTTCCGCAAAAAATCTGGGCGTCTCCTCCCGAAAAACGGGCGGAGTTCTCACTATGCAAACTCCCTTCTGTTCCTGTTTCAAATTGCGGTTTTCCCACAGCATGCACCACGTTTTCCCAGGTGCCCAGGCATGATCCAGCGTAATATTCCAAAATATCGGCACGCACAAAAGGAATAATGAGAGTAATGGCAATAAAAACGCCCCCGACCATAAGAACGGGTCTCAACCACCGACGCACTATCCGGCGAACAGGTCCTTCTTGCGTAATCCGCTCCCGCTCCAAAATGACCGTTCGCCCGCGATCGGCAAACTTCACACGACGGTCTCGCTTCATACTACTATTATAACCACCGCGGAGATAATAACCACCATTGAAGCGGGAATTTCGGGCCAAAAACGAGCATCGGAAAGCAAATCCGACCTACTCAAGCGCCTTCTCGATATCTTCCATCTCCTTCGTAAGAGTATCGTGAGAAATATCAAGGGCTTCCTTGAACTTATCGAGAACGTCTCCTCCGTCGAGTTGCTTGGAGCCCATTTTCTCGGCCTGGATCGGATCAAGAAGCTTCAGCTTTTCCTCAATTTCGTCATGTAATGCTCCGAAAATAGCCTCCGTTTTATCCCGCATCTCATCGGCTTCGCGTTTGATTACTGCTTTCTTTTTCGCAACGGCACGCCGTTCATAGAAACCAAAGAGCACAAGACCGGCAATCACGAATATCAGGAACATGACGAGAACAAACCCATACTTCGCCATGAACGGAGCGCTCACAACCGTCACTCCGATTTTATCCGTCAACGTGCTCTCCGCGCCGGCCTTCGTCATCATCTTTGTCGCTATGCTGTAGTCGCCCGGAGACAAGTGCTTGCGATAAATGTACGTCCATGAACCGTCTTCGGTCGCCTTCACGGTTTCTTCCGTAATCACCTTGCCGTCCCGTTCAAGCCGAACCGTTACCGTGGAATTTCCATCTGCCACGCCTTCGACGATAATCGGCTTATCTTCTTCGATGATGCCGGGCGCGCTGCGAACCTCGGGAGCGCCGAGCCCCGCAATCTGGAGCGCCTCGACCGTCGTTGCGACATTGCCGGCCCGGTCGAATGCTTTTACTTCCAACTTGTGCGATCCGGGCAACACCGCCTGCATCGTATACACGCCATCGATAAGTTGGTCAGGGGCAACCGTCAGGGAAAGCTTGTCGTCGATCACGAGCTCGAAGCGGTCAATGCCCGACGTCACATCGTCCGCCTTCAGGGAAACTTTCGGAGGAACATTCTTGTCGGTTGCCATAACTTCCGCTTTCAAGTTCGCGGGCGGCACCGAGTCCACCAATACCTGACGACGAATCGTTTCGCTCCATGAACCGCTTTGATCTTTGAAGCGGATGGACAAATGCCACGCGCCATCATCGAGATCGTTGAATTCTTTCGATTCGATAGTTCCCTCGGATGTCCTTGGCGGGACCGCGCTTGCCGACTTGCTCATGCGCGCGCTCACGCCATCCAGATCCGGCGACAACTTCCACTTGAACGTGGCGGTTTTCGCGGCGTACCATTTCGCGGAATCGGGATGCGTAGGAGAGATAATCTCGATATTCACCTTGAATCCGATTGAGGCCGCAGGAGCGGGTTCAGGGCTCCCTGCCGCAGGGGCCGGGACAGGCGAAGGCGAGCTGGCGGCCTCGCCCAAAGCGAAAGAGGCTTTTCCGGACTCCGAAAGCACGTTTGTTCCTTTTCCATCAGCCGCAAGAATCGATGCGCCGGTCATGGACAGAGCGGCATTGCCGGCTTTGACCACTTTGAACGTAATCTTTACGACCGTCCCGCCCGACCCCGAGTAGGCGGAAGGGTTCCCCCCGCTAAAGCTCACCGTGCCCTTGGTATTCGAAAAACTCGGTTCGCTCGTCCACAAACTGAACACCGAACCGTCTTTGGTGGCGCTTACCGCCGAAAGATACGCCGGATCAAACGCCACGGTGCCATCGGCGGCGTTCACTCCCACCCCGCCTCCCGAATCGAGAAGAACGTTGACGGTAAAGGTTTTCCCCGCAGAGAAACTTCCGGATTCCGGAGAGAAATAAAGTTTCGCCCCGGCAGCCATAAGCGACGACCGTTCAAACCGCGACAGAAAGAGCGCGGACAAAACAAGCGCGAGAAAAAGAAGAATATGCGCCGGTTTGAATTTTTTGAAAGTAAGCATGGAGGAAAAATTTACGGTGTTTCCGTTTTTTCGGCGGCTTCACCGCTTAACGCTTCCGTAACCTTCAGGTGTCGCCCCTCGGCCACCTTGAGCGCGGGAAGGGCGACGACAAGAACTCCTTTTTTATAAACGGCTTCTGCTTTCATAATATCAACCTCCATCGGCAAAATTATTTTTCGGACAAAAGAGTTCCACTCGCATTCCTGGGTGACATACTTGCCGTCCAAATCTTTCTCGGTCTGTCCCTTCTTGAGTCGCACCGGACGCTTCCGCTCGCCCTTGATCGTAAGCAAATCATTTTCTTCGTCTAAAATGACGTCGAACTTGCTCAGATCAACGCCCGCCGCAAGGGCGTAAATCGTAACCTCGGAGGGGCTTTGATACACATCAACGTCAAGCCGTTCTCGCGCAAGCTCGACCGCAACCGACTCTTTTTCCTTTTCGTTCTGAATCTCGGCCGCGGGATCGGACAACAATCTCCTTCCTCCAGCCGCTCCTCCCGCTTGCTTTCCTTTCCCATTCAGCTTTTCGGTGAGTTTGTCAAAAAATGATGTCATGCCCAGTAGTAATAATGCGAGTGTGACCGTTTACGGTAAATCTCCGCGAACACCACTCGCTTGACCTTTTTTTCGCCTAACGCTGTGTGCATATATTTTAGAGATTAAGAAATCCTGCTCGCATTATACTACCCGGGCGTGATAATCACCGTCTTGTTATTGCTTTTATTATATCACACCGAACATGAGGGCCTGTGGTCAATCTGTTGAAGGGATAGATCGGAAGGGGCGGAATGGGCCGCTCAACGCTCCGCGAGCCGATTATAGCTCTCAATGCCGAGCGAGCCGGCTTGGGAAACTCGGCATTTATCCTGCTTCGCCCCCGCCGGAGTTTTTTATGGACAAAAACAACTTGTTATCAAATATATACGATCGTACATAGTTGATAATACTCATGCGCGTGGGAGAAAAATCCCGCCGAAGCGGGATTTTCTTTTCTCGAGGGTTTCCCTGCCTGCCGGCAGGCAGGTCGGAGCCGCGAAGGCGGCGAGGGTAAGGCGCGCTCCGAGCACGGAGCGACCCGTCCCCCGAGAGAAGAAAACTGGAGCCCCCCTAGAGCATGTCCCTTAAACCCCATTCCGGCTCTGCGGGTTTCCGAACATGCTCTACCCCGTCCAGTGAAACAGGAGAATACTCAAGTCCACGAGGTTCACGATGCCGTCGGAATTGATATCGGACGCGGGGTCCGCAGCGCCCCAGTTAAAGAGAAGCACCGAAAAGTCGATGAGGTTCGTCTTTGCGTCGTTGTTGAGATCGGCGCGTGAACCGAGGTCCGCCGCTGGACTGACGCCGATGCCCAAATATAATGTTTTGCTGAAATTCGACTTGTTCGACGCGGAAACCACGCTTCTCGCCCGCACAATGTACGTGCCTCGCGCAAAGAGAGATGTGTCGAGTAAAACCTTCCATTCGCCCGCGGCGCTCTCCGTTGTGGTGCTCACGGTGAGGGCCTCTTCACGCAAGCCGCTCGTCTGAAGCGTCACCACAACTTCTACCGCAGTGGACGGCACGCCCGCTCCCGAAACCAGCACCGGCTCTCCCGCGTCTACCTTGATTTTTTCCATAACGACCGTCGGCGGCACAAGGATTCCGGAAATAACAGCGTTCGTTCCGGAAATGAGCGTGAGCGTATTCGCGAATATGGACGAGGTTCTCTCCTTATTGTCTTTGGCAAACACCCCGAATGTGGCAACTCCCTGGGGAACGGTTTTCACGATCAAAAATTGTCCCGACCCATCCGTCGAGACGGCTTCGTACGCAACGCCGTCCTTGAGGAGCGTGACGGCGCTGTAAGGATACGCCGTTCCACTGACCGTGAGCCGAGGACTGCTCGGCCCTGCGGGAAATGGCTCACCGCCCCCTCCACCCCCGCCGCCGCCCCCTCCTCCAGCGCTCGGAGCCGGCGCGGGGAGCGGCGCGGCAACGGTAAAGTTCACGAGAAAGTCGGAGGCGTTGGCGTTGCCGTATGAATCAGCACATCGCACATAAAAGTTGTATGCGGTGTTATCGGTGGGAGTAGAAACCACGTTCGAGTGGAACGTTATGCTCCCCGTGTTCGAAAATGTATTTCCCATCTCGCCGTACGCAACGCCGGAACTCGTGGCATAACGGCACGTGGCGAGCTCGTTGGTATTCAAAGAAATCTCAACGTTCCGTATCCCCGCCGGGATGGTGCCGGTAGGCAATGCGTTCGAAAAAACGGGTGGGTCGAAATCAAACGTGTCTCCGTATACCGAAACGGGAGCCACGATCGCGACCATCGCCGCGCCTTCACTAATAAGGGAACTACCGGCATCGTACATCTTGATCCTGATGCGATAGGCGCCCGTAGAAGAAGGATTCTCGATCTGCACCGTGCCCTGCGCGCCAGAAGAAGCGTTCACGCCCACCAGAATCCGCACAAACTGGTTCACAGCAATCCCCGCCGAAGAATTCAGAGTAAGGGTGAATGAGCTACTGGCGCCGGAAATGACCGAAACGCCGTCGTCGGTAGCGCCGGGCAACGCAGCCAACGTGCGATGAGAAAACGGCCCCGTGGAACTCCCGGAGGTCTGCAGATCAAAACTTTGGTAATTGAGGGTCGAGGAAACGATAAACGACCCCTCGGGGGTCACGACGATCTTTCCCGAAACGGGAATCGCATAGGCAAGCTTGAAAAGAAACGTGTGATTCGCCCCCACGCTTGGACGCGAGGTCGAGATCGTGTCGCTCACCAATGTAGGCGGTAGGGCGGCGTTGCTGTTTCCCGGAAAAAGAAACGGGACGGACATAACGAACCCCGCCGTCCCCACAACGAGAGCCCATGTGCTACGACGCCGCATGTTAGAACCCATCTCAAAAGTATCTTCAGCCGCGATACGAGCCAATTTCGGTCGGCGCAAGGAGCGAGGACGAAGGTGTATCCCTCGATACTCCGAGTCCGAAGCGACACGGCGACGGGCGAAAGTGGCCGTATCCCCAAGGGTTTTCGCTCTTTTCCCGCTCCGCGGCGTTGCTCCTCGTTGGAGTGGCATCGGCCACACCTTCCTCGTCGCGCCCTGCCTGCGCAGGCAGGCTTGCGGAGCGGAGAAAAGAGCTGAAAACGCGGCGTGAAGCATACTTTTGAGATGGGTTCTTAGCTCGAGCTGGATATTTCCGCACGGCGGCGAGCGTGGTAATCAAGAAAAAAATTGAGAAGGATTAAAAGGAAAAGAGATGCGCCTCCGAAAGCGAAATAGCCGTATGATTGCGCATCGCTCCCGGAAAGCGCGCTGCTCTCACGCTCAATCGCTGCAATGCGACTTTTCAACTCTTGCTCGCGCGCATTCAGCGCTTCTTCTTTTTCCTCAAGCTGTTGCGCGAGCGTGTTGTACTGATTCGGAGCAACACCGACGTTGATACCGATCGAACCGATCTGGGCAAGAAACATCCGCTCGAAACCCCTTACGTATGGCGAAAAATAGAGCGATGTTCCAAGAAGAACAACCGCAACCGCCATGATAGATAAGCGAAGATGGTGCATATGCCTCATATGCCTTAAGAATAGCAAAAACGAACCCGAGCACAAATCGAATATGCCCCGCCCATACCGCATGTTCACCCTCTTAACTGAACAACAGGAAAATAATAAGAAGGAAAACAATGCTAAACAATATGAACCCAAGAGCAATGAACAAGAACCGCGACGGGAACGGTTTCGCCTCGAACGGCGCTCCCTTACCCGCACCGCCCATTCCATTTTGCAATTCCCGAACCTTCTTCCGTATATACGCGCGCATGCCGAAATACACCGCAAGGATGAGTCCGATGATTCCGAAAAGAACGGGGAGGATCACCCCAAGGGGCAGTACCCAGAACGAAAGCGATGCATACGTCGTCTTGCTGCCGTCCTGGCCGTAAGAAAACGCCACCGTCGCCTGATACCTCCCAATCTTAAATCCTTCGGACTGCCAGACGGCGGAAAACGAACGCTCTCGCTTCGGGAACACGCCCGCAAATTCATCGTTAACGATCATGGTCGCCGCCTTATTGCCGAACATGTCCGAAATTTCGAGGGGCCCGCGCGGGTTTAAAAGCACATTCCCAAGATTCTCCACCCGGGCGGTAAACGTGACGACCGGCTTACTGTAAACGCTCTTATCGGTGCTGAACTCTCGGATTCGGGCTTCCTCCACCACTTCGCCCGCCACTCTCAAGTTAAGAATAGCGCCGAGCTGTAATCCGATGCCTGCTCCCGTGTTCTCTGGTCTTTTCGGTTCAAGCGAAAAAAACACTCCCCCAAAATGGCCGCCGGGTGTGGGCGATTCCGGCACCACCACCGTAAATGACACTTCTTTCATTTCACCTCCCCCGATCGTCACCGAAGGAACATCGAACCGGATCCAACCGGACACGCCGTACAGAACCGCCTCTCCCCCCTCGGCAAAAACGGGCTGGCCTTCCGCCTCAACATCTTTAATGTCCCGCACGATAAGATAAAACGTCTTCGCGGCTGAATCTTGGTTCGTAATCCGGATCGTCTCGCGAAGCACCTGCCCGGGATCCACATTTTCCTCAATGATCGCCGGCTGGATTCGAACGCTCAACCCCTCCTGCGCCGCAACGCGATAGGCGCCTCCCCCGAAAACGGCAAAAAACGCGGCGGCGGCAAAAAAGGCGAAAAGATTTTTTTGAAACAAGGTGGTGTTCATGTGTTTATCATACTACCACAGAACACGTCAAAAACCAAAACCCGTCTCACTCTTCGCCATGGTCAGGTGCTTTGCCATAGCAAAGCACTGGATATATAGAGGTGAAGACAGAAAAAGCGCAAACAAAAAAACAATCCGATTCTGGGTGTTTTGCCATAGCAAAGCGCTTGATAGAAACGCAAACAAAAAACCAACCCCCCGATCCCCCGCTCCATTAACTTAATTTTGGATCTTTCCGCGTTTTTCTGCGCCTGCCCCGCCTGCCCTGAACTTTGTTGAAGGGAGTCGCGCCGAGGGGTCAAGTCCGCGAGTTTCCGCGAGTGCCGTTTTACTATAAAAAACCCCGCAAAGATGGGTTAGAAATTAAGTTAAAACGGCACTAAAACACCGGCGTCGCAACGTAGGTCAGAATGTTCGTGTAGTCGGTTGCGGCTGCCTGGAGCGCCGTGATCTGGATGCGATACGCTACGCTCGCGAGACCCTTGTTCTGGGTGCTGCCATCCGCCGGACCGGTGTGATGAAACACGGCGCGCGACGATGTGCTCTGGAAATTGCCCACAAATGTGGCGCTCGTGAACTCACCCGCGTTCAGGTCGGCGTCATTGCTCGTGAGCCCGAAGTGGCCGTAGGTGTTCGGGGAGTCGAGGACATTCGTCGGAGAAGTCCAAGGACTCGGGGTGGACGTCACGTTGCCGTTGCTAAAGAGATATATTTTGGCTCCCGTTTGCGAGGTAAGATCCTGGTTTTCAACCACGGTGACCGTAAATCCGTTTTGGGCGTTTGTTGCTAACGTAAGTTGTTGGCCCATCGTTACGGGAGAATTGAGCGGCAACGTACCAAAGGTAAGCGCGGTAGCCGTTGACGGAAGGGTGGTTGTTACGCCATTGATCGTGGTGCCTGATGCGACGCCCGCGACCGTAAAGGTTAAACTCGTGTCAACCGAGGCCGTTACCGTAACGTTACTCACGATCGCAACCCGCGTATCGGCGTTGTTCGTCTGTGTACCCGCGATGCGGATGACGTAGGAACCCGTGATGCCGGGATTCGAGATCCTGTTATTGCCGATCGTGATCGTCT
>Ga0155706_117_pt1 | contig 108522 bp, 106 predicted proteins | sample RifCSPlowO2_01_FD_107363 | JGI IMG/M metagenome (GOLD analysis project Ga0155706, IMG submission 107363) | Candidatus Liptonbacteria bacterium RIFCSPLOWO2_01_FULL_52_25
GCCGAATTATGGAAAAATCTCTCCCGCTGACCGAATAGATTTCAGTATCATTTACCGATTGGAAAATACTGAGCATCCGTGGGCCGCATATCGCTGAACATTTGGAGTCCGAACCTCAGATCGTCCCTTTTGATGCGAAAAAACTTCACGAGAAATTCTATGAACTTTTCTATGAGTACCGGATCCGTATTGCCAAGACGAACTGACGACGGACTCGCTTTCGTCCCCTCGCCCCAATACAAGCCAACGCCCAATCCGAAAAGTTGCGCCTCCTGAACCGTCCGAGGCGACCCGAAAAGAAAGGGGTCGCCATCGGGATTATGCTTCAAATACATCGCATCACCTCTCGACCGCGTAAGTAGTGCGTGTTTTCCCATCCAATACGACACTTTATGCAACGAACAACCGAGAATATCTGCGATATCCTGCATGGACTTCCCCTTATTAAAATAGAGATTGAACAAAACTGACCTATCCAGCATATAAATAGTATATCGTAGTTCGGTTGACTAGTGTATCAATAAGAAATTGCTAAACCGAACAGGAGTGAAAACAAATCAAATCAATGTTATACCACTGAACTACTCCGGCTATGTAGGCGGGGATCCGTCCCGCCGACGCCAAATGCTTTGGCAGCAAGTCTGCCCGTTGAACTACTCGGGCAATGGTTATAAAGTACTTTATTTTTTGGAATTACTCAAGTAATTCTCAATCAGCTCGATATCTTTCAAATCCTTTGCCCGGCCATAAGCCCTCTTAATGCGGATAACGTCGTTCAAGCCACAGAATGGAATGCCGTCTATCATTTCGGCGTTTTTTCTTAGGTCTGCGAAATTGGCCTCAAAATTACCTCCGACATTCGGATAAATTTCTATAATCCCCTTGTGAAATCCGTTCTTCTCTCCGCTTTTTAAACGGGGATGCTCCTTCCATCCTTCCGCTCCGCATTTCGCAAGTAAGTCGTCGCTTGCCACAATGTCGATATCAAAAGTTTCTCTCAGCCCCCGAGCCGCCAAAGCCGCCCCACCAAAAACCACATACTTTTCGGAGGGAAAATTAAGCTTCTTCAATTCTTCGATAACGTCCATAGAGCCACCCCCGGGATTTGAACCCGGAACCTTTGCTTTACAAAAGCACTGCTCTGCCGTTGAGCTAGGGTGGCAATTCTCCGATACGCGCGAATTATACCTCAATATTATACCATGGGCAATGTGCTTGGAGTTCTTCGAAATTTCATATAAAATTGAAACATTGCGGCAAGGTTTCGTTCTAGATTGCCACGCCCCTTCGTGGGCTCGCAATGACGGAAGCCGGGCCTCTCTATCTCATCCCATGACAAAGTTTGCGCACTTACACACTCACTCACACTATTCGCTCCTCGACGGACTCTCGAAGATCGACGACATTGTTGCGCGCACGAAAGAACTCGGCATGGATTCCATCGCCATCACGGACCACGGCGTGCTCTATGGCGCGGTGGAGTTCTATAAAAAGGCGAAGGCGGCGGGCGTGAAGCCCATTCTCGGCATCGAAACATACGTTGCGCCACGCGACCGATTCAGCAAAGAGCCGGGCGAACGGTATTACCATCTCATTCTTCTTGCCGAAAACAACACCGGGTGGAAGAACCTCATTAAGCTTTCCACGAAAGCGCATCTTGAGGGCTTCTATTACAAACCGCGCGTCGACAAAGATCTCCTTCGCGAACACCACGAGGGCCTCATCGCGCTCTCGGCGTGCCTCGGCGGGGAGATTGCGCAAGCGCTCCTTGCGGGCAACTCCGAAAAAGCGGGGCAAGTCGCGCGGGAACACGAAGAAATTTTCGGCAAGGGAAATTACTTCCTCGAGATACAAAAACACCCGAACATCGCTGACTCGGAAAAAATAGAGGCGGCACTCATTGAGCTCTCGAAGAAAACTGGGGTCCCGCTCGTCGCGACCCAAGACAGCCACTATCCGCGGAAAGAAGACGCGCCCTACCACGACGTGCTCCTTGCCGTGCAGACGGGCAACAAAATGAGCGACGACGATCGACTAACACTCAATGCCGACGATTTTTCATTAAGCTCCCCCGAAGATGTCGCGGAAAAATTCAGGCACGTCCCTGAAGCCGTGGAAAACGCCGGGAAGATCGCGGAGCGATGCAACGTAACGCTCGAACTCGGCAAGGTCATTCTTCCCGATTTTCCGAAACCGGCGGGCGTTACCGCGAACCAATATCTCCGCAATCTCGTGAAGGAGCATTCCGAGGAGCGTCTCGGCACAAAAATAAGTTCGACCGAAGTCCAAGAGCGAATTGAATACGAACTCGGGGTCGTTGAAAAAACGGGCTTTGCTGACTACTTCTTGATCGTCGCCGACATGATCAACTGGGCAAAAGACCATGGCATTTCCGTGGGTCCCGGCAGGGGGTCCTCCGCAGGCAGTATTCTCGCCTATATCTTGAAGATCACGGACATCGACCCCATGGACTATGACCTTCTTTTCGAACGGTTTTTGAACCCCGACCGCGTGCAAATGCCTGATGTGGACATCGACTTCGCGGACACCCGCCGCGACGAAGTGCTCGCCTATATCCGAGAAAAGTACGGGCACGACCGCGTGGCGCAGATCATCACCTTTGGAACGATGGGCGCCCGCGCCGCGATCCGCGACGCCGGCCGCGCGATGAGCATGACCTACAACTTCTGCGACCTTATCGCGAAGCTTATCCCCTTCAATATGGACCTGAAGGAGTCAATCAAAAAAATACCCGAATTGAGCGAACTCTACACCAATACTCCGGACGCCAAAAAAGTGCTCGACACCGCGATACATCTTGAAGGCGTTGCCCGACACGCCTCCGTCCACGCTTGCGGCACGGTGATCTCAAAAGAGCCACTCGTGAACTACGTTCCCCTCCAACTCGCACCGCAGGACAAGGAGAATATCATCACACAATTCGAAATGCATTCCGTGGAAGACCTAGGGCTATTGAAAATGGATATGCTTGGCCTCAAGAACCTGACGATCATCGAAGAAACAGTACGGCTCGTGAAAGACACGCAAGGAGTAGATATCAAGATCTCGGAACTACCCCTGAACGACAAAAAAACATTCGAGCTTTTACAGCAAGGAGAAACAACAGGTGTGTTCCAATTCGAAAGTTCAGGTATGCGCCGGTACATGAAAGAAATAAAACCCACCGAGCTTGAAGACCTCATCGCGCTCGTGGCGCTCTTCCGACCAGGACCCATGGAACTTATTCCCTCCTTCATCAAGCGCAAACACGGCGAAGAGAAGATCTCCTATCTCCACCCCTTACTTGAGCCAATCCTCAAAAAAACCTATGGCGTAGGCGTCTACCAAGAGCAGATGATGCAGATCGCCCGCGACCTCGCGGGATACACGCTCGCGGAAGCCGACATCCTCCGCAAAGCCATCGGAAAAAAGATACAATCGCTCCTTGACGAGCAAGAACAAAAGCTCGTGAGCGGCATGATAAAAAAGGGCATTCCCGAGAAGACCGCGCAAGCCATCTGGGAACTTTTCCCTCCCTTCGCTCGCTATGGGTTCAATAAATCGCACGCCGCCTGCTACGCCTTGATTGGATACCGCACGGCATATCTTAAAGCGAACTACCCCGAAGAGTTCATGGCAGGGCTTTTGAACGCCGAAGTTGCGGACATTGACCGCATCTCCGTGCTCATCCAGGAAGCCAAGCAATCGGGTTTGGAAATCTTGCCACCCGACGCGAACAAAAGCTTCGTGAACTTCACGCCGGAGGGCGAGAAAATCCGCTTCGGGCTTCTGGCGATAAAAAATGTGGGGGGCGAGGTAACCAAGGCGATCATCGAAGAACGAGTCCGAAATGGACCCTTCAAAAATTTCGAGGAGTTTCTCACGCGCATTCAGCACAAAGACCTCAACAAAAAATCGCTTGAATCGCTTGCAAAAGCGGGTGCCTTTGATTCGCTGGGCATTGAACGCAACCAAGCGATCATAAACATTGACGACATCTTGAAGTTCGCGAACTCTCTCCGAAAAGGATTGGCCCAGCCTCAACGCGGCTCCTCGCTCTTCGGCGCAAGCGCCTCCTCCGCCCCCACGCTTAAGTTGAAATCGGTACCGCCGGCAACAAAAGACATGAAACTCGCGTGGGAAAAAGAACTGTTGGGCTTCTTCCTTTCCGACCACCCTCTTCATTCATTCACCGACAGGATGAAACAAAGCGGCGCAAAAACAATTGATGAACTCCGGCTCGTGAAAAGCGCGACGCTTACCTGTAGAACCATTGGCCTTATTTCAAAAATTCATAAGATTATGACAAAAGCCGGCCAACCGATGCTTTTTGCGACCATCGAGGACTTCTCCCAAAAACCGCTCGAAGTTGTGGTGTTTAACAGCATCCTCGCCAGAACCGCCTCGGTATGGGAAGAAAATAAAGTGGTATTCATTGAGGGAAAGATGTCGTGGCGCGACGACGAACCGAAAATGATCTGCGACACCGCGCGTATTTTGGAAGCTTGACGACCGCCTCGATTGGGCTTATCATCTTTTAAGAACGCATAGAAAAGGGGGGATTGTTGTGCTCACAGTACTCACGAAGCGGTACCTCTGCACCCTCTGTAAAAAGAATGAGATCCTGCACCAGTGCGACGAGGAAATGCTGGACGAAAGATCCGTTCCTGATCAATCAAACTGCGATTTTTCCCACTACTCAAACTCCCGCGTAACCGGCGGCCGCCTCTTGTGGAATCGGCAAAGGGCGAAGGTTGAATCAGTCCTGCCGCGGACCAATGGAAAAGAGAAATTGCCCATCGGCGGCGTTTGCCACACCTGCCTCGCACGAGAGGACGTCGTAAAGCTCATATCCGCCCAGGCAATACGTTTTGAAGACCAGCCGGAAACCTTCCACCGCTACTAGAGTATTGATCACGCCCGCGCATGCGCGGGGGTTTTTATTGTCCGCGTTGATCCGCGTGAAGTCAGCGTTCGTCCGCGAGCATCCAGCGCTACCCATGCAGGATGCTAGAGTGATACTTCTCCGGTTCGTGAGGATCGAGCGTTACCGTATCGACGTGCCATTCAAATTCCGCAAGATGCCCCTCAAAATCGCGCCGGAAGTCGTCTTGGTCGTATCCGAAGGCCACGACGCTCGGGCGGTGCTCCTGCACAATGTGGTACGTTCCCAGTTCGATATCCCCCACTACGATCTCATCCGCAAGGTTTTCTCGCTGGAGCATCTCCATGCGCGACCCCATGTCATGCTTCGGAGGACGATGCTTCAACTCCTGCACCACATGGTCCTGTGCGACGACCGCAATGAGATAGTCGCCAGCGCGCTTCGCCTCACGAAGCATTGCGCGATGCCCCTCGTGCACGCCGTCGAAGGCGCCGAATACCATTACTTTACGCATGGGAGTAATCGCAAATAACTCGAATATTCTTTAAATAACGCGAATTTACACATTTGGGCTAACAACCCTTCGATATTTCACCCCTTCTCTCGTAAAATAAATGAGTATGCCCAATTTTAGTTTCGTGCTCCGCAGATAGCCTAATATTTGTCTTAAATGAACATATCCAAATTTCTGCACAACTTTAAGTTCGAGTAAGATTTTATCTTCAATAATAAAATCAGCAAAATAACGACCGATCTTTACGCTCTTGTACTCAAACGGAACATAAACTTCTCGACGAAATCCGATACGAGCACTTTCCAATTCCTTTGCGAGAGCTACTTGATAATGTTTTTCAGAAAATCCCCATCCGAGCTCGTTAAAAACTTTAAATGTAGCCCCGATAACGGCATAACTTAACTCTGGCAAAACTATTTTACCATTCGCGTTATTCATCGGTAATTCGCGTTATTAGTGACCGCTCCTGGGCCGCATTAAAGGAAAGATAACCGTCTCGCGCACGGGCTTGTCCATGAGAACCGCGAAAAACCGCTCCGAAACGCCAAAGCCGGCCGCGGGGGGCATGCCGTACTCGAGGGCCTCCAAAAAATCCTCGTCGAGGCGCTGGGCCTCGGTATCCCCCGCCGCGCGGGCCTTTTCCTGTTCCTCGAACCGCCGCCGTTGGTCAAGCGGATCATTGAGTTCTGAAAATCCTTTGCCGAGCTCCGTACCGCACGCCACGACCTGCAGCCGCTCCACCACGTTCGCGTTCTCGGGAGACCGCTTCGCAAGCGGCTCTATCTCAACGGGCGGATTTACGAGAAAACAGGGCTCGATAAGTTTTGCCCGCACCGTTTTTTTAAAGATAAGGTCGATGAGCTTCCCCTTGCTTAAACTTTTGTCCAGCTCAAATTTTCCGCCAGAGGCGGATCCGCCTTCGGTGGACAATTCCTTCGCTTTTTTAAGCAATTCTTCGCGAGTCGCCTTCGCGGGATCAAGTTTGTTCGCCTCCATAAACGCCCAAACGTAGTCCACCTTCTTCCACTTCTTTCCCCAGTCGATTTTTTGCTCTCCGTAGGTCGTCGTGAGTCCTCCCGTTACTTTTTTCACAACCGCTTTGTACATGTTCTCCACAAACTTCATAAGGTCGTTATAGTCGCGGTACGCCCAATAAAATTCAAGCTGGGTATAGTCCTGCAGATGTTCCTTGTCAATGCCTTCATTCCTGAAAATCCTCCCGATCTCGAACACTTTTTCGAATCCGCCGACGAGGAGCTTCTTGAGCGGCAATTCAAGCGAAATGCGGAGATAAAAATCGGTGTCGAGTGCGTTGTGGTGCGTCTTGAATGGCTCTGCTTCCGCGCCGCCCGGGATCGCCTCGAGAACCGGCGTTTCCACCTCCAAGAACCCCTCTTTCGTTAGATGCTCGCGGAATGTTTCCCAAAATACCGCTTTCTTCCGAAAAATATCCTGCGTCTCTTTATTCAAGGCAAGGTCGAGATACCGCTTCCGGAGACGCGTCTCGACGTCTTCCACGCCGTACCACTCGGACGGCAGGGGCCGAAGGGATTTCGAAAGCATCACGAACTTCGTAGCCGCCACGCTCTCCTCTCCTTTTTTCGTTTCGAAAAGCGTGCCCGTAGCCGAAACAAAGTCGCCGATATCGAGAACCGACTTCCAAAGCGCAAAATTCTCCGTTGTATCTTTTTTAGATACAACCTGAAATTTGCCGGATGCATCGGTAAGGTCAAGAAAAATAATATCGCCCTGATCGCGTATCGCGGTCACCCGCCCCACGAGCGAAACCTCGCCGCTTTTTCCGCCCGAGGCGGATCCACCTCCGGTGGACGAAAGCTTCTCAAAGTCCCCGTGCGCCTCCGCCGCAGTATGCGTCCGCTTGGATCCTGCCGGGTATGGATTGATACCCGCCTTTCCGAGCGCTTCCAACTTCTTCCGCCGTTCCTTGATTAAATCGTCGAGCATAAAAATAGGTTTTAGGTTTTAGTGGAAACCAAAGTGCCAAAGATATAAGTAAATTTTATCGCTAAAAACCGTATATATCAACGTTTCCGCTGAAGTTGACAAAAGAACTGATTATAATGTATAATACCAGCGTCAAAGAAAGGCCTTTGCTTTGGCGGCTCACAAGCCCTCACTCAATCCTTCGGCTTCGCTCAGGATAAATAAACTGGGCGAGAAGAAGGCATATCGTTACTTCGGTGATGATATGACCCTACGGGGAAATGAGGAGGCGGAGCCAAGAAGGAGAAAGGCAATGCAAGAGTACATTGAAAAGTGGTTTGAGAAGGAATGGGTTTTTCCATGTGCGTCGCTATCCACGCTAGCCCTCACTTTTAGTGCGATATCGTGCTGGTCCGGCTTGATCAACCTTTTGAACCAAGGCAGGTTGACGCATTTCGGATTTTACTTTTTTATGGGGACGGGCATTGTCGTCTTTCTGGGCAGTTGGCTACTTACGGTCACAATCTATGTCAAAGTGGTTCTCCGCGACTGCCAACCAAAACCAAAGCCGCGCCTCGTGGTCTGGACGCATAACGGCGACACGATGCTCACGCCCAAGGAAGACTACGAACCGGCGCTTGAAACGAGAGAACGATTTGCTTTCGCTTATGGTGTTCCGAAAAACACCGTCCTCTATGTTCATCCCCAACTGTACACGATTTTTTCGGATAGAGTGAATGAGAGGGGACGCCACTACTTTCCGATGACCGCCTTTAGGCGCCTTGCGGAAGGCTGTGTCGTGGAACAATGCGCAATGTATATTCCGCGGAAATACGGGGCCGAGTTTCTGCCACCTCAAGCAATGTGGAAACTCATCCACGGCACGGAGGCACCGGCCGACCTCGTTTAACGAGGAGCCGAGAAACATCACGGCGACCTGCCTACATAAGAGGTCGCCGTTTTTTATTTTTCAAATAAAAGCCGCGTTTTTGCGGCTACTTTTTTTATACACCGAAATAATTCTTACTCATCCCCAAGCGCTATGACACGTCATAGCACCTCATGGATGATGCTTTTGTGAAATCCGTAAACGAAAGTGGCAAAGGCCGCGTTTTTGCGGCTACTTTTTTATACACCGAAATAACTCCCGCCTTATCCCAGGTGCTATGACATGTCATAGCGGTGTAGTTGAGATCGTTTTTGCGGCTACTTTTTCTATATTTTATACACCGAAATAATTCTTACTCACTCCCAAGCGCTATGACATGTCATAGCACCGAGAACGGGACACTCTCACACTATGGCGTTACGGCATATAAAGGGGGCCGTATTTTGTTCGACGGAAAACGCGTTTCGGTTTGGATTTTCGTGTTTTAACGATACTATATGTCTTCTTTTTCCGTTTGCCCTTACTTCTCTCGCGATAATCCTTATACGGCTTATCATCTATGGCCTTTTTAATGCCGCTGATCGTCTGAGGCGAAAGCCACAGTTCCGCCCCGATGTTCCTATAACTTTTACCGGACGAAAGACGTTCGAGCGTGGCGGCACGCATTACGATATTATGGCGCTCATGAGAAGTGATGAGCAACTGAAGCAACTCTTTCGATTCAACTATATTCTTCCAGCAAGCCGCCTCCCACTCTTTTCGAGAAGAATAATCCCCTAGTGCAGGCATCTTCGCCAAATCTTTATTATGATTATGCATGGCATAACCATATCACACCACTATGACATGTCATAGCGGCATGGAATCAACAACCCCGCGGCGCCGGGTACCGTGATGCATCATAGTGCCCGGCAGATGAGATAACAGTTGCGTTTTGCTGAAAGCAAAACTCCTACTTACCCCAGGATAGAGTAGTTCCTTTTTCTGAACCATAAGTGGAAGCCGCGTCAAAATAAATGAGTGTGGCAAAGATTTTTTGATTTACAAACGAAGCGGTCGGAGCGCAAAGCGCAACGGGAACCGCTTCGTTTGGTCAAAAAATCAAGCCGCGCGAATGTTATTTTCGCGGCTGGAACGGGTTCAGAAAAAGGAACTACTCGATCTTCGTGACCACATACGCCACCGTTCCCGCAGGCGTCTCCACCGTCACATCATCCCCCACCTTATGCTTCATAAATGCCCGACCCAAGGGCGACTCGTCCGAGATCTTTCCTTCTTCCGGTTTCGCCTCATACGAGCCCACGATCGTGTAGGTTACGGTCTTGTCGTCTTTTTTCGCCGTTACCGCGGAACCCACACGTACCGTATCGCCACCTTCCGCTTTTTTGATTATCACCGCTTTCTTCACAAGTTCATCGAGCTCAAAAATGCGCGTCTCAACGGTCGCCTGCTCTTCGCGCGCTTCGGCGTATTCGGCATTTTCCGAAAGGTCGCCGTATTCTTTTGCCCGCTTCAGGCGATCGGCCACTTCAACACGCCGCGTTTTTTTGAGCGTTTCGAGCTCCTGTTTAAGCTCTTCGAGGCGTTCTTTGCTTAAGTAATATTTGTCCATTTTGTTCAGTGTGTCATGTGTCAAGTATCATGTGTCATGATTTTTACTGTATGGCTTCTGATACCTGATACTTGATACTTGATACTTGTTCGTCCACAACCACCAGCGTATCTTACACAACTCTATTAAGGTTTTCAAGTAGGCGGACGCGCCCACGATCGAGTGGATATCATTCACCCAGTGCACCGGAATTTCCTTGATGCGATAGCCCATCCTCATCGCCAGCGCGAGAATTTCTATGTCAAACCCCCACCCCGTCACGCGCGACGTCTGAAACACTTTTTCGGCCGCCTCCGCGGTAAACGCTTTGAACCCGCACTGCGTGTCCCAGAGTCCCGGGAGCACCACGAGCTGAATAAGAAGGTTGCTCATCTTCCCGGGGATCTGCCGATAGAGGGGCTGACCAGGGTCCATCGTGCTGCCCTTCACCGCGCGCGAACCGATGACCACGTCATACCCCGCTTTGAAGTGCGGGGTCATGGCATTAAAGTGGTCGATGGACGTCGCGTTGTCGGCATCCGTAAACAGGCGATACTGCCCTTTCGCCGTAAGCATTCCCTGCCGCACCACCCCACCCTTTCCCTTGTTCTCCGCGTTATCCACAAGTTTTAGGTTTCTGACCATCTTTTCCATACCGCGTACCACCTCCGCCGTGTTGTCTTTCGAGCCGTCGTTCACGACCAGTATCTCGTAGGAATACGCTTCGCGGCTCAAACGCTTGTCTATATCAATAAGCGTGAGGGGGATCCGCTTCGATTCGTTGTATGCCGGAATGATAACGGAGAGATAGGGTTGGGCCATGGAAATAGAACTTAGGATATAGAATATAGGTTAAGAAAATTATAGCATAAAAACACGACTGCCTTGAGTTTATTATCTGCATACCGCTTCCTGCCTGTCGACAGGCATCCTCGCGGCCCGCTCCGCCATGCGCCGAGCGAGGCGAGCAAGCCGCGAGGTATTCGCGGGCAAATAATAAAAACCCCGACTTTTAAGGTCGGGGGTAAAGTGATGGCGGCGGTTCTCGTGATGGCACCGCCGCGGGTTCTGAAGGTTCTCTGGGTTCCGGCGGTTCCGGCGGCTTCGCCGGTTCCACTGGTTTCGGATCGATGTGCGGCTTGGGAAGAAAACCGCTGTTAATTTTTGAGGACTCCCTACATGCGGTGCTCTCGCCCGGCCGAAGCCGCTTGATACAAAGCACGACCCCCTGCATCGGTTTCGAGTCGTCAATATCTTTGAAAATAATCGAGAGTATCACGGGAGGCGTACCGTACTGCCACGTCTCGAGCCATACTCGGTCGTCACTGAATTCCCAGCTTTCGCCACGCTGTTTCTCGGGGAGCCCAAGCGACGCAAGCGCCGCGAGCACTATTTCCTTGCTCATGCCAGGAACGGCGTATTGCTCCGCGATCGCCTCCTGAAATTCGGGGGGGAGGGTCTCAACCCAGTTCACGCCCGCCGACCGTTCCGAGAATTCGAGGAATACCGAAAGGAGTTGCTTCAACTCTTCCGGGGTCATATCGGGCAGGTCTCGGCCGAAATCGAGAATGATAGTTGCGGGCCGTGCGCGTTCCTCTTCGGGTTGCGGTTTCCGATCGCCGGGCCGTTCGACCTTCGTGTCGGTGCGAATGTCGGGACCTCCCACAGGACCTCCGCTGAAGATCACCTTCTCGGCAATCTTTTGCCGCAACGTCTTCCGAATCACACTTCCGTCATTCAGATCAACTTCGATCTCTTTTCCTTTGAACTCGAGACGCGTGATCTGCACCGAAGCGCCGGCTTCTCCCGTAATGCAGCCCTTCGCCTCATCAATCCCCTTTCGGAGCTGTTCATCGGTAATCGGCTCACCCACCTTGATCTTAAAACCCTTCTTGTTGCAGGGTAAGGACATTTTTGTCTTTGCGAACTCTCCGCTTACCACACGTTGGAGTTCAATCCGCGAGCTCTGCTCAAGCCGCTTTTCCTTTTCTTGCGGATACGCTTCCCTCGCAAGCCACGAGCATACGATCGCCAGAATGATGGCGATCACAAACCGCTTTTTGGTCATCATTTCTGGCTCCTTTTCGGATTAATTCCTTGTAAAACCTTCTATGGTGGAGTGTATTCCTGCGCCTGCTTTTTTGCAATACGGATATAAAAAAGGGCTGCCAAGAAATTATGGCGGCCCGGAATGACGACGCTCAAAGGCGGTCGTCAAGACCTATAGTAGCTCGCAACGTAAAGCTCGGCTCGCTTCTCCGATTTCCAGAGAAGCATTTCTGATCTTTCCTCGCTAGCAATCATGAGGGTCTGTAATCGGTCATCTTTCGCGAACCGAATCAGGCCTTGCTCAACTTCTGCGCGACGACAGTTCGTGGAGATATACTGGTGGGATGGCAATCTAAACCCCCCGTTACCTTTTATCCACATCTCACTTCCAAAGCAATAATCCTCGTGGTGAAGATAAAGGGCAACGTGGGGGAATTTATTTCCTTGGCGGACGACAAAGTAAATCCGCCGACTATCTACATTGTGTCGGTCGGCCCAAATACCATTGAGATAACAGAGAATCGCCTCCCTCCATCTGTGCCCCGCGAAATTGCGATTTTCGTTCACCTGGATGCGGTCCACCAAGATCGCTCCTGCCTCGGTAGCAGTGTTATTCATAACACGCTCCTCTCCTGGAGTTTGCTCCATTTGCCATAGTTCGGCCTAGGTTCGCAGGAGCTTACGACGTTGCCGCGGATTTTTCGTCCCCACGACTCCCGGACGGACTATGATCACTTTTCAAACAACGCCTAAATTGTATATGATAACTAAATTTTTGTCAAAATCTTCGGTCCCTTCTCGGTAATCGCCACCGTATGCTCAAAGTGCGCCGCAAGCGAACCGTCGCTCGTCACGAAGCTTTCATCCTTCAACTGTTCTGAAGCGCCCGAACCCGCGGCAACCATCGGCTCGATCGCGAGCACCATCCCCGCGCAAAGTTCTTCCCCCGCGCCTGGCCTCCCGAAATTCAAAACATACGGGTCTTCGTGGAGCCCCCGCCCGATGCCATGGCCAGTCAGGGACTGCACAATGGAGAATTTATTTTTCTTCACGTGGGACTGGATTGCGCAGCCGATGTCCCCCAACGTTTTCCCGACTTTCGCCTCCTTGATTCCCTTCGCAAGCGCTTCTTCGGTGACCTGCATAAGGCGGGACGCTTCGCGCGAGATATTTCCGACTCCCACCGTGATCGCCGAGTCGGCGTAGAAGCCCTTATATCGAAGGCCGAGGTCGAGCTTCAGAAGATCGCCGTCCTTGAGCGGTTCGTTCGACGGAAGCCCGTGCACCACTGTTTTATTCACCGAAGCGCATAAGGTAAATGGATACCCCTTCCGCGAACCCGCCGGCCGGTAATTCAAAAACGCGGGTTCGGCGCCTTCCTCTTTAATAAGCGCGCGGCTCGCATCGTCCAATGATCTCGTCGTAACTCCAACGCGCACCAACACGCGGAGCGCCCGAAACACACGCGCAAGCTTCCGGCCCGCTTCGGCCATGATCTCAATTTCCTCTGAGGCCTTAAGAACGATCATCAAAATAAGGGTACCGAACAGTTATTCGCATGTGCCCACGTGCCCCGTAGCGAAGGGGTTCGGGGTTCGTTAAAGCAATTCGCATGCCTAGCTCAAAAACAAGTGGTAGAAATCAATGGTGCGAGCGGCAGCAAGCGTAGCCCTGGCCTTTCGCCCCAATCCTCGACTCCGGGCAATAATAATACCCACAATTTCTTGAAGCACCCGGAACGGCGCCTTCCGCGCATCGATCTTCTCAGGATCGTATCCCTCCTTACGCAAAATACCGAAAACAGGCCTGGTGCGATTCGCATATTCCCCGAGACGCACCTTAATGATCTCCGGCTTGTCGAGCGAACGCTTGTAGAACCGCCCGCCGCACACGGGGCACGCTTTTGCCCGCACCTTCGGGTAGTACGCCGTAAGGAGCATGTAGCCGCAATCCTTGCATACCAGGCGCGCACTATTACGCTTGATGGAATACGCGGCCGGGAGCATAAATTCGAATATAAAAATATTCTCCCTTCCATAGAGATGCTCAAGCACGGGCATAAGCCGCTCGGTCTCGTACACCGTCCGCGGCGACCCGCTGAACACGACGCCGAAGCCGGCGCGGGCGATCTTCGTAACCGCCTTTTTTACCTCCGCAAGCACGAAGCTTGGCGTTATGAGAATCCCCGTTTCGAACTGCCTCTGCGCGATCTTAACCTGGGGTTCGCGCTGGCGCGCGGGGTCATACACCACCGACTCAAAAAACTTCCCCGTATCAAAGTGAATGAGGTTCAACTTCGAAGCCAAAAGGTTCGCCTGCGTCCCCTTGCCGCTCCCGGGGGGACCATAGAGAATGATCGCGGGCTTTTTCATAAACTTGAGTTCATACTAGCATAGCTGTTCTTAAAAAAATACCCCGGCAAAGCGTCGGGGCAAAAACTACTGCATGGACTCCGGAACGATGACGCGCATAGTCGCTTTATCGCCAGCCGCTTTAAGCGATGGAAAAACACAGCCGCCGTCGAAGAAGTTGAAGTCAAAAACTGCTTCATTCACTTTTTGGGGAGGAGACGGAGCGTCACGCGGAAGCACTATGTGGGCAATGCCCCTTTTCGCGAGGTGAATATTCCTTCTCCCGATGAGCTTCAAAAAGAGAGGCGACCGCGCGCATGTCGGTTTTTTGCCGGTATTTCTAATCTCGTAAAGGTACTGTCTGCGTGAAGTATCGTACCACGAGCGGTACACAATGCCCCACCGAACCTCTCCGTTCGCGTAGATCGACTGCCGGGAACCTTGAAACACCGCGTCCCGCTTGACGTCAGGACCTGCGGTATGGGTGTACATATCCGTATAGTGGACCCGTGCAGGCGGATCGCGAAAGAGATATGGGATACGATACGCCGCATCGCCCATGGCCCGACTGAAATAGACCGCTTCAAACCCAAACCATAACCCGAACAAAAAAACAACCACGCCCACCGTAACAACCTTTCCCCTCATAAGATCCTCCGTGCCAGCCGCCAAAGCTTCCTAAAATATAGCACGGAATCCATCATATGCAAGCGCATAAACCCGCGTTTTGCCGAAAGCAAAACCCTTAATTATTCTCAAAATCGAGTTGTTCTTTTTCTGAACCATAAGCGTAGGTTGCGTCAAAATAAAAGCCCCGAAAGGTGTCGGGGCAAAACCTACTTCATGGATTGTGGCACAAGAACGCCTGCGGTAGTGCCACCGCCGCCACCCCCCAAGGAAGTGAGGCAGCTTTTTCTCTGAAGAGACAGCTTGAAACCAGTCTCTAGAAACTCTCCGCTCTTTCCACGAGCTGGCGGCGTATTGTTGTGCAATACAAGGTATACGCTGCCCTTCGGTTGGAGAAGGAAGCTTTTTCGGCCAACAAGTTTCAAAAACAGATCCGACTTCACGCACGCGGCCGACGCCTTGTCCAGATTGCTCACCCTATAGTAATACGTTCCGTTCGGTTCGTCGTACCATGAGTGATATGCGACACCAAACACTATACCTCCTTGTTCATCTTCCTGATAGAAGGAACCACTGGGAGTCGATTGTAAACTCTCGTCGTGACTTGTGGTATAACGAATTTCCGCATGCTGATTGTAAAAGATATAAGGGATGCGCTGCACGGTATCGCCAATAACACCTCCGTACAGTCCCGCCACGGTCACCAACCCAACGAAAGCAACAACGGAAAGTAAAACAATTTTCAGTGTTCTCAAGGTAATCTCCTTCAAGAAGTTCTGAGAAAAGCATAACAAAGCCGAATAAAAAAAGCAAGATTCTGCGCCTCCTTCCGCAACTATGAAAGGTCAGGTGCTTTGCTATAGCAAAGCACCTGAATGAAAGTCGCTTTTTGCCGAAAGCAAAACCCTTAATTATTCTCAAAATCGAGTTGTTCTTTTTCTGAACCATAAGTGGAAATCGCGTCAAATCTTCACCAGCATAGAGTGATGTTTCTTTGAAACCACAAGCAGAGGCGAGTTAAAAATATTCGAGCGAACAGGAAAAATGCCGGGCGCCCGTGAGTCCCGCCCGGCGGGACGAGGAGGGCGGCATTTTTACGTCGTGAGCGAGTTATATTTTCCGAGCCGGAGCGGGTTTCAAAGAAACTTCATCACTCTATGCCCTCGTATTCGCGGACGGTTAACTGCGAATTCACCTGCCGCATGGTCTCGAGCGCGACCGCCACGACGATAAGGAGCGCCGTGCCCGAAATATTCAGGACCTGCACGTTCGTGATCGCCTGAATGATGATGGGGAGCACCGCGATAAGTCCCAAAAAGGTGGCGCCGAAGAACGTGATGCGTTTCACGATGCTCCCAAAAAACGCCGCCGTTGATTCTCCTGGACGGATACCGGGCACGAATCCCCCGCTCTTCTGGAGATTCTTCGAAATTTCTTCCGGGTTGAACGTGATCGCGGTGTAAAAATACGTGAAGACGAATACCAGCGAGAAATAGAAAATGCCGTAAAACAGCTGATTGTTCAAAAGCCCCGTCACAAGCCCGTTCAGACGTTCCGCCAGGCTCGGTGAAAAAATAGCGGAAGCGCTGGCGATGAACTGCGGAAATAAGAGCACCGAGATGGCAAAAATAAGAGGAATCATCCCCGCTTGATTCACCTTAAGCGGAAGGTAGCTCTGGGCGCCGCCATACATTTTCATGCCACGGACGCGCCGCGCGTATGCCACCGGTATTTTCCGCTCGCCCTCGTTCAGGTATACAACGCCCGCGATCAAGAGGAGCGCCACGATAACAAACCCGACGTATGTGGGCAATAAGCTCGGCGTATACGAAGCAAACGCGCGACCAATCGTGTTCGGCAAATCACTCACGATACCGGCAAAAATGATAAGCGATATCCCGTTCCCCACTTTCTTTTCGCTAATGAGTTCGCCAAGCCACAGGGCAAGCATAGACCCGGCGGTGATCACGATCACGTTCCGGAGCAAGCTGAAAAAACTGTCCGGCCGGTCGATCACATTCTGCGCGATAAGGAGCGAGAGGAACCCGTAGGACTGAACGATAGCAAGCGGCACGGTGATGAGGCGCGAATACTGGTTGAACTTCGCCTGGCCACGCGCGCCCTCCTCGTAATACATCTGCTTGAACTTCGGAAAGACGATCGTGAGAAGCTGCATGATGATCGTCGCCGTAATATAGGGGCCGACCCCAAGCATCACAACCGACAAATTCGAGAGCCCGCCGCCCGAGAAAAAGTTCAAGAACCCGAGAAGCTGATTCGAGCCAAAATATTGCTCAAGCCGCACAGGGTCCGCGCCCGGAATGGGGATCGCCGCAAGAAGGCGGTACACGGCAAGAAGACCCACCACGACAAGGATCTTGTTGCGGAGTTCCTTTACTTTGAAGATATAGAGGAATTTGTTCATGGAGAATAGATGCGGATTTACGCGGATTTACAATTTATTATATAGAGGCGGATTTACGCGGATTATTCTTTCCGCGTCTTTCCGCTTCTAGGACGGCCGTCTTCCGCGTTCCATCCGCTTCTACAATGTGGCCGCCGGCTTTTTCTATCTTCGCCTTGACGCTTTCCGAAACCCGGAGTCCCTCCACGCGAACCGGCACGCGCACTTCGCCGTCCCCCAAAACTTTCACCGCGCCCCGATAACTCGCGGGCACGAGCTTCCGCGTCTTCAAAAACGCGAGGTTCACAACCACGGGCGACGCGCCTATATCTCCCGTTTTGATAGCCAGCGCAAGATCTCTTAAGTTCAAAATTTTTGGTTTATCGATCACGGACTTATTCGCGAACCCGCGCCGCTTCGGAATGCGCATAATGAGGTCTCGTTCCGCGGGGCGCATTCTCCTGCCCGAACGGGAACGCTGCCCCTTGACCCCGCGACCCGAATAACTGCCCCGCTTGCCGCTACGGCCGATACGCTGAACACGTTTTTCCCGCAATGATGTGAAATGGTGCAGTTGCATGTCAGATGTCAGGTGTCAGGTGTCAGGTGTCAGGTGTCAGGTTTTGAAAACGTGATGCTTGATACATGACGCGTGATACGATTACGTCTTTAGTTTTCGGAGCGCTTCGAGCGTCGCAAGCGCGTTCGTAAGTTTGTTCGGCGTCCGGCCCAAGCACTTCGCGGTGATGTCTTTAATGCCCGCAAGCGCGAGCACGAAGCGCACCGCGCCGCCTGCCCGAAGCCCGTGTCCCGCGCTCGCGGGCTTGAGGAGCACTCTCGCCGCGCTGTATTTCGCATACACCTCATGCGCAATGGTGCGCCCGTCTTTGATGTTTAATTTTATCATGTTTTTCTTTGCGGCCGTTTTCGATTTCGCGATCGCCTGTTGAACGTCCAGTCCTTTTGCCACGCCAATGCCCACCCGTCCTTTTTCATCGCCGAGCACGAGCGTCGCGCGGAAACGAAACCGCTTTCCGCCCGCGACCACGCGCGTCACGCGGCGCATATCGAGCACTTTTTCCTTGAATTCCTCTCGTTTAATTGGCCTGTCGGGTCTCCGATTCATCCCATTAGAAAATTAAAAGTTGCGTTTGCCGACTCAAAACGCTTAATATTGTAATTAATTGTTTGGTTGAAATGTGTCATGGTTGTTAATTTTCGTGCGGGATTCATAATGTTGTTTAAAATTTAAGCCCCCCGCTCCGCGCGCCTTCCGCAAGCGCCTGCACGCGGCCGTGGTATTTATATTCTCGGCGGTCGAACACTACCGCCTTGATGCCCTTTTCCACGGCGCGCTTCGCAAGCAGTTCTCCGACGAGTTTTGCTCCGTCTTTTTTGCTCTTTTTCTCTTTCAGTTCCCGGCTCGAAGCATGTGCCAATGTGTGAGACGAAGCGTCATCGATCAGCTGAGCATATATGAACCGGTTGCTTCGCGCAACCGCAAGTCGCGGCCGGGAGACCGTGCCGAAGATTTTCGCTCGGGTACGTATAATTCGTCGTATTCTTTTTCTATTCAACTTTTTTGCTATATTCATGGTAGCTTTTAGCTTTGAGGTTTTAGCTTTTAGCTTTTAGTGTCCCTTCGGGTGTTTTTCTGCATATACCTAAAACCTAACAGCTAACACCTAAAAGCTTGTTGTTTTACGTAGTGGCCGTCGCTCCCGCTTTCTTGCCGACCTTACGTTTAATCACTTCTCCACGGTAGTGAATTCCTTTTCCTTTATATGGCTCTGGTTTTTTGAGCGCGCGAACCTTCGCCGCGAACCGCCCGACGAGTTCCTTCCCTGTCCCGGAGATCTCAATAACGTTCTTTTCTATTTTCACCGCCACGCCTTCGGGGATCGGAACGCGCACCGGCAATGCGTACCCCAAAAACAGCACAAGCTCCTTCCCTTCAAGCGTCGCGCGATATCCCACGCCTTCGATCTCAAGAAACACCTTGAACCCCTCGGCGACTCCCTGCGCAGCGTTCTTTAAAAGGGACCATGCGGTGCCAAGCAGCGCATCGCGCTGTGCCGGGTCTTTCGCCGCAAATCGGATATGCTCACCTTCAACCCTCACTTCAATTGTGGAATGAAGCGGAACGCGAAGCTCTCCCTTTGGCCCCGTGACCACCAAAAAACCGGCGTCTTGCCTCAACGTAACGCCCTGCGGCAACTGGATAGATTTTTTTGCTAAACGTGACATAAATATAAATAATTACCAGACCTCAAAAAGATATTCGCCGCCGATATTGTTCTTTTTCGCCTCCTTGCCCGTCATCACTCCTTTGGACGTGGAAATGACTGCCGTGCCGTGCCCCTGCCGGACGGACCTCAGGTTCTGCGCCGTAACGTACAGGCGCCGGCTCGGCTTGCTTATGATCTTAAACCCGGTGATCGCGCGCGCTTTCGCGCCCTTCAAGAGCCGTATCTCAATGTGGTCGAGCTTCCCAACGCTCTTCTTGTGCACCTCGCCAACGTACCCTTCGTCCTTCAATATCCTCGCCACCGCAAAACTAAGCTTCGAAAACCGGCCGATTACGGATTCCTTGCCCGCGCGCTCCGCGTTTTGAATTCTTGCCAAAAGATCGTAGTACATGTTACCCCGTTAAAATGACGCCAATAGTGCTCGCTTCGCTCGCCGCACGAAGATGCGCCAAGGTATTAGCGTTGATTAGTTTCATATTAGTGGCTATTGTGTGGAATATTTACCATGATGCTTTCTTGACGCCCGGAATTTCCTGCCGAGTCGCCATCTCGCGGAAGCAGATCCGGCATAGGTTGAAATCCCGCATATAACCCCGTTTCCGTCCGCACCGAAAACAACGCCGCACGATACGCGTCGAGAACTTCGGTTTCTTTTTGCTTCTTGCAATGACGGATTCTTTTGCCATCTGGTTTGATAATTTCTAAATTCTAATATCTAAACTCAAAACAAATTCTAAATGTCGTAAATTCTAAACTTTTTACGTTTATAATTTTGGTCATTGGGATTTGCTTAGAAATTAGGATTTAGTGCTTAGAACTTTCTTTTTTAAGGGGTACTCCAAACTCAAAATATGTTTTCACCGCCTCGGCCCTTTTTCTTTTCTTCGGAACAATAGTGATGCCGAACGAGAACGAAACGGGCGATTTCTCCGGGTTGATCTCCGGAAAAACGGCCTGTTCCTTCAATCCAAGGTTCAGCACGCCCGCTCGGTCGACGTTTCTCTGCTCAAGGCCGGTAAAGTCGCGAACTCGAGGCAGTATGATTTTAACAAGTTTTTCGAAAAAATCAACCATTTTCTTGCGGCGAAGCGTCACCTTCACGCCGACGATCTGCCCCTCACGGATCTTAAAACCGGCGATGGATTTCTTTGCGCGGCGCACCTGCGGCTTCTGGCCGGTTATCGCGGCAATGTCGTTCATCACTTGCACAAGGGCTTTTTCCTCAAAATTCGGCTGTTGGCTCATGCGCCCGACGCCGACGTCGATAACAACCTTCTCGAGGAAGTTCCGAAGGGTGCTCTGCGACATATTCGATTGTTCTTTGTGTTGTGTCATGATTATTTTAACCTATGACTTATGACTCACGACTGATAACCGGTGTTTTAACGTCATTTGTTGTTAGTCATTAGTTGTAAGTTACGTTGTTGCTTCGCACTTTTTGCAATATCGCACCTTTTTATTTCCATCCATACGATGCCCGACGCGCGTCGGCTTCTTGCAACTCGAACACACAAGCGCCGCTTTCGAAACGTTGAATGGACGGGGCACAAGCACCGTCTCCCCTTTTTGACCCTGCTTCTTCGGCCGTACGCGCTTCTTGTAGACGTTCAGCCCGTCAACCGAAATGCGGTCGTCTCCGGGGAACACCGCAAGCACGGTCCCCGTTTTGCCGCGGTCTTTCCCGGAAAGCATTTTTACGTTGTCGCCTTTTTTTAAATTCATGGTGTTGTAGAAGCTGATTTACGCGAATCTTGATTGCTTAGAAGCTGATCAACGCGGATGATTTTCCGCGAATATCCGCATCTACTTGTTTCTTAAATCCGCGCATATCCGCTTCTATGTGTTAGACGATCTCTTCCGCCATGGTCATTAATTTCTCGAACCCTTTTTCTTTGAGCTCGCGCGGCATCGGACCGAAAATACGGGTCGCCACGGGCTCCTTCTTCGCGTCCACTAATACCACGGCGTTATCGTCGAAGCTAATATACGAACCGTCCTTGCGGCGCAGCCGGTCGCGTTCACGCACGACAAGCACCCTTACCACGTCTTTCTTTTTCACGGCCTTCCGTGGTTCCGCGACCTGGACGGATGCCACGATAATATCCCCGATCCGCGCGTAGCGCCGGCGCGTTCCTCCAAGGACGCGGAAACAACGCACGATCTTCGCGCCGGAATTGTCAGCAACTTTTAATATTGAACGCTCCTGTATCATGGTGTTTATTGTTTGTTATCTGCTTGTTGGGATCCTTCGCTTTGCTCAGGATGACGCTTTGCGTCATTTTTTTCCACTTTCCCAATTATCTTCCACCGCTTTTCTTTGGAAAGGGGGCGCGTTTCTTCGATGGTCACTACGTCTCCCGTGTGATACGCATTGTCTTCGTCGTGCGCTTTAAGCTTCGTGCTCGCTTTGTAGTATTTCAGATACTTTGGGTGCTTCTTGAGGCGCGCGACCAAAACGACGCGCGTTTTCTGCATCTTGTCGCTTACCACGGTGCCAATCAATTTTCGTTTTTTTGCCTGTTCGGTGGTCATAATAATAATTATTGTTTCTTTTGTTCCGACTGGCGGACAAAGGTAAGCGCCCGCGCGATGTCCCGCTTCAAGCCGCGGAGGTTGTCCACGTTCTTCACCTTGCCGGCCGCGAGGTCGAATTTCATCGTGCGCAAACGTTCCCGGCCTTCTTTCACCATCTTCAGCAGTTCCGCCACGGGCTTCGTTTTTAATTCTTGGATCTCCTTGCGTTTCATGGCAATAACTTTATTTGCTTACGATCTTTGATTTAAAGGGAAGCTTGTAGCTCGCCGTGCGGAGCGCCTGTTCGGCCATGGCCTTTTCCACGCCGTCTATCTCGAAAATGATACGTCCCGGTTTCACCGGAAAAACATAGTGGTCCACGGAGCCCTTGCCGCCGCCAAGCGTTTTCTCCGGCGCCTGCAACGTGATGGGCTTATCGGGAAACACGCGGATCCAGAGCCGGCCTGCGCGCTTCAATGAATTCGTAATGGATTTCCGGCCCGCCTCGATCTGCCGCGAATTAAGCCATGCGGGTTCGAGGGCTTTGAGTCCATATTGGCCATAACTGAGCGACGTTCCACGCGTTTCAACGAGGCGATTTTTAGATCTACCTTTTTGCCACTTCCTATGTTTTACCTTTTTTGGTATGAGCATGGCAATTTATTTTTGGTGGAATCGCCGCGAGGGCTGCTCCTCTTCCTTGTCGGTCGCTTTTTTAAACACTTCTCCCTTATAGATCCACACTTTGACGCCGATGGTGCCATACGTCGTGAACGCCGTTGCCGTTCCGTAGTCGATGTCCGCGCGCAGGGTGTGAAGCGGAAGCGAACCGCGCGAAAGCCATTCGCGCCGCGCGATCTCGTTCCCATCAAGCCGCCCCGCAAGAAGCACCTTTGCGCCTTTCACGTCCCGGTTCTGCATGATGTTCTCAAGACATTTCTTCATCGTCCTGCGAAACGGCATCCGTTTCTCAAGGTCCCATGCAAGCTGTTGGGCAATATAGGGAGACGAAAGCTCGGAGCGTTTCAGTTCTTCCACGTTCACGCTGAGTCCCGCGCTCAACTTCTTCACGCCCTTCACTTTTTTAAGCGTATTCTCGATCGCCTTGTTCAAGTCCTCGATCCCCTTCCCGCCGCGACCGATGATAAATCCGGGGCGCGCCGCCTTAATGAATATCTTTAAATTTCCGCCCGTGCGTTCTATCTCGATCGCGGAGATCCCCGCCTGGGCGATCTTTTCTCTGATAACTTTCCGAATGGCTTCGTCCTCTTCGAGGAATTTCGCGAACTTACCCTTAATAAACCAACGCACCGGCCAGTTTTTGGTCACGCCCAACCGATATGAAGATGGATTGATCTTATTGCCCATAATATTATAATTTCTAAATTCTAATCTCTAAATCCTAAACTCTATTGCGTTTATAATTTTGGTCATTTGAATTTGTTAATAAAACTTCGTTTTATAAGTTGGTTCGCTCGGAGAAAATTATAACTTCGTTCTTATTTTCTCCTCGCTGCCAACTTTAGAAATTAGAGTTTGGTGATTGGGATTTACTTAGAGAATCCTGCCTTGCGGCTAAACATTTTCTTAAAGAATCCCGGCTTGCTGGGTGGTTTCTCCGGCTCCCGCTCATCTTTCATCTTTCCCTTTTTGATCGGCCGCGACGCGCCCGGCGGCAGTTTCGCTTTTTTCTTCACGACGATCTTGAACCGTGGCGGCGCCATGCCTTCGCGCTCGGCCAAAACAAGCGTAACATGGCTCATTTTTTTCTGGATGGGCGATGCCGATCCGCGCGCGCGGGGCAAGCTCCGCTTCAACATGGGGCCTCCGTCCACGCGGAACGATTCAATATAGAATTTCTCTTCGTTCAAATGCTTATTGTTCTTGATGCTTGCAACCCCGGAACGTAAAAGTTTCAAAAGCGCGCCTGCCGGTCGGCGGCGAATGTTCAAAAGTTGGGCTTCGGCTTCGCGCACCGAGAGACCTCTTACGAGGTCGGCAACGCTCCGCACCTTGCGCGGCGCCATCCGAAGGTAGTTCAATTTTACGGTTTGCTTATTCATCGTGGTGGTTAAATGTTACGTGTCAGTTTGTCAGGTGTTACTTTTTTGCGTCTTTGCCCGGCGCGGCTGCCGCGGCAGTCGAAGCTCCCGCAACCGTTGCCGCTTTCGTTTCGATATCCTTTTGTATCTTCCCGCCGTGGCGCGTGAATTTTCGGGTCGGCGAAAATTCTCCCAAGCGGTGTCCCACCATTTCTTCGTTCACCCTCACCTCAATGAAGATCTTCCCGTTATGCACACCGAACGTATGCCCCACCATTTCGGGGGCGATCTCCGACGCGCGCGACCACGTTTTAATAACCGCGTCGCTCTCGGGTTTTACTTTGGAAATCTTTTTGAGGAGTTTCGGGTCAACGAAAGGTCCTTTTTTAAGTGATCGTGACATAAATAGTATTTAGTGTTTAGAACTTAGGACTTGGGGAATTTCCCCAAACTTCTACATTCTAAATTCTATTTTCTACGTTCTATAATGAGCTGGTTCGACCACTTCTTGCGATTGCGGGTCTTGTGTCCGCCCGTGATCTTGCCCCATTTCGTCTTCGGTTTCCGCGTACCTCTCGGCTGGCTGCCTTCGCCGCCGCCGTAGGGGTGGTCCACCGGGTTCATGGCTTTGCCGCGCACCGTGGGGCGTATCCCCAGCCAGCGCGAGCGGCCCGCTTTTCCGATCGAAACCAAATTATGCTCGATATTCGAAACCTGGCCAAGCGATGCGAACCCCTCCCAATTCGCGCGACGGATCTCACCGGACATGAGTTTCAGGTCCGTATACCCGTCGGCATTCGCGAGCACCTCCGCGTATGATCCGGCGGAACGCGCCAACTGGCCGCCTTTCCCTGGCGTAAGCTCCACATTGTACACATGATACCCTACGGGAATGTTCCTGAGCTTCAAGCGATTTCCCGTGCGAAGCGGCGCGGATTCGGACGTCACCATGGTATCCCCCACCTTCAAATCGTGCGGCGCCAAAACATAGCGATACGCGCCTTTGTAGGAAACTTTGGCGATAAAAGCCGTTCGGTACGGGTCGTACTCCAGGGTTTCCACTTTGCCCGGAACATTTAAAAATTCGATCTGCCCGAAATCAACCATGCGGTAGAGCTTCGCGTTCCCGCCGCCTTGATGTCGCATCGTGATACGCCCCTGGTTGTTGCGACCGCCGCGGGACTTTAACTTCATGAGAAGCGGCTTGTGCGGCTCCACCTTGCTCAACCCCGAATAATCGACGTTCGTCATCGATCTGCGGGACGCGCTGGTTGGTTTGTAGGATTTCATGTTGCACTATCAACGAATTACGAATCGGTTTCAAATTTACGAATTCGTATATTCGTAAAAAATTAGTTATTCGTCGATTAGGTTAGGTCTATTTTCTGGCCCTTCTTGAGGGTCACGATCGCTTTTTTGTATCCCTGTTGCGTACCATACCGCTGGCCCATGCGCTTCTGCTTCGCCGGACGGTTCACGATGTTCACGGCCGTAACATCCACTTTGTAAATTTCATGTATCGCTTTTTTGACCTCCGGCTTCGTGGCATTCTTCTGAACGATAAACACATACTGCCCTATTTTCGAAAGGTCGGTCGACTGTTCGGTTATCCACGGTTTTTTAATAATGAAGGTGTCGGACATAAATTTAACTCGGTTAGCTTATTGGCTCTTTGGCCCGTTAGTTTTTCTTGCTAACGAGCTAGACGGCGAAGCCGCTACCCGGCTATCGAGCTGATAATGCTTCGCTATCTCCGCGACCGCGCTTTTTTCTATGAAAATATGCTTGTGGTTCATGCTGTCATACACGTTCAAGGACTCGGGGTGAACCGCTTTCGCCTTCGGAATGTTTGATGAGGCGCGCACCACGTTCTTGTTGCCGTGTTCGGTGATCAAAAGCACGTCGAAGTTTTTCTGCGCTTTCGTGAGGCCGAGCGCCGCCCGTAGGGGGGCGAACAAAAGCTTTGTTTTTGGTTCCGCAACCGCCAAACTGTCGACGATCTTCACGTCGCCGTCCTTCAATTTGCGCGAAAGGATGGAAAAAAGCGCCGCGCGGCGCATCTTTTTGTTCACCTTCTGCGAAAAATCACGTTCTTTGTTGGGACCATGCGCTTTTCCGCCGCCCACCCACAATGGAGAACGCGTCGAACCGTGTCGCGCACGGCCGGTTCCCTTTTGGCGCCATGGTTTCCTGCCGCCGCCGCGCACTTCCGCGCGCGTCTTCGCGTGCGCCCATGGACGCCGCTTGTTCGCGAGCTGTGCGCGCACGATCTGCTGCACCAAGAGCGGGCTCCACTTCACGCCAAAAATTTTCTCGGGCAATTCCACGGTTCCCACTTTTTCGTTCTTTAAATTGTAAACATCGACTTTCATAAATTTCTAAATTCGGATATCGAAATTCAAAACAATATTTAAATTCTAATGTTTAAAACTTTAAATAATTTAGTCATTGGAATTTGTTTCGGATTTAGGATTTCGTGCTTCGAATTTCTAGGAGGCCGCCTCGGCTTCCCGGAACCGCGCCTTTTAAAAATATAAGGTTTTTTTCTTTGTCCACGCCCATCACTTTCAAATTTTTTATCGTCACACGCTCCGTACCCATGTGCCCCGCCATGCGGCGCCCGGGAACCACGCGCTGAAATGCGGTCGAGCCGATCGAACCCGGCGCGCGGTGGCGATTTTTCTGCCCGTGTGATTTCGGTCCGCCGTGGAACCCGTGCCGCTTCACAACACCCTGGAATCCCCGCCCTTTCGTAAGTCCCGACACGCGCACGGTGTCCCCTTCTTTAAATACGTCCACGGCAACTTCGGCACCTTCTTTGTAGTCATCCATCTTATATCCGCCCGTCTTGCTCCGGAACTCCACTTTCTTTTTTCCATGCATGACCTGCACGGCTTCGTATCCGTCTCGCTCTTTCGTGCGGACCATCGAAACCTTGTTCGGCGCGGCCTCAATAACCGTAATAGGAACGACAACGTCGCCCTTCCATACCTGCGTCATTTTTAATTTTTTGCCCAAAATAAAACTCATGGTTTTATTTTCGCTGACTTACGCCGACTGAACGCGGACTTACGCGGAAACTGGTCTGCGTCTGTCTGCGTGGTGTCTGCGTTTGTCCGCGATTTATTAAATAAAAACGCCCCAAGGATATCTCCGGGCGCCATGCACGGTCTATCCTTGTGTAACCCCTACGTTTTACTTTTTGAATTGATCCTTGCGGTTGTAGGAGCCATTAAAGAGATCCCCCTAAGGATAGGGCAATGGCTGAATTAAGTCAATAGCGCGGTGATTTCGGGCCAATTGCGCCATGCGGCAGGGTTGTGCTATGGTTCGGGTAGTCGCGGGAGGAAACGCAATGGAAATAAGCAGGGAAACAGAAAGCTTCTGCAAGGACGTGCTCGGGTCACGAACTCCCCTTAGGAGTTCCGGCATACGGCGCGCAGTATAACCACTTCCGGTCTCTGCGCGTTTTTTTATTGTAAAAAACTAAACGGCTCAACGCTTTGCGGTGTTGAGCCGTTTATATTCGGAAGACCGAAAACTATGCGCGCGAGACGCCGGTAGCAGCCGGGCCCTTCTCGCCTTCCACAACTTCAAAGGTGACGGCGTCGCCAACCTTCAATTCGTTGAATGCCACCCCCTTTAATTCCTTGGAGTGAAAGAAGAGGTCCTTTGCTTCGCCTTCGCGGGTAATGAATCCAAATCCCCGGTCCGTAAGCGTTTTAATGGTTCCTTTCATGTGATTTTTTTGGCTTAGTTTAGAAATTCGACTAGGTCTCTTTTACAATATATCCAGTATACACGATTGGCGCCCCGTTTTCAAACAATCGTCCACCACATTCCAACATTCTATAGAATGTTGGAATGTGGTGGGGTAATTTTATTTTTTTCGAGTAATTGCTTTCTTCTTTGGTTCCGCGCGTTCGCCGCTCGTGGGCTCAGCACCTCCCCGCCTTCGCTCGTCGGCCGATTTTATAATTTCCGCTGGTTTAATAATTTCCTCGGTTTTGGTCGTCATGGCGCGCAAAATGCTTTCGAGTTTTGAATCCATAGAATCCAATTTTCTTTTTATATCATCAGTTCTTCGGTCTTCAACGGGAGGAACATTCGCCAATTCGCGCGAATCGTTCCTGTGAGATGAATGAGGCGAAAACGACATACCAACATTCTCAAGTTTGTTGGTATGTTGAGGGGTGGGAGCTCTATCTCTCGATACATTCGTTCTGCTGAACTCAGTACTTCCTCGCTCTCCGATCGGTCGTATGGAATTTGCAGGTGCCGCGGAAGTCCCTCTTGGGCTATTAAAGCACGCACTGCAAAACACCGGCTTCTTGCCATTGGGGCGAAAAGGAACCTGGCACGACTTGCCGCAGTGGCTGCAAATCGCGTCAAATTTTTCCTTATTAAAGCCGCCACGCTGTTCGGGTCTCGAACCAAAACGCGGCCGATCAAAACTCGGCTTAAATCCTGATTTAAAGCTTGGCTTTCCAAATCCACCCCTGTCGCCGCCAGGCGACTGAATGTTGAACGAGGAAGCACTGAGCCCACCGGGGCGAACGTGTCCATGCGGTTTTCTAAATTTATCCATGAGGGGTACAGAATATCACACTTTTCTAAAAAAAGCAAGTTGAAGCCCTATCGCTAATTCCCTCCAAGGGCGGGCAGGCGCGCGAATAAAGGACATAATAACATTCCAACATTCTATAGAATGTTGGAATGTTGTGAACTTTTTTTAGCGCCTCCGTTCTTTATATTATACCTACCTACGTTCCCATCTATAATTTTTCATACGCGTTCACCTCAATGTTGTTCCGAGAACGAAAAACGCCTAGCGCACATACTAGTTTTAGTTTGATGTGTTTCGGTATTGCAACCGCCTCGGCTGGGGCAGTCTCTCGATAAAAAGGTTGTCTGCGAACGGTCCAGAATTCGAACCGAAAATATAAAAATAAAACGTAGTATTTTCAATATTAAGTCACGGTCAGTGATAGTCCCTGCCCGGCAGCACCAGTCAGCGAGTATCGAGAGACCGAAACGGGTCAGGTTTTTCCTGAATTTTCTCCGACCGGTCCTGGGCGACCCGGACCAGTACCCTTCCGGGAAATCGAACCAAAACAAATATGAACAAAATTTTAGTTCCGCAAAATCTCCGCGTCGGGGATTTTTATCTTTGAACCGGAACCGGCAGAGAGGGCGTCCTTTCGGAGACCGGAGCTTCTTGTGGAACGATTGGCTGCTGCTCGATTGTCGCCAAGGGCCGATTTTAAATGGTTTTCAAAAATGAAATTCAACGCTAAACGCACGTCCCTCCTTGGATTCGAACCTTGCCAATATATAAAATTAGCATCATTATTTCCTGCATGACCCAGAATGAAGCTCTGGAAGTTCTTAAAACCGGCGCGAATGTCTTTTTGACGGGCGAACCGGGAAGTGGGAAGACGTATCTGGTGAACCAGTACGTCGCCTGGCTTCGCGGACACGGCATCGCCCCGGCAATCACGGCTTCGACGGGGATTGCGGCGACGCATATCGGCGGAATGACGATCCACTCGTGGAGCGGCATCGGCATAAAGACAGAACTGACACAACAGGACTTGCGGCGCATCAAAGACAACCGCCGCGCAGCGAAACGGATCATAAATGCGCATGTCCTTATTATCGACGAGATCTCGATGCTCTCGGCGCGTACTTTTGCGATGGTCGACGCCGTGTGCCACTCCGTGCGCGGATCGCAAAAACCTTTCGGCGAACTGCAGGTTATCCTTGTTGGTGATTTTTTCCAGTTGCCACCGGTTGTAAGGCGAGACGATAATGAACCCGGTGCGCAACTAGGATTCGGCAATGAATTAGGCAACGCGAACGCACAGTTCGCTTATGCGTCGCCGGCATGGACAACACTCGATCCGACCGTTTGTTATCTTTCTGAACAGCACCGGCAAGAAGACACGGTATTCCTTGAAATCCTTTCGGCATTCCGTGCGGGAGTCTTGAGCGAATCGCATGTAAAGCATCTCTCGGAGCGACGCGTCCAAATTACGCCCGAACACGAAGGTGTCACAAAATTGTTTCCCCATAATACGGATGTCCACCGGTTGAACGAACGCGAACTCGCCAAACTTTCCGGCGAGACGCATGTTTTTACCATGGAGAGCCGCGGCAATCCAAAACTCGTGGAACAATTGAAGCGAGGATGCCTCTCACCGGAAACACTTGAACTCAAGGTCGGCGCGAAAGTGATGTTTACAAGAAACAGTATAGAGGGGAAATTTGTGAACGGCACGACGGGGACGGTTACTGGTTTTGAGGAGCATAATAGTTTTCCGATCGTCGAGACACGCGCTGGTAAGCGCATCGTAGCCGAGCCAGCGGACTGGAGCATTGAGCATGAACTCCGGATTCTCGCCAGTATCACGCAAGTCCCGCTCCGGCTCGCATGGGCCATCACGGTTCACAAAAGCCAAGGAATGTCCTTGGATGCGGCCGTTATCGACCTCGCGCAGGCATTCGAGTATGGCCAGGGTTATGTTGCTATCTCTCGCGTGCGGACGCTTGCGGGATTGTATCTATTGGGCCTGAACGACCGGGCACTCGAGGTCCATCCTGACATTTTGGCAAAAGACGCCGAGTTCCGGACGCAATCAGCCGAAGCGATGAAAAAAATTCATGGCATGGATGTTCACGAAATCAATCGCGCGCAAGAAAAATTCATCGAGGATTGTGGCGGAAATATCGAAGCTTCAAATGCGCCTTATACTGTAGTGCCCTCAAGGCAAAGCACCTATGCCGAAACACTCGCGCTCGCGAAATCCGGAAAAACCGTCAAAGAAATTGCCGCCGTACGAACGCTCACCGAAGGAACCGTTGTTTCTCATCTTGAGAAACTGCGTTTGCGCGGCGAACTTTCTTCCGATGACATTGTCAATCTCATTACCGGCCAAGAAGCCGTCATCAAAGAAATCCATGTTGCCATGAAGTTCCTCGGCGCGGGGCCCATGAAACCAATCTTTGAACATTTCGAAGGCCGTATTTCTTACGATCTCATCCGCCTTGCGCGATTGCTTTTTGACAAGAATTCGCAGCATAAGTCTCAAAACCCTTAGATTACTTTTTGGTTCGATTTTAGTATGCTTGAAATATGGAAAAGCCCTCATCAAATAAAGAAAAATCATCGGTTCCATACGAACAATCCCTTGAAATTGCAAAGGGGCTAATAGAAAAATACCATAAAGAGCTTGGAGAGATTCGACTTCCCGACAATATGCCAGAAGAAGATAGGAAGGCGATGCGGTGGGGGAAAAGTGCGATTGGGCATTTTCTAAAAACGATCCCCGAAAAAACATTAGAGAGATTTCAGGGTCATGGAATTTTCAGACGTGATTTAGAGGGTAATTTAGCGGCTTTCATAAATATACTGCAAAATCATGCGATAAAAGGTGAGTGTGCCGCACTGGTGAATAGCGGATATTATGATGCGAGTGCGAGCGGAGATTTTCTCATAGTATCTCGCGCCGATAGGCCACTCCCCGTGTTTCCTGATGACTCAAGGCCAGGAGATAGGAAGGGACCCATCAGAAATGAAGTCGGATGGATTGCCGATGCCGGTGCCTTCGTAGTCAATACCAATTTTTATCCGATTGTGGATGAATTGAAAACGATGTTTCCAGATGCGAATATTATCCGCGCTAATGAACTCCCGGAATATATTAGAGAGGAAGCTGGCACTTTCAATACTACCGATATGGGTGGTATATAAAATATGGAACAAAAAACACCCGTGCAAGTGGAAAAGGAATTACAAGCACTCTTAGATAAACATAGGCTTTCGGACAAGTTATCTGTTGGGCAGATCAAACAGTGGATTTTGAGCGAACGGAACGAGGAGAGTGATTCTCCCGTGAGCGCATCGAATGCATTTCAAAAACGCTGCATGAAATATTTTTCGCGCGTGAAATCGCACGATGAATTTTTTGTCGTCACGCAAGCCTTGATCAACGCATGGAATTATTTCCCTCATCAATCTCTCGGCGGCAAATCTCCGTGGCAAATGGTTCAGAAAGAAATGAATAAGCACCCCGAACTAAAACGAAAAAGTCGCAGCCACGAAATGCCGGTTGTTGTTGTAGGCGGGCACACAATGAAATGGAAGGAATACGAGGCAATGCTTCGCGAGATGGAGCGCGTACAGGCTCCGTTCAAACATTGGATTGAGCATGAGACGCTGCCGGAATATAGGCGCCATCTCTCTTCGAAAGTTGCGGAAAGAATAGCCAAAAAACACATATACGTTGCCGAGTTATTTTTCGATCGCGTATTGCACGTAGGTTTCGTTACGCTCGATACAATACGCCCTGATTTTATCCAGAAAGAATTTCCTCGCTGGTGGCAAACGCACGTCATGATGAGCAGCCTCACCGAAAAAGAGGTGCTCTCGTCGCTGAAGAATCTTTTTTTGTTTATAGGATCTCTCCATAACAACGATATCGGCCGATTCGGTTTTTGAGCCAATGGCTCTATATTTTCCTATACCTGGTCCCCCTCCCAACCCCAAGCCGCTCGATCCGTTTGAGTTTCAAAAGTTTCGTGAGCGCCTGGTTTATGGTCGGACGGGGCACGCCGGTAGCTTTCGAAATTTCAAGCGGGGTTGCTTCATGCGCTTTCTCAATATGATGCCAGACGATCTGTTGCTGCTTGGAAAGCAGCTTGTCCGTCTGTTCACGCGAAAGCAGCTCAACCGCCCGGCGGGACTGCTCAAGTAATGTGGCAAAAAAGAATCCTGCCCAGGGAGCAATGGTCTCGTTTTCGGTCTTGAACGTTCGTTGGCTCTGCCGCAATGCAAGATAATATTCCGGTTTGTTTTCTTCCACTAATTTCTCATGTGAGATGTAGGGCATGTACACATACCCCTGTTGCAGGAGAAGTAAATTGGTGAGCACGCGCGATAAACGACCGTTGCCATCTTCAAACGGATGAATGTTCAGAAATTCAACGATGAAATTGGCGACTACAAGAAGCGGATGCGCTGATTTTTCGGCAAGCGTAAATTGTGTCCACTCGACTAATTCCTGCATTTCTTTCGGGGTAAGATATGCGGGGGTCGTATCAAAAAGCACGCCGATTGATTCGCCGGCCTCGTTGATCATATGAACTTTGTTCTCCTTCTTTTTGTATTCGCCGCGATGAAGGTTGTCTTTTTCCGCATACTTCAAAAGCTCTTTGTGAAGGAACTTGATTGTGCTCTCGGAGAACGGGATGGACTGATAATTTTCGAACACATTGGCAAGAAGCTCATAATATCCTTTCACTTCCTGCGCGTCGCGATCCCGGAACTTTTGTATCGAAATGCCGCGCATGAGCTTTTCTACGTCCTCATCGGAAAGACGCGCACCCTCAATACGCGTCGAAGCACCCGTGGATGTTACGAGAACGGATTTCTTGAGTTGCCCGAGAACTTGCGGATCAAGCTTCGCTCCCGACACCCATTTACTTTTCAGGTCATCAATCATCCGCATCTGCTCCAAAATATCGTGCGGAAGCTGCGCAGCTCTCTTTAAGAATCGCTTGTTCATGATATTGTTTTCTTATATAACTTGTATGTAAGATTATATATGATAGCATAAGGAAAAGCAAGCTGGGGTTCCTGGCGACGAAAAGTCATTGGAAAGGTTGAGCTTTTACGGGAGTAAAATGGCCTAAGATTCCAGAACCCGCAGCCACCTTGAGATAGGTTATCCCGCTCGAGGAGCGTGGATAGACCGAAGAGCGAGGGCACTCCGTACAGTCCAAGACATACCGCCTGCCTGCCGGTAGGCAGGAATTAGAGAGGGTGATACCCCGTCCTTTCGCCGGACTCATCGAGTACGTCAATTCGCTCTTCCATGGCGGGATTCATGGGGTAAGTATGGCAAAATCAAAACGGCTCAACGCTTTGCGGTGTTGAGCCGTTTGGGGTTCAGTTTTGCTTTTCTTACTATTCGCCTATTCGCGCGAATTAGAGAAGGCACCAATAAGGCGACCGGGAGGTGGAAGGAGTAGCGATACATGACAGCGCTATGACATGTCATAGCGCCATACTGCTCGGCGAAATTTGGATGTTTTATTCTTTAACTAGGAATGGCACCTGACACTGTTTTTCCCATCTCAATCGGTACCCTACCGATAAACTTCATGCGTTCCGATGTCGTAGAATATTGCACCGTCTTTTACAAATTCAAATAGAACACGGTGGTCGCGTGTTATCCAAAACGACCATAGTCCATCTAGCGGTCCATGCAATTTATGTGTTCGGAGGCCTGGGTGATATGGATTTTTACGGAAAAGCCCATCCTTTCGGTCGGTCGCACCCTGAATGTTCCTCGGTAGCTTCTTATATGTCTTTCGGAAATCCGAAGTGTAATGTATGCGATCAATGCTCTCCATGAAAACCTAACGAAATCGTTTTGATGAAGATGCCACGATGGTTTTTCCGTTTTTGTATTCTGCGCGTCCACGCCGCACCTTCGCGAGAGCATCGTGCGTCCCGTCCTGCCACTTTCTAAACTGCTCAAAGTCGCGGCGCTTCACCACGACCAATTCCTCTCCGCCGCTTACTCTTTTTGATATTGTTGCGACTTGATTAACCATACGCTCAATATAACACAAAGATAAATATGGCACAAATTTCACTCTTCCCGGCTTTTGCCAATTCCCGCGCGGCCATAAGTCGAGGAGCGAAGCTGACGACCGAGCGAAGAACGAGGAAGTACTGAGGTTCGTAGACCGAATGTGCAAATGGCTCTATTCGCCTATTCCCTCCAGGGGCGGGCAGGCGCACGAATTAAAGAAGGTACTAAGGCGAAGGGAGATGGAGGGAGCAGCGATACAGCACAGCACTGTGACGTGTCACAGTGCTGTGCTACCGGCGAAATTTGGATGTTTTACGCTCTGGCTAAAAACGGTACCTGACACTGGTTTCTCTCTAGCTTTTTTATTCATATTCGCGCTCACAACAACTAGGCGAATTATTTAAACTTAATTCCTTTCGCTAGCTTCTCCGCTTCCGTCCTTCTTTGGTGCAAAGACTTATCCATCGAGGATTTGTATCGCTTTGCAAAATTAATGATTTTGTAAAAACTAATTTTACCCACCTTGTTGCCGTCAACGAAAAATACATATTTTACTCTCAAAAGATCCGAGTAGCACTCCCAAAATTTCAAATTTCTGCCCAGGCAGTCAAATAAAATCTGGTAAATTCCGCTCATTTTATATTTTTTGGCTCTTCCGCCCCTTTGATAGCCGCAACCAATTGCCCAACAAACTACAGCTGACCAGCTTTTTTTCTTTTTACTCTTCATCTTCTCTTGCTTGCTAGTTAGGGGAGCAATAACCAATCCAGCAAGGGCAGCCGCGAACGAGCCTCGTATGTATTTCGCCTCGATTAATAGGACTTGATTCTTTCGCTCAACCTGCAAATCGTATCCGGTCGCAGATGTACCGTATCCGGGCCTATGTTTGATTGTCCACCTAGCACCAGAACGTTTGGGGTCCAAAAAATATTTTTCGAGAGGATTAACTACAAACTTTTCTTCTTTAGTCATAATTTTACTGATCCGTCTCGGTTGACACCAAATTTTTAACAAACTCGATTTTATCAAACCCTTTTTCGGAGTTTTCGACACAATATCTAGCTACCGCAATTTGCCGCGGTTCTTTTTCTTTCTTCCGCATGAAATACTTTTTCATTGTTTTGCTTTTGAAGGTTTTGCGAGCTTCGTAAGCGATACTGTTTTTTCGCGCATGTAGCTTTTCTTTTGATTTACTAGCGCGCGCCAAACCAACATTGCGTCTCCATAGTAGATCGTTTTCCAGCTTCCGTTTTTCTCGATTTTGATGACCAACAAAAGATCTCCGGCCCGGGGTCTCTTTAGGGCGATCTTATTTCTTTGGGTTGCTTTTATCTGTACCTCCCTGCCACGCACAGCGCCGTCCACCCTAGGATGATTGGCTTTCGGATAAAGTTTTATTCCGTATTCAGCAGCTCCAATTGCTTCCCCAATACTGCCAACCATGTGCCCATCTGGCGTGAATCTCCGCCCAGGAAACATCTTCTCTAGTTCTGTTGCAATCAAGTAAATCTGGCGAATTTTTTGATGCAGTTTTTCCATATGTCACGATTATACCATTCGCTTACTATTCGCCTATTCGCGCGAATTAGAGAAGATAACAAAGTGACGGAGTGGGTTGGGTCGTAAATTCTCGTCAATACCCAAACGGCTCAACGCTTTGCGGTGTTGAGCCGTTTACCCGCCCCATCAAATCGGAGTGTTCTTTTTGCGAGAAGATGTCGCCTACACGCACAAGCGGAGGGTTTCTCTTGGGAAGCAGCTCTCGGAGTCGCGTTAAATCGCTTTTCTTCACCCAAAGCGGAGGATTCTTTTTGCGAGAAGCTATCGGAGGGGTAAAAAGATTGGTTCCGCGAAGCGGATTTTTACCCCGAGATGCAGATGCGCCTCACCCGCTGGAGGTGAGGCGACATCGGTTCTCGCAAAAACGAATCCGGAGATCCTTATACCATCTTTATCTCAATGTCGACGCCCGCCGGAAGATTCAGATTCGAGAGCGATTCAATTATCTTCGCGTTGGGGTTCAGGATCTCGACCAGGCGCTTGTGGACGCGGAGTTCGAACTGCTCGCGGGAGTCCTTATGGACAAACGTTGAGCGGTTTACCGTGTACCGCTTGATCTCCGTGGGAAGCGGGATCGGGCCCACCACTTTCGCGTCATTCCGTTCCGCCGCTTCGATGATTTGGCGCGAAGAGTTATCGATCAGTTTGTGATCGTAGGACTTGATGCGTAAGCGAAGTTTTTGCGGAACTTCCGCGATTTTTTTTGTTGCCATAGTGCGTTAGATCGTTTCTTCAAAATTCCCGTTTTCCTCTCCCGTGTCTTTCTTTTGCGCCGCTTCGAGTTCAGCTCTTTCCTTTCGCATATTTTCGAGATGTTCCGCCTGTTCATCGGTGAGTTTTCGATCTGGAATTTCCGCCTGCCGCTCTAACGTGTTGATTTCGCCCAGAACATATTTACGACGACTCTCGGCGTCAAAATCGGCACGCGAAAACTTCCCACCAGCATTCCGTTCCAATGAATTTTCTGGGCTTCCTTCCATTTATTTACTGATTTTCGTCACGACGCCCGCGCCGACGGTTTTTCCACCCTCTCTAATCGCAAAACGCTGTTTCTCTTCAAGCGCGACTGGCGAGATGAGCTTTACGGTAACCTTCACGGTGTCGCCCGGCATCACCATTTCCATGCCCGCGGGCAAGGTTACTTCGCCCGTTACGTCCGTCGTGCGGATATAGAACTGCGGCTTGTATCCGGCAAAGAACGGGGAGTGGCGGCCACCTTCCTCTTTCGAGAGCACATACACTTCGGCGTCAAAATCGGTGTGCGGGGTGACCGAACCCGGCTTTGCAAGCACCTGCCCGCGCTCCACGTCATCTTTCTTCAAGCCCCGGAGCAAAGCCCCCACGTTGTCGCCCGCCATACCTTCATCGAGAAGCTTGTTAAACATTTCAATGCCCGTCACGACGGTCTTCTGGGTCGGCTTGAGGCCAACGACCTCAACCTCTTCGTTTACCTTCACTTTTCCGCGTTCCACGCGGCCCGTTACCACCGTGCCGCGGCCTTCGATCGAGAAGATGTCTTCGATCGGCATAAGGAACGGCTTGTCGAGATCGCGCACCGGCGTCGGAATGAAATCGTCCACGGCCTTAATGAGGTCGAGGATGGGCTTCGCGTCGGCCTCGTCCGGCGTCTTCGAGTTTAGGGCCTTCAGGGCCGAACCGCGGATGATCGGCGTCGTGTCGCCCGGAAATTCGTACTTCTTCAAGAGCTCGCGCACTTCGGACTCCACGAGGTCGATGAGTTCTTTGTCGTCCACCTGGTCGCACTTGTTGAGGAACACCACGACCGAAGGCACGCCTACCTGACGGGCGAGCAAAATATGCTCCCGCGTTTGCGGCATCGGGCCGTCCGTCGCGGCAACAACCAGTATCGCGCCGTCCATCTGCGCGGCTCCCGTGATCATGTTCTTAATGTAGTCCGCGTGTCCCGGGGCGTCTACGTGCGCGTAGTGCCGCTTCTCGGACTCATATTCCGAGTGGTGCAGAGCGATCGTAATGCCGCGCGCCTTTTCTTCCGGAGCGTTGTCGATCTGATCGACTCCCTCCTCTTTCTTCGCGAGACCCTTCATAAACAACACGTGCGTGATCGCGGCGGTCAGGGTCGTTTTTCCGTGATCAACGTGTCCGATCGTGCCGATATTCAAATGCGGCTTCGATCGATTAAATTTTTCTTTTTCTGCCATATTATTTTTTGAACCCATCTCGAAAATAATCACTTCGCCTAAAATTGCCATTTCCGGCTACGCGCCATTCATCGCTCCTCGGAGTAGCCGCTGGCTACACCTTCGTCGCGCTTCATGCCGCTCACTCGAAAATTGCTAATTTTATTTCAAATGCTTATTTTCGAAATGGGTTCTTGTTTTATTTTTTTATTTAATCCTAAAAACTGAAAAGCGGTTTGCTGGGCCGCGGGGAACTTGCTGGAAGCGATGCTATTCGTCCAGAACCTGCTTTGCAAATATAGTCAGCCGCGATACTGGCCAATTTTGGCCGGCACAAGAAGCGACGACGAAGATGTAGTTTGTCTACTTCGAGGAGGAGCGATGAAGTGATCGGTCAAAATTGGCCGTATCCCTCCCTAGTTGCGGGTATTTTCCTTTCCCGCTACGTTTATCCTCGTCGCAGTAACTTGTGCTACTGCTTCCTCGTCGCGCCTTGCGGGCAAGGAAAATGCCCGGCAACGCGACTCGATTATATTTGCAAAGCAGGTTCGGAGCCAATCGACCGAAAGGAGACGAATATCTCACTCCGCAATACTAGCTATTGTATACGAAAAGGGACTCCCCAGTCAAGGGGACGGGGGTGCCCCCTGGGGACGAAGGCTGTAAGCGCATGTATTTATGGAAACCAACCCTTCGATTGCGCTCGGGGTTATTATTTCGTAACCGCGCGCATCCGGGGCGGGGCTTTTGCGGACGAAACGATAAAAAACCCGCCGACGCAATGCGTTCGACGGGAAGTTAATGTCGTTCACGGTACTCTTGGAGAGTTCCGTTTCGGGGGTACTTCGAGAACAGGTACTCAAATAATCGGTGTACCAGCTCTGGCGCGTATTGCCCTTTATTGTCCTCATCCGTTTGGATGCTAAAAATAACGAACCAGATGTCGTCCACGAATGGGCCTTTATTTTGGATCACGGACTCGTAGATCATGTTCAACCCCGTGGCCTTGTCGCGTGGAAGACCGGCGAAGAAGAATGCCTTAGGGTGTCTCGAGCCGTTGTAGTTCGTGAGGCCGATGAAGTATTTCGCGTCCCGATACTGCGACGTCCAAGCGATCGCGATGGCTTCTTTGAGCGAATTCCTCGCGTTCCACCACCCCCATTTTCCCGTATTCTCAACCTTTAGTCCGCCATGCGTCGAGATGATGCCCGCTTTGACGTAAAGATAGAACGACGAGCAGGGTTGCGGATCGTCGGTTTCTAAGTAATGAGGCCTGCAGGACTCATTGTCTCCGCCCACGATCTTCGCCTCCGTTTTCGCAAGGCCAGTCGAGATCAAGTCCATGAACCCCCGGTATTCTGCTTCGCTGAACGTCTTCCCGTCAACCTCGGGAAATTCTTTTCCTTGGAGAAGCCGGAGGTTGAAAAACTGGGTGTAGATGAGTCGCCAGTAACCGGCAGGGTCATCGGGCTCAAGCACGATGTACTTCTTAAAAAGTTCGCTGGCCGCGTCGTATTCTTTATTGTACGAACGATCGAGTGCTGCATTGAAGACCGCCCGGCTGCCCCCTGCCGCATCTTGCGCATGGAGGACGCACGGCATAAATACGAGACAAAAGAAAAACAGCGTCTTTATCGCCGTATTCCGCACATACCCCTCCTCACTTGCGAGCCAAAATCAACTGCGAGAAGTATAGCACAAATTCAGAGTTTTTACAACAAACAAGTCAGAAAAATCCTTCACTTGTCGATCGCTATGACGCGTCATAGCGCCATGCCATAGCGCTCGGCAAAAAGATTCTTTAACGGCAAAGCCACCGAATTCCGGTGGCTGTTTTTACATAAAAAAGCCGCGTCTAACGTGCGGCCTTGGTCTTCTTTTTGTTCTGCTTCAGCAGTCTGTTCAAAAACTTTTCGAGGCGAACGCCCTCTGCCTTCAGAACTTTTGCCCGGTTCTTCTCGTTAGCCCTTATCCAGCGCTCGACCATAATAGCAAACTGCCGGGCTGTTTCGATTTTTTGATCCCTAGAAAGAGTAGGATTAGTTACTTCGATCAATTTTCTGAGACAATCTTCGACTACAGGCAGGATTTGCGGCATTGCATTCTCCTTCGAGAAATTCACTACTAACCAATATATCAAATACAACGAAATATAGCAACTTCACCTCTTCTTTCCCTCGACTATCAACCCCGACGCTACGGTCGGGGCTCCGACCTCCGCAAAGCGGAGCGTCGGAGCTGTTATCTTTTCTTTCCTTCTACAATGAGTTGTTCTATGTTTTTGGGAGTGGGCTCATATGCGTGAAATTCCATCGTAAAGCTTCCGCGGCCTTGGGTCATCGAACGAATTTCCGTGGCGTAGCCAAACATTTCGGAGAGCGGCACCTTCGCGTCGATCACTTTAAGATTCGGCCGGTCGTCAATGGCTTCAATGCGTGAGCGCTTGGAATTCAAGTTGCCGGTTACTTCGCCCAAATAATCGGGTGGTATCAAAATTTGCACCTTCATGATGGGCTCGAGGATCGCGGGCTTCGCCTTTTTGACCGCCTCCTGCACGGCAAGCGAACCTGCCATCTTGAACGCCATTTCGGACGAGTCCACTTCATGATATGAACCATCGAAAAGTGTTACCTCTATGTCCGTCATCGGATAGTGCGCAAGAATACCGCGGTCGAGAGCTTCTTTGACACCCTTTTCCGTCGGCCCGATAAATTCACGTGGAATGACACCTCCTTTTATCTCGTCGAGGAACACAAAGCCCTGGCCGCGTTCGAGCGGACGGACTTTTATCCATACATCGCCGTATTGGCCGCGGCCTCCCGACTGCTTGATGTATTTTCCTTCCGCTTCCGATTCTCCCGTGATGGTTTCGCGGTAGGCGACCTGCGGCCGACCCACGTTCGCGTCCACGCTAAACTCGCGCTTCATGCGGTCCACGATAATTTCAAGGTGGAGTTCCCCCATGCCGGAAATAATGGTCTCGCCCGTCTCGGGATCCCCCTTCACACGGAAGGTCGGATCTTCATCAGCAAGCCGGTGCAAAGCCGTTCCCATTTTTTCCTGGTCGGCTTTCGTTTTCGGTTCGATGCGGATGCCGATAACGGGCTCGGGGAATATAATCTTTTCAAGAATAATCTGGTTTGCTGGGTCGCAGAGCGTATCCCCCGTCGTCGTGCCCTTGAGGCCCACGATGGCGGCAATCTCCCCGGCGTACACTTCGTCCACCTCTTCGCGGTTGTTCGCGTGCATGCGCAAAATGCGGCCGATACGTTCCTGCACGCCTTTCGTCGAGTTATAGACATAGGAGCCGCGCTTTAGGACGCCCGCGTAGTTCCTGAAGAACGCTAAACTGCCGACGTAAGGGTCCGTCGCGATCTTAAAAGCAAGCGCCGTGAAGGGTTCTTCGTCTTTCGCAATGCGGGTCATCTCCGCGCCCGTTTTTGAGTCAACGCCCTTCACGGGCGGAAGATCCGTCGGCGCCGGCAAGTACTCCACAACCGCGTCGAGCACGAACTGCACACCCTTATTCTTGAGGGCCGAACCGCAGAAAACCGGCACGATCTTGTTCGCGATAACGGCCTTGCGGAGCGTCTTCCGCAGATCCTCGAGCGCAATTTCTTTCCCGTCAAGATAATCGGACATCACCTTGTCATCGTTCTCCGAAATCTTTTCGATGAGTAGATGGCGCGCTTTTTCAACGTCACCCTTCATGCTCTCGGGAGTCGGGACCTCCATAATTTTTTCGCCGTGTTCTCCCTCAAACTCGTATGCTTTATTGACGAGAAGATCAACAACTCCCTTGAACTCGCCCTCAAGGCCGATATTGAGTTGGACGGGAATCGCGTTCGGCGTGAGGCGATCCTTGATGGACTGAAAGCTCTTCGTAAAGCTCGCTCCCATGCGGTCGAGCTTGTTGATAAAACAGATGCGCGGCACGTTGTACTCGTCGGCATAGCGCCAGTTCGTTTCGGACTGGGGTTCCACGCCCGCCACACCGTCGAAAACGACCACCGCGCCGTCCAACACGCGAAGCGAACGTTTGACCTCCACCGTAAAATCAATGTGACCCGGGGTGTCGATAAGGTTTATCATGTGCGCGAACTTCTTATCGCCCTTGTGATGGGTCGGCGTCCAAAACGCGGTTGTCGCGGCGGAGGTGATCGTAATCCCCCGCTCGCGCTCCTGCTCCATCCAGTCCATCACGGTGTCGCCCGTGTGCACCTCGCCGATTTTGTGCGAAACGCCGGTATAAAAAAGCACACGCTCGGAGACGGTGGTCTTTCCGGCATCAATATGAGCGATAATGCCAATATTCCTGACTTTCTCGATTGGGTATTGTCGGGGCATAAAAAATTATGATACCAATATACCAATGGTACTAAATGATACGAATAATGCTAATTATCTTCTTTCTTAATAAATGGGATGTGGACGGGCGAAATATCTTCCTTCGTATCAACCCTGGCTGTCCCCTCTTTCTTATCGCGCGAAGTGAGCAAAAGCCCTGTTTGCTTCCGCCACTTATTTACGATTGGATTTTTCCAGGGCCGCGACTCTCTTTTCTAGAAGCACAAATTCGTCTCGGCCAACCTTCTCTTTTAAATCATTGTGAATCAGGTGTAGTTCGTCTAAAGCAATATCAAACTTATAACTGACCTCGCTTCTGAATTCTTTGGACTCTGCATAGTTTTTATCAATCTTCACATCCAACGCCTGCAATCCTTTCACAGCCAAATCCAGCTTGGAATCGAAATGTTCGATCAATGTGCCTACTTCTGATTCGGTGAATGTTGCCGGCAATTTGTTTTTACTCTTTTCACTCATACTTAAATTATATGTTACCTCGCAAAATGGGCAAAGGCCCGGTTCGCTTCCGCCATGCGGTGCATGTCCTGTTTCTTCTTGATTGCCGTGCCTTCGTTTTTTGAAGCCGCAATAAGCTCGTCCGCGAGCTTTATTGCCATCCCCTTCCCTTTGCGTGAGCGCGCCGCGCCAATAATCCAACGCACTGAAAGCATAAACCGGCGCTCGGGACGAACTTCCGTCGGCACCTGATAGTTCGCGCCTCCCACACGCCGCGATTTTACTTCAAGCGCGGGCGACACGTTTTCGAGCGCCTTTTCGAATACCTTGATAGGGTCTCCCTTGGTTATTTCTTTCACTTTATCAAATGCGTCGTACACGATCCGCTCCGCAACGGATTTCTTCCCGTCCTGCATTACGTAGTTAATAAACCGGCCCAGTTCGATGCGATCGAACTGCATGTCGGGAGAATAATACTTTTTGTAAACTCTTTTTTTTCTCATGTTACATATAAGCGGATCAACGCGGATTTATTTTCTTAGAAGCGGATTCACGCTGATTATTTTCCGCGTATGTCCGCTTCTACGGTTTCTACGCATCCGCGCATATCCGCATCTACTTATTTCGGTCTTTTTGCCCCGTACTTTGACCTTTGCTGTTTCCGGTCCGCTACGCCGGTCGTATCAAGTACGCCACGCACGATGTGATACCGCACGCCCGGAAGGTCCTTCACGCGGCCGCCGCGCACCATCACGATAGAGTGTTCCTGAAGCGCGTGTCCCTCTCCCGGAATATACGCCGTGATCTCCATGCCGTTCGTAAGCCGCACGCGCGCCACTTTCCGGAGCGCGGAGTTCGGTTTCTTCGGCGTCGTCGTAAACACCTTGAGGCACACTCCCCGCTTGAAAGGTGAACCGGAATTCACCGGCGCGTTTTTCAACGTGTTGAAATAATAAGACAACGCCGGCGATTTCGTCTTCGATCGTAACGGCTGTCTGCCTTTTTTGATGAGTTGCTGGATGGTGGGCATAGTATATAAGCGGATCAACGCGGATTTATTTTTCTTAGAAGCGGATTTACGCGGATAATTTTTCCGCGTCTATCCGCATCTACGATTTCCGTTTATCCGCGCATATCCGCATCTATCTGTATATAAGAAGGAATATTATAGGAAAACGCGGGGGGTGTCAATAATAATGCGAATGGAGATCCACGGCTAAAGCCGTGGTACCACGAGAAACGCCCCGAGGGGCGAACATCCCGCACCGAAGACCACCATGCATCCACGGGTAAATCCGTGGTCTTCTGGTGCGTGGATAAAATTACGAGTGCGGCACAAACACCTTATTACGGCATTTTCTGTTTTGGCAGATCGCGGACCAGCCATCGGTACCCTCCCGCTGATGGGCAAATTCTGCAGTGGGCTTCGAGGCATCTTGCACGTTCTTCGAAAATAGCGGCGACTCCTTTTCGAGCCGCCAACACAACGGGCAGTAATCCACCCCTTCGGGCGCCGTCATCCAGCCCCCTACGCGACGCCGGAAGGTCTCGATCGAGCCCTCTTCGGGAACCGATTCATGGCCTTTGCGGCGCTCAAATCTCATAGGGGTAAGCATAGCATAAAATTCCCCACATACCGACATCGTGTATATTATAAAAGAATATTCTTTTATAATATACACGGCGAAGAACCATGCGCCCGAGGGGTGGGGTATCTCAATGGCTCTGAACTTCGCTCGTTCAGCGCTATGACGCGTCATAGCGCTAGACCTTGCGCTCACCTCCGCCTTCGCAGACGGAGCTCCCCACGCTTTTTTAGAAAACCGGCAAACCCGCGATCAGCGTAAATAAGAATTCAATGACGGGGCCGATCACGAAAAACACCGCGTGAAGCACGTACCGGAAAAAGAACATGAAGAGAATAATGAAGAGCAGAAAATTCTGCTGTATCCACGCTTGCGCCCTGTTCCAGAAATGGTCCCAATGGAACGCTGCCCGCCGCGGCAAAAGGAGCGGCACTACTTTCGAACCGTCGAGGGGCGGAATGGGCACAAGGTTAAAAATGGCGAGAAGGATATTGAGGTAGACCACGAGACCAAACGCGTTCGCGAGAGTCCCCGAGAGTACGCCGGCCATGGACATCGCACGCAATATAATTCCAAAAACGACCGCGATAACCAGGTTGCTCGCGGGTCCTGCTACGGCGATAAGCGCTCCGCCCCTCCGCGGGTCTTTTAAGTTATTCGGATTGTACGGCACGGGCTTCGCGGCTCCAACGGGAATCCCCCACGCGAAATACGAGATGATGGGAAAAATAACCATGCCGAATAAGCTCATGTGCGGAATGGGGTTCAGGGTGAGCCGTCCCGCATTCCGCGCCGTTGGGTCGCCTAAATATTCCGCGACATACCCGTGCGACACCTCGTGGATGATAACGGAAAAAATAAGAACGGCGAGCTGGAAGATGAGGAGTTCCATGGGTATAAGTTTACCGAAAAAAATCTTCTTTTGCCAACAAAGAAAAAAATCAGTATAGTGAGCGTAAGCCCTCGTAGTCTAATGGATAAAACGCGAGCCTTCGAAGCTCGATTTGGGGGTTCGAATCCCTCCGAGGGCACGACAAACAAAAAAGCATCACGATGATGCTTTTTTGTTTTTATATGACCTTAATTGAAGAGCCACCGGAAGAAATTGCCGATTGCGCCGAGGAATCCACCGCGGCGGGATGACTGCGTCGGAGGGGGCAAGGGCGCCGGTTCATACGTCGGCGGCGGAGCTGTGTACGTGCCGCCATCCGGAGGCGGAGGGTAAACGGTGGTAGGGGGTGGATAGGTTCCGCCCGTGGGGTATTGCTGTTGATATTGCTCATACTGTTGTTGGAGTCGCAACTTCTCTTCGGGAGTGGGAAAGTGACAGTAGCTGCCTGCAACCTTATCTTCGATCCACGATCCTCCCTTTTGCGCGCAGAGAACTGCGGGGCTCTGCGTTCCGCTGTCGGTCGGTAATGGATATGGTGTGGGATACTGGGTGCCACCGGTCGGGTATTGGTTCGTCGGATACGGACTCGGGTACTGCCCGCCGGTCGAACCGGCACTTCCCGAAACACACTGCGAGAGCTTCAGTTTTTCTTCGGGAGTGATCTGCCCCGAACGGATCCGCTCGGCCGCAGCGTCCCCAAAAAGCTTCCGCGCGCAATCAACGTAGGTGGACGGGACCTGCTGCACCCCAGTCGTGGGCGGATACTGCACGTTTGTGGGATACGCGCCGTCGGTTCCCGACGTACAGCTTGCATAAACACCGCATCCGGGTATTTCTCGCGAAACCAACTTCTGTCCGGTCGGACATTCGGACACCGTAGGCATTTTCGGGCATGGAGTTTGTAATGGAAATGGCTTCGGCACAGTACCTTCTCCGCTCGTACCCTGCATTTTCTCAATACATGTCCGCATGGCAGTGTCTTTGTCCGTTGCCCCCGTGCCCATCATTTGCCGCACACACTCTTCAATACCGCCGCCGAACCCCTGCGGGGGCACGCCTGGCTGTCCCGGAAATCCTTGTCCGCCCGGACCAAAACTTTGCGGCGGCATCTGCGGCTTGAACTGCTCAAAACAAACCCTTACTTTCGAAGTATCGATCGGCCCACCACCGCCCGCTTGAAGCGTGGCGATGTCGCCGCCCAACTGTTCCTTAATGCAAGACGCAACCTCCGGAGGGGCGGTGTTCACAAAATTCCGGAATGATTCTATCGAGGGTGGACCTCCAAAACCCTGCCCACCGCCGCCCGGACCAGGATACCCTTGCTCACCACCCCGTCCACCCGAAAATCCCTGTTCGAACTGCACGCTCTGCATGCACACGCGTATCGCATCTGCCATCTCGGGAGTAGGCGAGGACGCTCCCGCGCTTATTTCCGCAAGCTCGCTTGCGCCGATCTTCTCTTGTAAGCAGTTCCGCACCGCGGTTGGCACGTCTCTGAAGGTTGTTTGTGGATTCCCCCGGTGGCCGAATTTTTCGAAACACGCCCGCACCCGCTCCCCGATCTCTGGCCCCGGCACCAAGTTGCCGGACTGAATATCGCCAATGATGTTTTGCCCCAGGGTGGTCTTCATGCATTCCGCGACCTCGGGCGGCGCCTGTTCAAGCCCCGCGCGAAGTTGCACAAATCCCTCCTGCGTTCGCTTCACGTCTTCCTCGCTGATCAGTCCGTGTTCCTTTGCAAAGTTGAAACATTCCTCGCGATGCGTGGGGTCGTTGCAGTATGCCTCGCATGATTCCCGCGACGTACACTCGCCGGGTCCTTTCCCGCCTGTCTTCCGGATCATTTGCGCTTCATCGGGCTTGATGAAACCAACTTTCTCCCCGAACGCAATGCACTCTTCCACATGTTCACCGCCCCTGCAGTAGGCCTCGCAGGAGTCCTTCGAGGTGCACCCGCCGGGCGTCTCACCGTTCTTCATGAGCGCCGATAACTGTTGCAATTGGTACAGCGTCGGTTCGTCACGTCCTCCCGGCCCTTCGCCCCTCGGTCCTTCCTGCATGATTCCCGCTCGTTTGGCAAAGTTGAAACATTCTTCCGCGTGACTGAAGTCGCCGCAATATGCCTGGCACGACTCCTCCGACGTGCATCCGCCGGGCATCTTTCCACCGGCTTTTATATGCGCTAGGACCTTCTCCCCCTGTTCGACGTGCTTGTCCTTGATTCCCTGCTGTTTCGCAAAATTCACGCACACTTCAAGGTTCGTGGTGTCGCTACAAAACGCCTTGCAATCCCGCGGATTCGTGCACCCGCCGGGACCTCCGCCTGTCCGCATGGTTTCCTTAAACTTTTTCGCGCGAGAAGCGTCTTCTTTGTTCATAAGCCCGTGCGACTCCGCAAACGCGATACACGCGTCCATGTGGGACGAATCGTTGCAATACGTTTTGCACTCCTCTTTCGAATTGCAATTGCCAAGCTCCGCCACGGGGAACGTAATGCCCGCCGCCGCGCCTTCGTCAACCGCACTATTCGGGTCCGGGATGCCCGCGTCTTGCGCGTGAACAAAAATCGCGTAACTCGAAAGTAACGCGACCGCGAAAATGACCACTCCTAAACCGTTCTTTGTGTTAAGTTTGGTTACCATATTCTTATTATTCGCATTATTGAAACGGAATTCGCATTATTCGCGAATACTCCTATTCAAATGGATTCTTATACGCCCCCTCGATGGGGTTCACCGCCGGACTTTCGACTTCCGGCATCTTATCGGCAACAGGGTTCTGCGCTTGTTCGTAGATCGTCTCGCCTAAACTTGCCGGTGCCGCAAGAGGCGCAATAGTCGGCTCCGGCGCGGGAGGCGACGAAGTTGGAACGCGCATCACAAAGTACCAATATCCGAAAAGCGTGGCGACCACTGCCACGGCGACTACGATAATGATAAGCTCTACTTTTTTCGACATCTTTTAAAGTATAGCAAATTGGGGTATAATAACTTTGCTCGTCCATGTGGATAGCTTATCCGCCCCTATAGCTTAGTGGTCCCGAACAAATCGCTTCGCGATTATACGGGGTAAATGCCGCACTCGCCTCTCATGGAGCTATGCTCCATCGGTCGGTTCATTCGTTGAAAATTCATGTGCCCCGTTAGCTCAGTTGGTAGAGCAGCTCCCTCTTAAGGAGACGGTCGTAGGTTCGATCCCTACACGGGGCACCAGATAGGAAAAGCCAAAACCGCAAAAGAACCCGGAGAAAAGCTTTTTATGGTGCTCACGCAAGAAAGACGAATGATCTTCCTCCGCAAAGAACCGCCTTCCGAAATGGATCGCTCATCACACGATTACGAATAAAGTTCCCGTCTCTGTCAGAGAAGGGTGAATATGCGGCATAAAAACGCCCCCAACGGGGACGTTTTTATGTGCTATATGCTGTCGCGTGTTTTACTGCGCCCACGTAACGAACGTGAACACCTGTTCGCCATTGCCGAGGTCTCGCTTGTAGAGCGAGGGCTGGCCGCGCTTATCGTGCCGCACCGCCTTCCCCCATTCGCTCGCATTTCCGCCGTCCGCAACTTCCGCCCGGGCGCCCTGCCCGTTCGAGCCGCTCGGAACGCTTGCGCTGAGCGTGGTGAAGCCATCGAGGTGCGCGTAGACGAGTTCGAGTTGTGCGAAGTCGTGCGCGTTCGGATGTTCGTTCGAGGGGTCGTCGCTCGCAAATCCGCCAGCACCGCCGTCCGGATCGTTCGTGTAATCCATGCACGACCCAAGGTTCGCGTTATCGAACGCTCCGTCCTGGTGATCAAGGCCGAACGCATGCGCCACCTCCTGGCACATCACGAACTGCCGCCACGCAGGAGTATTGTATTCGCTATTCGTTGGACCGAAATACGTATCGTTCAGCTTCACAATACCCTGCGCGATGTGCTCGCCACCCGTGATCCAAACTCGCGCGATGCCGAGCCAACCGTTAGGACCATATTTTGCGTTACACACTTCCACGCGGCCGCTCCGCGGTTTACATGCTGACGGTTTGGTGGTGCCAGAAACGATTACCGTATCCAAAACGCTCGACACGCTCCAATCGGATGACGCTTCCGCGAGATACGCGTCCCACATCGAGTTCACGTTATCGCCCAGCTTGAGCGTAAACGGATTCGCAGTCCGCGCCCAATGGTACCCTTCCCATGAGTGCGTTGCGAACGCCGCACTCCCCGCGAGGAGCGTAAGCGCCGATGCGCCGACTGCGGCGTAACGACCTATGGTTTTAATATTTTGCGCGATCTTCATGTTAATATCAGTATTAATTATTATATTATGTTGATTTTATTCGACACTTCCATTATAGTCCTTTTCGCGCTCATTGTCAACGTCCGAAAAACTCAAAGAAAAATGGGGTTAAAATAAGCGTCGTCCGCGCTCTGTGTCGCAAAAAAACAGCCCCGAACCGTGTAGGTCGGGGCGAACTGCGGGCGCCTAGGGGTGGATGGCGCCCACGAGCGCGGTGGCGCGCTCAAAAAACGTCAGGAGGAATTCCTGCAGGGCGCGGAGCACGTCCGGCAAGAAAACCGCGAAGACGACGACCATCACCCCGAATCCGATCGCTTTGCCCATAGGTTCCGGGCAGAAGGATATTTGATTCGAAGCGATGACCAGTCGCCCGGCCGCTTTATGCGGCCATAATTCCCTCCTGCGGAAAGTAAATGAGCTTGTTGGCGCACAAACCCACAATAATGCGGTTTGTGCGTTTAGCTCGTTGGCTCGTTAGTAAATCTTGCTATCGAGCTAGACGCGCGAAATCTGTTGATTTGATTCTCGCGCGCAAAAGAGCTATTGAGCTACCTTGGCTTGCCTCAGAAGGGAAACCGCAATGTCATGTTCTGTTTTCTATATAGCATACTTTCTTGGAAAAGTCAAGCCGGCCGGCGCTTAGAGTGTCTTAATAAAATATGGTATACTTCGGGCAATATGAGTCAGATGGGGTCAACTCACCGCCTTCCCCTCGAGATGCCGCTCGACGCTATCCCCGGCATCGCGCAGAAATTTTCAAAATATTTGAAGAAGTTGGGCATTGAAACCGTCCGCGACTTGCTGTGGCACTTTCCGACGCGCTACGAGGACTTCACGCAAATCAGAAAAATAGCGGAGCTTGAACCCGGCGAACAGGCGACGGTACAGGGAACCGTGGAGGAAGTGAATCTCCGGCGCACCTGGCGGAAGAATTTTACGATCGTGGAAGCCGTAATTGGCGACGAATCCGGGAACATCAAAGCGATCTGGTTCAACCAGCCGTATGTGGCGAATTCCCTCCGCGTCGGCCGCGAAGCGAACTTCGCGGGCAAAGTATCCGTTTCACAGGAGGGCGACCTCTATCTCAATAACCCCGCCTATGAACTCGCGCGCCGTGCAAGCGAGGACCAAGAAACGAGGCACACCGCGCGGCTCGTGCCCATCTACCCGGAAACCAGAGGGCTCACCTCAAAAGGCATCCGGTTCCTCGTGCAGCCCATTTTGAAAAACGTGGAGACGGTGCCCGAATGGATCCCCGCTGACATCCTCAAAAACCAGGCGCTCCCGGAGGTGAACGACGCCCTTATAGCAATCCACTTCCCCGCGGAGATCGAAGACGCGATGCGCGCGCGCAATCGATTCGCCTTCGAAGATCTTTTCCTCCTCCAGCTCTGGAACGTAGGGCAAAAATTAAAGCTCAAGGAAGAACACGCTCGGGCGATCAAACACGACGTTCTATGGCTGAAAACGATCGTCGAAAAACTGCCGTTCGAACTTACCCTTTCGCAAAAAAAATCGCTGTGGGAAATCTTGAAGGATGTCGAAAAGCCCACGCCCATGAACCGGCTCCTCCAGGGTGACGTGGGCTCGGGAAAAACCGTCGTTGCCGCGCTCGCGGGAATCGTCGCCGCGGAACATGGGTTCCAGACGGCATTCATGGCGCCCACGGAAATCCTCGCGCGCCAGCACTTTGAAACGCTCAAGAAAATATTGAAGGGTGTCGGAGTCGCGTGCGAAGCAGGACTTCTCACATCAGGCGGAGCAAAACTCTTCTATCAAGACGGACTCGAAGCCGATATCCCCAAAAAGGAACTGCGTGAGCACATCGGGCGCGGCGAGGTAAAGATCGTGATCGGCACGCACGCCTTAATTTCCGGAATAAATCATGAGCCGGCGCTTGCCTTTAAGGACTTGGCGCTCGTGATCGTCGATGAGCAGCACCGCTTCGGCGTCAAGCAGCGCCAGGCGTTGCTTGCGAACCAAAAACTTGTCCCCCATTTTTTGAGCATGTCGGCAACGCCGATCCCACGCACCCTCATGATGACGGTTTTCGGCGACCTCGATATTTCGACCATCACCGAACTCCCCGCCGGGCGAAAGCCCATCGAAACCAAAGTCGTGCCGCCCGAAGAACGGACAAAAACGTACGAATTCATCCGCGAGGAAGTAAAGAAAGGTCGGCAGGTGTTCGTGATCTGTCCGCGCATTGACCCATCGCAGACCGACGCGGATAACACGCTGACCAGCGCAAACATCAAACTTCCGCACGGTCCGGCAGTAAGTCCGCGTATGTCTGCGTCACGTCAGCGTCAGTCCGCGATCCTCGAGCTGAAGTCGGTGAAAGAAGAATACGAACGGCTTTCGAAGAAAGTGTTCCCCGATCTCCGGCTCGGCATACTCCACGGACAACTCAAATCGAAAGAAAAAGAAAGGGCCATGGAAGAATTTGCCACCGGAAATATCGATGTTCTCGTTTCGACCTCGGTTGTCGAAGTGGGCGTGGACATCAAAAACGCAACCGTGATGATGATTGAGGGCTCCGACCGTTTCGGCTTGGCCCAGCTCTACCAGTTCCGCGGACGCGTGGGACGCGGAGAACACCAATCACATTGCTTCCTTTTCACTGATTCAAAGGGCACCTCAACACACGCGCGTCTCAAGGCAATCGTCGAAGCAAAAAACGGATTTGAACTCGCGGAAAAGGACCTGAAAATCCGCGGCCCAGGACAATTTCTCGGAGAAAGCCAGTCGGGAATCCCCGACATTGCAATGCGAGCGCTCGCGAACGTGGAGCTCGTAAAATCAAGCCGGGATGCCGCAGCTCAAATCACCCACGCCGACCCGACACTCAAAGCGCATCCCCTCTTGAAAACTCGGATGGAGGCGTTCCAAAGAAACATACATTTGGAATAGTAGGGTTGCTGTTTTTTAAGGCATAGATAGTGTGGTATCATGAAAAAGATCGTCTGGTGCGTATCGGGATGGTCAAGATAATTTATGAACGAAGCTAAAGCCCCACAGATACCCACCGACAAAGAAGGCGGGGTCGTCAAAAATGTGGGCGATCTTGCCTCTTCGTTAAGGAAGCTCAGCAACACGCTTCGCCGCGCCGAATCGGAAAAATCCCTGGCCATTATGGAGGCGCAAATGGTAAACCACATGGTTGAAATCGCGAGACACATGGAGCTAGTAAACGAAGGTAAGCGAAAAGAGAATGTTGATGTCTTGGTTGCTTCGCTCCTCACGCTTGTAAAAATAATGGAGGGGGTCGGGGAAGTATCCAAAGGCATTAATACAAAGAAGCTCGAAGGATATCGCAGAGAAATACTAAAATCTTTGAAAAACGTCGAGGATCGTTGCCTTGACTTCTTGTCATCCATCGCTCCCTTTAAGGACTTATCCGGAGCAATAGCGGGACCACTACAAAAATTGATCAGTACCATCCAAGAAAAAAGGCATTTTCTTGCGAAGAAACTGGTTGACATTCCTGAAGTCGGCGTTGATCCGTTCGCATAAACACCAATTCAAACGCAAAATATACTTTCACTATGAGCATCTCGCAACAATCACAAGGCGGAGAACGTATTCCTCCCTCGGAAGAGTTTTGCGACTCTCTGATTATTAAGGCGAGCAAGTCTCGGGCATCTGAAGTCCACCTTGATTTTTACGAATCAAAATTTTATATCCGCTTCAGAGTTGATGGAATACTAGAGCTCGCCGGAGAGTACCCCTTCGAAATTTATGATACAACCATTAGAAAGTTGAAGGTGCTGGGACAATTGAATATCGCCGAAGTGCGCCTCCCGCAACACGGCCGCGGACAGCTCAGAGACCCCGCAACCAACACCATGATAGAATTCCGCGTCTCAACATTCCCCACTACTCCCGGAGAAGCCGCCGTCATTCACTTAATCAACAAACAGGAAACCGTATTTGAAAATTTCGAAAGCATAGGCATGAGTCCCGATGAAGCAGAACTTATGAAGGATGCAATTCATAAACCATACGGAATGATATTGGTGGTTGGCCCAGCCGGTTCTGGAAAAACAGCAACTCTTTACACCGCTCTCAATCAGGTGCGGTCGATCCAAAAAAATGTTATTACCCTTGAAGACCCCGTTGAGTTCAAGCTGCAATTCGTGCGCCACGCTCAAATCATGCCAAGCGTTGGATTCACCTTTGCAGAGGGAATGAAAGCGGTGCTGCGTCAAGATCCGGACGTGGTATTTATCGGGGAGATCCTTGATCACGAAATTGCGGAAATCGCGGTACGAGCGGCATTGTCTGGCCGACTGGTATTCTCCAGTATCAGCACCAATGATTCGATGGGAACCATTACAAGATTCTTAGAACTCGGGATACCGCGTTCATTCTTGGCAAGTACACTCCTACTTACTGTTTCAAGCCGATTCTTAAGAAAAAACTGCCTGCAATGCGTCGCTCCCTATGTGCCAGCGGATAGATTTCTGAAAGAAGCTGGCCTTGCCTCTGCTGATGGAATTAAATTTCTCAAAGGAGGTGGCTGCGCCAATTGCGAACAAAGCGGATACCTGGGACGAGTGCCAATTTTCGAGTTCTTCCCCGTAGACAAGGAAATCGCTGGCCTCATCGTTGAGGGCGCTTCGGTCCTTGAACTACTGCAAGCTGCTCATGTAAAAGGCATGAAAACCATGCGGGAAGCGGCAGTGGAACGAGCCATGGCGGGAGAAACAACGCTCGAGGAAGCGATTTATTCAACTGCATAATTGGATACATCACCGCATCGCCAAAACGTTTCCGCGAGCGATAGCAACGCGTGCTACCACGGAACACAGAAACCCGCTTCATTGAGCGGGTTTCTGTGTTCTTCTCTTGTGTTGAAATTATCTGAACAGCCAGTTGAAGAAATTACCAACAGTCCCGAGAAATCCTCCGCTCGGAGCGGTAGGCATCGCAACGGGCGCGGGAGAAGCCATCGCCGTCGCCACCACATACGTCACATACATCGAGGTCCTCCGCGAAGAACTGCCTTCCGCACTACCGAAGGAAGACGGCCATGTACCGAACGTTCTGGGCTTCCATCTCGTCTGCCCCGAAGTACCGCCGGAATTGAATCGCAAAGAATTGCGTGAACTTGAGATGCCGTTCGTGTTGTAGACGATCCAGTAATAAGTGTTCGAAGCAAGCGTTGCCGTGATCGGCACCGTGTTCCACGCGTTGCCCACAAGGGTTTTTGAGGCGCTCATTGCAATGCGACTTCCTGGAGCGCCGCTTGCGTCCGCGTAGAGCGCCCCCTGGAATTGGTTATTGGGCGACAATCCGATTGGGGAACCCACATAGATCGAAATTGAGGTTGCCGTGCCGCCCTGGGCACCGGTTTGGTAACGAACGGCGGTCATATAGTTCGATACTCCCCCATCGGTGTTCACGCCGATCGTGGGATAGCCGAAGGTGAGCGTGGAAGAAGGAGCAGGTGCGGGCGGAGGCGGGGTAGGAGTTGGTGTTGGTGTTGGTGGAGGAGGGGGCGGTGGCGGCGTGGTTCCCGTGCTCCCGACCGGGCGAATCACGGCGCCGATTGTGTCCCAATCAGTGGATGTGTTGAGGCTGTGGGAGATGCCGGTCGTACCAGCCGTGACCATCGTGCGATCATGCACGTAAAGATTCGCACCGTCGCCGCCTGACGTGTTCAAAACGAACGCGCGCTGGGTGAAGCTTGCGGCAGGGGTAGAGACATTTTTGTTCCGCGTATGGGTGGCCGCGTACAACACGGAGTTCGACTGGCTTGACGTAAGCGCGAGCGCGGTCGCGGCAGTATCGATTCCCGTACCGTCGTTGGGACAGGTCGTGTTGAGACCCTTTGTATTGGATCCGGTAATGCCCTCGATAGGATTGGTCATGTCAGCACCCGTGTAACGGCTCACTGCCGCCGACCAGCGAGAAGGAGCGGCGCTCAAGATTGCGGTCGCCGTGAAAACACTCATCGGTGAGCCAGTGGCTTTCCATGTCTCCATCCATGGCTGAGAAATGCGGCCGGAACACTGACGTTTCACCCGGGTCCACATGAGTCCCCCACCCGAGATGCTGGAAACCTGGACATTGGTGCCGCCGTAGATCGCGACCGAGGCAAGGTACAAACTGTTCGGGCCGGTGGAGATTCCCGTAACATTGAGAGAGGTTCCTTTTGTTCCTTGGGCGACAATCGTACCTTCGTGGCGCGGAGGAGTGAGAATGGGCGGAGGCGGTGGAGGGACGATGATGCTCGGATTCGCGACTGTTACATTCACGTTCGCGCTTACGCCGACGTTCCCCGCCGCATCATAGGCCTTCGCGGAGAGTATGCGCTGGCCGTTCAGCACAGCCACGGTGTTCCACGAATAGTTCACCAAAGTGGGCGGCGGAGAATCCCCGCCGAACGAAATGGTTGAAACATTCCACGTGGTTTGAAGAACGCCGTCCACATACAGCTCTATCTTGCTGAGCCCAACGCTATCCGAAGCGGTCGCGGCAATTTGCACCGTTTCGGAAACCGATTGATAGCTTGCGGGGGCAGTAATTGAAACTAACGGAGCAACGATGTCGAGGGTCGGTAACTTTTCGAGCGAACTGCGCAATATCCAACCCGTCGAACCACTATCAAGTTTCACTTTCCAAAATTCTTGGTAAGGTTTCGCTCCGGCCGTAAACGCGGGACCGGCGATCAACATACCGGCTGAACCAGAGACCCGAGTAGAAAGAATGGTGCCGGAAATCGTCGGCACCTGCCGCACCTCCGCAGAAATTGTAGTCCGTACCCGTTCGCCAAGATTAAAACTGATTCTTTTAAGATGTTCCTCGGCGGTCCAGCCGGTATTGCTCGGCAAATTAACCGTCAGAACTCCGTTCGTATCGTAGACCACTTGATCCCATGCAATCTGCCACCAGGTATATTTATCGGCTTTTACTGGACCACCAACGATAGTGCCTGTAAATTGATACGGCGTACTCTTTTTTGTCGTAGGGGAATACGGATTGGTCCAAACCACACTGTTGTATGAATAATGCTGGCCAGCAGCTGAAACGGCAGAAACTTCTACCCTCCCAGTGTTACCCACACGGTCGCCAACGGTAAAATTCTTGGGTGCCAAATCAGAAGGCATTGGAGAAACGGATGTAAACTTCTGTATTATCGGGGCGCAAAAGATAGCGTCCCATGCGTCATTTTTTCCTTCGAGATCGCGGCCGCCTACCGCGAATGAACCGGCGGGACAGTACGCGGCAGAGCTGAAATCAAACGGCGCCACTGGCTTGAGAACCTCGGCGTATCCCCACTGCGCCCCGGCAGGCAACTGCACTGCCTGGCAAAGCGCCCGGTCAGCCGTACCCTGGTCCGACGGGCCGCCAGCGTTCTCTCCTGATTTGGAAATACCAACCATCATGCCATAGGGCGGACCGTATGGATCGTCGGCGCTATTATTGCACATCACGGGTCCACCCTCGTCCAAGCGGTCGTCGGCCGTCCATTTCTCACCGACCAACGCAAAGCCTTTGGCTTTGGCATTTACGCTCCAATTACACACAAGCGAATGATTCGCGCGCCAGTCACTGGCCGCTACCCCGCAGATAAATTCCCCGCCGTGATCCCAAGCACAACTACTGTAGTCCGAATCCGAACACTGTCCTGGCCCATAGTCCCGGTCATCGCGAAGACTGAAAACCCCGGTCGCCGTCCGGCCGAAGTCGGCCAATAGCCAATCAGCCGGAACCGGGACTATGTCACGGAGGCTACCAAAAGGCGCGTTTTGGGAAACGCCTTGATTCGCGATAGTAACATTGAGGGTATTAGAATAGGCGTTATTTCCTCCAGCCGGGATCGGGACACTGACGGGGGCATACCCCTCCACGCAGCAGGCAACGACGTACAAAGTATGGGGGCCATCGGCAAACTTTGTGGTATCCCACAAAATCCTATACGGCGCGCTATTGTAAAGTCCACTGATGCCGTATGCCGCCCGGTCATTCAGCAGGGAGGTGCTGGCCTGGAAAACGCCGTCGACGTAGAGTCCGAACGTCCGGGGATTTTCTATAGTGTTCTCGTGCTCGAAACGCGTATGTACATCGATGGGGACCGATTTCCCGGAAACAATGCCGCCGAGGGAAAAAGGGATGGACATCGAAACGAGGGGCGGCGGCGGCGCGACCTTGTCCCAACTCACGATCGCGAGTCCGCCATCAGAAACCAGATGGCCATATTCTACGGTTACCACGTGTGATCCCGCGGACACTGGGTGCTTTGCGCCAATGCTGCGCGAACCCCAAGCATACCATCCGTCAAGGATGGGCAACCCGTCCACATATATCCGTATCCCGTCGGATGCGCTCGCCGTAAAATTATAGAGGCCCTCTTCGAAGGTGAACCTGCCCTGCCAAAGAACTTTGTAGACATCTGAGATATCGCCGACCAATCTGGGATCTATAGGGACAGACGGCGGAATAACCCATCCCCCAATTCCCTGGATGCCCCATTGCAAGTTAACCGCGGGCTCAACTCGTGAGAACATAACTGGTGAGAGTGTGAGGACAGACCAGTTTTGCAGGGTTCTCAACTGACCAACCATATCTTTTGCAACACCCAAGTAATAACATGCCCGAAACGCGTTGGTTGCCGGCGCGCAGTCTCCGGGAAATTGTTCGATGGGTTGTTCAACTTTCCGTAAAAATTCCTGCCGGACCCAGCCCTCCGGTCCATCCAGTAATCCGCCCAGCGCCTGTTGACCGTTAGAAATATGGTAGAGCTTCCACCACGTATACCCGTCCGCCTTCACTGGACCATCGGAAATCCTCCACCACGAATCTGCATAATTCCAGGATGCCCTCGCCGCCACAAGAGACGGACTAATTTTAAGTTCAACATTAGACCCTCCTTGCCCATCCAGCGTAACCCGGGTGCTGAGTTGGAATGCCGGCTGCGTGTTTGTTTTTTGGAGATAATCACGCACGGACCATCCGATCACACCATCATCATAGATAACCTGTATCCAAACATATCCCTCGGCGCTCGTTGTTCCGGCAACCGCTCCCATCGCCCCGAGAGGTTCTGTGGCAAGCAACACACTCGATGCCGACGGAGACGAACGCACATTGAGCGACGCCGTCGTTACCACGCGATCGTTAATCTCGAAGACCAAAGGAGCCATTTGCGCATAACTGAAATTCGCCGCTCCGACCACGGAAAATAAAAAACTAGTCGCTACGACGCCAATCGCATAGTGCTTTTTCATTCCTCTATTATTACATTTATGAAACTTTCCCGCAAACACGGTTTATGCACACCCCCCCTCCATTCCCGTTACTTTTTCACCAAATAATTCTCCACGCTCCAGCCCGTGAGGCCCGTGTCGTATTGTATCTGCCACCACCAGTAAGTGTTCGCGAAGATAGGACCCCCAATCACCGTGCCCTGGGTGCCGGAGGGCGCGGTGCCGAGAATACTTCCCGACGTCGAGGCCACGCTCCGCACGTTCAAACTTGCCGTTGTTTGCACGCGGTTGCCGGTCACGAACTTTGTGCTCGCGAGAGGCATGGACGTTGCTTTCACCAAATAATTTTCTACGCTCCAGCCCGTGAGGCCCGAGTTGTACTGAATTTGCCACCAAGTGTAACCGTTTGCCAAAGTAGGACCCCCAATCACCGTGCCCTGGGTGCCATTCGGCGCCACTCCCACCACGCTCCCCGAAGTTGATGGCATACTACGCACATTCAACCCTGCCGTGGTCTGGACACGGTCGCCGATCACGAATTTCACGCTGGGAGTTGGTGTTGGTGTCGGAGACGGAGTTGGCGTTGGTGTAGGTGTAGGTGTAGGTGTAGGTGTCGGTGTCGGAGAGGGAGAGGGCGGCGGCGTGGTCGCGGCAATCTTCGTGAGAAAGTTCTGCGTGCTCCAGCCCGTGAGACCCGAGTCGTAGCGCACCTCATACCACACGTAACTGCCGACCTGGACGGGACCTTGGGTCACCGTGCCCTTCGTGTATCGGGGGACCGAACCAATGCTTCCCGTAAACGACGCGGCGGGGAAAATGTTGATGCTTGCGGTGGATTCAACGCGATCGCCCACGACAAACTTGGCGCCGGGAATACTGCTCGGTGGCGGAGTGGGAGTTGGAGATGGCGTGGGAGTTGGCGTTGGTGTAGGTGTCGGAGAGGGAGAGGGCGGCGGCGTGGTCGCGGCAATCTTCGTAAGGAAGTTCTGTGTGCTCCAGCCCGTGAGGCCCGTGTCGTAGCGCACCTCATACCACACGTAACTGCCGACCTGGACGGGGCCTTGGGTTACCGTGCCCTTCGTGTATCGGGGAACCGAACCAATGCTTCCCGTGAACGAAGTTGTGGGGAAAATGCTGATACTTGCGGTGGATTCAACGCGATCGCCGACGACAAACTTGGCGCCGGAAACGGTGGTTGAGGTGGAAGATGGAGGCGGAGGGGTGGGAGTGGGAGAAGGAGGCGCTGTGGTCGCAAGAACGAGATAACCTTCCGCCGACCATCCATCCGCTCCGGTATCGTAATTAATGTTCCACCACGTATATCCATCTCCCGTCACAGGACCGTCAACTACCGTGCCACGCGAACCGGTAAGCGCGGTGCCAAGCAAAACGCTCCCCGTAAGCGCAGGTTCGCTTCGCACGCTCACGTTCACGATTGATTCAACGCGGTCGCCGATCGCGAACTTTGTGCTGGGAAACGGGGGCGGAGGCGTGGGTGAGGGCGGCGGAGTCGTCGTGCAATACGACGGATTGTTCATATTCACCGTCACGCTCGCACTCGTGCCCACATTCCCCGCGGCGTCATAGGCGCGCGCGGAGAGCGAATGAGTGTGCGCCCCGATACACGCATGCGCTCCGCCGTTTGTTGTGTCCCAGGCATAGATGTAGGGACTGGTCGTGTCGGAAAACTTGAACGCGCCGTCAACAAAGAACTCGACGCGGGTAACGCCGATATTGTCCGAGGCGCTTGCGGACATCGTGACAGTGCTCACGACAGTTGTATTGACCGCGGGTGCGGTGAGCGAAACGACGGGGAGCGTGGTGTCGGAGGGAGGAGGAGGGGGTGGCGGAGGCGGTGGAGGACTCGGCGAGGGTGCTGTTCCGCCGCTCGCCTGATAAGCCCCCATATCCCATGCGCCGCTTGAGGGCCTCGTTCCGAGCGTCGGATCCGGCCATGTTGCTCCCGCAATATATTGGTTGTACGCCGAACCGAGATTTGTTCCGGCGTTACGGGCAGGAGAACCGGACTGGAGAGTGAAATCGTTCCCGGAAAGATTCGTGAATAAGGGGTTCTGCCCGCACTTCTCGGTCGTCACGCACGACGGACTGCCGGAACCGAACCACAGATTGTTGCTTCGCGTCATCCGGCTCGTGCCAACCGCGTCGCCAAGAAGCGTATTAGCGGCATCAGTTGAATAGACGATATTGTTTTTGAGATCCCACTGCCCACTCCCTTTGAGATTAAACAGATTATTCGGTCCGCCCGCTTTTTGAACCATAGTGTTCCCGTAAATCTTCGCTGCCATGCCGGACTGGTTGCTGTTCATATTGATCCCGTTCGCGCCACCGGCGCCCCGCAAACCAAGATAGACGTTGCCATAAATATTCACGGGGCCCGTAAGTCCCTCGAGCATGTGGTACGACTTATTGAATTCTGATGTCGTATTCATCACAAAATAGTTGTGCCGGATCGTCCAATCATGCGGCGCAAGCGAAGCATTTCCTCCCGCCGCCCATGTCTGGATCAAATCGTCATGATTGACGTCATTGGTGGCGCAATTCTCCATATAATTTCCCTCGATGAGGACGTTATACGAACCCTCGGTGCCGATTATATCCCCATGCGCGGACGCGCATTGGTTTTTGAAATAGTTGTTGCGGATAACGATGTCGTGGGGCATTGAACCGCCACCGATGAAAACACCGGCGCCGCTCGGCAGGCGCATATTTTGGATAGTTATAAAGTTATCACCCACCGTAATGCCGACACCGCTCATGGTCGAACCCGTCCCATCAATCACGATCGGATTCCCACTCGCCCCGCTGTTTTGCGTCGTGAGGTCGGTAGTGATCGTACCGCACAAACGGACGGTTTTCCCTGGGCCGATCTGCGTAGTACCCGACCCCCAATTCCCGGAATTATTAAAATAGGAAATTGCCCTAGCGTTCGAACAGCTCGAGCCGTCGCCGGAGCCCATAGCGCTCTGGGAAAGATAAATACTTGGTCCGCTCGGCGTGGGTGGCGGAGGCGTCGGCGTCGGGCTTGGCGGGGGCGAGGACGTCGGCGCGGAAACGGTAACGGTCGCGCGCGCTTCTGCAATGAGTGTCCCCCGCTCCACAATGACTTTGGCGGTAAAGGTCCCTGCCACGCCATACGCGCAGGCATCGAGCGCGGTTCGTGGATCGGTCGTCACGTTGTCGTATTTTGCCGACCATCCGGTCGTCACATTCGTACCCGTATCAGCGCGGTTGCAGTAGAACGTGTAGTTCATGGTGCCGATAGCAGTGCCGCTCACGTCTGCCGTGAGATCAACTCCCGAAAGAGGAGCAACGCCCGAGGAAGGAGTTACGGTCAGCGTTACGGAAAGCGTAGGCGTGGGCGAAGGCGATGGCGATGGCGAAGGCGAAGGCGAAGGCGAAGGCGAAGGCGTTGCGGAAGCCGTACCGGAATGCGTCCAGTCGGTCCACCCGACGTTTTTTCCGGGATTCGTCGGTGATTGCGCGTTAAATGATGTACCGTAAAAGTAATTCACGAGCCACGGCGCCCACGTATCATCACCGCTCGGAATATCGCCGCTTATATTATAGAGCCATGTTACCGCTCGTTTGAGCGCCTGACTCGACCAGTTCTGCGGATCATATCCCTGTCTTTGCAGGATCACCGCCTGCGCGAGCACGCCTTGAAGCGCCTCCCAATTATAACCGGTCTGGCATGGCGGCCAACCGAAACTTCCGCACCGACGCTGATCATCCGGGAGCACACCGTCAATATTGTGGCCGTCTTTCACGCACCCCGGAGGATTGATCCCCACCGGCGCGGAAGCGTTGCACTGCCACGACAGGTCGCCGTAGCTGAAACTCGCGTATGAACTCCGGTCGCCAAGCCATCCCTTGAACACTTGCGCCACGCGAGCGATGCCCGCGGTGTCTCCCAAATACGCATACACCGCCGCGCGCGATGCGCCGCAATGCGCCCCCCAATTATTCGGCCGGTCCTCGTGGCAATCAATTAAACTTGAAGGCCCGCCCGACGTCGAAGTCGTCAAAAATTCACGGATCTTGGAACGAAACTGCTGGTCAAGCGCCGAATCCGCGGTGGAAAGAGAAATCAAATCGGCGGCGATCACGTACGCCCCCAGTTCCCTGCCGATTGCAAGCGCGCGGCCGTTGTACGTACCCGAATTAACGATGGCGCGGAGCGCCGTGATAACGTCGGTTCGATACGACGCCGTGCCGGTGCGCGCAAAAACCAAGGCCTTCGCCATAACGCACACATTCGTCCCGTCGTCTTGGTTCGCGAGGTCCGGAGTGCCGCAACTTGAGTTCGCGGCCGAAAGAAGTCCGTTCCATGCGGAACCCGATGTGGGTTTCGCCGCAAGGTCGGCGGGACTTATCCAAATCCCCGCCGCGGACGCGATCCGCACGCTCATGCCGAGAACTAGAAAGAAAAAAACAGTAATCCCAAGAGTTGTCAACCGCTTTTTATTCCTGAACGTCATAGCACTATTATACACCAACTAATAACTGATAACAAATAACAGTTATGAGTTATGAGTTACCTAATAGATGGTTCTCCAGCTGTACGCGTTCGCGGCGTCTTTCGCGCACACCCGCACATCATCTTGCACACCTGCCGCGCTTTGCGTTACCCAAAACGTCCCGCGCGTCGAGGTGGCCGTGCATGCAGGTCTTGTAATCGTCGTATTGAGCCGTATCCCACCGTTCACTTCGAGCGCCTGGGTAGGGGTGGATGTGTTGATCCCGACATTCGCTCCACTGAAGTAAAGCACTCCGTTAATGGAGCTCCATGTCTGGCCACTCGCGCCCAAACTATAGGTCGCCGTCGATGAAGGGATTACGTTCGAATCGAACGTCGCGGCCTCGGTGCCCGTATCGAGCCCCATTACCGCCAAAAAACCCGCGAGCATCCCCGCTCCCACCGCCATAAGAATCGTTTTTTGATATTTCCTCATGTATCTTAATTATACAACTTTCTGCGGGGTTACGCTTTATGTTTTACGTTTCACGCTTCAAGTTTCACGCTTCACGTGTTTAGTAAATCGTTCTCCAATCATATGCATTCGAAGCATCTTTCGCGCACACCACGACGGCGTCTTTTACTCCCGCCCCGCCTCCAGCCGCCTCGCTCCCCACCGCGTAGAACGTCGAAGGGGCGCTTTGGTTGTTATATTCAGTGAGGATCCAGCCCGTAGAACGAGCAATTCTCGAAATACGCGCCTCATCAATTTGACCGTCGTGAAAATCGTTGGGTGTTGGGTCAGAATCCGCTCCCAACGCACTGTTCGTTATGTTGGTGTTGCTAGTAACGGTAGCGGTAAAACTCTCGTTAGTCTGCGCGGCCTGCTCTTGGCCATCCTGGAATAACCTTATGACATCATTGGCATAATCTATGGTGCAGACCAGATACTGCCATGTATTATTTGGCACGTCCGCAACGGTGGTATCGTTTGCTTGTGGAGTTTCGGCATCGCCTGCTGTCGCCTTACAGCCAAAATCAGCGGTGGTACCCCCAAAATCAACACCCATATTAGCGCGTGGCGCCGCGGTGGGAGCGGTAAATTGAAAAACCTTTTTCTCGGCGGCTGAAATGGTGGTTTTTACCCACGCAGACAATGTTGTAGCGCTGGTATTTTTAAGCCATGCTCGACTCGACCCTAAGTCGACCCATTGAGATGATGCTCCCACAAACTGAGCGGCGCCATCAAGTTTTCCGCTCGTAGCCGTAGCGCCACCGTTGGCTCCGTTGAAGCCATTATTCGTAGAATCTGTCAGATCAAGAGTAACTCCATCTTTGAGGTGAAACACGCCTTCGTAATTACTATCCCAGGTGCTCGTCGCGCTCGATTGGTAGGAACTCACCGAGGAATTGCCGTAAAACATATAGATCGTGGTCGAGGCGCTGTCGGAGAGGGAAGGAACCTGAACCCAATAGTAGATGGCGCCGGTCGAAGAAACGTATCGCTCCCGCTCGAAGTCGAGGAGGGTCCCTCCTGCCGCGTCGGAGGTGAAGATAATATCATCCCCGTCCACGTCCGTCACACTCCCGCCGTTGGCGGTGTGTTTGAGACCCGTGATCGTGCTCGAGACGAGGACGGGGAAATTCGTGAGGGTGCTCGAGACCACCGCCTCGTCGATCGTGATCGTGCGGTAGTAGGAGTAACCGTTACCAGCGCCAACCGCTCCCTGCGTTACCCACAACGTTCCCCGCAGAGAAGCGGTGCACGTGGACGTTGCCGACGAAGTGCTCAATCGCAGCCCCCCGTCTATCTCAAGCGCCTGCGTGGGGTACGGGGTGCCGATCCCCACGTTCAAGCCAGCAAGGTAGAGCTTCTCGTTCACGGAATTCCATGTGTGCGTCGCGACTCCGAGATGGTAGGTCGCCGTCGAAGACGGCAGAAGATTCGAATCAAAGACCGCGGCATTCAAACGCGCAATGGAGGTATTGATGCTCTGCGAAAATTGTTGTTGAATATTTTGCGTGTTGTTGGTCACGGTAAACTGCACATCGACCACATCGCGCGAGGGAGAGTTCGAACGTTTCGTAAAGGCGAGCCCCGTCACGTTAACTTTGTTTGAAGTGAGCGGAAATGCCGTACCTCCGTCCGTTTGCCGAAGATACGTCGTACTAGCCGAGAGATATATATAAGTTGGATCGGTCGAACTGGCCGCCATGCGCAGTTTTAAGGTACTCGTCGCCTGGTCCTGGTCCAGTTCTATCAAACTTGATTGCTCTATATAATACTGGACCTGACGGATCAAAAAATTGCTTTGTTGGTTCACTTCTGCCGCCGCGGACTGCCGAGTTCCCACGCGCGTTATCGTAATAAAGATCGTGATGAACGCGACCATGATGAACACGAAGATCCCGGAGAAAACGAGGAGTTCGATGAGGGTGAAACCCTTTTTATCGTGGAGCGTGGAGCGTGGAGCGTGAAACGACCGCAGGGAGGGATAGAACGTGAAACGTGAAACGTGAAACGTTTTAAAAAAACGCCGTGCGTGCAAAAGCTGTTTATTCACTCTTTTATTATAACGCATTGCCCCACGCTCCACGCTTCACGATTCGCGCTTCACGATCCTGTGCTTCGGCGTTACCCAAAAGCCCAGCCGGAACCTTCCGCCGAGCATAAGCCGCGTCTGCGCTTCAAGCCCGGGGATAGCGCCGAACACGATGAGCGTTACGGGAAGTAAAAGCCACTGCAACACATAGAGCGCGTAATGCCGGCGCCGTATCCCCTGCGGTCGGGGCGGAAAGAGCATGATGGAGAGAATGGCGGAGCTTGCGATGCCGACCATCGAGAGTCCCACAATGAACCGCGTGATGCGCGGCAAGCCGTACGCAAGGAGCGACTCATTGAAGTGGCTCCCCCCGAGCATCAGGGGAAGCCAGCCGAGCGCGAAGATCATAAGGGAATTCGTCGCCCACGAATGGAATCCCTCTATCTCGATGAACGACCAGTACCACTTCTTGTTTTTAGGAATAAGCGGGTCCCTCTGAAATCCCTCAAGCATGTAAGGAATATTTTCCACGCCCCACCCCCAACGCCGAATCTGTTTGTAAAGATTTCTCATCGTTCCCCAAAACGTGGGCGCGGCGTTCGCGTCCATATACACGGGAAAGTGAAGCGGTTCGGTACGAAAATCACCGTGGTAGTGAAGATACCCCTGGAAAAATATCCGGGAATCCTCGGAAACCACATCCGTGTGCCAGAATCCGACGTCCACGAGTACACGAAACGGCAACGATTGCGACGAATATGAACGGAGCCGCTCCGGGCGCACCTGTTGCATCATATGCCAAAAGGTATTCGAGAAGGAAACAATACGGGAGAATACCGACGCGTGGTAGATGTTATTAATGTAGAGCGGCACGGGCTGGTAAATGGCGCGCAAAGGGTTTGGGGCGTTCAAAAATACATACGTAAGCCGCCCGAAATACTCCTGTGGCACCTGGGTATCAACGTCGAACACAGAAACGAGAATGTTGTCGTAGTTTAGCCGAAGCGGATCGATCACAAGCCGCTTCACTTCGTGGGCGGCCCACGTTTCATTCGAGCCCTTGCCCGGAATCTCGCCCGGAATATCCGCGGGGTGCGTGGTCACGAGAAATTTGAAGAATCGCCCACCAAATTCCTGCTTTACTTTTTCGGCAACCGCGCACGCCTCCCCCCCCGCCCGCGCTTCAGTCGCGAGCACTACAATAAATTTATCCTTGGGATAATTCGTCTTCGCTAAACTCATAAAACTTTCGCGCACCACCTCATAGGGTTCGCGGTACATCGGCAAAATGAGCAAATGGAAAACATTTGACCATTGACCATTGACATTTGACATTTGATCCACGACATTCGATTCCGCTCCGTGAATCAATTGTTTTTGGTCAATTGTCAATTGTTTCAGGCATTCTATCCAATTTTCCTCTAAGTTTTTCTTCATCGAAGAAAACGCAACGCGGAGATGGAGCGAAAGATAGATCGTCTTGAGAAGCCAGTAAATATCGAAAAGGATGATGAAAACCGCGACCCAGGTGGGCAGTTTCCACGACAACACGAACATAAGCACAAGTGTGCCCCATGCGAGCGCCCCGGGCAAAATTTCGAAAAAGCGGTGCATGAATATGTGAGCGTGTTGAATTATTCTACTTTATTCGACATAATACATCCACGGCCTCATCGTCTAATGGTTAGGACGACGCCCTTTCACGGCGTAAATCGGGGTTCGATTCCCCGTGGGGCTACAGAAAATTCTAAAGCAGCGTTGTCATGGTTGACGAAAAACCAAAAATAAGCTACGCTTCCCCCTAGTTCGCCGATGAAAGGATGTCGATGGCAAAAAAACTCCTCGTAAAATCGAAGGTTTCTCGCGAGCACTATAAAGCCGACGCATGCGTTGTATGGTGTTTCGACGACCGTTTTACGCCGACGCGGAGAAGGTTCTTCAAGAAGCTTGGCCTTCAACGCATTGATCGGGTAATCATCGCAGGCGGAGCAAAAGTGCTTGCCGTAGCGGAGTCGACGTTCGATAAAAAATTTGTCCTAGGGCAAATCACGACTTCGATCCGCTTGCACCACACGAAACACGTGATCCTCGTGACGCACAGCGACTGCGGCGCCTATGGTGGACTCGCGGCGTTCGGGAACGATTCCGTGAAAGAACTCGCGGCTCACGCACGCGACCAGAAGCGCGCGGTTGCCGCAGTGAAAAAAGCCGTTCCGCGCGGCACCCGCGTAGAGTCCGTATTCGTCGATTTCGAAGGAGTGTGGCGCATCTAGAATCGCGCCCTGCAAGCCGGCTTGACCATCAGCCGGTTTTTTGTTGCTTTTTTACGGGAACCGTGGTATAGTGCAACCAGTAAGCTCGGCACTGAAAATTGTGAGTTTCCGAAAAGTGGAGGTTGCGATGAAACTGCGCCGCGGACTGTCTTTTGCTTTCCTTGCGCTCATTCTTGGAGTTTCGCTCATGGCGACAGGAAATGCGTTGTCGCCGCCAAGCCGAATTATGGTCACCTATCCCACGTATCTCATCGCCGAAGCAGAAACGCTGGAGTTTCACGAAAACGGTCAAAAAGGCGTATTGAAATACGCCCTGCCCGACAACATACTTGACCAACTGGTTGGTATGATAATCTTCGCTTTCGAGAAGGGGGCCATGCGCGGCATCGGCATCAAAGACCTCGACCACGCGCACTTGCTCATATGGCCGGACAGGAAAGAAAGAAATTTCGAAAACTTAGATGGCATTTTAATCCACACTCAAGAGATGGTGCCGTACTCGCGCGTGGCGTATCAAAAAAGGAACATCGTCGCTTGGCCAGGCGGCAGGATCGAGATACTCCCCTGCACCATGTCCGAATCCTCGCATTTGACGGAAGACATCGGCGGCATGAGGGTCCCCCACTGCACTATCTATGCCTCCGGACTCGGAATGGATGTATTCGCGACACTTTTCATTATCGGCATTGACCACGTTCACCCCGCATTCTTACGTGGGTACGAGCGCAACATCCGCGTGATACATGGCCACAAAATACTCTTCGGCATCACCGAGAACTCCGGGGACCCGTTCCTCAACCAGCCCACTCAACAATAGCTCCGCGCCGCGCGGGGCTTTTCATTTACATAGTGAACAATTAGGATACTCACATGCGAATATTGGGCATCGAGACCTCATGCGACGAAACCGGTATCGCGCTCATTGAAGCGGAAGGCGGCCTTACGAGGCCGCGATTTAGGGTCTTAAAAAACTTCGTGGCCTCACAGATAAAGATCCACCAGCCATTCGGGGGCGTGGTGCCGAACCTCGCGAAACGAGAGCACCTGAAGAACCTTCCCATCCTGACGGGAAAGGTTCTGGGAATTTCCAATTTCCAATTTCCAATTTCCAAACAAATCCTAAATCCTAAATTCAAAATTCTAAATTCTATTGATCTTATTGGTGTTACCGTCGGCCCCGGCCTTGAGCCCGCGCTCTGGACCGGCATCAACTTCGCGAAAGAACTTTATCAAAAATTGAAAATTGAAAATTCTAAATTGAAAATTATTGGGACGAATCACCTCGAAGGCCACCTCTACAGTTTTTTGTTGCCAAAAAAGCAACAAAAAACTGTAATTTCCAATTTCCAATTTCCAATTTCCAAAATATTTCCGGCCATTGCCCTCATCGTCTCGGGCGGACACACTATTCTCCTTTATGTTGAATCGTTTTCAAAGTGGACTCGCCTTGGTGAAACACGAGACGACGCGGCAGGCGAAGCGTTCGACAAAGTGGCGCGGCTCTTAAAACTCCCCTACCCCGGCGGCCCCGAGATAGAAAAATTGGCAATGAAAGGAAATCCTTTTACCATCGCCTTCCCGCGCCCGATGCTTGACCAGAAAAACTATGATTTTAGTTTTTCGGGTTTAAAAACTGCCGTTTTATATTATCTTCGTGATCACGCAAGTCAAGAGTCAGGAGTCAAGAGTCAAGATGTGGCCGCATCATTCGAACAAGCGGTTGTCGACGTCCTCGTCGCGAAAACAAAACGCGCCGCAGAAGAATACGGAGCGGAATCCATTTTGCTCTCGGGTGGAGTTGCGGCAAACAAACACCTCCGCAAAGCCCTGAAGCGCACGGCGGAGACCATCGGCACGAATTTTTTTGTCCCCGACTTCAAATACAACCTCGACAACGGCGTCATGATCGCCGTCGCCGGTTATTTCTCGCATCTCCGCAAAAAGAAATACAAATTCGAAGCGCAAGGAAATCTAGAAATTTAAATCCCCTTCCGGGGGGTTCTTAAACGTGAAGAGCTCCGCGCCCTTACGGGCGGGGTCTCTTATGGTTCAAGCTGTGCTTGTCCAGCGCTATGACACGTCATAGCGCTGGACCTTACTCTCACCCCCGCCCTTCCAGGCAGGGAACTCCCGCTGGACTCGCTTCTCGCCTCAACATCGGAATTCTCGGCTCGAAAGCGGGTTTCCGAACATACTCTAGATTTTACAGCACCCCGTCCGTCGCGGGGGGAAGCGTGTCCTAGAACCCATCTCAATAATATCCCCGAGCCGCGTTTTCAGATATTTTCTCGCTCCGCAAGGCGTGACGAGGAAGGTGTAGCCCATGCTACTCCGACGAAGTCGCAACGCCGCGGAACGAGAAAATAGCGAAAACCCGTGGGGATGCGGCCAATTTCGTCCGGCACGGTGTCGCTTCGGACTCGGAGTATCGCAGAGGATACACCTTCGTCCTCACTCCTTGCGCCAGACGAAATTGGCTCGTATCGCGGTCGGGAGTATTATTGAAATGGATTCTCTTCCATTTTCGGAAGGTCGAACCGCCGCATCATGTATGAATTCCCTTCCTCGCGGGGGGTATTACACGTCAATGCAACGATCGTTGCATTGACGTGTAAATTGAAATTCGCGGAACGTACATTGTTCACCAAGCTCCGAACTACTTCGCCGCCTCGATCGAAGACGCTCCGTATCGCGGGCGGGTCGTTCGGATAGTCGTTTGGGTCGCGCGACAAGAAACGATTAGAACCCTCCCTGCGCCTTGAGACGTTCGGTAAGCTGTTTCAGAAGTTCCGTAAGTTGCGCTCGGAGCGCGTCGATCTGTGTTTGTATGGCCGCGGCGGCTGCGGGAGAAAGCGTGGGGGCGGCGCCTGGCGCGGACGCACCCGGGGGCTTCACCGCACCACCAAACACCTCTACTAATTTCGCGCGCGTCTTGGGACCGACCAGACCGTAGCCAGTTATTGTGGGACTCCCCGATGACACCAGGCCGTATTTTGTCTGGAACCGTTCCACGGCGCGGCGGGTAAGCGGCCCGAAGTAGCCGGTTACCTTGCCTTCGGGATAGATCGCGGGATCACTCGCCAAAAGTTTCTGCAAGCGCGTGACATCCTTCCCTTCCATGTTTTGTTTAAGCGTCGCATTGAATATCGCACTTACGGCCGGTGCGGGCAGGGAGGGTGTCGCGGCCGAGGGAGAAGGCGCAGGAGTCGGCGTCGGCAAAGAAGATGTGGGCGACGGAGTGGTAGAAGACGTCGAAGTTGCCGCGGTCGAAGTAGCGGCGCTCGGCGCGGGTGCGAAACTACCGCTTCCGCCGACGCTCGCGCTCACGCCCGTCGGCGCCGTGAGCGCCGAAGAAACAACTGATTTCGCCGATTCGTTGCCGGCCGTGTCTACCGCGGTCACTTTATAGTAATACGTCACGCCGGCGGACGTGGTCGAGTCGGTAAAGCTCCGTGTGCCGCTCGCCACCTGGACCGTATTCACCTGCGTCGTAAACACACCGCTCGCGCTCGTGTCGCGGTAGATCTCAAACTCCATGAGGTCGGTGAGCGCGGAACCATCAGTGTTGGTGGTCGGCGCACCCCATGACACGATGAGTGAAAAGCTACTTCCCGCCACGCCGGTAATATTAGTAGGTGGACTCGGCGCCACTGAATCGCTCGTCGTAATCGTGCCAAAAACCGTCAAGTGGTCGGTGGAGCCGGTAAGCGCCAAATAATCCACGTTGCTCAAGGTCGCGGTAGGCGTGACGGGCGTTCCGGCACTATTGATATACGCAAGCGTCCCCGCAATCGGCACCCAATCGCCGACTGAACTGTCGAAGTACGCTAATTTTACTTTTTCGGCGGTCGAGGTCGAAGTAATGCCGTTCGCGGCAAACGATGAACTCGCTACGTGCATCGTAAAGGTGATATTATCGTTCAAGGTTGTGATCGAATTGTTCGATGAGTCATATGCCGCGATCTCCTGACCGAGCCCGATCGGTCGAGCGCTCGCCGTTGACACCACGTTCGAGGTGCCCGAGATCTTCACTTGGCCCGCGCTCGCGGACGATCCCAGGGCATTCGCGGGGATCGTGAGCGCCACCGTCCCTGAACTGTTGGTCACGCTCCCTCCCTGCGATGGCGTAACCGACTGGAGGTAGGGCGTTCCTAAGTTCACGACGGTCGAGAGCGCGATCACGATGCCGGACTGCGAGCTTCCTGAAATGGTAATGGTTGACGCATAACTCACGCTCTGATATCCGTTCGCGCTTGCGGAGAGGTTCCAGACGCCATTTTTGACGGGTAGGGTAAAGGCGCCGCTCGCGTCCGCTACGACCACGCTCGTGCCGCCGCCAAGCAACGTGCCCCGCACCAAGGCGCCTGCGGCGGCATTGCCGCCCGCGGTGACGGTGCCCGAGATCGCAAACGATGTCTTCGTAACCGTAAGATTTACCGAACTCGTGGCTACGGTCGACGATCCAAGCGTGGCGACACCGCCCGAAAGCGCAAAGACCGTCGGGTTTGGCACATAACCGGGCGCGTAGGCCGTCATACTGTAGGTTCCGTCCGGCACGGAGAGCGAATATGTGCCGCTTGCGTTCGCCTGCGAACCAAAGTGGATGCCGTTCGAGGCGTCCGCGATATCCACCCACGCATTGCCGACTAGGGCCGATGTATCATCCCGCACCGTACCGCCCACCACCGTTGCCGCGGGGAACGTTACATTGAGCGCCACCTGCGTGCCGCCCGCGGTGAGCGCGAGCTGGCCGGTCGAGGTCGAATATGTCGCATTGGTCCCCGCGGTACGCGCCACGGATGCCGGCGTGAACGTAAATCCGGGCGACTGGATGCTCACTTGGTACGTTGAACCGTCGGGGATTTGAACCGTGCCCGAAGCATTGCTCCGAAGCATGAGGAAGTTGCTGACACTGAGGGTCGTATGGGTAAGCCGTATAAAGAGCTCGAATGAGGACGGGGCGTTCACGACATTCACCGTGATCGTCCGCCCCGCAGCCACCACGAGATCCTTCGATGCCACATTCGCCGTAACCGTAAACGCCGCGGTCTTCGACAGTTTCCCGAGAGTTGGCGAAAATCCCTCCACGGTATAACTCGAACCCGCGCCGCCCGGAACGCTTGAGAAGGAGTAGGCGCCCGAGGAGTCCGTCACCGTGCCGTTCGAATAGTAGTTGCCGCTTGCGTCCGTCCCTTCGATCCGCACGAACGCGTTCGCGAGCCCCGTGCCGCCCACGCAGTCAGCCCCGGCGTTCGTGCAAACCGTACCCGCCACCGAGTAGAACGTGCCGGTCGCGGACGGTCGGAAGTCGGAGAGGGTCTGATCCGCGCCCGAAACCGTAACGGTCACGGTCGGCTGTTGGCCATAGCCCGGAATATAGGCCTGCACCTTCCACGTGCCGTTCCCCACGTAGAGCGTGTAGCTGCCCAAAGAATCGGTCTGCGCTTCCGCGTGCCCCGAGGGACCGAAGCAGGCATTATTTGCGGTACCCGGATCGCAGTACGCCCAGACGGGCGCGCCCGCAACTGCGTTCGTGCCGTCTGTCACGTTGCCCGAGAGCTTGTACCCCGACTTCACGAGCTTCAAGATCACGCTTGAAGTCGCTGTCGTCGCGCCATTCACGAACATATTGCCCGAGCCATCCACGGCCACGGGAATCTCCTGGCTCGAGGGGAATCCGGGCGCGCCCGCGCCAACCTGATAATTCCCCGCCGCAACGTTCAAGCTGAATGCCCCATTCGATCCGCCTTGTCCGAACGTGCCGAATCCGCCCTGCGGCGAATACGCGTGCACATTCGCATTGGCGATCGCCTTGCCGCTCCCGTCCTGCACCACGCCCGTGATCGTAAAATTCGCGGGCAGAAGGTTAAAGTTGAGGGTTTGGCTCGACGCCTTAGAGGAAGAAACATTCACCTGCGCGGGCTGGGGGAGCACATAGTCCGGCGCGGAGGGAGAACCGGCGAAGGTCTTCCCCATATGGGGACCCACGCCCACCGTATAGTTGCCATCCGCGGGATAATAGATGTAAACCGTCGTCGTACCATTCACCGTACTTGTCGCCGCGGTCACGAACCCAGCGGGGCCGCCTGCGAAAACGTCGATCTGCTTGCCGGCGGTTGACGCATGGATATTGACCGTGCTCGAAGCAAGCGCGCTCACCGCCGTGAGCGTGATCGCCTTCGTCGTGCTCGCGGTGATCGACACGGGCTGGGGCGCCGATTGTCCCAAGAACGTGCCGCCGGTAAGCGAAATGATGGGGTCGGTCATCAGCATATAAACGCCCGAAGGGAGACCGACAAAAGTCGTCGTGGCATTGCCGCCCGAAAACGCGGTGGTTGAACTCGAGAGCGGTCCCGTGAACGGCGAGAAGAGATAAATGGTCGTTGTGCCGTTGGTCGCGCCCGCCGCCGTGAGGCCCACCGTCAGATTGTTCGATCCGCCAGCCGTAATAAAGAACGGCATGGACGTGAACGACTCGAGTGTCGTCGTGCCATTCGCCGTACGGATGTCGACGGTATAACCGCTCGTCGACGGATCCTTCGGGATCGTCGAGTTGCCGATATTCGCGATATCAAAATGGAGAAAGTCGTGCGTGTCGCCCGAATTGTTCTGGGTCGCGGCGCCGAGAGTCACGGTCACCGTGTGCGACGTGTCATTCCCAGCGACGCTCGTGATCGTAACCGCACCCGTGCCCGGTCCGTTGATATCGCTATTCGCCGGGCTCTGCGCGTCCGCCGTAGCGTTTGCCACCGTGAATGATGAAGGGAAGGTAAGCGTAACTTTGCCGCCCGAAGCAATTTGCCGGGAAATGGGAAGGTCCACACCGTAGGTCGAGTTGAATCCGGCGAGCGTATTGAACGGGAAGACCGCCGGCTGGGGCACAAAGCCGAAGCTGGAAGAAGAAAATCCGGTGGGAACGTCGCCCGTGGGCGACACAAACCCCCCGCCCGCGCCGATCTGGCCGCCGTTCTCGAGGCCCGACCGCACGGTGCCGCTAAACGCCACTTTCGTGGGATCTAAAAGATTTCCCGAAATGTCGTGGATATTGGCGACGTTCACTGTAAACGCAGCGCCGGACGTGAGCGCCACGTTCGTAATGATCGCGGTGCGGTGCACCGCGTCATAGATCACCACATTTCCGTTGAATGAGGAAAGAGTCACGGGATTCCCGCCCGAGGTTACGGTATAGTTCTGGATATTCCGCGCTTCTGCGCTTTTCACCACCTCGTCGAACGTAACCGCAAGCGAGAATTGGTTCGCTTCCGCAAAGAGGATCCCGGGGCCCGTGGTGTCCGTCGTGGCCGCCGTCGTGAACGAGAACTGGTAGAGCTGGTTCGCTGTGCCATCCGTATCCTGCAAGGCGCGCCCGACAACGTTCAAAACCGCCGGATTCGTATCCGAAGCATTTAAGGTCACGGTATACTGCGTGCTCGGCAAAAAGACGTTCTGCCCCATCCAAATAACCTCATTCCCCGCCGCGTCATAACTCGCTATCCCCGGCATCGTATTGTTCCCCGGATCTTTTACGGCAAAGGTCGAGCTTGTAATGGTTGAGGCGTCGATCGCGTCGTCGGTCCCGATGTGAATGTCCACGGCATTCACCGGCACGCCGGTCGTGACGTTCGGGAGGCGCCCGAGCACTTGCGGACCCGTCACATCGGCTCCGCTCCCCGCGGAAAAATTCGCCATGATGGCAAACGGCATAAAGACGCCGTTCACGTTCTTCACGGTCGAGGGCACCGTGAGCGTATAGGAAGCCCCGGCAGTAAGCGCGCCCGTGAGCGGTATCACGGCTGTCGTGCTCGCCGCTGATAACACAGTGTTTGCGGTATTCAAGAGATTCGCGCCGCCGCCAGCAGGCGTAAGCGTCACCCCGCCGAAGCTCGTTCCATCCATCGCGTCGGAGAATACGAGAGATAACTTGGCAAGGTTCGTCGGTATGCCGGTTGCGCCAAACGTCGGATAGGAACCTAATATCACGGGCGGCACCTGGGGCGCGAGCATAAATCCGGCGGTCGGCGTAAAGGTTACTCGAAAATCATGGTTCGCCGTTGCCTGCGGACCGGTCTGGAAAAGCGCGTTCCCGGAGAGGTCGGCGACATTCGGCGTGGAACTCGATCCCTTGATCGTGAACACGTAGGTCGTGCCGGCCGCGAGCGTCCCAGGCGGGAGCGCGCACTTCCCCGGCGGCCCATCGGTCGTCATGGCGTTCGTGTAGGACACCGCGTTACAGAGATTCGTACTCTGTCCTTGTACCACAAGCGATACGGTCGAACTCGTGACGGTCGAAAGATTCACGGGATTTGAAAATCCAAATCCAATAAAGGGGAGGTCTGTTGGCACCTGTTCTCCGCCAGCGCCGCTCGGGAAGGAACCCCCGACAAAAGGCGCTTCGGTGTCCGTTTGGCCGCCTGAGGACGGAAATTCTCCTTGGCTCTGCGAATTTTTAATGATCGCGACCTGTCCCACCGAATTGTCGAGAAGAACAAAATCCTGCGCGTTATTCCGCGTGTTGTAAATATTTCCCCCATTGCTGTCTGCGCCGCCCGAGGCCATCGTTGCCGCCGTCGAAGTTTCCAAGGCCTTGCGCACGAGGACGTTCCCGCTGGCAAGCGTTGTGGTAGCCACGGTCGCCGCAAAACTCGAAGTGGCATTGGTTGAGGTTACGACCGTAGCCGTAGCGCCCCATTCCACTTTGTCGAGCACGTCAATGCGCGGTGCGGTGGAGGTTGCAGGGATCGTGGACGTCGTCGTGATATAGATCGCGGTCGAAGTCGAGGCAAGCCAGTCCGTGGATGTGGCATACGTCGCATCCGGCGCAATACTGCCGCTATACCCACTGGCCGAGGCGATCAAGAAAAACCCGTTCGCAGGAATCGAGGACGTCGTAAAGGTAAGGGGGAGATCAATATCGGTCAATCCCCGAACGACATGGAGACGCAAGGTGCTGCTGTTCACCGCGTACGCCGGCGCCGGATCGCCAAGGCCAAGATAATAGAGCATCACATATTCATCGAGTGCATTGATCGAACTCCCCGCGCGCACCGCAGCAATATTGAGAAATGGTTGCAATTTGCGCGCCAGCGTTGAAGTATTCGCCACGGCCGATATGTTTTCTACGGTGCTTGAGACCGTAACGGTGTCGCCGATCGCTATGGTTCCGCTCGGCGCGCCCACGACCATCATCGGCATATCGATCGGCGCATCTACCGCGGCGACCGGGATCGCGCCGCCATTCACCAAAAATCGCGTAGAGGTTACGGTGGACGTCGCAACCGTCCCGTCAAACACAACAGCGAATAGACCGGGGCCTACCCGAAATGTGCCATAGATCCCGAAAGCGTTCGCCGAAGGCGCGATGCCCACGATTAAAAAAACCGCAAGCGCGAAACTTACGACGACCGCACTAACGAACAGAACATTCCGCGTAGCTGATGTTATGCGACTCATGAGAGTAGTATGATGTTTGTTTTATTTGTTCTACCTACGAAAAACGCGCGGCAGGACCATGCGGCGCTGATTGGCTTATATAATAGTAGCACAAAGAAGGCGTGAGGGGGCTGTGCAAAACTCGACTTGGGTGGCCCGCGTCCGTAACTGACCCCTTTTCTACTATTTTCCCTCAACGCATGGGGGGGGTTAGTGCGCTTCCTCCACCACAACATTCCAACATTCTATAGAATGTTGGAATGTTGTGAATTAAAGATAATGCCAGCGAAGGGGCTATCTCTCTGTCACGGTAACGCCTTGTATTGCTGGCGGGTTGTCCGGCCGGTCTTGCGCATTGCGTGGAAGGGCGCCGATCTTGTCCACCACTTCCTGCCCCTTCGTTACTTTCCCAAAAATCGTGTAGTTGTTGGGAAGCGGGTAGTCCGCGAGCATGATGAAGAACTGGCTCCCATTTGTGTTCGGTCCCGCATTCGCCATGGCGACAACACCCCGCTTGTATCCTGCCTTATACGAAGGAGTCGCGGGGTCGAGCTCGTCATCAAATTTATATCCGGGCCCGCCCATCCCCGTGCCGGTCGGGTCGCCTCCTTGTATCATAAACCCCGGGATCACCCGATGGAAAATAACCCTGTCGTAAAATCCTCTCTTCGCGAGCGTCACAAAATTCAGGGCGGTTTTCGGCGCGTCTTTTTCGTACGTTTCAAATTGGATATCGCCGAGGGTTGTTTTGAGCGTAATGAAGTAGTGCATGGATTGTGTTGATTCGTTTGATTGAACTGATCCCGCTGGTGTTGGCGCTGGCGTTGGTGGAGGCGGGTTCACCGCGCCGGTATCTGCTGGCGGCGCCGGCGACGCAAGCGGAGCACTGCCCATATTTGCGTAGAACGCATAGAGTCCCACGAACAATGCCCCTAGTCCAACAACGACAATAATATTTTTTCGCATAGTAAATGAAATCTTAAAACGATTATAACATATCGCGGACACATTTTCGATGTTACATCCCACAACATTCCAACATTCTATAGAATGTTGGAATGTTGTGGGGACGAGGTGCGGGCCTCACGTCCCGCAGAACGACTCTCCGTGCGGCGGATTGCCGGCCATAATTTGCGGGTTAAATTTTGAAATATAGGCAGCCTTCAGATCCGGCGTGAAATATCCGAAGGGGCACACGGCAGTCGTAAGCACCGTGCTCCAATTCCAATCGGGGTCGCTCGCATAACGGTTCTGCGTTGCCGAATTATAAACGCCAAAATCCCAGTTGCCGGCTTGGTCCGTCCCCGTCGTATATCCCACAAGTTCTCCCGCGGCAAAACTCACGGGAGAAAGCGACTGCGTACGACTGTCGGACGCGAGCTCAACGGGAAGAAGCTGTTTTAGGGCGTCCACCGGATTCGTCATGTGACCGAAACGGACGGTCACCTCGCAACTCACCGCGAAATCAAACATATAAGGACCGCCTACATAATGCGAGCCGTCTTTCACGGTCATTGTCACCGGAGCATACACGGGCACAAGCGCATGCTCCGTACCAATGTAGCCATGCGTTTTAAGATTCGGACCGGCGCCCATCGTGGGCGGCGGAGCCACATACTGAACCTTGCTTATATCGGTGATGTGGTGCGTAAATACCGGGGAAATATTACTCGAGCAATTCTGTTGCGAAATACCACCGGACGGAGAGGGAGATGTCGAAGGCGAAGCGCTCCAGACGATCGGAATATTTTTAGGATACGCATAACCTCCATGAAAATAACTTGTGACATTCATGTCGGCCTGCTCTCCTTCTCCGAGCGGAAGGTTTTTGAGACGCGCATTTGAGGCGTTCCACTCAACGACAGCGCTGATAACTTCCCCATTTTTGCGAAACAAAAGCACTTTATACCACATCCCCGTCTCCATCCCTTGGGGCGGCCGCCAACTTACCACGAAGTCATTACCGTCCCTCTGCCAAACAATTTCCGTGGGATACGAGATCGTCGTGGGTTGATAATGAATGTCGTGGGCGTAGGCGATTTTGTCGCCACGATAATATAAAAAGCGATATACTCCGGGTACTGGAAAACTCGCGCCAGCCGGCCCATAGAGCACCCACCGGCGCGTCACCTCCCCTGAATATCCCTGGACATTAAAATCTTTCGTAAGTTCATATCTTTTACCGTCCGGACCGGTCACGACGACCGCCGAAAGATCCCACAAGAAACAGGTCTCTAAACGTGCATAGTTCGGACCGCAGTTTACTTTGAACTCATAACTCGCGCCATCGTATCCATTTTTAGTCCATACTTCCGCATAGATATCGTAATCTACTTTTTGATCCTCATGTTCTGAACGTGACGAAGCGGGAGGCGGTAGCTGGTTTGTCGGTGATTGCGGCGCGGGCTCGAAAACCGGGAGGGGTGACGGCATCTGTTGTGGCTCTTCGACCGCTACGACTGGCTCGGTGACGCGCTCTTCTTCTATGATGACCGTTTCCGGCTCCACTTCGAGAGGCACAATTTCTTCCACAGACCCAGATTCATCGAACAGCGAAACCACGACGTAGCTCGAAACGCCGATCGCAAGTACCGCGACCACGATGATGCCGATAAAAATTGTGGCAAAGCCATTTCGTGCCATCCTTTTAGATTCCGGTCCTCGCGAACATCAATCGCGAAGCGAAAGCGATTTGACCTCTTTCCACGTCGCCTCATCCAAGGCCACGATACGGTCTTCGCCGATCACATAGAGATAGTTATCGAGATAGATCGCCCGCTTGGCCTGCACATTTGAGACGGCGCGCGTGAGGGACAGCGTGTTGTTCTTATACGAGAACACATAGCCGTTCTGCCCGGCGGGCAGGAAGAATACCTGGTGCTTGTCGTCCAAGAGGAACGCCCGGTGATTGCTCGCCACTTCACTCCAATATTCTTTGAGTATGTACTTCGAGACCTCCTTCGGGTTCTCCGCGGACGAGACGTCGAAGAGTGAAAGTTTCACCTGCGAGCCCTCTTGCCCCACGCCAAGGACGAGCGTGTCGGTTACCGGATGGAGATATGAAGAAAAACCCGGAATTTTGAGCTCGCCCTTCATCGCGGGCTTTCGCGGGTCCGAAAGGTCGAGCACATAGAACGGGTCCGTCTGTCGGAACGTGACAAGATACCCTCGCGGTCCCACGAACCGCGCAGAATAAATGCGCTCGGTGAGTCCCAGATCAAGCACCGAACCAACGACAGCCATCTTTTCGTCTAAAACATACACGTCGTTCGCGCTCTCTACTGACCCAGCAAAAATCGTCCCGCTCCCACCCACGGTAACCGCCGTCCGCAAATATCCCTCGTATTCATCGAGCGAGAATTGGTTGAGAAGCGTTCCCGGAACCGTGCCGCTTCCCTTAACCGCGAAGTCGTCAATGCCTATCTTCACTATCTGCGTGGCCGCGAGATCACGGCGATGCGTTTTGAAATAATCCGCGGCCCGATTTCCGAGTTCGTTTTCGATGCGCAACCGTTCATCGCCGTCCGAAGAGTATACATATTTCTCAAAAAGAATTTGGAGTTCCATGAGTTTCGTCTGCTGGCTCAAGTCATACCCCGCAAGCTTATCCAATTTCTCAAAAAGCGCCGCCGGGAAAAGATCTCTGCCTTTCTCATTGAAAAAACCGTAGGTTACGGAGAATATATCTGCTTCATGCGGGTAGGTAACATACAGCGCACTCTTCGACATATAGATGATGGACGAGCCGCTTGCGCCAACGAAGGAGACCCGGTTTTCCACCGCGCCGGTTGTGGGGTTCACGACGAATGCGGTGTACGTTACGTCAACGGGCATAACCGACGCCGGCCGGTAAATTTCAACGCACGGAATGGATATCGAGGCGCCCCGGATGGTCATCACGGGCAGTGGGCACGGATTGTCGTACCGGAGACCGCTCCGCACGACGAGGTATATCTTTCCATTGAACGAACGGCTCGTTTCGATCCAGGTGTTGTCCTCAAGTTCCATCTTCCAGGCCTCTTTCGGGGCGGCCGAATCGGAAACGTCGTACCCATAAATCACATTGCCCGAAAAAACGATGAGACGGTTACCTCCGAGAAGCAGTTCGCCGTTTCGCTCGATGCGCGCTCGCTCCGCGAGCTCCGCGGGCGGAAAGGCGCGGATGACTTTCGTGTCCGCTTGGGCGTAGTCCGGAGGCAAAAAGCCAGGCGCCATAAGTTCGACTCCGCCCATCGGAACCGGACGGCCGTAATAGTAGTTCTCGGTCGAAAAATAGATATCTTTCCCGTCGGTTTTTACGATGTCCGGCTCGTCAATGCCGAGCACTTGCACGTTCGTCTCGGACACGCGGCCCGGCGAGACCTCCGCGCCGCCCGTTCCGCCCGTAAAGGAAGGCGCGGGTGCGGCGAGAGGAGTGGGCGCACCGCTCAATGCGTCTACCGCGACACCTACGCCCGCGCTTCGCATGGACGTAAGACCAAGTCCGCCAATATATGAGGCGCTCATCGCCTGTCCAGCTTCAACGTATGCTTTAAATTCTTCTTCAGAGGCAAATTTCCCGAAACCGGTTTCCTGGACATTCACGGGCGGAGGTGAGATCGGCGGCGGAGGCGGCGGAACCACTCCCGTCGGTCCGCCGGGGGCGCCGGGCATACCTCCCCGACCAACCAAAAAAGCGATGTTCGCGGTGGCCGCCGCAAGTATAATAAGCGTGGCGATAACGATCTGTTTTGTCATAATATTCATTATATCATTTTTCTTTTGTTCTTTCCGCAACTTGAAGCATTGGCTCATGAGTAGCTCCCAGATTAGTTCCGCGCTTTCACCGCCAAGCAAACCCCATGAGAGAACTCGCACGGGGTGTTAAACCCCGTGCTCGTAGAGGAGGAAATGCACACCCTGTGGCAGAGACCGCAGGGCATTCTCTAATGGGGTAAAAATTGGTAGCATGGAAATAATATATGCAAGAAGCGGTAATCCCAACGACTCTGGCGAAAGAAAAAAATAAAAAGAGTTGCGCGCTCTTCGCGCTCATGCTTGCCACGGGCGCCTTGGCTGTCAACTTCTGGGCGTGGTCTTTGCTTGGTCCGCTTGCGTCGCGGTATGCAGCCGATCTTTCACTCACCCCTCTCAAACTTTCCGTACTGCTTGCCGTTCCCATCGTCATCGGCTCGCTCGGCCGCATACCGATCGGCGTGCTCACCGACCGCTACGGCGGACGCCGGGTGTTTTCACTCTTGAGTTTCTTTGCCGCTCTGCCCGTCGTCTGGCTGGCGCTTGCGGACACCTATACCACGCTCATCGCGGCAGCTGTTCTTTTGGGCACGGCTGGCACATCGTTCGCCGTGGGGGTGCCGTTCGTCGCCGCATGGTATCCGCCTGAACGACGTGGGTTCGCGCTCGGCGTGTACGGTATGGGCAATATCGGAACGGCAATCTCGGGATTTTTGACGCCGCGGCTCGCGGAAGTATTCGATAGGCAGGTGGCATATTTCGTCGCCGCGCTCGCGCTCTGCGTATTCGGAACAGCAATGGCACTTCTCGGACGCAACGCGCCGAACTGGAGACCCGCGGAGGGTTCCGCGTGGAGCCGCCTATCACTCGCCGTTTACGACCGCACCACGTGGGACCTCTCGCTCGTGTACGCGGTAACCTTCGGCGCGTTCGTGGCATTTGGCGTGTATCTCCCCGCCCTACTGAAAGTATCGTACGGGCTCACCATGACTGACGCCGCTACCCGCGCGGCTGGCTTCGTTCTGTTCGCAACCATTGCCCGCCCGCTCGGAGGATTCTTGAGCGACAAAATAGGCGGGCAGACCGTGGTGCGTGTCGCGCTCATAGCCACCGTCTGCCTGGCTGCCGTCGTCGCGTTCCAACCGACGCTCGCGCTCCCCACCACAGTGGCCTACCTTTCACTTGCCGTCGCGCTGGGATGCGGCAATGGCGCAGTCGTCGCCCTTGTCGGACGGCTCTCGAAACCGGAACGTGTCGGCAGTATAACGGGCGTCGTCGGGGCGAGCGGCGGCCTCGGCGGTTTCTTCCCTCCGCTCGTTCTGGGTTTCACGTATCAAGCAACACGCTCGTATTCCCTGGCGCTTCTCATGCTTGCGGCCACTGCCGCACTCGTATTTATATATATACACCTGCGTTTTCGCGCGATGAAAACAGCCGACGTAGGGTAGGTGGCACGTAAACGACGTGGATGTATACTAAAAATATGATTGGATTCCCCCTGTGGCTTCAAATAACGCATTTTCTAAATATTATCCTCATGACGCTGCTCGCGCGCAGCGGTTTGCAGATACTCGCTGATCATCCGAAACTCTATTGGAACGACGACACCACGCCCGGCAGTGAATGGATCAAATTCGGCAAAAAAGTAATGCCGAAGGACGAGCTCTGGACGTCCATTGACGAAGCGGAGTACATCAATCCGATCCTCGGCATCACGGGCGGCAACCACAACCTCGGCTCGGCGCGCCGCTGGCACTTCTTCGCCGCCATTCTTTTCGTCGCGAATGGCCTCACGTATGTGACGCTCCTCTTCGTCACCGGACAATGGGTGCGGCTCGTTCCCACGAGCTGGTCTATCTTTCCCGCCGCATTCAACAATCTCGTGGAGTATCTCTCGTTTCGCATTCCGCCCGCATCGTCGTTTACTCCATATGACCCGCTGCAGCAGCTCACCTATTTCGCCGTCGTCTTCATCTTCGCGCCATTCATGGTGTTCACCGGCCTCGCGCTGTCGCCAGCGCTCGCAGGGCGTTTCCCGTGGTATATCAAAATCTTCGGCGGTCGCCAGGCGGCGCGCAGCTTACATTTTCTTGGCCTCGTCGGCATCATGGGGTTTCTCGTCATTCATCTTTTGCTTGTCGCATTGGTAAATGGGCGCGCCAACCTACTCAATATCACGCTCGGCGGCCCGAGTGGGGACTGGAACTTGGCTGTAGCTATTTTTTCCGCCGCCATCGTATTCACTATACTGCTCAATATTTGGATAACATGGTATACACTACACCATCAGCGGAAAGTGCAGAATGCGCTCGACCCGTTCATCAATTTCTTCACGCGGCTCTTAAGCCGCATGCCGTCGCGCCAGCACTACGCGAAAAAAGATATCTCCCCGTACTTCCGCGTGAACGGCAGGCCGCCCAAGGACGAAAAGTGGCAGCATCTCGCCAAAAATAACTTCAAGGACTGGAAGCTGAATGTCGGCGGTCTCGTTAAGAACAAGCTCGCGCTTTCCCTCGACGATCTACGCACGTCTTTCTCGAAGAGCGAGCAGATCACGAAGCACAACTGCATCCAAGGATGGTCCGCCGTGGCCGAGTGGGGCGGTGTACCGGTGGCGGAACTTATTAAACGCGCCGAGCCGCTCCCGAACGCGCGCTATATTGTCTTCCATGCGTTCGACAAGGACGACCAAGGTCTCGAGTACTATACAAGCTACACCATAGAGGAAATGATGATGCCACAATCGCTCCTCGCGTATGAAATGAACGGACAGCCGCTTCCCATCGTCTACGGCGCGCCGCTTCGCGTGCGTGCGGAGTCGCGGCTTGGATTCAAAATGGTGAAGTATCTCAAGTCGATGGAATTCATCGCCGACCGCAAAGAGGTTGGTAGCGGTTACGGTGGCTACCGCGATGACGTACAATTCTTCGACAACGTAGCAACGATATAATATCTTTTTGAGATTAGTTCTGACCTTCCAACAATATGCGCGACGGTTCGCATACAAGCACGCGGCTAGTCCCCAAAAAATTCCGCGAACTCCGCGAGCGTCGCCGCGAACCGTTCTTTGTCGCCTGCCGGCACGGGGTCGCCCGGCGGGAGTTCAATCGTAAGCGGATTCACGCGCGTACCGAATTTCCGAAGTTCAAAATGGAGATGCGGACCAGTAGCGTCTCCCGTCGCGCCCACATACCCGACCACCTGCCCCTGTTCCACCTTCTGCCCCTTCCGCACAGCAACGCGCGAGAAGTGCCCGTACACGGTTGTGTACGTATCGTTGTGACGGACAAAAACCGCGTTCCCCAGTCCCCCGTTCCATCCGGCGGAAGAAACGGTTCCCGCGCCCACCGTTACAACGGGCGTGCCATGGTCGGCGGCGTAATCGATCGCACGGTGCGGGCCCCAGTTGGTGCGCGTCACGGGGCTCAACCGATTGTAGCTGAATCCGGAGCTAATGTATTTATAGGAAAGCGGCGACCTCAAAAATATCTTCTCGAGCGAAAGACCGTCCGGACCATAGTGACCGCCCTTGCCGTCGCTCGTCACAAAATAAATGCCTTCCGTTATGCGGTCGTCATTCACGAATTCCGCGGCAAGAATGTTACCGGGTGCCACGTAATTCCCGTTCAAAAACCGTTTCTCATAAATTGCTTTAAAAGAATCCCCCTCCCGAATATCCGTCACGAAATCTATCTGCCAGCCGAAGGCCTCCGCGAGCGCGAGTGCCACGCGTTCGTCCCCGCCAGCCGCTGTAATTGCCGCGAAAAGTGACGAATTGATAACGCCTTCGATTTCCGCGCGCTTCGTTTCATACGGAATCGGCGCGCGTTCGGCAGTCCAACCATTTTCCTGTTTTTCCGCGACAAGCACTTCTTCGTTGTTGATCTGATATAAAAACTTCTCAAGCACCCCGGTCGTTTCGTTCACAATAACGCTCACTTCTTTTCCTTCCACAATCTTTTCGAGATTATAGGTGTCCTTCGCGGCATCCACCATCGCGAGCATATCCTCATAGCCAATGCCAAAGGACTCCGCGACCTCGGCGAACGTTTTCCCCGCTTCTACTTTCCTGCTCATCGAATGTTCCCCTTCGCCCGTGAAAGCATACCCAATCCACGGAGGCAGAATCTCCCGCACGTTCGTTGTAATATGAGCCTCGTTCCTTAACCCTACAAACGCGGCGGCGGCGCCCGCGATAATGATGAGTGCAACAATAAGTGTCTGTTTCATAAATATAAGAAAAACGCCGCCTATACCTTATATAATATCTCTTCGCGTTTTACGAGCGAACCCATTCGCCAATTCCCTCCTACGGCGGACAGGCGCGCGAATTGTTCCCATGGAGGTTTTGCCTAACCGTCTATTAGATTGAGCGTTAAACAACCCGGAATTTCCGTGTCGTCGTAGAGGGTCTGATCTCCGACATACTCCTCCCAGGTTTGAAAAAGATTTTTCATTTTCGCAAAGGTTTCCTCGCGGATAGAATCATCAAGGTAGGCAAACGGGCACACGTGCTGCGGCGTCTGTCCGCCTTTTAAAATCCCGATCTCCACGGTTCCGTATCCATCAGGCGCCCCATGGTTAAAATCGCTCACCTCTCCGATTATCTGGCCTGCTTTCACTTTATCACCCACCTTCACTTTGGGATTGATGAGATGCTCCGTTTCGTATATCCATGTTTGCATCTCGCCGTCTTCGGTTACTTGAATGGACACATCTCCGCTCCACAGCGTCGGTATGGCGGCCACTACCCCGTCCACGATTGAACGTACTGAAGTGCCGAGTGGCACCACGTATGTTGGCTGCGGATTAGATTTTTCCTTACCAATGCTACTTGCGGGAATCACAAAGCCATATTCCATAAAAACCCTGTCGAATTGCAACTGCTGTTTTGTAAACTTAAAATCCTCGAAGTTCACTCCGATACCCTTGAGCTTGAGGGGCGGTTCGTCGGATTCGAGGGAACCGGTTCCACGAACTGGCGAGGGAAGTGGAACGGGTGCCGTGACGGATCCGCCAGTTGGCGAATGCGGTTGATTCGTGGATGACATAGTTGGTGGTGCGGGCGAAGGAAGAATTTGAACGGGAAGATGACTCGATGCGCTTGACGGTGCAGTCGATGAAGGTGCCGGAGATGGAGAATAGTTCACCGGAGCTCCACCTTCCGCCGCGTCTTTGTAGTCACCGCTACAAATGTCGGGAAACAGACGCTTCATTCCCTGGTTCGCGTCCGGAGAAACACTCGCCCATAATGCTTCAATCGATTGCCGCGAGTTTGCGTCAAAATAGGGAACGGGGCAAAAACGGTCGCGGAGAAAACTCATGGACGCAAGTTCCCAGTGCAAGTTAAACCAGCAATGCGGATAGGGACTACTCTCGTCGCAAAAACGTCCTACATGGCCAATCAAATCCCCCTGCTTCACGGAAGAACCCACGCGAAGTTCGGGGCTCGCGTCGTCCATTTCTTTGTACCGTAAAATATAAAGGCCGCTTTCCACCTCCACGTCCCACTTGCCCGGATGAGACGCCCCCTCTTTGATACTCGAGACTTTCCCGTCGCTTGATGAAATAACATTATGAAGTTCGCCCTCTCCCCACCCAAAGTCAATCCCGGGATGGCCCTTGGGCGTTTGAGGTTTGGGATGATTGACGGTCTCCCCCATGGGAATCATGTTCGCGGGAACATCGGAAAATTCGTACGGCACGCGGATTACAATGTATTCGTGCGGCCAATACATCTCCGGCCGCACAACAACCCATGCCGCGAATAGCGCCGCACCCCCCATGCCCCACGCGAACACAATAAAGAATTTTTTCATGCTTTTATGTTGTCTTCTACACTATTCGCCTATTCGCGCGAATTAGAGAAGATGAATAATGGCGCGGGCGACTGGTTTTTGACTGCTCGCCAAACGATAGTGCACCTGGAGGCTGTGCTGCTCTTTTTCCAATATGTCAGCAGTCGATAAAATGCCGAGGTGTTTTGACGTGGCCTTGAACGAAAGGTTTATTTCGGCGGCAATATCCCCCACCGTGGCATCACGATTATTTTTCAGATATTTCACGATCGCAATCCTGCGTTTGTTGGCGAATGCTTTTAAAATTCTCTCAACTTCTTTCATTTAACTTTTTTCATATGACATTAATTGTATGGCATCATACTACCACAGATTCCCAAACTATTCGCCTATTCGCGCGACTGGGGTATCCGCTTTACCCCACTTCTTTGATAATATGTGGGTATGGCACGGGAATATCCTGAAACAATGCAAGAATTCGCCGAATGGTTCAGCACCGAAGCAAGGTGCCGTGAATACTTGGCGTCGGTACGGTGGGGAGCGTCGTTCGCGTATCCTCGCTGCGGCAATATGGCGGCCTGGGACATAAGGCGCAACGCGCTGAAGTGCGCGCGATGCCATCGCGAGATATCCGTGACAGCCGGTACCGTGTTTCACGGCGCTCATATACGGCTTCGGCTCTGGTTTCAGGCGCTGTGGTGCGTGGTCTCGCAGAAACAGGGTGTCAGTGCGCTCGGCCTTGCTCGGGCGCTTGGCATCACGCGGTACGAAACCGCATGGAAACTGCTGAAGAAGATTCGCGGCGCCATGGTCAGACCTCACCGCGAGCGTCTGAATGGGTTAGTGGAAGTGGACGAGGTGTTTCTCGGCGGAGTACGGCCGCGAATTGGCGGTCGAAGCCCGCTCCAAAAGGTACTCGTGCTCATAGCGGCGGAGGATACCGGACGCGGCATCGGCCGCATCCGCATACAGGTCATAACTGACGCATCCCTCGCGTCACTCGATGGCGCTATGCGGAAGATGGTTGAACCGGGAAGCACGGTACGCACCGATGGCTGGCGCGGATATCAGGGAGTGGCGCGAAATGGGTACCGCCATGTTACCATCAAGCGTGAACCGTCCAATCCGGGCTACGATCCAACTCCTCTGGTGCATCGTATTGCATCTTTGTTGAAACGATGGCTTCTCGGCACACACCAAGGCGGCGTACAACACGCGCACATCCAGTTGTACCTCGATGAATTTGTCTTTCGCTTCAATCGACGCACCTCTCGCTCCAGAGGAAAGCTATTCTACCGGCTCATTCAACACATGACCTATGATTCAAATACGAAGGTGGGGTAAAGCGGATACCCCAGTCGCGCGAATTAGAGAGTAAGAAAGACGATGGAAATGGAAGGAATAAGGGATAGGGTGGAAAGCGAGAGGTGGGAGTGGCGAAAAATGTCTGCCGCGGTCCCCTGCTTAAATTTTGTAAATCACGTCCTTCCGTTCCACCACGATCTCCCAACCGGATTTTTTGGCGTGTTCGTAGAGCTTCTTGTTCGGATTGAAACAAATGGGACGCTTTACCATCTTGAGGAACGGAATATCGGACTCGGTATCCCCCACCCCCACGGACCCCGCGAGCGTGAGTCCTCCTTCGCCGAGCGCGCGTTCCAGGATCTTGTCTTTCGAGAAAATAAGGTCCGGGAACAAAAATCTCCCTGTGAATTTTCCTTTCTTATCAACGTCGTACATCAGGCCGTACACCTTATTGAATCCAAGTGTTTTACAGAACCCCTCGAGGGCGAGCTTTGGGGAGTGCGAAATCGCCATCACGTAATACCCTTTGCCCTTAAGGTCCCGCACAAGGTCCCGTGTGTAGCGATACGTCCGGCTTTTGTTCTCAACAACCACCCGGTGCGCGATACGCCGCAAATCACTATACGAAACACCCTGGATGTTGCGGTCGAAAGCCATGACGACGCCCTTGATATACGCCTCATACCCGCCGTCCCGATTCAGCCAATCTTCATGGGCCTTTTTGTAGATATCCGCGACGCCCGGCTTAAAAATCCCCTCACGGATGAGCGCGTCAACAAGCTTGATCAGCAAACTCGAGCGGAATATCGTGCCGTCAATATCGAAAATGGCGACTTTCTTTTTTATCATAGGAGTATTCTAGCATGCCACGCGTGTAGCGGCCTACCGGCCCGGCAATCTTAAAAAATCTGTTGGCTTCATTCCACGACATTCTAACATTCTATAGAATGTTAGAATGTCGTGGGTGAAGGCGCGGAACGGAGGGGGCAGGCTATTTCCCGTCTTTGTAATACGGGTGGAGCGCCGAAAAGTCGTCGTGCAAGCGGTTAAGGAGTGGCCCAAGAAGTTCGAATATCTTCCAGGCAACATCGTAGAGCTTTTGAAGCTCCTTCCGGTTGGAGATATTTTTGTCGTCATAGATATACATTTTGTCCTCGGCGAACTCGATGCTGAAATCAGCGCTGTTTTGCACGAGAAACCCCAGCGTGCCGGGCGTAAAAATCTGCAACGCTTCGGTCTCGTACCCTTGAGTCACGTACAAACTGAATGACTTCTGAAATACTTCCTCGAGTGGGATGGTTCGGTCTTTGTCATTCCCCCATGAATCGGTAGCCGCATGCTTACTCATCATTCTCGACTGCAGCAATATATACGGGAAAACGGTTTTCTCGAAGTCCACTTCGAGCACGGTAAACGGATGCCTCCGTACATGCTTGCTGGAACCCGTGGTGTAGTTGAAATTGAAAAGCCGCATGGGGCGGCCGGAAAAATCGCCGTGGATGACGTTCGCAATGTCCTGCCCATGGCCCAGCTTAAAGAGCCGCCCCGTCGCGGAGTCAACCCGGGCATACTCTTCGTACTTCAGGCCGTTCGCCTCCGCAAAGTATCGCATGAAGAACTTTCCCGCCTTCGCGGACATGATGCCGAAAAAAACGAGCACAACGGCAAGCGACAAGCGAAGATCGAGAAAGGCCAGAGCGACGGCTCCCGCCGCAACCGCGACCGAAATATACCGGTATTTTCTCGCGACAAGATGCCACGCAATCTTACTCACACTCTCCGCGATGTCGGCCTCCCGCGAACCGGGTTTTGGATTCTTATCTTCCATGAATCATGGGGTCAATGTATGCATCCAACTATTCGCCTATTCGCGCGAATTAGAGAGGGTAGTTCGAGGACTAGAGAAGGTGGATGATGGCACGGGCGACCGGTTTTTGACTACCCGCCAAACGATAGTACACCTGAAGGCTCCTCTGTTCTTTCTCCAATATATCGGCAGTGGATAAAATGCAAAGATGTTTTGAGGTGGCCTTGAACGAAAGATTTATCTCGCCGGCAATATCCCCCACCGTGGCATCGCGCTTGTTTTTGAGATATTTCACGATCGCTATCCTGCGCCGGTTAGCCAATGCCTTTAAAATTCTTTCGACTTCTTTCATGTGACATCAATACTACCACAGATTCCCAAACTATTCGCCTATTCGCGCGAATTAGAGACATGACGAGGATCCCCCTTCCAGAAGGAACCGCCAGCTCGAAACCCAACTCCCGACCCCCCAAACACACGACACACCAACATTCTCAAGTTTGTTGGTATGTCGTAATAGTGTTGTAGTGTTTGGCTACGCTCGCAACGGGGACGCTCGAGAAGCGAACCCTAGTTCGCTGGTTTTTTAAGCTTCGCGGCAGCCGACTCGAGCGCTTCTTGGTGCTCACCGACCGTATGGCCGCATTTCCAATCTTCCTCCGCCTTACCCACCAATCGTTTGAGTTCTGCCGCGGCGACTTGCTCATACGCCGTTTCAATGTCCTCGTTGTGTTTGTTGCGCGCAAATCCAACGCGATCGGAATCCGCTAATTGATCGACAGCGAACTCTAATGTCTTGCTATCCATAAACTCAAGAAGTAAGGCGATTACGCCCTGGTTTTTCGCAAACCCGTGCGCGAGCGCACAGCACTCAACGCCATTAAGTTCGACGAATTCCACGCGCTCGGGAGATAAGGGGCCCTGTTCTTTATTCGGCATGCGACTATTCTACCACGCCGCGCAGGGAGAATCCTAAACGACTCAACCCTCAAAAGCGTTGAGCCGTTTCATCTTGGGCGATAGAAAAACTGCCGAAAAACCGCTATAATCGAGATACTGCTGAGCGGAATGAGATTCTTCACATTCGCTCAGAATGACCATCATGGACCCTCGGTACAACATCAAAGAAGTTGAAGCCCGCATATACGAGGCGTGGGAAAAATCGGGGCTTTTCAATCCGGATGTGTGCGTGGAAAAAGGATTTACTCGCAAGGACGCAGAGCCCTTCTCCGTGGTACTTCCCCCGCCGAACGTGACGGGTACGCTCCACCTTGGACACGCCTATGAAGACACCTTTCAGGACATTATCGTGCGCTTTGAGCGGATGCGTGGAAAGCGGACGCTTTGGGTGCCGGGTACGGACCATGCGGCAATCGCAACGCAAGCGAAAGTGGAAAAAGAACTTTTGAAAACCGAAAAGAAAAACCGGCACGACTTGGGCCGAGAGGAATTTTTGCGACGCGTGAATGCCTTCGCGAAAGAGAGCCGTGACACGATCGTCCGGCAAATACGACGGATGGGCGCCTCCCTCGACTGGAGCCGGGAGGCGTATACCCTGGACGACGAACGGAACCTCGCCGTGCGGACGGCATTTAAAGAAATGTACGACCTGGGACTTATTTATAGAGGGAGCCGCGTCGTGAACTGGGACCCGAAGGGGCAGACGGTAATTTCAGACGACGAGGTAACGCACGAAGAACGCACCGCGAAAATGTATACCTTCCGCTACGAAAAGGATTTCCCTATCGCGATATCCACCACCCGGCCCGAAACAAAAGTGGGTGACACGGCGGTGGCGGTTCACCCATCGGACGAGCGGTACAAAAAATTCGTGGGGCGCGAATTTGACGTTACGTTTGTCGGCGTGCCACTCCACATCAAGATCATCGCCGACGAATCCGTGGAAAAGGACTTCGGCACCGGAGCGCTTGGCGTTACCCCCGCGCACAGCATGGCCGACTGGGAAATGGCGCAAAAGCATAAACTCCCGCTCGTGCAAGTGATAGACGAATACGCGCGAATGACAATCGAGGGGACTCTCAATGGCAAAAAGACGCTCGAAGCGCGTGAACTGATCGTGGCACAACTTAAAGAACAAGGCCTTATCGAAAAAGAAGAAGAAGCGACGCAGAACGTGTCTGTTTCCGAACGCACGGGCGGCGTGATAGAGCCACTGCCAAAACTGCAATGGTTCGTGGCTGTTGATAAAATTTTCAAATCTCAATTTTCAATTTTCAATGGAATCAAGAAGGGGCAAGCGGTAACACTGAAGGAGTTAATGAAAAAGGCCGTAACGAGCGGAAGCGTGAAGATACTCCCCGAACGGTTCGAGAAATCCTATCTCCGCTGGATAGAGAATCTCCGTGATTGGTGCATCTCGCGGCAGATATGGTTCGGGCACCGGATCCCCGTGTGGTATTGCATGAGTTGCGGCGAACCGCATGTGGATATGAACATAAAGTCCAAATGGTTTTTGGTGCGACACGGGGAAACCGATTGGAATAAAGAGGGTCGTGCGCAAGGAAGTCGATCCGATACTCCCCTGAACGACACCGGCAGAACCCAGGCGAAAGAGGCAGGGAAGGCGCTCAAAAACGAGAAAATCGACCTCGTCATCAGCTCTCCCCAGTTGCGCGCTAAAGAAACGGCGGAAATCATAGCCCGGGAAACAGGAGCGGAAATTATGTTCGACGAAACGCTCAGAGAAATGGATTACGGCGATATCGAAGGAAAATCTATCGAGGAAATTACCAAAGAGCATGGCACCTTCCTTATTCGGCCCTATAAAAAACTCGGCGGTGAAAGCTTTGAAGAAGTCGAGAAAAGAGTAAAAACGGCCCTTCACGCGCATCGCAAAGCATACGAAGGCAAAAACGTCGTGATAACCGGCCACGGCGTCGCACTAGCATTGTTCCTGAACCATGTAAACGGCAAACCATTCGACGGCAGTCCCCTTCCACGCATTGATAACGCGAAAGTGGTTACATTAGAGATCGGCAACCCCTGCGCGAAGTGCGGCGCGGATATGTATGAAGAAGACCCTGACACCTTCGACACCTGGTTCTCGTCGGCCATGTGGACGTTCTCGACGCTGGGCTGGCCCTCCTTCGCCAAGGCTTCGGAGGGTAAACCCTCTCACACTCCAAAGAAAGGTGAGTTGGGACCGGAAAACGATATGGCAAATTACCACCCCACCTCGTTCATGGGGCCCGGCTATGAAATTCTCTATCTCTGGGTGGCCAGAATGATTCTCATGAGCGGATGCCTTTTGGGCGAAACACCGTTCCACACGGTGGCGCTCCACGGCATCGTGCGCGACGCGAAAGGACAAAAGTTCAGCAAATCCCTCGGGAACGGCGTGGACCCGCTCGTGCTCGCCGAGCAGTACGGCGCGGACGCGATACGGATGGCCTTAATCGTCGGAACCGCGCTCGGGAATGACGTGAAATTCGACGAGCAAAAAGTGAAGGGCTACCGGAATTTTTCGACGAAGATATGGAACGTCGCGCGGTTCGTCGAAATGAATAAACCCGCAGGCGACCGCCGGCCGCCGAAAACCGACCGCAACCATCACCACATCACGAAACTGGAAACGCTGAAGCACGAAGTGACGACGTATATCGAGCACATCGAATTCCACTTGGCTGCCGAAAAACTCTACCACTACGTCTGGCACACGTTCGCCGACAAAATCATCGAAGCCGAGAAAGAACGCCTGAAAAACGGCACCGATGACGAAAAAGCGGAAAGCTACGCACTTCTCGAACACCTCCTCCTCGAATCCCTCAAAATGCTCCACCCCTTTATGCCGTTCGTGACGGAAGAAATTTACCAAATTTTCAAACCAGGAGTGATGCTGATGGTGGAAAAGTGGTAAAATAAATACATGGTTCTTCTCGCCATTTTCTTCGGACTTATTCCCGGCCTTGCCTGGCTTTTCTTCTTTCTTAAAGAAGACGCGCATCCGGAACCAAAAAAGCTCATCGCGCTCACGTTCGTCTTCGGCATGATGTCGGCATTCGTGGCGCTCATCGCGCAACGACTCTTGAATGGAGCGCTCGATAAATCCGTTCTGGAACTTGCCGCTCCTCTTTCGAACCTCCACGTAGGATATCTCGTGGTACTCGCGCTCATCGAGGAATTCGTAAAATTCGGCGCGGCATATTTTGCCATTCATAAAAGCGCGAGTTTCGACGAACCCGTGGACGCGATGATCTACATGGTGGCGGCGGCGCTCGGATTCGCGACCATCGAGAACCTGGGGGCCGTGGGCGATAGCGTCTCGGGCGGTCAAACGGCGCTTATCGCGAACATCCTCACCACCACCTCCCTCCGCTTCGTAGGCGCCACCCTCCTCCACTCGCTCACTTCGGGCATTGTAGGATACCATTGGGCAACGGGCATCCGCCAACTCAAACCCGCGAAATATATCCTTGAGGGACTCGCGATCGCCACCGTATTGCACACCGTATTTAACTACCTTATCATCAGCTATGGGAACCTGATCTACGTAGTCGTGTTCCTCGTAACCGTCGGCTTCTTCGTCCTAAACGATTTCGAAAAACTGAAGCTTCGGCGGGTGTGATATACTAAAGAGGTCGAAAATTCATAGATGCGGATAATCGCGGAAAAGTAAGATCTTAGAAGCGGATGTGCGCGGAAAACAATCCGCGTTGATCCGCTTCTAGAAATAATAGAATCCGCGTTGATCCGCTTCTAAAATTATGGAAAACGTTCCGGACGAAAAATTTTTTGAGGAGTTGGTGGGCGAACGCTCGGAGGCGGAAACCGAATACAAGGTGGAACTCGCGCGAGCAGGCGCTTCGGCTATCGCCCGAAAACCGCACGTGGAGGCCAAAGAGTCAAAACCAGAAAAAATAGAGGCGGATGACGAACCCGAGGGACAGCTCACGATCGATGTCTATCAGACGCCCACCGACATTTACGTGGAATCCGCGATCGCGGGCGTGAGCCCCGAGGACATTGACATTAACGTAACGAACGATTCGATCACGATACGCGGCGCGCGGCACCGCGAAAAAGAAGCGAGCGACGAGGACTACTTCTACAAAGAATGCTACTGGGGACGCTTCTCCCGCTCCGTGATCCTCCCGCAGGAAGTTGACCCCGAAGGCGCAAGCGTATCTTTCAAGAACGGCATCCTCAAAGTTCGTCTCCCGAAACTGAACCGCAAGAAAGCGAAGAAGCTGAAAGTAAGGGTGGAATAAAAAGTTCGATTCCCTGCAAAATAGCCTAAATTAAAATCCGCTAGTAGCGGATTTTAATTTAACTTACTTATCCTCGAACGGAGATTTTCTTTTCTCGAGGGGTTCTCGGAGTCGCGAAGGCGGCGAGAGTGAGGGGGCTCCCAGCAGGGAGCAACCCGTCCCTCGGAAAAGAAAATCGTAGTTGTCGGGCTGCCGGGAATCGAACCCGGTCTACATGCACCCCATGCATGCGTACTACCGGTATACTACAGCCCGATCATCTATCCATTATGCCACGGCTTTGAATGCCCTCTCAAACGTACCGACGTATTCTTCGTGACCCGTAACATGGGCCGCGAAATCGCTCACTCGCGCTACCTCGCCTTCGGAAAGCTCTTTTCTCGACTTTCCGAAAAGCATTTTGCACATTTCATCGTGGTATTTCCGGCGAGTCGACTGGCTCGAACTCATTGCGGAAACGCTTTTCTTTCCCGACCGTTCGTCTCGCACGATCTCCGAAATATAATTCACCGCCGCGTCGAGAAGCCGCTCGTACACGGCCGTTCCATTCTTCGGAGACTCGACCTCGAAAAGACCGGCGTCGCGCAAAGCATTCTTTATGCTGTTGTCCTCCCGTTCAAACTTCGGAGGGTTGAAAGATTCCCGTCCCATGTTTATTATTTCGATCCCTTCGCCACCCTCGCCCTCTTCTTCCTGGGAGGTTTCGCGATTGTCCTCATGCAGTTCACGCAAACATACATCCGCTTGCCGTTTATGGTTGCGTATTGAAGATTCGGATATTTCCGCGTCCAATTGGTCGGGTTGTAGTGTCCGCGGAGGAGGATCCGATGGCCCACCATCTTCGACCCCTTGCCGCATCGTTCGCATTGTCTCATGGGGTATAGTGTAGCAAAACGATATCTTTAACGCAAACGGCCCGTTTATAAAAGGTTCTCCGATGTATTTTTGTAATAAGTTTGTATTCTCAATGAAGCGCCTTGATCGGAGGTTGTCAGTGCTAGAAATTTGTCCGTCATTTATTCAATATCTGAGAGAAACAGCGCCGTCACTGTTTTACCAAGCCCCGCTGGATTCCATTTCTTTCAGGTGGAAAATTCCCAACCAAGAGCTTCTTGGTGGTTGGACCAGCCCCAAAAGTGGCATTGATATCATTAAAGAACTTAGAACCGACGAGATTTGCGGTTTCATTGGAATACATTTCCCTGGTAGGGAGTTCTTAAGTAGCTTGGCCGTCGCGAACCCGGGACCGTACAGCCCCCTATGTGTAGTTGATGCCATGCACGGTTTCTTATCAGATCATGGTGAAAATTTTGGCGAACACTTCGCGTGCCATATTAGACATCATGCGATTAAGGCGAGTGAACGAGGATGCGTTCTTAAATATGCCGACAAAAAAACAGAGGAGCCCCTTGTATTAACGGGGCAAGAATTTTTCCGTTTATCCCCACCACGGGTAATTCATTAGAAAACCCATCCAATATGGGTTTTATTTTTTCTTCGGATAGCGTATGATAAGTGAAACTCCATGGACCTCACCCAAAAACATTGCGTCCCCTGCGAAGGCGGCACACCGCCGCTTTCGGCAAAGGAAGTCGAAAAATACCACACGAGCGTTCCCGACTGGAAAGTGCTTGATAGCAGAAAAATAACCAAGGAATTCAAATTCAAGGATTTCAAGGGGGCAATGGTATTTGTAAATAAGATTGCCGAGATTGCCGAGGCGGAAGGCCATCACCCCGACCTCATTATTTCCTATAACAGGGTCCGCATTGAGTTGTGGACGCACGCCGTAGCCGGCCTCTCGGAAAACGATTTCATTCTCGCGGCGAAAATTGACGCTCTCCGAGCGTCATCCTGAGCTTCGCGAAGGATCTCGACGGGGAAAACAGCACGCAATCAGAAACCCTAACAAAAAACGGCGATTGCAGAGCATCGTCATTTTTTAGGTCCCGCCAGATTCGCCGGCTACAGCCAGGTGGGTGGGCTCAATTTCGATCCACGGACCGAAATAATTCGCCCTCCCTGATGAGATTGTTTGATCCGGAATCTAAAGCGGGATTACTTTCAGTATAGCACACCGCAACGCACGGGTTCGGTGCATAACGCTCTGGTGCATAACGCCCTGGAATACCGCGCAAAAATGCCCTACTATACAAGAAATGACGCTTCAAAAACGCAGGAGGTTCTTTTACGCCCTGGTCGCCGTTTTTTTTGTTTTAGGAGGGATCTTTACGCTCTATGCGGGCGGCTGGCGATTTGACCTTGCGACCTTCCGCCTCCGAAAAGTAGGCGCTATTTATGTGCGCACCTTTCCGAAAGAGGCGTATTTGCTGCTTGACGACGTGCCGATGCGTAATACGTCAGGATTTTTCCAGAACGGAACATTTCTGAACGGCCTGTTCCCCAGGAACTATATGCTTGAAATCCGCGCGGATGGATACGCTCCATGGCACGAGCATATATCGGTGGAACCGGCGCTCGTTTCGGAAGAAGATGCCGTGCTCGTTCCCCTCTTCCCGGCAACGATCGCCTCGGGAACCGTTAAAAACTTTTGGCTGTTCGAAAGCGATGTCGTGATCGAAGACGCCCGCGGAAACCTCACGATCGCCGACCGCACGATCGGAACCGGGGACGTGCTCGGCGCGACCGAGGACTTTGAAACCGTCCTCACGCGCGACGGTTCGCGGGGAATATACGCGTGGAACGACATCCCGAGCCGGAAAAGCACGAACATCAGTCAAATGCTCGCCCGGGCGGGTGTGGCGCGCGAAGACGCCTCGATCGTCGTAGACAAAAACGACAAACAACATCTTCTTATTCTTCAGCCGAAAAAACTTTCGGTCCTCGACACCGCAACTGGTATCGCAACGGCGATACGGACCACGACCAAAAACACGCTGGTGAACGCGGCGGCGTCTCCGTTCCTTTTTGCGTGGACGGAATTCAATCCCACAACCAACACTTCGACGCTCGTTATGTACGATAAATTTTCGGAGACGCGACGCCCGGCATCGGTTGAACTTCCGGAAAAAAATATCGAGCTCCGCTGGATACAAAATAATGACCTCGCCGTGCTGCAAGCGAACGGAGAGCTTTTCATTTATAATCCTTCGAAAAACAATTTGACGAAGCTCGCGGACGACGTAGAACGTTTCGCGTTTACCAAAAACGGCTCCGTGCTTGCCGCGCTCGAGCACACGGCACTCGAAGTGTTTTTCTTTGACGGCGACAAGGACTATTATCGCTTCAATCTGCCGGACATGCGGAATGCGGAAGATGTTCTCTGGTACGCAGACAAAGAATATCTTTTCGTGGTGTATCCCCACGAAACGCGCTTCCTCGATCTCCATGACGGTTCGCTCGAAAATTTCACCATCGTCGCAAAAACCAACCGCGTCCAGTACGACGCGGAGAACAACTGGTTCTACTTTTTGGACGATGAAGGCGTAAAACGGCTTGATTTTACTAGATAGAAGCAGATAGGCACGGAAAGTAAAAAGCTCTGACTTTCAATTCTTGAGAACCAGCGTCAATCCTCCGCAGGAGCGGCTTGACGCCGGTTCGCCAAAAGCGATACAAGCTATCTTTTTGCCCACTGGGGCGCGCGCCTTGCTTTCTTAAGCCCATACTTCTTCCGTTCCACCATTCTTGGGTCACGGCTCAAAAATCCGAGTTTGCTCAACCGAAGCTGAGCGTCGGGAATCTTTATGGCCAACGCGCGGGAAAGACCGAGCCGCACGGCTTCAGCTTGGGCGTTAATGCCTCCGCCCGAAACATGAACACTCACGTTAAACTTCTCGGCAAGCTTCAGCTTCTCGAAAGGAGACGAAATGATGGTCAAAAGACGCGTGAGCGGGAAATACTGTTTTGCCTCTTTATCGTTTATCTGGAATTCGCCGCTCCCCGGAATAATGCGCACCCGCGCCACGGAGGTCTTCCGGCGCCCTACGCCCTCCACATACCGCTCCGCCTTGGGAGTTGGCTTGGACGCCTCAGGAGCAGCGGCCTTCGGGTGAGTTTTTTTGATTGGTTCCTTTTTCATGTTCGTGCTATTCCGCTAATAATCGCTAATGGTAGTCGCTAACATACGCTAAACTATTGGCGTTTATTGGCGACGGCTTTTATTGGCGTGCATTGGCGGGTTATTTATCTATAAATACGAGGTTTTTCATCCGCTTTTGATTCAAAAAGTTCTTGGGCAACATCCGGCGCACCGCTTCGCGCAATACCCGCTTCGGGTCCTTCGCGAACATCTGCTCAAGCGTCATTTCCTTCAGATGCCCCACGTACCCCGTGTGCTTGTAGTAGACCTTGTCTTTCATCTTCGCGCCGGTAACTTTCACGCCTTCGAAATTCGAAACAAGCGCCCGATCCTCGCCGATAAGCCGGGGGTTGTACTTCGCGCTTTTTTTGCCCTGCAAAATCGCGGCGATTTCCGAAGCCAGTCGTCCCAATATTTTATTTTTTGCGTCAATGTTGTAGTCCATAACTGAAAATTCTAATTTCTAAATACTAAATTCTAAACGTTTTTGTTTCAAGTTTAGTATTTAGGATTTGTTTAGAGTTTAGGGCTTAGAATTTAAACAAACTCTATGCGCGCGACACGTCCACCGTCGCGCTTCCTCGACTTACCCAATTTCACGATACGGAGATACCCGCCCGGCCGCTCGGCATACCGCGGACCAATATCACGCATCAGTTTCTCCATAATTTTCACGTTGTGCACGCGGCTCAAGAGAAGACGGCGCGAAGCAAGCGTCTGCGCTTTCGCAATCGTAATAAGCCGCTCCGCGACCGGGCGGATGGCCTTCGCGCGCGTTTCCGTTGTTTCGATCTTCCCAACACGCAGAAGATCGTTCACGAGATTGCGCAAAAACGCCCGGCGATCGCCGCGCAAACGTCCGAATTTTTTTCCTTTCTTTAAATGGCGCATGGTTTTTAGAAGCTGATTTACGCGGATTTATTTTTCCTTAGAAGCGGATCCACGCGGATAACTTTTCCGCGAATATCCGCATCTACGTGTTGTTTTTTAAATCCGCGCATATCCGCCTCTATGATTCTGTTTTTTCCGTTTTCTTCGGCCTTCCCCGTTTCTTGGGTGCCGTGGGCGCGGCTGCTTTTTGGGCCTCAAACTCCTGCACGGGCACTCCCGAAATCTTGTCGAAATGGTCTTTTAAAATATTCGCGGACTTGTGAAGCGCCGAGGAGGGACTGATGGTGCCGTCCGTTTCGATCTCAAAACGCAAACGGTTGTAATCGGTGCGGTCTCCCACGCGCATATTCTCCGCCGTGTAATTCACCTTCATGACGGGCGTGAATATCGCGTCGATCGCGATCGTGCCGATCGCAAGGCGCCCCTCCTTCCGTGCCTCAACTGGCGAATATCCCAATCCCCGCTCCACCTTCACTTCGATATCAAGATCCGCGTCTTTCGCGGTCAATGTCGCAAGCACCGCGTCCGGATTAATAAGCTCGACGTCGGAAGTAAGTTTGATGTCCGCCCCCGTCACCACACGCTCCCCGCTTACCCTAAGCGAAAGTACCTGGGGTTCGTCCATGTGCGCCCGGAAACGGAGCTTTTTGAAGTTCAAGCTCAACTCCACGAGGTCTTCTTTTACGCCCGGAAGCGTCGAGAACTCGTGCGACGCGTTCTTTATCTTGATCTCGGTTACCGCCGCTCCCGGCAAGGACGAAAGAAGCGCCCGCCGCAAGGCATTCCCGATCGTGAGCCCATACCCGGCAAAAAGGCCCTCCACCTCGAACACACCGCGCTTCGCGTCTTCCGAGACGGTTTTAATGGTTACGGTTGAGCTTAAATAAGAGAATTCCATGATATTAACTGATAACGTATGACTGATAACTTATAACTTTTGTTATCGGTTTTTCGTTATGTGTTATTGGTTATGAGTTATTTGTTATTTTGAGAACGATTCGACGACCATGTTTGCTTCAAAGGGGGAGGGTTCGTCCGGCGGAGAGAGCACTTTGCCTTCAAGCTTCTCGGGGTCAAGGTGGAGCCACGCTGGCGGCTCGAACTTTTTCAAAATTTCCTTTCGCCGCGCGAGAGCTCCCGTCGCTTCCGACCCTGCCCGCGCGTGCACGATATCCCCCGGCTTCACCATGTACCCGGGCGACCGCACGCGCTGCTTGTTTACTGCAATATGCCCCTGCACGATAAGTTGGCGGGCCGCGTTCCGCGACGGCGCAAACCCAAGACGATAGACCACATTATCAAGCCGGCGCTCCAGAAACTCCACGATCTTCAGCGCCGAGGACCCTTTGGCTTTCGACGCGCGCAAAAATATCTGGCGAAGATTCCGCTCGTCAATGCCGTAGCTCACTTTAAACTTCTGTTTCTCTTTGAGTTGGGTCCCGAACTCGGACACGTTCCTTCGGCGCCGTACGTTTGGTCCGTGCATACCCGGCGCGTACGGTTTCCGCACTGCCGCGCATTTCGGCGAAGCACAACGCTCACCTTTCAGGTTCAGGCGTTCACCGAGCGCTCGTTCTCTTTTTTCTTTGGGGCCAATCATGGTGTAAGTGTCATGTGTCAAGTGTCAAGTGTCAAGTACGTGATACCTGATACGTGACACTTGATACGTTTATACGCGCCGGACTTTCCGGGGCCGGGGACCGTTATGAGGAATTGGGGTCGCGTCCCGGATCGAGAGCACGTCGAATCCTTGATTGATGAGCGAACGGATGGCCGAATCGCGCCCGCCTCCCACCCCTTTCACGATCACCTCTACGCGGGTCGGACCCGTGGCCTTCAGTTTCTCCGCGATCGCCGCAATCACCTTTGAAGAAGCGAACGGAGTTGCTTTCTTGGGACCCGAAAATCCAAGCGAACCAGCCGTCGCCCATGCAAGCACGTTACCCTTAAGATCGGTGACTGACACCACAGTATTGTTATAAGAGGCGGTAATATATACCCTGCCCTCTTCCACCTTTCGGGACTTCTTTGCGGGCGCGGGTGCCGCTCCCGCCGCGGCGCCCGGTGCCGCTTCCCCTGATTGTTCTTTTATTTTTTTCTTACCCATATAATTGAAATTTCTAAATTCTAATATCTAATTTCTAAATGTTTCGAGTTTATAATTTAGTGCTTATGATTTGTTTAGGATTTAGAGTTTAGTGCTTAGGATTTTACTTGAGGTCGACTTTCCGTTTGCCGCTTCCCGCCGTTTTCCGCACATTGCCGCGCACCGTGCGCGAATTCGTCCGGGTGCGCTGGCCCCGCACGGGAAGCCGCTTCAAATGTCGCGTACCCCGATAGGTCTTTAAATCCTTCAGATGCTGAATGTTTCGTTTTAAGAGCTGACGAAGCTCTCCTTCCACGGGATAATTTTTCTCGGCGAAATTCTGTATCCGCAATATTTCGTCGGCAGTAAGGTCTTTCGCTTTTTTGCCTGGATCGATTTTCGCCGCGGCCAAGATCTTGCGGCTCGCCGAATGCCCCACGCCGAAAATATACGTCAGAGATATTTCTATTCGTTTATTGTCGGGTATGTTGATGCCGAAGATGCGCATAATGTGTCAGGTGTCAGGTGTCAGGTGTCAGAAGAAAATTCTTGATACTTGATACGTGACACGGGTAATTTATTTATCCTTGTCTCTGTTTATGCTTTGCGTTCGTGCACAATATGTAAATCCGCCCCTTGCGTTTTACCACCTGGCAATTGTTACAGATCTTTTTTACCGAACTGCGTACCTTCATGTTTTTTTAGAAGCTGATCAACGCGGATTTATTTTTCTTTAGAAACGGATCCACGCGGATAACTTTTCCGCGAATATCCGCATCTACGTGTTGTTTTTTAAATCCGCGCATATCCGCTTCTATAATCTCCGCACGATTCTTCCTCGCGCGCCGTCTGGAGTAACCTCGATAAGCACCCGGTCCCCCGGAAGTACCCTGATATTATGAATCTTCATTTTGCCGGCAAGATGCGCCAACACTACTACGTCGGACTTGTTTTTAAAACCAACGCGAAACATCAGGCCCGGCAACGCCTCTTTTACAAATCCCTCTTCCGCGACAGCCATTACGAGAAATACATAGGCACCATTTATCTTAAACCTCCCAAAACGCTTGAAAATTAAGCTTAAGCGAGATTGTTCCTATTATAAGCGGTGAGGCCTTCTTTTGTCAACGCGACCCCTGCTTCATCCTTAATTCACCACGATATTCACCCGATCGGGGTCCGAAGGAGCGGTCGAAAGCCAAATAGGCCAGAACGACACCCTGGCGTCCGCGAGCCCCACAATGCCGGAGACCAGCGAGCGCACTTCCGCAAGGCCTTTCCCGAGAACTTCTTTTTTAAAATCATCCGCGGAAAATTTCGGGACGAGTGTCCCTTCCGCCGCAACCGTGAACGACTCCGACCCGCTTTTAAAGTCCGGTTTGAGGTCGCCATAATTCAATGTGATCTCTTTAAACTCTGCGTCTGGATTCTGTTCGGCGGCAAATGACAAAAGAAGGTCTTTCAGATCTGCCTCCCGGAAACCGAGGGCAATGATCGCTGCTTCTCCGAACACACTGAAGTTGCCGCCTTCGTCGGTCTTTTCATTCACATCGAGGCGCGTAATAGAGAATATAGAGGCGCCATCTAAAATTTTAAAGTCCTTCGGATAGCTCGTAAGAAAGCTGTTCGTAAGGGATGTTTCCAAAATTTCTGCGGTTTTTTGTTTCGCCGTCGCGACGTCCTCTGCCGTGGGCACCGACTTCTTTCCGGTAAACCCTCCTTTCGCCCCCTCTTTCAGCTCGCCGTAGAACGCTTCGTATTTGGGAGAACCCTTGAAGCCCGGAATGGAAAGCCGCGCAACGGGTCCCACGTTGTAATCGGCGCCGGCCTTGTCCGCCACCACATTCGTTTCAATCGAAGAAGGAATGATCTTCCCATCCGTTACCTTCGCGCCGGGAACCACAACCTCGTTCACGAGCCGGAATATTTTCCCATCGGGTGTCACGAACCGCGTTGCCTTGAGTAAGGACTGCTGTTGCGAACTATACGCATTATAAATAGTGAGTTTCGCGGTTGCTTTTTCGGAAACGTCTTTAAATCCCGACGCGGGGAATGATTTCACGAGATTCCGGCTCTCGGTGAACCGTTCGGCGGGGAGTATCTTCTTCTCCGCGTTCACCTTCGAAACCGCCGTATCTGCGATAAAGGCGGTCGCATCATACGTCCACGGTGTTTTTTTGAAGTTGATCGTCACGGTGGCGCTGCCCCACACCGCATTCACGGTCCACGCCGCCCCGGCAAGCACGAGCAGAGCCCCGATCCCCATGAACACGAACTTCGCGCGCCGAGTAACGGGCGTCGGCATCTTGATCTCGGGGACATAAAAACCGTCGCGCCGGGGGGAGACGGGCTCGGGCGCTCCCGGCTCATCCATGTGCTCCTCTCTGGGCTCCTCAATACGTTCTCCCTCGGCACGAACCCGGGGCCACTCGGTGGGGCTTATCTTCGGAACGAGCGACGCTTCTTCTTTTTCTTCTTTCACCTCTTTCACCTCGAGCCGCACCGCTCCTTTCGTCTGCTTTTTCGGCCGCAAAGGAACCGGCTTCGCGGACTTTCCATCCGCAGGCAGAATATCCGAAAGCGAGCTTGCCCTCCCCTGCTCGAAAAGCGGATGTGCCGCTTCAATCTTCGCGCTCTTCGCAAACGCAAGCACGTTCTCATCCACCGATTCAACCGCCACAACTTTTCCCGCGGCATCCGCCTCTCTCTTTAAAAGATGGAAGTTGCTCACCGAAGTCCCAAGGGAACACCCCTTCGGGACCACAAGAACGAACGCGGCTTCCGCATCTGCAATGATCCGTTCCACCACCTCGGCAATCCCTTCATTTTTACCGACAGAAAGTTTTTTCATCCCATTAGCTCGTTATAGAATTATAGCACGCTTGCCGTCATCGTTATAATCGTGGCTCATTGCCTTGGGATGCAAGGTTTTACGCTTCATGTTTCATGTTTCATGTTTTACGACTCCTGTATCAGCCAGTGCAAACGCCGACGCAAACGATGATTGATCTCGGACTCGCTCTTGTCGTGATAGAACTCGAGAAATGGCGCGAGGCGCACGAACATCTCGCTGTCGGGAAACTCCCACTCGGACGCGTCAAACGAAAAACCTGATTTCTGGAGCACGTCCCGGAGCGGCACCTCATGCATAGCAAGGCGCCCTTCGCGCAAAGGCACCCGGAACGGAAGCGGCGCCGCGGCATGGAGATACGCCTTCCCCCGGAGCCGCGAACCACGCACCGCTTCAAAGAACTTCTCGATCTCGGGCCGCATCACCCGGTGGAGCGCCGCGCGGAAATGCTCGGAGGTCCCCTCATTCAAGAACGCGTGATAAATGCGGAGCACGACGTCGTGCGTTACGGGGATCGCCGTCTTGATGGATTCGAACAGAGAATTGAGCGGCCAATCAAGCTTCTCGCGATGCACGCGCGTTCCCCACGCCGCCTTCTCGAGCATAAATCCGGACGCGCCGTGCGACTTCAAAAACAGCAGGTTCACGGGGAGCTCTTCGAACTTCGCGAGCGCCCGAAGCCCCGCGCGGGCGGTTTCCGTGAAGAAAAACCCGTCTTTCGCATTGAAAAATTGCTTGAGGTTCTCGAAAATTCCGCGCGTCGTGAAAGTGAGCTCAAGCACCGCCCCGACCATCTTCCCCGAAAACCCGACCGGGTTCATGATGGCGTGCCGGTCCACCTTAAAATTCTCCGCCTTCGCGTTCACGAGAATGGTGTCGAGTTCGTGGAGCGAGAGCCGATTGCTCGCCTCCCGCCGGCGCGAGGCAAATTCTTTGGCAATCACTTGCGCGAGAAGCGTTTCGAGTTCGGCGAGCGTCACGGGGTGCTGCGCCAATCCCTGTTCCCGCTTGAACTCCGCGGGGAACGAGAGGGTCGTCGCAAGCGCCGAGTCCGCAGAAACAATGAGTTTCCGTTTCCGCAGATTCTGCGCCGAGTGTGACTGCGTTCCCGTGAACGAAAAATCGTCCCAGTGCTTCTCGGGCGTGATGCGCTTATCTTCGTCAATATTCACAAGAAGCCCCTTCGTGCGCTCGGGCGTAATCTCGAGTATCAAAAACTTTTCACGTGGTTTCCAAAAATGCAAAAGGTTTTGGAGCTTCATCCCGTTAAAAGCCCGCCTGAATGAACTTCAGTTCGGGCAGGCAGATCGCGATCCACGCAAATCTGTAGATTTATTTTATAGCAAAGATTGCTCATGAGATGAAGATGGCGTTAATTCCACGCGATCGCGGCTTCTAACGGGATCACAATTTAATTCTAGCACAGTAATAAAAATGGGCCGGCACAAATGAGTGTTGGCCCACACAATAAATCAGGCATATCTTTCAATGACCCCCCGATTTACGCGCTACCCGAAAGACGCCGAATAAGGCAGTCGATTTCATCCTTGGCATGATAGTTCCCGCCGGGCATCTTGGCACCAAAAGAGTGATGTAGATCTTTTGCCGCTTTCTCCAGCGCCTTGAAAATCTCCTTTTTGGTCTTCGGACCCTTGCGCTTGCAAATATGATTGAGCACGGGAGGATTGCAGGCTGACAAATCAGTAGTTGGCTGATCGAGAATACAAAATAGTTTCTTTGCGCTTTCCGACATTTTGGTTTGAGCCAACTCCGCAAGGGAAATTTATGTTGCAAGTGGCGTTCGGTCAATCCAAGTATTACTCCGACAATCTCGTTGAGAATATCAATCGTGGTATCCGCCAAAAACTCCGTAGAGGCGAATGGCTAACGCTCGCACCCTTT